>Ga0209181_10004120_pt1 | contig 21888 bp, 15 predicted proteins | sample MAT05_FD_187208 | JGI IMG/M metagenome (GOLD analysis project Ga0209181, IMG submission 187208) | Freshwater microbial communities from Lake Fryxell liftoff mats and glacier meltwater in Antarctica - MAT-05 (SPAdes) (version 2) | ecosystem: Environmental > Aquatic > Freshwater > Ice > Liftoff... | reverse complement strand
CGTACCCAGCCCGGTGAAGGAGCCGCACAAGATCGACATGGTGATCTTCCGCGAGAACAGCGAAGACATCTATGCGGGCATCGAGTACGAGGCCCAGAGCGACAAGGCCAAGAAGCTGATCAAGTTCCTGATCGAGGAGATGGGCGTCAGGAAGATCCGTTTCCCCGACACCTCGGGCATCGGCATCAAGCCGGTGTCCATCGAAGGCACTGAGCGGCTGGTGCGCAAGGCCATCCAGTACGCGGTGGACAACGACAAGCCCAGCGTCACCATCGTGCACAAGGGCAACATCATGAAGTACACCGAGGGTGGCTTCCGTGACTGGAGCTACGCGCTGGCACAGCGCGAGTTCGGCGCCGAACTGATCGACGGCGGCCCGTGGTGCCAGTTCAAGAACCCGAAGACCGGCAAGACCATCACCATCAAGGACTCGATCGCCGACGCCTTCCTGCAGCAGATCTTGCTGCGCCCGGCCGAGTACTCGGTGATCGCCACCCTCAACCTGAATGGCGACTACATCAGCGACGCACTGGCAGCGCAGGTGGGCGGCATCGGCATCGCCCCAGGCGCCAACCTGAGCGACTCGGTGGCCTGCTTCGAGGCCACCCACGGCACCGCGCCCAAGTACGCCGGCAAGGACTATGTGAACCCGGGCAGCGAGATCCTGTCAGCCGAGATGATGCTGCGCCACATGGGCTGGGCGGCTGCGGCCGACCTGATCCTGGCGTCGATGGAGCGCTCCATCGCCAGCAAGAAGGTCACCTACGACTTCGCCCGCCTGATGGAAGGTGCCACCCAGGTGTCGTGCTCGGGTTTCGGCCAGGTGATGATCGACCACATGTAACCATGTTCCAGGCCTTCCCAGGCCGTCCCAAGAAGAACCCCAGATCATTGATTCGACTGGGGTTTTTCGTTTCTGGTGTCTCAGCAGTTCCCGGTAGGTGCCTTGACTGCCGACCGAAATGGGGCCAAATTCGGGGCCACCATGGGGCCATGGCTTTGGCCAGGTGACGAAAAATGAGGCACACCAACTACTTGCTCAAGCCGGTCGCGATCGACAACGCGAAGCCGCGCGACGAGGCTTATGCGCTGACCGATGGTGGCGGCCTGCTGCTCGAAGTCCTTCCTTCCGGAACCAAGACCTGGCGCTACAAGTACCACCTGAACGGCAAGCGCGAGAAGGTCACGATTGGCGCCTACCCGGCCTACACCATCAAGCAGGCGCGCGACCGTCACGAGGAGTTGCGAGCCCTCGTCGAGCGAGGCGAGAGCCCGGCCAAGTCCAAGCAGGCGACGGTGGCCGCCCGCAAGGTCGCCGAGTCACGCGACCTGACGGTCCGCGTCTTCGCGCGCCGCTGGATCGACGAGACGTTGTTCTATCGGTCGCCCGCCTACGTTGCGCAGATCGTGCGCTGGCTCGACGCCTACATCGACCCGGCGATTGGCGACATGCAACTTGCGGACGTGCAGCCGGGCGACGTGCTGGCAATCATCAAGGCGCGCGCCGACACCCCGGTGACGGCCGAGCGCATCCGCGTCATCGTGCAGCAGTTCTACAACCACGCGATCCGCAACCTGCTGGTGACGACGAACCCAGCGCAGCCGTTGCGCGGTGCGATCGCCCGCGCCCCGGTCCAGCATCACCGGCACCTGAGCGAGAAAGAGCTGGGCGCGTTCTGGCGCAAGCTGGACGAGCAGGGCGCGCATGTGACGACCATCGCCGCGACCAAGCTGTTGATGCTCACGATGACCCGCAAGAGCGAGCTGCTGCGCTCCAAGTGGCCCGAGTTCGACCTTGACGCGGCGCAGTGGGATCTGCCCGCCGAGCGCATGAAGATGGGCAAACCGCATCGCGTGTTCCTGTCGCGCCAGGCGGTTGAGCTGCTGCGCCAGGTTCACGAACTGACTGGCCATGGCGAGTACGTCTTTCCGTCGATCTTCCGCGGCAGCGTGCCGATGGGCGACGTGACGCTGAACCACTTCTTCAAGCGTATCGACTTTGGCGTTCCCGACTTCAGCCCGCATGGGACGCGCGGGACTGCGGCGACGCTGCTGCGCGAGCATGGCTTCGGCCGCGATGTCGTCGAGCTGTTGCTGGCACATAGCGAGAAGAACGCCACTGTGGCCGCCTACAGCCACATGGAGCTCGCAGCGGATCGGAAGAGGGCGCTGCAGTACCTCGCTGATCGTGTCGAAGCGTTGGCGGCAGGCTCGAACGTAGTCCCGCTGCGCTTCGCCTGACGCGCCTTGCACGAGGCGAGTGGCTGGTCGACACCGCTTGCGCGCGTATCCGTTGGGTGCCTTCCTCCGCCGGGTCCGCCGTCTTCTGTGCAGGGATTGCGGGCGGTCACGCGCGGCCTTCGAACGCACGATGTCCGCGGCTAAGCCGACTTCGACGCGGACACTGTCATTCCGTTTATGTATCATGTAGCGATACACGCTACACAATGGAGAAGGTAGGAGTGCAAACCAATCAGGGAAATGAAGGCGCCGGCCAATCGACGCCGATGCATCCGGGTCAGCACGTTCGAGAAAAGTGCTTGTCGCCCCGAGGGCTGTCTGTCGTCGCGGCGGCCAAGCTCGTCGGCGTGGGGCGACCAGCCTTCTCCAACTTCCTCAATGGCAACGCGGCAGCGACCGCCGAAATGGCGGCTCGAATCGAAGTCGCCTTTGACTTTCCTAAGGAAGAGCTGCTCGCCATGCAGTCTGCCTACGACGCCGCCGCGGCAGTCGCCAAAGATGCTTCCGCCAGCGCCGTGCCGTATGCAGTGCCGTTCCTTGGTATCAGGGCACGCGACATAGAGGCATGGGCGGAGCGAAACATCGGCGCGCGCGCGCGACTCGCTGTCTTCCTAAGGACACTCGTCGCCTCGACAGGCCGAGGCATCACGAAGCTCGACTTCCCTGGAAACGACGACGCAGAACGCCCGGGATGGGATGGCAGCGCTGAGGCCACGCAGGGAACACCGTGGATTCCAGAAGGTACATCGGGCTGGGAGTTCGGCCTCAACCTAAATCCGAAAGCCAAAGCCGACACTGACTTTGCGAAGAGCCTCAAAGCGGTGTTGCAAGCCGAGCGGGACCGAATGACATTCGTCTTCGTGACGCCTCGCCACTGGCCGGGCAAAGACGATTGGGTGAAGGCGCAGCAGGCGAAACGAGCGTGGCGTGACGTTCGCGCATACGACTCGAGCGACATCGAACAGTGGCTTGAGCATTCGATCGCTGCGCAAGTGTGGTTTGCACACGAGACGGGCAAGGCCACCCGCAGTGTACGCACACTCGATCAGTGCTGGGCTGACTGGGCAAATGTGGCAGAGCCACCGCTGCCTGGGTCGCTGTTTGCGCCGGCAGTGGATGCCGCCACCAAGAATCTCCTGGCGCGCATTGAGCAGGCGTCGAATGAGCCAATCGTCGTTATGGCCGACTCGACGGACGAAGCGCTTGCGTTCCTTGCGCAGTTCTTCGCCACGGTTGATGACCCGCGTGTCAGGGAACTCCGAGAGCGCGTGCTCGTGTTCGACGAGCCCGGTGTCGCAAGTGAACTCATTAAGGGCACCGCCCCGTTGGTTCTCGTGGCGCATCGACGCGAGGTCGAGCAGGAACTCGCGTCCGTGAAGCGGCCACACCGGCTCATCGTCGTCGCCCCGCGGAACGCAGCGAACGTCGAAGCGGATGTCACGCTCAGGCCCCTGGGCTACGACACCTTTCGCAAGCCGCTCGAAGACGGTGGCTACTCCCGGGATGAGATCACACGGCTTGAGGACGAGTCCGGTCGATCACTCACCGTGCTTCGCCGCAGGCTCGCGCAGACACCCGGCGTGCGCACGCCGAAATGGGCGGCCGATCCGACGACCGCTGCATCCCTCGTGCCGTACCTCTGGGTGGGTTCGTGGGGTGCGACGACGAGTGCGGACCAGACCGTGCTCATGCTCATGGGCGGCGAGGACAGCTATGAGGCGCTCGAAAAACGGTGCCAGCAGCTCGCCCAACTCGATGATCCCCCCGTGTGGTCGGTCGGCCACTATCGCGGTGTCACCTCGAAGATGGACCTCTTGTTCGCGGTCGCTCCTGCGGTTACCGCCGCCGACCTCAAGCGCTTCTTTGCGGTCGCGCAGATCGTGCTCGGCGAGGACGACCCGAAGCTCGACCTTCCCGCGGAGCAACAGTGGATGGCTGCGATCTACGGCAAGTCGCGAGAATTCTCCGGGACGCTCAGACGCAGCATCGCTGAAACACTCGTTCTCCTCTCAGTGCATGGTCACCACCTCTTCTGGGAACATCTCGCCTACGACTGCGAAGCGGCCGCCAACACACTGGTGCGCAGCCTCCTTACGCCGCTCCGAACCCGGCTCCTCGAAGCGAATGACGACGCCCTCGCGGCGTACGCCGAGGCAGCGCCTGAGGAGTTCCTGAGAATCATCGAAGAAGACCTGCGAGCGCCTTCACCTGAGACCTATGGCCTCTTGCGCCCTGCGGGCGGCGGGTTCTTCGGTGGCTGTCCCAGAAGCGGCCTCCTTTGGGCGCTCGAAGGTCTCGCGTGGAACCCTGGCCTCATGCCGCGCGTGGCGCTTGTCCTCGCGCAGCTTTCGCTCGTCGAGCTCAATGACAACTGGGGGAACAGGCCAGATAAATCGCTCGAAGCGATTTTTCGATCGTGGATGCCGCAGACAGCCGCGAATCACGAAGTGCGTTTGAAGGTTTTGGTGCAGCTTACAGAGCGGTTTCCGGCTGTTGCCTGGAAGCTCTGCATCGAGCAACTGGACGCCGGACCGAGGACAGGTGGGTATAGCCACAAGCCGAAGTGGCGGAACGATGGGTACGGTTACGGTGAGCCGCTCTCCACGTGGCAACCCATAATGTCCTTCGTGCGAGAAGTGGTCGCGATGGTGCTCGCATGGAAGCACGGGTACACAGAGGGCATGCTCCGCGACCTCGTGGACTGCCTTTCGGGACTCTCGCCCGAGCATCAAGAGAAGGCGTGGTCAATCATCACCACCTGGGCAGCAGGTGCCTTGGACGCCAAGAAGGCCATCGTGCGCGAACACATTCGCAAACGCCTGCTCTCACGGCGCGGCAAGCGACATGCGAAGCGCGATGACTATGTTGCGCTCACGGCTGCCGCGAAGAGCGTTCGCAGAGCGCTTGATCCAACCGATCTGCTCCAGAAGCACGAATGGCTGTTCAGGGACCACTGGGTCGAGGAGTCTGCTGACGAACTCGAAGACGATGATCATGACTACCGGGAGCGTGATGAGCGTATCGCCAAGCTCCGAGCCGAAGCGCTCCGTGAAGTGCTCGATGCCCGAGGGATTGAGGGGGTTGTTGCGCTCTCGGACCTTGGCAACGCCTCGTACGTGATCGGGCACCTGCTCTCTGAAAGAGTACTCGGACACGACCACGGGGCAGACGCAATCGTCGTCGCGCTCGACGACACAAGCGAGGGGAAGCTCGACTCAAGGCGCCGGCTCGTGTCAGGCTTGATCAACGGTCGGCATGCGGACGAAGCGCGCGTTGCACTCCTCGATGAACTAGAGAGCAGGCTGTCTGAGGCCGACTACGCGCGCGTGCTCCTCAGTGCGCCGTTTCGACGCGACACTTGGAAGCGCGTTGACGCACTCGGCGATGAGTCCAAGCGCTTGTACTGGAGCGTAGTCGCTCCTGACTGGATGCGCGATGCAGATGAGGAAGCAGCTGAAGCTGTTGTGCGGCTCATGGGCGCTAAACGCCCGCGTGCGGCCTTTCACTGCGCGCACTACGACATCGCGAAGTTCGACCCGGAACTGCTCTATCGGCTCATGGAAGCGATCGTGAAGGACAGCGAGGAACCGGAAGGTCACTTCCGCCTGCAGCAACACTACATCGAAGAAGCATTCGAGCGCATCAACACGTCCACAGTACTTACGCTCGACCAAAAGGCGGGGCTTGAGTATCTGTACATCGACGCGCTCGCGAAGCCGCGGGTGCACGGCGGGAAGTACGGCATCCCTAATCTTGAAAGATACGTTGACGCCCATCCCGAGCTCTACGTGCAGTCGCTCGTGTACACGTACCGGCGAAAGGACGATGGTGTCGACCCGCCAGAGTTCACCGTCCCCGATGGCCAGGGTGCCCATTTCGCCAAGCAGGGACACAAGCTACTCGATGGCATCGAGACCATACCTGGGCGTGACACAGACGGGCACATCAAGGCCGAGAAGCTAGGTGCGTGGATCAAGGCGGTCAGGGACGCTTGCGAAGGTTTGGGGCGCCTTCAAGTGGCAGATGTCTCCATCGGCGAGTTGCTCGCGCACGCCCCAGCAGGCGCAGACGGCGTGTGGCCATGCGAGCCCGTTCGTGATGTGCTCGAAGAACTGCACTCTGATGCGGTGATGCGTGGTGCACACACCGGTCTCTTCAACTCGCGAGGGGTGGTTTGGCGCGGCGTAGGTGGCGGTCAGGAGCGGGAGCTGGCTGCAAAGTATCGAGCTTGGGCTGAGGCGCTCCAATACTCGCACCCGTATCTGTCATCGAACCTGCTCATGGGTATGGTTCAAACCTACGAGCGTCACGCACTCCGAGAAGACACAGAGGCGAACATCAGGCAACGACTACGCGACTGACAATCACGACGGCGCGGCCCGGTTTCCCTCAAGAACCCACAAACTCAGCAACGCAAGCTCAACACTCAACAGCTCAACGGTGTATTGCTGCGGCACTTCGGGGGCTCCAGGCGTCACTGGCCGGGAGCGCGGCATGGTTCGCCGATGCGCGACTGCTCTCTGGAAGAATGCGGCCCTTGGCTGAGCAAAAGCGACCGACCGTAACCCGTCTCTGGCAGTCAGCCGCCAGCACTTGATTGCCTGCACGCGCCAATGACAATGGATGAGTCAGAGAAAGTTGAAACGACTTGTGACGGTGGTGGGACATCCTGAGACGTTCCGGGTGCATCCGACTCCACGCGGGACGACGACGGGCTGCAGCGCAACTCTTGACGGGGACTTCCTCGTCTCGAAAGGCAGCGGCACGATGCGTTCATGCGCCTGCCGTGGAACAAGTCCAAAGAGGTTCAGCTCGATCTGCTCGACGCGGAACCAAATGCAACCGCGTCCTCGCAATCCGTAGCTGCGGCGCAGCAAGCCGTCGCATCGAGCCCGGACACAGCAGCGATCTCACCCGCTGCTGCCAAGCACCATGGAGTCGAGAACAGGCCACTGCTCTTGGCCGTGTCGCTGCTCTACGAGGACGCGCACAACCCACGCACCGAGTTCCCCGAGGAGTCGATCACCGAGCTCGCGGAGGACATCCAACAGCGCGGCGTCCTGCAGCCGCTCGTCGTGCATGCTGCCGATGGCGATGGCCTCCACAAGGTCCACTTCGGCGCCAAGCGCTTGCGTGCCGCGATCAAGGCCGGGCTTCATGAAGTTCCGGTCGTCGTGCGCGACCTGCCTGCAGATCGCTATGCCCAGGTCGCCGAGAACCAAAAGCGCCACGGCCTGACCCCGCTCGACCTGGCCAGGTTCATCCGCGCGCAGGTCGATTCGGGCGACTCGAACGCGACCATCGCCAGGCAGCTCGGCATGAACCTGACGGCTGTGGCGCACCACCTGTCGCTGCTGGAGCTTCCGCCGGTGCTCGACGATGCGCTGAGGTCCGGCCGATGCACGTCGCCACGCACGCTGCACGAACTCAGCAAGCTGCACGCCGACAGGCCCGATCAAGTTCATGCCCTGCTGGCCAGCGAGGCAGAGATCACGCGCACTGCGGTGTCGGCGATGCGTGCTGCGCCCGATGCGCCGGCAACGAGCGAACAAGTCAGGGCGACTTCCAACAAGCTCGTTGCTCAAGCCAATGCGGCTTGCGATCGTCTGGAGCGAGCGCTCGGCCGCATCCAGCCGTCGAACTCTTACAAGGTCGCGTTGCCCGAACTGATCGCGCTGCGTATCCGGGTCGAAGACATCACGAAGCGATGGCTGCATGGGTCTGACCGTCAGACCCCTTCGCAGGCCGATCGCTGAACCCATGGAGAGTGGAGTGAAGAAGGTGAGAAAAGATGGATGGCAGGATAGGCGGCCCGCCAGTGAATGGATGCCACGCGGCATCCGGCGCAAGGTGCGACATGCCAGGCCCGTCGCGTGATCGCGTGACGATCGACCTGCGCGGCATCGGCGATGCCGTCCGCGCCGCTGCCGCCGTTCGTGGCATGGGCATCGCGCAGCTCGTTCGCCGCGCTTTGGTGATGAGTCTCGACCTGCGCGCGACGGCTGCGTTGGTGCCGACTGATATGGGGTCTGACGGTCAGACCCCGGACGAGATCCCTACCCGAGAGACCGCCAAGCTCACGCTGCGACTCACCCGAGCCCACGCCGACGCTCTGATGCTGAACGCCGGTGCGCTCGGTTTGTCCTACGGCGACTACGTGGGGCGGCTTGTGGCCGGCAGTCGTCTGCCGCAGCCCGTTGCCGAGCGCCAGGCTGATCGCACGGCACTGCTGGCGTCGAACGACCGGATGGCCGCGCTGTCAACCGATCTCGTGGCGCTTGTTGCCTTGCTCCGCCAAGTGAAGGTCGAGCAAGCAAGGCCCTACAGGGAGCGGCTTGAAACGGCCGACGCCGAGATTCGCCACCACCTCGATCGGGCCTCGGCGCTGATCGACCGCCTGTGAAGGAGAACTGCCATGCCCAGCACCGTCGACGGCCTGCTCGTGCAGTGGGGCGACCGGCTGTTCTACCCATCGAACCGGATGACCGCGTCTCGAACGCCTGTGCTGACGGAGGCAGCCATTCGGCAACGGGCCCAAGCCTTGCGGCAACGCATTCGCGCGACTGTCGCGCGCCGCGCGCCGCAAGTGATGGTCAAGGTCACGGGCGGAGGGCGTGGCATGGGCGCCATCGCGGCGCACCTGCGCTACATCGCGAAGGCCGGTCGACTGCCCATCGAGGACGACCGCGGCGCCGTGCGCGAGGGCAAGGAGGCCCTGCGTGCGATCGCCGATCAATGGCGATTCGGCGGCACGCGCATCCCGGAGGTCAGCGAACGCCGCGAGGCCTTCAACATCATGTTGTCCATGCCGGCCGGCACGGACACCCTTGCGCTGCGGCAGGCGGCGCGCGAGTTCGCGCAGGCCGAGCTGGCAAACCACCGCTACGTGATGGTCCAGCACACGCACCAGGCCAACCCGCATGTGCACATCAGCGTCCGCGCGGAGGGACGTGACGGCGCCCGCCTGAACCCGCGCAAGGAGGACTTGCGCCGATGGCGCGAAGTCTTTGCTGAGCGGCTTCGCAGTTTGGGGATCGAGGCTGAGGCGTCTTCACAGGCGGTTCGAGGTTCGCGGCACCACGATGAAAGGGTGTGGTCGCGCAAGAAGGTGCAGGGCAGGGGATCGGCGGCCGTCGACAAGCAGAAGCCACCCCGCATGTCGCCAAGCCACCGACGCGCAGGCGAGGCCTGGGTTCGGATCGCGCAGGCGCTGGCGGCTTCGCCGGAGCTGACGGACCGCCACCTGAGCGGTGCGATCCTGCGCTACGTGCGGGACATGCCGGTGGTCCGCGCCGGGATGGCGCGGTCGGCTGCGCAGAGGGAGCTGCCAGGCATGACGCGTTCACCAGGCCTAAGAGTGACGCCGACGAGGGCGTGGCCAGAAATGGAACGGTAGGCCTGTCACACGAGAAGGCGTCCTCGCCGCCGGACGGGCTCGGGGGCTGGCCGCTCAAGAGCCGCCAGCCTGACCGCCAAGCGTCGGCGCGCAGCGCACCGCGTCAAGGGTGCGCTGCCGCCGGGCTGCGCCCGCCCTTGACCCGGCCCGCCGCACGAAGGCATGAAGGCCTCATGGTGCGCTGCGTACGCAAAAACCTGGTCAATGCGCGTGATCCCGCGTACGCGCTGATCGCCGCAGTGCTTGCCTCGCCCGGACAACTGCCATACCTTCCAAGCGAGGAGATGACGATGGCCAGTCAAGACACCCCCGGCACCACCCGCGGCGCCCGGCTCGAAGTGAGGGTCTCCGTGGGGCAGAAAAGCCTGCTCCAACGAGCGGCGGCGCTTTCCGGCCGCACGCTGAGCGAGTTCGTCGTGGCCAGCGCGCAGGACGCGGCGCGCCGCGTGATCGCCGAGCACGAGTCCATCCGGCTGTCGCGCGAAGAGCAACGGGCCTTCGTTGAAGCCATGCTGCAACTGCCGGAGCCGAACGCGCGACTCAAGCGCGCGGCCAAGGCCTATTGCAGTGCCGGCGGACAGCAGATGGTTTGACTTACCCCACTGCGGGCATCGACCGCAGTTCTCGTATCTGCGGCCCATGCTCGCCGAGCTTTCGTATGCAAAACAGATCACATTGAGCCTGAATTCGCATATGCTTCGGCATGGCTGCCCTGGACACCTTCATCGATGACCGCCTTGCTGCGGGCCGGGGCTGGTTCAGCCGTGATGAAGCGGTCGCGTCTGGCATCGCCCTGAGTACGTTGTCACCGGCGCTGACGCGTGCCGCCGCCAAGGGCAAGCTGGCCAGTCCAAGGCACGGCTTCTACCTGATCGTGCGGCCCGAACACAGAGCGGCAGGGGCCGCGGATCCGGCCGAGTGGATCGACCCGCTGATGAAGCATCAAGGCCTGGGCTACCGGGTGTCGCTGCTGCGCGCGGCGGCCCACCACGGCGCGTCGCACCAGGCGGCCATGATCTTCCAGGTGGTGGCGCCGCGCCAGCTGCGCGATCTGACGCTGGGCGCGCATCGCCTGCAGTTCATCTACCAAGAGCCCGAGGCCTTCGCCGCGTGCAACGAAGCCTCGCTCGTCGGGACCATCAAGACGCCCGCCGGCTTTGCCATCGTGGCAGGCGTCGAGCTGACCTTGCTCGACTGCGTGCGCTACATGCATCGCGCAGGCGGCATCAGCAGCGTGGCACAGATCGCCAAGGACCTCGGCGCGCAAGCTGATGCACGCCGGCTGGCACGGGCCGCGGCGCACTACGAAGGCGCCGCGGTGCGCCGCCTGGGCTACCTGCTAGAGCAGGCGGGGCATGCCAAGCAAGCGAAGGCGTTGAGCGTCTACGCTGAAACCGCGCGGCATTTCGCGCCCCTTGACCCCAGCGTCAAGCCGATCGTGGCCGCACTGGCGGAGGTTCCGGAGCGGGATTCCGCTTGGAAGTTGCTGATCAATGAAGTCGTCGAGGTGGACGCTTGATCCCCCAGGCCTACATCCAGGCCTGGCGGAATCAAGCCCCGTGGCCGAACCCCGCACAAGTCGAGCAGGACCTGATCATCTGCCGCGCGCTCTGCGACTTGTTCAACGCGCCGGCGCTCGCCGGGAAGATCGCTTTCCGCGGCGGCACGGCCATCCACAAGCTCTTGTTCAAGCAGCCGCTGCGCTACTCCGAAGACATCGACCTGGTGCAGACGCAGGCCGAGCCCATCGGCCCCACGGTGGACGCCATCCGCAACGCGCTGGCCTGGCTCGGCAAGTGCAACCGCGAGCAGGCGGGGCATTCGATGCACCTCGTCTTCCGTTTCGCGCCCGAGTCTGCGCCGCAGGCCACGCTCAAGCTGAAGGTCGAGATCAACACCCGCGAGCACGAAGCCCTGCTGGGCTACCGCAGCTATCCGTTCGCGATGACGAGCGATTGGTACTCGGCACAAGCCGAACTCGTGTCCTTCGAGCCCGAAGAGCTCTTCGGCACCAAGCTGCGCGCCTTGCTGCAAAGGCGCAAGAACCGTGATCTCTTCGACTTACACCATGGACTGACGCAGCTCGGCCTGGACCGCGACAAGGTCGTGACTTGCCTGAACCACTACCTGGCGCTTGAAGACCACCCGATCAGCCGAGCGGAGGCTGAAGAGCGGATGCTCAAGAAGCTCACGCGCAGCCTCACGGAAGACATCGAGCCACTGCTGCCGGTGGGCGTGGGCTTCGACGAAACCGTGGCCATTGACGCGTTCAACGACGTTTGGTCAACCCTAATTGCACGGCTTCGCGGGGACGCCTGGAAGCTCACTGCCGACGTGGTCGCGCAACTGCGCACCACGTATCCACAGCTCTTGACGTGAGTCGAGCAAGAGCAACAGGACACATTGAGCGCGAAACGACGTCATGACCGAAGCCGACACCTGCCGCGAGTTCGTCACCCCCAAGCTGGTCGAGGCCGGCTGGGGCGCGGCCGAATCGGTCATCGGCGAGCAGCACAGCTTCACCAACGGCCGGATCATCGTCGCGGGCGGCAAGGTACGCCGAGGCAAGCAACGCCGCGCCGACTACCTGCTGTATTTCCGGCGCGACCTTCCCCTCGCAGTCGTCGAAGCAAAGGAAGTCGGCTTGCCTGCCGAAACCGGCGTGCAGCAAGTCCGCGAGTACGCGGAGATGCTCGGCCTGAAGTTCGCCTATGCGACCAACGGCCATCGGATTATCGAGATCGACTACACCACCGGCACCGAGCGCGATGTCGATCGCTACGCGTCGCCCGAAGAACTTTGGCAGCGGCTGACGGCATCGATCCATGTGCCTCAGCCGGAGACCGCGCACCTGCTGGAGCCCTTCAACCTCGTGTCTGGCAAAGTGCCTCGCTACTACCAGCGCATCGCCATCCAGCGCGTCATCGAGTCGATCTTGCTCGGGCAGAAGCGCATCCTGGCCACGCTCGCCACGGGCACGGGCAAGACTTGCGTCGCCTTTCAGATCTGCTGGAAGCTCTGGAACAGCCGATGGAACCGCACCGGCGAGTACCGGCGCCCCAAGATCCTGTTCCTCGCCGACCGCAACATCCTGGTTGACGATCCGATGGCCAAGATGTTCGCCCCCTTCGGCGACGCCCGCCACAAGATTGCCGGCGGCGATGTCAGCCAGAGCCGCGACATGTACTTCGGCATCTACCAGGCGCTTTCGACCAGCACTGAGGATGTCTTCCGCAAGTACCGCCCCGACTTCTTCGACCTGATCGTGATCGATGAGTGCCATCGTGGCTCCAGCCGAGACGAAAGCAGTTGGCGCGCGGTGCTCGAATACTTCGAGCCGGCTGTCCAGTTCGGCATGACGGCCACGCCGCTGCGCGAAGAGTCGCGCGACTCCTACGATTACTTCGGCAACCCGGTCTACACCTACAGCCTGCGCCAAGGCATTGAGGACGGCTTTCTTGCACCGTACCGGGTGCACCGCGTCATCACCACTGTGGACGCCGCGGGCTGGCGGCCCAGCAAGGACGAGCTGGACCGCTTCGGGCGGGAGATCCCTGATGACGAATATCAGACCAAGGACTTCGAGCGCGTCGTCGCCTTGCGCGCCCGCACCCGGGCCATGGCGCGGCACCTCACGGACTTTCTGAAGGGCACCGACCGCTTCGCCAAGACGCTGATCTTCTGCGTCGACCAGGAGCACGCCGCCGAGATGCGGCAAGAGCTGGTCAACCTGAACAGCGATCTGGTGAAGCAGTACCCCGACTATGTGTGCCGTGTCACCGCCGACGAGGGCGCCATCGGCCTGACGCACTTGTCGCATTTCCAGGACGTGGATAGGCCGGCGCCAGTCATCCTGACCACGTCGCAACTGCTGACCACCGGCGTTGACGCCGAGATGGTGAAGAACGTCGTGTTGGCCCGCGTCGTCGGCTCGCGGTCGGAGTTCAAGCAGATCGTCGGCCGCGGCACGCGACTGAAGGTCGACTACGGCAAGGAGTACTTCAACATCATCGACTTCACGGGCACCGCGACGCGGCACTTCGCAGACCCTGACTTCGACGGTGATCCCGTGTTGCTGGAAGAGGTGACGGTGGATGAGGCGGGCACAGTGGTCGATACGACGATCGTCGAAGTCCCGGGTGTAGCCGAGCCGGAGGCCGAGTACCTTGTTGAGCCGGAGCAGGCCGAGCCGGGTGTGGCAGAGATCCTGACCGACCCGCCCCCGGAGCCGCGCAAGTTCTACATCGACGGCGGCGAAGTCGAGGTCATCGGCCATCTGGTCTATGACCTCGACACCGACGGCAAGAAGCTGCAGGTGGTCCGCTACACCGAGTATTCGGGCCGTGCGGTGCGTTCTATGTACCCCACGCGCGACGCCCTGCAATCCGCCTGGGCCGACCCCGACGCCAGGGCGGACGTGCTGCGTGAGCTGACCGAACGCGGCATCACCTTCGACGAGCTCGCTGCGAGCAGCGACCAACCCGATGCCGACCCTTTCGACCTGCTGTGCCACCTGGCGTGGAATGCCCCCTTGCTGACGCGGCGCCAGCGCGCCGAGCGCGCGCGCAAGGCCACGCAAGACCTGTTTGCGCAGTACGGCGACACGGCCCGCGAGGTGCTTTCGCTGCTGCTCGAAAAGTACGTCGAGCGAGGGATCATCCAATTCAACACGCTGTCTGACCTGATGAAGGTCCAGCCCTTCGACCGCTTCGGCTCGCCCTCCGAGATCGCCAGCCGCCACTTCGGCGGCGTGAAGGGTCTGAGGGAAGCCGTGTCACGGCTGCAGACGGCGATCTACCAATGACCACGAGACTCCACTGAATGCCTGCTCGCAAAGCCAGCACCGCCAGCGCCGAAAAGAAGACCAAGGCGCCCCGCAAACCCAAGGCCGCGTTGACCACACGCGAGAACCTGTCGGCGCTGATCGGCACCGCCCGCCAAATCCTGCGCAAGGACAAGGGCCTCAACGGCGATGTGGACCGGCTGCCCTTGCTCACCTGGGTGATGTTCCTGAAGTTCCTCGACGACCTGGAGGTCGTGCACGAGGAAGAGGCCGACCTCGACGGCAAGCCCTACCAGCCCATCATCGAAGCACCGTACCGGTGGCGCGACTGGGCCGCCCGCGAGGACGGTATCACCGGCGACGAGTTGCTCGCCTTCATCGGGCAGGACACCGCGGTGCGCGCTGACGGCAGCAAGGGCAAGGGCCTGTTTGCGTACTTGCGGGGCCTGGGCGGCCAGGGCGAAAAGGGTAGCCAGCGCGAGGTGGTGGCCAACGTCTTCAAGGGCATCCAGAACCGCATGGTTAGCGGCTACCTGCTGCGCGACATCGTCAACAAGATCAACGGCATCCACTTCAGCGCCAGCGAAGAGATGCACACGCTCTCGCACCTGTACGAGTCGATGCTGCGCGAGATGCGCGACGCGGCGGGCGACGCCGGCGAGTTCTACACACCGCGCCCTGTGGTGCGCTTCATGGTGCAGGTGATGGACCCGTGCCTCGGCGAGACCGTGCTCGACCCGGCCTGCGGCACCGGCGGCTTCCTGGTCGAGGCCTACGACCACATCGCACCGAAGGTCACTTCGCCCGACCAGCGCCGCGTGCTGCAGCGCGAGACGCTGTTCGGCCAGGAGGCCAAGCCCTTGCCCTACATGCTGGCGCAGATGAACCTGCTGCTGCATGGCCTGGAGGCGCCGCGCATTGCGTACGGCAACACGCTGGAGCGACGGATCAACGAGATCGGCCACAGCGAGCGCGTGGACCTGATCCTCACCAACCCGCCCTTCGGCGGCGAGGAAGAGGTGGGCATCAAGGCCAACTTCCCGCCCAACATGCAGACCGCCGAGACGGCGCTGCTGTTCCTGCAGTACATCATGCGCAAGCTGCGTGTGGCCGGAGCGCCGGTGCCGGGCAGCAAGCCCGCAGCGCGCGGCGGGCGGGCGGCCGTGGTGGTGCCGAATGGCACGCTCTTTGGCGACGGCATCAGCGCCGTCATCAAGGAGGAGTTGCTCAAGGAGTTCCGCCTGCACACTATCGTGCGCCTGCCGCAAGGGGTGTTCGCGCCCTATACCGACATTCCGGCCAACCTGCTGTTCTTCGAGCGTGGCGGGCCGACCGAGACCATCTGGTACTACGAGCTGCCCCTGCCTGAGGGGCGCAAGAAGTACAGCAAGACGGCGCCGCTGCAGTTTGAAGAGTTCGCTGCGGCACGGGCCTGGTGGAACGACCGCCAGACCGGCCCGCAGGCTTGGGCGCTCGACTTTGCGGCAAAGCGAGCTGCCGCCGTTGAAGCTGCGACGCCGCATTGGCAGAAGGCCGAGGCCGAACGTAATACGGCGTTGGCCCTCGGCAAGCCGCTGCGCGAGCTGGAGCAGGCCATCAGCGCCGCCGTCAACGGCGCGAAGTCGGCGTTGCAGGAGCGGCTGCGCGCGCTGAAGGCAGAGCAGCTTGCGCACGAGCAGGGCGCCAAGCACGCGCAGGCCCAGGGCGACGCGCAGTACTGGCCGATCTACAACCTGGACATCAAGAACCCCAACGCCAAGGCAGGGCTGGAACATGCCGACCCGAAGGACCTGATCGCCTCGATGCGCGGCCATGAGGCCGAGGTGATGCGGCTGCTGGGTGAGATTGAGGCGCTGGTTCTCGACTTTGAAGTGCAGCCTGCCAAATGAGCGCAGTGCTGAGAGTACAACTGGGCGAAGGCAGCGGTACGCCGTACCTGCCACTTGCAGAGATCGCGCCACTGGTCCGACGCGAGGTGCAGATCGACCTCGATGAGATGTACACAGAGCTGGGCGTGCGCAGCTTCAACAAGGGCACGTTTCACCGGCGCTGTGTGCAAGGCGCGGAGTTCAATTGGCAAGATCTATATCGCATTCGCGCCGGCGATCTGGTGTTCAGCAACATCATGGCCTGGGAGGGAGCGGTAGCGCTTGCCGGGGCCGCTGATGAAGACTGTGTCGGCAACCACCGAATGCTTACTTGCGAATGCGATCGGAAGCGTGTCGTGCCAGCATTCATTGCCGAGTACTTCAAAACCCACGAGGGAATGAGCAAGCTCGTCGCCGCGTCGACGGGTACCGTGGCGCGCAACAGAACGCTTACCGCGACGGCACTGTCCAAGATCACTGTGCCGAGTCCTCCGCTGGAGCAGCAGCGAGCCGTCGTCGCCCGACTCGACGCGCTGGCCGGAAAGACGCGGGAAGTCGAAGCGCATCTGGACGCCGTCGAGCGTGATGCAGCGCGCCTGATCCGCAGCTATCTCTTGGGTCGCGACCGTGAGCAGCCCACAATGCGCCGCATGTCGGAGTTGGTATCGCAGCGACAACCGGACTTGGCCGTGGACGGCACAGCCCAGTACCGCTTCGCAGGCGTCTACTCGTTCGGCCGCGGTGTGTTCCCCAGCGCAGTCAAGATGGGCAGCGAGTTCTCCTACCAGCGTCTGTCCACCGTCCGTGCCGGCGACTTCGTCTACCCCAAACTGATGGCATGGGAAGGCGCGCTGGGCGTGGTGCCGACCGAGTGCGATGGCATGGTGGTGTCGCCGGAGTTTCCCGTGTTCACTGTCAATACCGAGGCTGTCCTGGCCGAGGTGCTCGATATCTACTTCCGCACGCCAGACATCTGGCCGGCACTCGCAGAGATCAGCGGCGGCACGAACGCCCGCCGCCGCCGTCTGCAGCCCTCAACGTTCCTCAGCTACCAGATGCCGGTGCCCTCAATGGCCAAACAGCTTGAACTCCGGGCGATCTACCAGCGAACGCAGTTGCTCAAGACAAGGCACGCCGCTATCCGGAAAGCTAACGTCGCGCTGTTGCCGGCTACGCTGGAGCGCATCTTCAATGCAACGACACAGGGAGCAAGCCATGGCCAATGACGCCCTCGCACAGTCAGATGCAGAAGCGCTGCTGAAGATGGAAAAGGTGCCGGCTCTTCGGGATGGGCGGTTTCAGTTTCCCGACCTGGGCGGCCGCATCGAAGTGCCGTTGGTCTCGCGCGATGAGCGAGAGCAGTTCTCCCTGGACGTGAACCGCAAGCGCATTGCTTTGACCACGGGCTATCAGGCACGCGGAAGACAAGTGATCGTGTTGGCCCGACTCGACTTTGCCGCACCCCATCGCAACCCGGATGGCACCGAGGTCGGAGTGCCGCACCTGCACCTCTACCGCGAAGGCTACGGCGACAAGTGGGCAGTGGAGGTTCCGGCCGGGATGCTCAGCCAGCCAGACGATGCGTGGCAAGTGCTGAATGACTTCATGACTTACTGTTCTGTCATCGAGCGACCCAATATCGTGCGAGGGCTGTTCTCATGAAGCAAACGGACGACCTGATCCGCAGCTACTACGACTGGCTGAAGGCCAAGACCGCTTGGCGAGAAGTCAACGGCTGGGTGGAGATCACCACGCCGTACCTGGACCGTCACAATGATTACATCCAGATCTACTTGCGCCAGCAGGGTCAGGAATGGATGTTGACCGATGACGGCTACACGCTCGCCGATCTGGCGCAGTCGGGCTGCGAAATCGACACGCCGCGCCGCAAGGCACTGCTGTCCGCCACCTTGAACGGGTTTGGCGTGCAGCAGAACGCCGACGCACTCGAAGTCAAGGCAACGGAGGACAACTTCCCACTGCGCAAGCACAGCCTTGTTCAGGCGATCCTGTCCGTCAACGATCTGTTCTACGTCGCTCGCGCCAACGTCGAGAGCTTCTTCTTCGAAGATGTGGCCTTGTGGCTGGATGACGCCGACGTGCGCTATACGCCGCGGGCGAGCTTCGTCGGCCACAGCCGATACAACCACCAGTTCGATTTCGTCGTCCCCAAGTCCAAGCGCGCGCCCGAGCGGATTTTGCGTGCCATCAACAACCCCAACAAGGACAACGCCCAAAGCGCCGCCTTTGCCTGGGTAGATACCAAGGACGTTCGGCCGGCCGATTCCCTGGCGTTCGCGATCCTGAATGACCGGGATCACAAAGTGAGCGAAGCCGTGCAAGACGCCTTGCGCAGCTACGACATCACCCCGATCGCTTGGACCAAGCGGGAAGAGTTCAGGGAACGCCTTGCAGCGTGATGACTCTGTGAGCAAACCGGCTGCAAGGTCCTCACCGTCATGGTCCGACGTCAAAGCCACACTCGCTGACTTCGACCGCCCAGGGTTGATCGGCCTTGTGCAGGATCTCTACGCCGCCAGCAAGGACAACCAGGCATTTCTCCATGCACGCCTGAACCTCGGCGAAGACGTCCTCAATCCCTACAAGGAAGCCATCGACCGCTGGCTGTGGCCCGACGTTTTCAAGAATCAGAACACCTCGGTGGCCAAGGCCAAGAAGGCCCTCACGGACTTCAAGAAGGCTGCCGGCACGGCCCAGGGCCTGGCAGAGTTGACGGTCTTCTATTGCGAACGGGCGTCGGGGTTCAGCTGCGATGTGGCCCTCGACGACGAAGCCTACTTGTCCGCGCTGGTGCGAATGTTCGAGCAGGCGTTGAAGGCAGTGGCTGCCTTGCCGGAAGCTCAGCGTCTGTCACTCTGGTCGCGCCTGGAAATGGTTCGGGACCGCAGCCACGACATCGGCTACGGCGTGGGTGAAGACCTGGATGCGTTGCTCGCCGAGCATGGCGTCCATGACTGAGCGCGAGGGCCTCGAAGTGCTGCAAGCCGAAAACGCGCGGCTGGTGGCACTGCTGGAGTCGCACGGCATCGCGTGGCGCGCGGCGCAGGCAGCGTCACAACTTGCGCTGACCGCATCCGTGCCGGAGTCGGCGCCATCGCCCCCAGTGCCCAGCCTGTCCACGGCCGAGAAGGTGGCATTGTTTCGGCGGCTTTTCCGGGGCCGCACTGATGTCTACCCAGTTCGCTGGGAGGGCAAGACCTCGGGCAAGTCGGGCTACGCGCCGGCCTGCGCCAACGAATGGCGGGCTGGCGTTTGCGAGAAGCCGCGCATCAAGTGCGGCGACTGCAGCCACCGGCTGCTCGTGCCGCTGTCGGATTCGGTGATCTACGACCATCTGGCCGGCAAGCAAACGGTCGGCGTCTATCCGCTGCTGGAGGACGACACCTGTCACTTCCTGGCGGTCGACTTCGACGAGGCAGATTGGCAACAGGATGCCCTGGCGTTCATTCGATCGTGCGAAGAGTTGGGCGTACCGGCGGCCTTAGAGATTTCGCGTTCGGGGCAGGGTGCGCATGCCTGGGTGTTCTTTGCCGGGCGTGTTTCCGCTCGGGATGCCCGTCGCTTGGGCACCGCCATCATCAGCCACACCTGCGCGCGCACCCGGCAGCTCGAGCTGGCGTCCTACGACCGCTTGTTCCCGAACCAGGACACGATGCCCAAGGGCGGGTTCGGCAACCTGATCGCACTGCCCCTGCAGAAGCACCCGCGCGAAAGCGGCTGCAGCGTGTTTGTGGACGCTGCGCTGCGACCGCACAGCGACCAGTGGGCCTATCTCGCTGCGATCCGGCCGATGGCTACGCATGACATCGAGCCGACCATCCTTCGTGCCACCGGCGGCGTTCACCCGCTGGACGTGACGTTCATCGACGACGAGGATCTGGCCACGCCTTGGAAGCGTCAGGCCAATACGTCCGCCAAGCTGGCGGGCACCATGCCCCAGGCATTGACCGTGACGCTGGCCAACCTGATCTACTTCGAGAAGAGCGCGCTGCCCCAGGCGCTGGCGAATCGGCTGATCCGTCTCGCGGCGTTCCAGAACCCCGAGTTCTACAAGGCTCAGGCCATGCGCATGTCGGTGTGGGACAAGCCCCGCGTCATCGGCAATGCCGAGAACTTTCCGCAGCACATCGCCCTGCCACGCGGCTGCCTCGATGCGGCGCTTGTCATGCTGAAGGACAACGGCATCCGCTGCGACCTGCAGGACGAAAGGTTCGCCGGCAAGCCAATCCAAGCCGACTTCGTCGGCAAGCTGCGGCCTGACCAAGAGCAGGCAGTGGCGGCCATGCTGAAACACAATGCCGGGGTGCTGTGCGCGCCCACGGCGTTCGGCAAGACAGTGACGGCGGCGGCCATCATCGCCCAGCGTGGCGTGAACACCTTGGTGCTGGTCCACCGCACCGAGTTGTTGAAGCAGTGGCAGGAACGCCTGCAGGCCTTCCTTGGCGTTGGCAAGGGCGGGGTCGGCACCATCGGCGGCGGTAAGGCCAAGCCGACCGGCATGATCGACATCGCCGTGATGCAGTCGCTGTCGCGACAGGGCGAGGTCAATGCGCTGGTCGAGAACTACGGGCAGATCGTGGTGGACGAATGCCACCACGTGGGTGCCGCATCGTTCGACGCCATCCTCAAGCGGACCAAGGCCAAGTTCGTCCTGGGCTTGACCGCCACGCCGATCCGCCGCGATGGCCAGCAGCCCATCATCTTCATGCAATGCGGACCGATCCGCCACACCGCAGCCAGGCCGGTCGATGCACCGCACGACCTGGAGGTTGTGCCGCGATCACGGTTTACCCGTATCGACCTGCCGACCACGGCGGGCATTCAAGACGTGTTCCGGCACCTTGCCAACGACTTGGCCCGCACCGAAGCCATCGCCGCGGAAGCAGCAGCGGCGTTCGAGCAGGGCCGCAAAGTGCTGGTGCTGACCGAGCGTACCGAACACCTCGAGGCCATGCACCAGGCCCTGACCGCACTGGCACGGTCGCCCTTGGTGTTGCACGGGCGGATGTCCAAGAAGCAGCGAGCCACCCTCATCGACGAACTGGACGCACTGCCACCCGAGGCGCCGCGCATTCTGCTGGCCACCGGAAGACTGGTCGGCGAAGGATTCGACCATCCGCCGCTGGACACCCTGGTGCTGGCCATGCCAGTTTCCTGGAAGGGCACCTTGCAACAGTACGCGGGCCGCCTGCACCGGGAACACGCCAGCAAAGCCGATGTGCGGATCATCGACTTCGTCGACACCGGCCACCCGGCGCTGCTGCGGATGTGGGAGAAGCGCCAGCGCGGCTATCGCGCGATGGGCTATCGAGTTGGCGTTGATGCGAGCGATGGACAGGCGTCGATGGAGGACGTTGAAGTGCCCGGTCTCGTGCCATTTGAGCAACTCTTTGCCGGACAAGAGGCGGCTGCGGGTGTGACCGATGGTTCGGGGCCATGAACAGGGCCATCCGCCAAGGGCGTGTCAACGCACATCGAGTATTCATGCGGCCTAGCGTCCGATTGGGAAGTGATGATCGACCACATGTGACTCGATTTCCAGAGTGTCTTTGGACACCCTGGAAAGCGTCAGCGAAAAA
>Ga0209181_10004119_pt1 | contig 21891 bp, 8 predicted proteins | sample MAT05_FD_187208 | JGI IMG/M metagenome (GOLD analysis project Ga0209181, IMG submission 187208) | Freshwater microbial communities from Lake Fryxell liftoff mats and glacier meltwater in Antarctica - MAT-05 (SPAdes) (version 2) | ecosystem: Environmental > Aquatic > Freshwater > Ice > Liftoff... | reverse complement strand
ATCTTCCTTCAGGTCTTGGTCCGCGGTTAAATCCGCCGCCACCGCCGCCTTCTGGTCTTGGTCCGCGGTTATATCCGCCACCACCACCGCCTTCAGATCTTCCTTCAGGTCTTGGTCCGCGGTTAAATCCGCCACCACCACCGCCTTCAGATCTTCCTTCAGGTCTTGGTCCGCGGTTAAATCCGCCGCCACCGCCGCCTTCAGATCTTCCTTCAGGTCTTGGTCCGCGGTTAAATCCGCCGCCACCGCCGCCTTCAGATCTTCCTTCAGGTCTTGGTCCGCGGTTAAATCCACCGCCACCGCCGCCTTCAGATCTTCCTTCAGGTCTTGGTCCGCGGTTAAATCCACCACCACCGCCACCTTCAGATCTTCCTTCAGGTCTTGGTCCGCGATTGAATCCACCACCACCGCCGCCTTCAGATCTTCCTTCGGGTCTAGGTCCGCGATTGAATCCACCACCACCGCCGCCTTCAGATCTTCCTTCTGGTCTAGGTCCGCGATTGAATCCACCACCACCGCCGCCTTCAGATCTTCCTTCGGGTCTAGGTCCGCGATTGAATCCACCACCACCGCCGCCACCTTCTGGTCTTGGCCCACGGTTAAATCCGCCGCCACCTGCAGGTCTTCCTTCTGGTCTTCCTTCTGGTCTTCCTTCAGGTCTTGGTCCGCGACTAAATCCACCACCACCTGCAGGTCTTGGTCCACGGCTGAATCCACCGCCGCCGCCTTCAGGTCTTGGTCCGCGGCTGAAGCCACCACCACTGCCGCCACTTGCTGAACGACTGCCGCCGGACGAGCCACCATAGGAACCGCCTGGTTTGCGAGCTCCGCCCCCAGACCCACCATAGGATCCGCCTGGTCGACCTGCACCAGGTCTGCCGGCTCCCGGCCTGCTTCCACCACCAGGTCTACCGCCGCCGCCGCCCGGGCGACCGCCTCGACTTGGACCACGTGAACCACCATTACTTGACATTCCCATTGTTCTCTGTCCTTGACTGAAACTTAGATTTACTGCCGCTTTGCGGTATTTACCATGGACATAACACTCGAGACATGAATAATGGACTCAGGTAGTCCTCATTCCAAAATTTTGCGTAAAATCATGCTATTCGACGTAGTCTTATTCGGTTTGCCCATCGCTTTATCTATCTGCCTGGCCGCTCACGCAGTCAGAGATGACGATAAACGCTTCTGGTTACCCGCGTTCTCGTTTTTCGCCTACTGCATGTTTTACCTGGCAGGAGGGCGGGATGTATTACTTTATCTCACTACGGCCCTAGTTATGATGAGCGGATGCGCAATTAGCGGCGCTCCGTAACGTAGCAAAGAGGAAATTTTACTCAGAAAACTCTAGCGCGGGGTCAAGAACTGCGCTTTTTCGCTGCTGGCACTACCACTGAATGTCTATTCTGCTGCGCTTCCGCTAGCGATCGCATAGCAATATTATGCTTTTTTAGCCATCGAGAGATAGTATTTGGGTCACACCACTTATTTTCGGTCTCGCGATAAATCTTGGCAATTTCCACAGTACTGAGCTTCTCTTTGACATATTTCTGCTGTAGCCAGTCTTTGTCTTGATAGAGCGTCTTGGTTCTAAGAGTCTTGCCCACAGCTAAATCCACCATTAAATTAGTAAGGATGCACAACGGTCAATCAAGGAAATTCCAGTACTTTATACCCGCTTATACTACATATTCTAATTGCCCAGTATGATTTAAGGACTGCTTTTCTACTTTAATTTCAAAGGCGGCATCTAACCGTGTCAATGAAAAAAGACTTTCGCTTGCCGCAAATAGACAAAATCTTGCGCGAGCCTGCTCTGACAAAATTCGACCGGCTCAAGCGAGAACTGGTGACACGAAAGGTGCGCATGCACGTGGACAAACTGCGCGCCAGCTCTAATAGCGTTGGTGATACTACAGAAGCTCCTTGCACGGCTTCAAGCATTGCTGAAGCTGTCGCGCAAGAGCTAGAGCAGCTTTTAGGCGGCGGCGTGAAAAAAGTTCTCAACGGTACCGGCGTTATTTTGAGCACCAATCTCGGGCGTGCACCACTGCCGGTGTCGGCAGTGGATCAGCTGAGAGAGGCACTTTGCGGCTATTCAAATTTAGAATTTTCACTGACTGAAGGAACTCGCGGTGAAAGAACTGAAGAAGTTTCTCAACTGCTCAGCACTCTAATAGGCTCAGAATCAGCCATTGTCGTGAACAATTGCGCTTCAGCAGTGATGCTCGCGGTCAAAGCTCTTAGCGATCAAAAAGAAACAATCGTTTCGCGCGGTGAGTTGATTGAAATTGGCGGCAGTTTTCGTTTGCCTGATGTAATCACATCTTCAGGCGGACTGCTGAAAGAAGTAGGCACCACCAATAGAACCAGAGCGGCAGACTATGAAAAAGCAATCTCACCCCAGAGCGGCATGCTGCTCAAATGTCACCGCTCTAACTATCAAGTTTTAGGTTTTACAGAAGAAGCTGAAATTAAACAACTGGGCGACATCGGCCGGCAGCACGGTATTCCTGTGGTTTATGACCTTGGTGGCGGTTGTTTAATTGATTTATCAAAATACGATTTGACTCCTGAACCAACTGTGCAAAATACACTGGCGAACGGCGCCGATCTGGTTTTGTTTTCAGGCGATAAACTTCTCGGTGGTCCGCAAGCCGGCATCATCGCAGGCAAAAAAGAAATAGTGGCGCGCCTACGCAAATGCCCGATTTACAGGGCTTTACGAGCAGATAAACTGGTAATCGCCCTGCTTGAGTCAGTGCTCAAACAATACCTATATGTAGATGGCCATCAAAATTTGCCTGTATTTCAGTTTGCTGCATTAAGTCAATCAAGCATTATGGACAGGGCACTGGAAATGACCAGGTTGCTCGAGCCCTCGCTGACCCATATAAAGATGGTCGTTGTCGAAACTGAAAGCACAATGGGCGGCGGCAGTTTGCCTGGAGAACTGTTGCCCTCAGCCGGTTTAGCGCTCAGTGTTGTCACTACAGATGTCTCCACCGCCGCACTCGCCCGCCAACTGCGCTGCGGTGACCCGCCTCTAATAGGCAAAATTGAAGCCGACCGTCTGATTATCGACCTGCGCACAATTGCAGTGGAAGAGCAAAGTACTCTGGCCGCTGCTATTCAGCTCGCCGACGCCAACTTAGCCGGGCGCTAAGGCCAATATTATCAAGCGGTTATGATAACGGCACTCCACCGGGTAGAAAAGACGACGTAACTTGAGGTAGTGTTCATGGCCGAACTGAACGAATTGGAAAACCAAATCAATCAGTTGAGTAAACGCATGGAAGAACAAATGCGCATAACGCGCAACTTGACTGCACTCTGCACAACGCTCATTGTCGGCTTGATGTTCTTCATTTTCTGCCAGACCATGGAACATTTGCCATCAATAATAGTGCTCAAATATATGAGCAATCTTGACCCCATCGTTAAAGAATGGCGTCAGACCGAACGCAGCTTAAATGCCCGCAATCAAGAGAAAGTGCCGCAAACACCGTAAGCTATTTCTTTAGTAGAGCCTGACGACGCTTCACTTCAGCTTCAACTTCTTCGGCCGAAATATTGTTCACTTGCATGGGCCCGGCGCAAATTTCACGCCACGGAGCTCCAGCTAACGCCTGTCGCACAATCACTTCGAAAACCTGAGCGCGCACGCCGCTGCCATAGCTACCAGTGGCTCCGGCAAAAGGAGTTGTGGGAGCAGATACCTGCGGTCTGGGAATAGCCTGGCTGGGCATGGCCTGATTAAGAGTGGTGGCACCACCGGAAGCGGCCTGAGGTTGCGGTGCCAGATCAACTGGGGCCGGAGCCTGAGTTTGCATCGGATCATCCACGATCTGTTGTGATCCTGATTGAGCCTGCTGTTGCTGTTGAATTTGTTGCTGCTGAACTTGCTGTTGCTGGTCGGCAGAGAAGAGCGGCTTAGAAGGGGCATCGTTAAAGAGAGCCGGTTGTGCCGGCGGTTGATTTTGTTCGAAGAAACTGGCGGACGGCTTCGGAGCAGCAGGCCTTGATTGTGCCAGTTCGTCAGCGGCAGCTTTGGTGCTGGTGAGCTGGCGCTGCAAATCAGAAACCATGTCGCGAGTCTGATCGCGCATTTCATCAAGCTGAGTTTTCAGTTGGACAATTTGCGAATCTTTGTCCGACAATTCTGATTCTTTTGCTTGAATTAATTCGTTACGCTGTTGCACCAAGTCTGAAAGTTTTTCGTACTGGCCGGAAAATTCTTCCCAGCGCGAATTGAGCATTTCTTGCGTGTCTTGCACTTCTTGATCTTTAGCGGCGAGCATCTCGGCAAAGTCGCCTTCGCGAGCGTCTAAGCGAGCGCGCATTTCTTCATTATGCTGTCTCAGCTCTTCAATTTGAGCCATCACGGTTACATCTTGGACTACACGCACAACTTCAACTTCGCGCACTTCGCCGCTCTGCTGAGCGTAAACACGCGGTGGCGGATCTGGTGCTTGCACAGCGTCATAGGCAGCGCGGAAGAAATCGCCGGAGATACGCTGAGCACCTAGCAAATCAACCAGCTTACGCAAAAGATCGGCTGGATGCTCAGAAGGAAACACAGCCATATAGGCGCACTTGAAGGTCCAGGGATCAATCAGTCCGGTAGATAACTGATCAGCCAGCGAATGCACCAGTTCTTCTGGTGTAAGCCCGGTTTTCTCTTCAACCGGTGCCGGCTCGTTGCCTTTGAGCTGCAAAGTCGTGACCAGATTATCGATGGCGGGCACCAGCTCTCCCACGGCCTGCATCGGCTCTAGAGCTGCCGACATCGACTCACTCAAACTATTCAGACTCAAACCAATTTCGTTGAAGGCCTGATGTTGAATTGTCTCTGCCAGGTTGCGCACAATATCAAGCTGCTCATTGGCTGCTTTTGATATCTGCGCCATGTTCACCGAACATATTCCCAGCTGCTGATCAAGATTATTGAGCAAATCAATCACTTGCGATTGATGCACTTCCGTGGCAGCACTATTCAGCATCTGCGCCGACATTTGCGCCGAAATCTCTGTCGAATCAACATAGTTCATGGGCAGGGCGTTATGTGAAGGTTCAGTTGTATAGCTGGATGGCACGGAGGCCAATAAACTCTCTAACTCGGAACTGGATAGCGAACCTTCTGCCAGAGTGCTCATTGACTCGTCAACTTCGGGGGCCGAAAACTCAACAGCAGATTTAGCAGGCTTACCGCGATCGTTGCGAGCAGCTTTGACGGGAGACGCCACAGGAGATACCTCTGAATCTAAAGACTGATCGACCGATAATTCCGCCACTTCTTTTACTTCCGGTACTTCCGGTTCAGACGAAATTTCGACAATGGGCGAAAGGTCAAACTCCGCAGACGTAGCCATGACCGGCATGTCCTCTGGTTCACCGAACATTCCGGCCAGGGGATCGGCGCCGTTATCAGGCGTATGTTGTCCTCCACCATTTGAAGACAGGTCAGGCACAATAACCGGGTCTGGTGCGGCCGGTTCATTTGCGGCTGCGGCAGTAATGGCATTAGCGGCAGCAACGGCATTTTCTTTGGCAACCTGGTAAGGATCCGGCGCATAGGCGTCAGGAGGCACAGTCTGTTTTGCCAGAGTTCCCCGCAAGCGGGCCCGCCTCGCTGCCAGAGACGTGGAATCCTGGTCGCCAGACTTTCCCGAAGGCGCGTCCTGAGTAGAACTGGTGGCGCTTGCCTTGTCTTCGCGAGCCATCTAACAATCCCTTCCTAATGTCACCTTAGGCACCTATTTAAATATGTACCCGCCCAGCGAGGTAAAAATTCAAAGTGAAATGCCGGAAACACCAAAATATCCAAAGACTTGGGTTCAGCACCCCAATAACCACACCAAACAGTGCGCGCCAACTTCTCTAGTATATACCGCAAACGCCGCAAATAAGCGCCCCAATCAGCACTTGACAAGGCGAAGTTCCAAATGTAGAATTCCCCTTAAAATGAGTTTGCAAGCCACTTGCTGATAATTTTTCCTCCGCACAGCCATCCAGCTCTCGGTTCTCAATTTAGTAAGATTGTATAAACCAAGGCCTATCGTAGTGTTTCGGCATCACAGATGCAGATCTGCCGTCCAGCTTTTAGGTAATTGTTAAAGAGAAAGGCTATATTTTAATAGAATGCAACGTCGCTTGAGACGGGAGTAGTCGTGGAAATTGCCATCTGTCCTAATTGCGGGGCAGTGATTAAACAAAAAGCGAAGGGATGTGCAGGTTGTGGTGCAGCCCAATCACGATTTGCCGCCACCATGGTTCCTACCTTAGCCTCAGCCGCTGCACCCATGGTGGTGTCAGTAGCGCCGGACAGATTGATTCTCGAGCGGATTGTCTCAGCCAGATCGATAGCCACCTTGCTCCCCGAAAATGGCAATAACGGTGGCAGTGGATATTCGCCAGGCTCTGACGGCAATTACCTCGACCCTTTCAATCATGATGCATCGTTTCAAGATTTCATTCCCAATCTTTTTGGCAATGGTGCCGTTGCCGGTGGCGACAACGCCGTTCAAGAAGACGACAGCTATATTTCTGGCGCTGGAAATGGCAATGGTCACGGTAACGGCAATGGCAATGGTAACGCCGACATTCAAGATATAGGCAGTCAATCCAGCACCAACAATCAAGCATTAAATTCATCTGCTCCTCCCGCTGATTTCTTCACTACGTCAAATCGCACCGAAGAGGCGCCCTGGGACAGGGAAGTTAGAGAACAAGAGCCTGAAAACGAGTCCGGCAATAATAATGTGACGGCAGCAGTCGGCAATTTTACTTTCAATGAGAATGCGGCTGCTGAAGAGGTTTCCACTCCATTCAGCAGTGCGGCTGGCGACAATGATGAGGATAGTGTCAGCGCGTCAACTCACTCAGACGCTGAAGACCCGCATGCCGCCTATAAACAAGAAGCACTAGCAGCTCCGGAAGCCGAGCAACAAAACGAAAATGGTCAGAGTGCCTCCGCAGCCAAACCTGATTTCTGTGCCGAGCCGGATCCTGAAAAAGCAGCTGAAGTGCAAAAACCAGCTGCCAGTGAACCTTTTGATCTGCACAGAGAGCAGCCTGTGTTGACCCGCCCGCACGTTGCTGCACCAGATTTCTTTGGCTCTGATAAAGCAAAAGAAAATAAAGGCAGCACCGGCAGTGGTAGCTCCGACAATGTCAGCAAAGTAGCCAAAGCCGCTACTTCAGCTGCATTTGACTTCTTTGCCGACAATAATGCCCCCTCTGCCAAAAAATCATCGAGCGATGGATTTTTCGCTGATAATAAGTCAGATAAAAGCGATCCGCACAATACATTCGAAAGCATGCTTACTAAAAAGAGTAAACCCTCTCAAGCCCTCGATGAAGACTCGCCAAAATCGAAAAAAAGCAAATTGTCGGACGAGCCCAAAAGAGCGAAAAAGGGCATTGTTGACGACGACGACGATGACGATGATGACGATGACGATGAGGACAATGCCAAATCTTCAAGATCGAAAAAAACAGCCGCTCCGGTCGCTAAGCCAAAGCCATCGAAAGTTGACGATGATGATGATGACGATGATGATGATGATGAAATCGCCCACAGTGACGATGAAGACGAAGACATTCCGCAGAGAAGATCGTTTTCTGGTTCACCAGCCAGCTTAAAGGCTACCTCTGGTAAAAGCCTGCAGAAAACCGATCGCTCAAGAGGAGCAAGCAAACGGCCGCAGAAAAATGATGACGATGACGATGAAGGCGGCAGGTTAAGAAGCAAATTTGCCTCAGGTGGCGGTCTGTTCACCCTTGCTGGTTTCCCAGTTGGAATCAAACTGATTGCCGTCGCTCTTGCTATCGCCGGTATGATGGTTTTTGGCGTAATTCATGCCCTGGGCAATCTCGGCCCAGTGATTACCACCGCGCAAAACGCCGCTGACAAAGCTAACGGCTTGCAACCGATGCGACAAGAAACAATCCGGCTGGCCGGGCAATGGCGCATGCGCATCTGGCACAACGGCAAAACTATTGACGGCAGAATGGTCGTCAATCAAAGCGGCACTAAAATCAATGCTAACGGTTCAGATGCTGTAGGTCCTTTTAAGATCGATGGCTTTATTGATCCAGGCAAGAAGACCATGAATTTTACCAAACGCTTTGTCGATGCCAACGGCAGAGAATCAGGGCCGCCTATTTTCTTTGTCGGTTCAATTTTGCTCGATGACATTCCAATGCATGTTAAAGGTCAGTGGGAATTTACCAAAAAGTCCGGTTCAAATTTCGGCTATTTGAATAAAGCTCACACCTCAAAAGTGCAGGGGAAATGGCTTGGACAGCTGGACAAATCAATGCCCATGGAAGAAGGTACCATTGCCGACTTGATTCCGGGCAGCGCCACTACCGCTGCAAGCAACGCAGCTAAATCATTCAATATTTTCGATTTTCTCAAGGGTAACGGCATCTTCGTCTTTGTCGGTGTTGGTGCCGCATTCGTCATGAGCACATTCAGTTTGTTTGGACCAAGCGGTCTGATCAACATCTGGAACAAACAACAATATATCCCCAGCCAGGTAAAAGCACAGCACGACAAAATGCGTGCACAACTCGCGAAGGGCGTGAAGAAAGGCAGTCTGCCTCTCGGTCAACGGGTGGAATGGAAGTGGTGGTTCCCCATGCCGTGGGTCATCAAAGATCTGGCATTGCCGCCTGAGATGCGCAAAACCAATCCGCACGTACTAATTCTTGGTCAAGGCGGTAAGGGCAAAACCAGATTGGTTGCGAATATGGTGGCACACGATATCTTGAGCGATGATCGTGCAGTAGTTTTGATTGACTCAGACGGCACACTTATCGACTTGATGACCAGGTGGATATCAGCTCATCCGAAAGCTAGAGAACTAGCCAAACGGGTAATCTTGATTGACCCCACGCATAAGGGCAATACCAGCGCCTTTAACCCGCTGGCTCTGGCTGACATGGGCGATGTGCAAACTGCAGCAGGTTCAATCGTTTACGGCTTTAAGGCCATATACACAGAGCCCCCCGGTTCGCAGTCACAATGGAACGCTCAAACTGCAGACATATTGCGTAACGCCGTATTGCTCTTGATGGCCAACAACAAAACCCTTACCGATTTGCCAAACTTGCTGAACGACAACGACTTCCGTGACGTGCTTTTAGAAAACGTTGAGCGCAAGAAAGACGAGCGCATTGAATTCTCCACACTCCTTGATCAGTGGGGAAGATACAAGAAATTAGCCAGAACCGACCAGTGGATTACCTGGGTGGAGCCAATTCTTAACAGAATTAACCCCATGTTGAGTAATCCGCGCATTCGTTCAATTCTCACCAAGCCTGACGGCGACCTTCAAATTCTCGATGTCATCAATGAGAAGAAAATCCTGCTGGTGAAAATTCCTCAGGGCGAATTTGGTCAAGACGCCAACTTGCTCGGTTCGCTTATAGTTAGCGGCGTCAAACAAGCGGCCCTGACCCTCTCATCCAGCGGTGGTGCCAAGCAAAATCCGGTAGCGCTTTACCTCGATAACTTCGACAGTTTCATTGAGAAAGAAACGGTGGAGAACATCACTTCAGAAACTAAGAAATTCAAAATTGGATTCATCGGAGTAACAAAAAGTCTTCAGCACCTGCCGGAAGATTTCCGCAACGAACTAATCATTAATATCGGCACACTGGTTACCTTCGCCCTTTCCAAGAAGGATGGCGATTTGCTTGGCCCTCAGATGTTCCCCATCGACGGCAGAAAAGTAAAACACCAGACCATGACCAATATTTTCAACCGGGTCAATTCCACTCCACAATTCGAGCTTGTCTCTGACGAAGAAAAGCTCAATATCGACAAAGTTGTACGTCAGGAAGAACGCACCTTCTTTGCCTACAGAATGGGCGCCGAAGCCGGTCTCTTCAACCTGCGAAGCCATGACTTTGCCGACGTTCCAGATTCTAAAATGAATGAGAAATTGATCGAGAAAATGCACTTGGCTTCAGGCAAGAAGTCAATCAAGGCAGAATCTTCGAGCGGATCTAAAGCTAAATCTTGATAAGATACGCCTAGTATCAATCAAATTTTTACTGACCGGCCAAAAGCAATTTACCGCATTTAGTTGCAATCGAACTCATACATGACTCAGGCAGCCAACAATAGTCGCAATATTTGGGAAGAGAAAATTGCCGATCTGCGGCGATACGATCTTGACAATCTAGATAACGACCCGGTTGCTCCCGACGATATCATCAGCTGGGCTGTGCCTGGTTTAACCTTTGTCAGAGTGGACGGTATTTTGCGCTCGTGGGATATCGAGCGAGAAAAGCAACAGCACGCACAGCAAACACAATCTGATCCCGATCCGTCTAAACCGCCAAAACGCATGTATTTGATGGAAGACGCCATCACAGGCTTGTACGGAGAAAAAGCCAACCTAGCATTTTTAGTGATTGGCAGTAAGACAGGCGTCAACTACTATATGGGTATCTCGCAACCGCACATTACCGACGGTGATGGCGGAGACGCACCCGATATCGTCGCCCACAAAAGCTTGAAATCAATTCTACACAGCGTCTACGGCGGCGTGGACGTTTACAAAAAACCATTTAGCTCAGACGATATTCACGAGCTACTGGCGCCGTTGACCAAATACACCGGCATTATTTCCGGCATTCCGGCATTGAAATCAACCAGTGGCGAAACCATTGAGTCTGAGCAAATTGAGAGACTGGCAGCCGGTCTGGCCGGCCATGATTTTGCCTTTCTTACTCTTGCAGTGCCTATTCCACCCATGAATGTCACCAAAGAAGAATTTGCGGTTGTGGATCAAATTCAACGTGCCCAAGAAAACGAAGATCCGGAAAAGAAACGCAAAATCAAATATTATCTCGAACTGCAAGATGCATATTTGAAACACATTCAACTCGGTACGGCTGTAGGAATGTGGCTCACCGTGCCGTATTTCTTCGCCAAGGAAAAAAACGTATTTGTTCGCTTGCAATCGCTTTTAAGAGCCACTTACGTTGACGAATCAAGCCGACCCACACCCATGCGCACCCATGAAGTGCCTGGTTTAGCCAAACACATTCAACAATTCGGCTTACTGCGCAACAAGCGTTCTGAAGAAGTTTTTCAGGGCATGATGGAATACAAATTCTTGAGCCCTCTCAATTCCCGCATGCTGTCGGCCTTTATTCACCTGCCCAAGCGTGAAATGCCCGGCTTCCGCATCAGGCGATCGGCAGAATTCAGCCTGGCTGAAATTGCACCGAGAGATCCCAACCGCGTTATCGCTATCGGCAACATTCTAGATAGAGGCGAAGACACAGGCAACCTTTACTACATTGACGTCGACGCCCTGCAAAAACACACGATCGTCTGTGGTGTTACCGGCGGTGGTAAAACCAATACCTGTTTCTATCTGTTGGGTCAACTCTGGAATTTCGGCATTCCCTTCATGGTATGCGAACCGGCTAAATCAGAATATCGGCACATGATGCTCATGTCTGAATCGTTTAAGGGCATCGGACAAGCCTTCTCGTTGGGCGACGAAACCGTTTCACCTTTTCGTTTGAATCCTTTTGAAATTATCAGAGGGGTCAAAGTTCAGACTCACCTTGACGCTTTGAAATCAGTTTTCAACGCTAGCTTTGAAATGTACTCGCCGATGCCCCAGGTCTTGGAAAAAGCACTGAATCAAATTTACTCAGTACGTGGCTGGGATTTAGTCAACAACGTTAACAGACGTTTGCCACCAGGCATGAACCCTGGCGACGAGGATTGTCCATCAGAAATTTTCCCGACTATGAAAGATCTCTACGAAATTATCGATCCGGTTGTGGAAAGTTTCGGCTATTCAGACAAAATCGGACCCGACGTACAAGCGGCTCTTAAAGCCAGAATCGGCTCACTCTTGATTGGTGGTAAAGGGCAGATGCTCAACACCCGCCGCTCAATTCCTTGCGAACAACTTTTTGGTCGGCCTACAGTAGTAGAACTGAAGATGGTTTCAGAAGACAACGAGAAATCATTCTTGATGGGTATGCTATTCGTTTTCCTCTACGAATATCGAGAAGTTGGCGGTCCGTGTGAACACTTGAAACATGTGATGCTCATTGAAGAGGCTCACCGACTGTTGAAAAACGTGCCCACCGGCGGTGGTGCCGACACGGCCAACCCTGCAGGTAAAGCGGTTGAATTCTTCACCAACATGCTGGCAGAAATTCGTGCTTATGGACAAGGCTTTATCATTGCCGACCAAATTCCCAACAAGCTCGCTCCTGAAGCGCTAAAAAACACTAACTTGAAAATCATGCACAGAATTGTGGCGGTGGATGACCGCGATTCTATGGGTGGTGCCATGAACCTTGATGATGTGCAAAAACGGCACGTTACAGCCCTTGGACAGGGTCGCGCTTTGGTTTACGCAGAGAAAATGGAATCTCCCTATCACTTACAGATTATGTTCGACAAAGAGAAAATGGTGCCACCACCAGACACTCCAGCCGAGTCAGATCAAATCGTGCGCGATGCCATGAAACATTTGAACATCGTGGGCACCTTCGATCGCCACCTGGGCTGCAAGTTTTGCCTGCACCGTTGTGACTCGCAAATTTTAGACACGGCTGTACCCGTAGCTGACGACCAAATTTTCAGACAAGTTTACAACCGCTATATTTTGTCCACCCTGAAAGATTTGACTCAGCTTGTGCACTTCAGAGCGCAGATTATTCACGAAATTCAGCGGGTTATTGGTGGACGTGCCAGAACCGGTAACATTACAGGTATCACCTGGTGTGCGCTGACTCAGGCCACTGAGAGGTATTTCGAGCGCAAAGGTGAAGAAAATTATTGGTTCTATGACCAGGTGCGTGAGCAACATTTGCGCTGGCTGAACCTATTGCGACCAGCATTCCAACCCACTGAAGTAAACAGACGCTTGGATATTTCGGTGTTGCGACAATGGCGTGATGACTTCCTCGAACTGCACAAACGTGATCAGGGTCCGTTGCCGACTTGCGCACCATGCACGTCCAAATGTTTGTATCGCTTCGAAGTTTCAGAAGTTGTCCGCGATCCCAAAATCAAATTTGACTTTAACTCCTCTATTAACCGCAAAGATACTCCGGCTTCAGATTCTGCCGCCTGGTTCTGCAGACTACTGACTGAGCGATTGATTGGTATGCCCGACGTCGATCTGGCATATTGTTTAGCGGCTCACTTGATTAAAGATCAGCAGCTTTCCACCGACGCCCAGCTGGTGCTGCTGCACAAAGTAAGAAACGCCCTGGATAACTTCCAAAACGAAGGCGAGGCCGAAGCGGGCGATGAAGAATGAAGACGAACTAAATCAATCGCAGCAGCAGCAGCAGCAGCCTGATCAAGAAGCGCAGCGTGTAAATCAGCAAACAGTCCAGCAACCGCAGCAGGAGCTGGCTGACAATGGGCCTGAAAGCCTGGTAGACGAGCTGGGTATCTATGACATTTACGAACCCATAGCTGACCTTAACGGCAAAATATTTTGCACCGCCGGACGTGACGCTCCCGTTGCCGAATTTTTAGACGATTATTTGATCATGCACCCTCCTCAGCTGCCATTCTATGAAACTGGCCCTGAAGAGGAGTTTGTACTATTGGTAGACGACCGCGGTATCGTGCTCAATGAGCTCGGAGAAGCAAAAAGAATTCCCACGGCTAAATACCGTGGCTATCCGATTTATTATTTCGGTGAACAAAAGGAAGGCACACTTAAACACTATGCCGCGGTACTGGCCGACGACCAGAATCTCTATTTTATATTCGACGAATCGGGCGAACGGCTAACCACTGACGCAATTTATAAGCTGCGCAACAAATCAGTCAATGGCGAAATATCAAAATTTCCAGGCTTGCACAGTAACCTCGACGACAGCAGTATGGAAGACGATCGCATCGACGCCAGCACCATGGTCGACACCGACTTCAGCCCTGATTAGCTAGCGAACAAAATCAAGCTGAAAGTTTTCTACCTGCCAGATAACGCTGACAATAGTCGAGCCAATTGGCAGTCAATTCGTTAGTGACCATCTCACCGACGGCACCACTGGGCAGGTCGATTTTAATGGTTTTCTTGCGGCCGTCGCGACTGTATTCATGGCGTACCGACGATTCGTGGCCAACTTCGTAGCTGAGCACAGGCGTCCAATCTTCATCGATAAGAACTTGCAATTGCTGGCAGAAGAAGCGCTCACCATCAAGTTCTCTTTCGGTCTTGACCAATCTGCAAGACGGATTGAGGCTCTCAATATCTCTGCTAACTTCAATGGCATTTGAACGTTCATCGAGCGAACGATGACTGAGGTTAGTGGATGGTCTGCCATCACCCGTAGTGCCGGAGGCTTTAGCGGGCACGTTCGTGTTGCCAGTGTTAGAGCTGCCATTAGCGCCTGAACTGCCTCCATTGCCATTGGCTTTAGGTAAAGGCATAGTCGCTTTATCAATATCAACAACGGTCGTTTGCTCGCCATAATTGTCGACAATAATCGTATGCTCTGGCAGTGACAACGTGGTATCGCCGTCAGGAATATTGAAAGTAGTAGCCTGCGATTCGATGGAGGCATCACCTTTCATTTCGAATACATAGCCGCAAGCTGGGCAAAGGTTGGCGCTATCGCTGATTAAACGACGACATCCGCCGCAAGCTTTGGTGGCAACATCAAACAATGATCCGTAGCTGCCTGTAAATTGTTGTGGTTCTCGTGCCACTGGCTTAAACGATGCCGTACCGTTTCTAAAGATTTCGATTTCTTCGTGCGTAGGTATCACCAGGTTGGTACCACGTATAACAACAGCCAGCGGAGCGCCTTTACTATCGGTCTCAGTGGTCAAACCATTTTTGTCGGCAAGTAAGGTCCACAGTGTCACATCATGAAGATCAGGATGTTTCATCGCAATCGAGCGTAAAGTATCACCCAGGCGCACAGAGTATGTTTTCTCATCTCCGCCGTCGGCAGCTTCTCTAATCTTACCGAGCACTTTTTCAATATTAGCTCTACGTTCATCAGCTTTAGCTGACGACTTAGCATCAAGGCCTTGATGACTGGTTCTACTTGATACGTTGTTGAGACGGGCCGTCCATTCGCGCACTTGTTTGGGGCTAGGTAAAGTAAGAATGGTGCCGACTTCAACAGAATATGTTCTGCGGCCGTCAGTCCATCGAACTTCCACACGGTTCTTGTTCATCTCATAGATCAGATCAGTGAGGCGCGGATCGCGCAGTTTTATGCGAGCAATCGAAACCAGAGTGTCGCCTTGGCGCACCACGTATTTCTCTTGCTGATTATCTTTGCGAATCGCTTCTTGCGCCTTTTGCCGCTCTTCGCTCAGTCTTTGCGACTTGGCTTTAGCTTCAGCCTCTGCTTGCTGGCGCAGTGCGAGAATGGTGAGAATTTCATCTGAACGTCGTTTGTCTTCATGTTTGCGTTCATTCTCTCTACGATCTTCTTCTTCATCTCTGCGACGTTTTTCAGCTTCTTCTTGCTGCAATTTAAGATTATTGTCGCGAGTGACACGTTCTTGTTCTGCGAGGGCTAATCTCTCGTCTTCACTACTACGTAAAGCTCTAGTTTGCTCTTCAATTTGTTGATTGAGCGCATCGAGCTCCGCTCCGCTCGCAGCTGCAATCACTCCGTAATCGGCACCAGCGGTGCGATTGCTCAAAGCATCTTCAATTTTGACGTAGTCTAAGTTGGCATAAGCGGTATCACCGGCGATGATTGAATTTATATAGTTATCAGCGTCAACCCTGTTTGATGTATAGGCAGCGTTATCGGCAGGAGTAGTGCCCGTCACATCACCGGCAGCTGCGTGTTTGCTATCTGAGGCATGTTTAGAATGGTGAGAGTCGCTTTGGTCTTGAGCATGTTTATGTTCAGATTGAATCGAACTTAAACCGTGTGCATTCAAGCCCAGATTGCTGGTTGCTTGTTGCAGCCAATCAGGCATTTGACTGTTGTCTACAATCGGATCGCTGGTCTGCAAGTGCGTATGTGCCGCTTGAATCTCGGTACTGTTTAAACCGAGCGGGGCAGCAAGGTTATCGTTAGAATCAGCACGGGTAGAGTCAACATTAGCAGCAGGCGCCTGAACGTCCGGTAAAACTTCAGCAGGCAGCGCAGCTGATGTATTGACAGGCGTTTGATCTACCAGCACCTGACCTGTAGGCTCGGTTACGACAGGCGCTGTGGAAGCAGGCACCATCCCAGTCGGCGGAGCGACACTCTGCTCTTGTGAGCCGTAACCATATCTGATGGCCGCATCATTTAGCCAATCAGGAGTACCTTCTGCGTTCTCTGGGTGAAGTCTGGTCGGCAAGCCAACATCAGCGGAAGCAATTTCAATTTTTTGTTCTGAATGTACGTGCTGAACCGGTGCAAGTTCACCCTCTAATAAACCATCAGAGGAAACTGGGATGTCACCTATATGCCGATGTGCTGCGCCGGGGGTATGACTGGAGTGATCTACACTTTCGTGGCCAACAACCGGATCAGGCGCAGAGTGACCGGCATGTCCCCTGAACTCAGCACGAACTTCATCAGCTTGTCTATGTCGCGATTCTTCCGAGCGCCGAGCCTCATCATGACGAAGCGTTTCTTGTCTGTGAGTCTCGTCTAGACGAGCGATTTCCTCTTCCTGTCGTCTGGCTTCGTCCTGCCATCTTGTTTCATCTTGCCATCTGGCTTCCTCTTTCTGCCTTGCTGCCTCTTGCAGTCGTGATTCTTCTTGTCGTCGTGATTCTTCTTGTCGTCGTGATTCTTCGTTTTGACGGACAATTTCCGCTTCTCTGCGAGCAGCCTCTCGCACCATTTCAGATTCAAAAGTGCCATGGGAAGCATGACTCAGACCAGGCGGCTGAATAACAATATGATCCGCAACTACAGGGGCAGTATCTGGTGCACCTGGCAACGCTGGGCCTGGTTCGAATACAGGATTATCACCAGCGGATGGCAGTCTAGAAGTATCTACGCCAGTGGGTGGAGCAACCTGTGTACCTGACGGTGAGCCCGTGGATGAGAGAGCAGTGGATGGTGCGGCAGAATGCGCAGCAGCACTATTGGTTGAACCAGCAGTTCCGGCATTTGGCCCGCTTACATTGCCAGAGCCTAAAGTAGTCTGACCAGGAACGGTTGTTGCCGAAGTGGCCGCGTGAGCACCACCAGTGCCAGCATTAGCAGCGGAGCTTCCAGCTGGTGACGCGGTGCCTGCATGGGCAGCGTTGGCCGTATGAGTAGGAACTGTTGCACCAGCAGAATTGCCAACATTAGCTGCGTTCGTTGCAGAACCGGCAGGGCCAGTAGCGCTAGCAGCACCACCGTGTGTAGCACTTTGCACAGTACCAGTATTAGCGCTATTAGCGACACCAGTGGCGTTAGTTGTGCCTGCATGACCGGCTGCATTCCCAGTCGTGTTTGCTGCTGTATTTACAACTCCGGTAGACGCCGGACCGGCTGTCTGAGATCCGGTAGTTGGATGCGCGCCAGCCTGGGCGGTCTGTCCAACTCCAGCATTAGCAGCGGAGTTTCCAGCTGGTGACGCGGTGCCTGCATGGGCAGCGTTGGCCATATGAGCAGGAACTGCATTAGCGCCATTAGCGACGCCAGTGGCGTTAGTTGTGGCTGCATGACCGGCATTCGTGCCACTATGAGCGGTGGCGCCAGAACCAGAAGCTTGCTGACTGAGGTTGCCTGTGGCGCCTCCAGAAGGATTTGCTCCATGCGTCGACGCATTTCCAGCTCCAGTGTTCGCGCCAATTGTTGTGCTCGTGCCTGCAGTGTTTCCAGCTGCATGACCGGCTGCATTCCCAGTCGTGTTTGCTGCTGTATTTACACCTCCGGTGGACGCCGGACCGGTTGTCTGAGATCCGGTATTTGCATGCGCGCCAGTCTGGGCCGTCTGTCCAACTCCAGCATTAGCAGCGGAGTTTCCAGCTGGTGACGCGGTGCCTGCATGGGCAGCGTTGGCCGTATGAGCAGGAACTGTTGCACCAGCAGAATTGCCAACGTGAGCTGCGTTCGTTACAGAACCGGCAGGGCCAGCAGCACCAGCCGCAGAACCTGAAACGGTGCCAGATGGTCCGACTGTCTGAGCACTCGGAGTGCCGTGTGTAGCACTCTGCACAGTACCAGCATTAGCGCCATTAGCGACACCAGTGGCGTTAGTTGTGCCTGCATAACCGGCATTCGTGCCACTATGAGCGGTGGCGCCAGAACCAGAAGCTTGTTGACTGAGGTTGCCTGTGGCGCCTCCAGAAGGATTTGCTCCATGCGTCGACGCATTTCCAGCTCCAGAGTTCGCGCTAGTTGTTGTGCTCGTGCCTGCAGTGCTTCCAGCTGCATGACTGGCTGCATTCCCAATCGTGTTTGCTGCTGTATTTACACCTCCGGTGGGCGCCGGACCGGCTGTCTGAGATCCGGTAATTGCATGCGCACCAGCCTGGGCCGTCTGTCCAACTCCAGCATTAGCATTCGCACCGGCATTGGCGGAACTACTAGCTACACCGGTAGCATGCGTTCCACTTGCTACAGCAGCGGTGTTTGCGTTGGCATTAGCAATGCCACCACTGCTGGCTACTCCACCAGTATTTGTGGCACCATGTCCAGCTGTTCCGGATCCCGCAGCCTGTTGGCTCAAGTTTCCAGTCGCTGTGCCTGCTGATGAATTAGCGGTCGTGCCGGTATGAGAATTTGAAGCATTTCCAGCACCGGCAACTAAACCAGTTGTAGCTCCGGTACCGGCAGTGTTACCTGCTGTGTGTCCGGCTGAACCTGTTGTGACGGCTGCGTTACCTGTGCCAGCGTTCGAATTTGTGGTCACGACTCCTGACGCATTGTTCGTGCCGACATGACCGGCATTGGCAACACTGTTTGCAGTGCCAGTATTTGCAATACCTGTATTTGCAGTTCCAACGCTATTAGCTACAGCAGCAGTATTGTTGGTGGCACTATGTCCAGCTGTAGCGGTACTAGCTGCCTGCTGACTCAGATTCCCAGCCGTTGTGCCAGGTGTCGAATTAACGGCCGTGCCTGCATGAGAATTCGAAGTGTTACCAGCTGCTACAACTGACCCAGTTGTAGCAGCGGTGCCCGCAGCGTTAGGTGCTGCATGTCCGGATGCGTTGGCTGCGGCATTTCCGACTGGGTTAGCGGAACCGACACCACCTGCTCCAGCAGGTTGAGTGCCGCTGGTTCCATGCGTACCTGTTTGTGCGGTCTGTCCTGTGCCAGCGTTTGTATTATTGATTACGGATCCTGTGGCATTAGTCGTGCCGGTGTGACCGGCATTGGTACTACTGTGGCCAGCGGTTCCTGCACCTGCCGCTTGTTGGCTGAGGTTGCCTGTGGTAGCACTAGCAGTGGTGTTACCGCCAGCGTGAGTGGTGGCGGGGTGACCTGCTCCAGCGTTGGTCGCAGTTGTTGCACCCGTGCCGGCTGCATTTCCTGCTGCGTGCCCGGCTACGTTTCCTGTAGCGTTTGTACCGGTGTGACCGGCACTAGCTCCACTGGCTACAGCACCGGCATTCGCGGTGCCGGCGGAATTAGCCACACTTCCCGTGGTGGCGCCTGTATGACCAGCACTAGCAGTACCTGCGGCTTGCTGACTGAGGTTGCCTGCTGCCATACCGCCGGTCGTACCTACGTGAGTAGAAGCGTTTGCTGCTCCAGCGCCGGTTCCGGCTGTCGTTACAGTTCCTGGTGTATTTGTAGTACCGGCTGTTTGTGACCCGGCATTTCCGTGCGTACCAGTTTGCGCAGTCTGACCGGCATTACCGGCACCGCTATTGGTGCCTGCATTTGCAGTTCCAGAAGTAGTATTTGTGCCGGTATGACCAGAGTTAGCCGTCGTCGCACCAGTACCGGCATTGGCCCCTGTGTTGGTTCCACCATGAGTAGAACCGGCATTAGTTCCTGCGTTAGTTCCAGTACTCGATCCGGCGTTGGTTGTACTGTGGCCCGTCGTTCCTGCGCCTGCGGCTTGCTGGCTAAGGTTACCGCTGTTAGCATTACCAGTAGTTCCGGCAGTTCCGGCAGTTCCAGCTGTGGTATTGGCAGGCGTGTTGTTGGCTCCGGCTGTGGCTCCTGGACCAGCAGTAGCTTGTGAAGTGGAGCCGTGAGTGCCAGTTTGAGCAGTCTGTCCTGCGTTAGCCCCGGTGGTTCCGGCACTAGAAGTAGTGTTTGCAGTGCTGTTTGCTGTGCTGGGAGTACCGCCGGTGTTGGTAGTGGCATGACCGGTATTGCCGGTGCCGGCCGCTTGCTGGCTCAAATTGCCGGCAGATGTGTTTCCAGTAGCACCAGTGTTTGCGGTTGAAGATGGTCCCGTTGCTGGTCCATTTCCAGTTGCGGTGGTGGCTGTACCAGCCTGACTACCGGTAGTGCCGTGGGCTCCTGACTGAGTAGTCTGTCCCGCATTGGCGCCAGCACCCGTATTAGTAGTGGCATTGTTAGAACCCGTGGTTCCTGTGGCGCTGCTATTTGCCGCAGTGCCAGTGGTTGTCGTAGCACCTGCATTAACATGTCCTGTGGTGCCTGTGCCGGCTGCTTGCTGGCTCAAATTACCCGGAGGATGATTTGCGGCAGTGCCGGCTTGAGATCCAGTAACAGATCCAGTATTGGAACCTGTATTTGTAGTAGTTGTGCTAGTACTCGGTTGCGATCCGGTAGTAACGTGTGTGCCGGTTTGAGCAGGCTGTCCTGAATTTGTGCCTGAGTTTGTGCCAGTATTGGCAGCAGTGCCGGCAGTGCCTGTAACAACATGACCGGCAGTGTTGCTTCCAGCTGCTTGTTGGCTGAGATTACCAGCAGTTGCGCCACCGGCCGTGGCAGTATTTGTTTGCCCAGAAGTTGCGCCAGCAGATGTGTTGGTGGTGGTATTGTTTGTGGCATTACCGGTGGTGCCAGGCGACGTAGCGGCTGTATGGGTACCGGCGTTGGCAGCAGCAGTCGCATTGGTATTGGCCGTAGCAACAGAAGCAGCGTTGCCGGTGGCGGCAGCCTGTTGATTCAGTGTTGCGCTTGCTCCACTATTAGTGCCGGTATAGGCGCCTGTGGTCACGGTAACGCTACCGGCAGCCGCTGCACCAGAATTGGGGGCGGTAGATGTACCAGCTTGCGAGCTCGTACTGCTGCCCGTGCCACCAGCACTCTGAGTGGTTTTTACAACGACTTCAACAGGCGCGCCAGTCGTTGCTTCACGACTTTGAGTGGTAGTGGTAGAAACTATTACGTTGCCTGGAACAGGAATAGTGGTCTGTTTGACTTCAACGGCTTTACCGGTTTCAACTACCGAAACTGAGGTACTCGGTTGGGTGACTACTTTCACTTCAACTGGTTGAGGGGCAGCTTTGGTTGTATCTACAGCTTGAGTTACCTTTGCTGCATCTATAGTAGTGGTTTTCGGCGTTGTGTCGGAGCCCGTTTTGGGCAATACATCTGATGAAGTGGGCTTAGGTTGGCCACCTTGGCCGGTAGTCGAAATCACGGCAGAGCCGGCTACAACTACTACTTTGTCACCTGAAACTACCGGCGCGGTTGTAGCCGAACGATCCAAATTATTCACGGGAGCAACAACTACTTTCTCTGTTGTCACTGGTGGAGCAACCTTAGTATCGACAGGTTGAACGCTGCCTGTTTTTGCCGCCTCCACAGGTTGTGTGGTAACTACTTTAGGTGCTTCCACTGGTTGAGTGGCTACTACTTTAGGAGCTTCCACTGGTTGAGTGGCTACTACTTTAGGAGCTTCCACTTGTTGAGTGGCTACTACTTTAGGTGCTTCCACTTGTTGAGTGGCTACTACTTTAGGAGCTTCCACTTGTTGAGTGGCTACTACTTTAGGTGCTTCCACTTGTTGAGTGGCTACTACTTTAGGAGCTTCCACTT
>Ga0209181_10004116_pt1 | contig 21899 bp, 10 predicted proteins | sample MAT05_FD_187208 | JGI IMG/M metagenome (GOLD analysis project Ga0209181, IMG submission 187208) | Freshwater microbial communities from Lake Fryxell liftoff mats and glacier meltwater in Antarctica - MAT-05 (SPAdes) (version 2) | ecosystem: Environmental > Aquatic > Freshwater > Ice > Liftoff... | reverse complement strand
GTGCCACGTCCGGTAGTTGGCGTATGAATCCAGGAGACATGTTTTTCCTTCCTCAAGGCGCGAGGAGGGCGAAATACGGGATATTTTAACCGACGAGCAACGCAGAAGAAGGGGAAATAGGGGGCTGGATTCATACGCCAACTACCGGAGGGGGCACTAGGGGTAAAAGACCTTCTGGAGCGGATAAAAGTCGCTTTTTTCTATATTTTGGCACTGTGGCGCGGCATGGAGCGTCAGAACCGGAATTTGGGTTCGGAAAATTTTAGCGTGGTGTGGCGATACAGGGTGGCTCATAGAATGGGGCGGGCGGCCTGAGTATAGAAAAAGGGGGTATTTTCACAACCTGCGTTGGGCGATTCTTATTTATTTCTATGTTTTTCAAGGATTTGCATGATTTCGTCTTCGCTCTTTTTTGTTACCCTCGCAATCTGGAGAATAGTTAAACCTTCCTTATCCATTTCAAGAATCAACTCAATCTCTTTTTCATCTTTTCCTTCGTCTTTTGCTTTTTGGGCTACCAATTCTTTTTCACCCCGTTCATCCTGCTCTTTAATAGTCACATTATCATAAGCCTTTAACTCTTCTTTGCTCCATTGATATTTATCCGCTTCTATAAAAGCAGTTTTCAAACCTTCATCTTCATTGGCAAAATCAGGGATAACGTGTAGTTCTTCCGAATGCTTGATGAAATAAGTCCACTTATCAATCGCCGTATCCAGTTCATACATTCCTTTGGTGAATTTGGGCAATTCGATGAAAGAGAATTGAATGTCTTTCAGCAGATGCTCGTTAGTGGCCTTATTCAATATCAAGTGTCGAGTGTGGTAGTCTGAATCAGTACCGAAAGGGAAGTCCAATATCCCAATAAAGTAAGCAGGATGCAATAGTGGATAGTCCTCCCCTTTATCTATCTGCATGGAATAATCCCGTGAGATGTAATACTGTACCCGCTTATCGAACCCGGTTTTGTCCGCCACCTGCATTTCCACTACAAACTTTCTTCCAGACTGATCGGTTGCCCGAACGTCAACAATGGTCGCTTTTTCTCCGGCGATGCGTGGAAACTGGTACGGGTTGGCAATGGAGACGCTGGCTACCTGATGTTCCCCCTCCAACTCCAGAGAAGCGTTCAAAAAGGAGATGAGCGGGGCCGTTTTCTGCTCGTTGCCGAAAATCTTACGAAAAGCGATGTCGTTTTTTATATCTGCGAACTGCATAATCCTGTTTTTGGAGCAAAATTACGGGATTTGAAGGACAGGAGCAAAAGATACAACAGAATGTTTAAAGTTTGTGATTTGGGTTCAATTATAGGGTATTGGGTATTCCAATTTCGCCCAACGCAGGTTGTGAAAATATCCCCTTTTTCTATACTCAGGCCGCCCGCCCCATTCTATGAGCCACCCTGTATCGCCACACCACGCTAAAATTTTCCGAACCCAAATTCCGGTTCTGACGCTCCATGCCGCGCCACAGCGCCAAAATATAGAAAAAAGCGACTTTTATCCGCTCCAGAAGGTCTTTTACCCCTAGTGCCCCGTCCGGTAGTTGGCGTATGAATCCAGGAGACATGTTTTTCCTTCCTCAAGGCGCGAGGAGGGCGAAATACGGGATATTTTAACCGACGAGCAACGCAGAAGAAGGGGAAATAGGGCACTGGATTCATACGCCAACTACCGGACGGGGCACTAGTGCCCAGAAGGGTAATATAGTAGCCAATATTTTGATTTGACGGAAACTAGCAAAACGCGCATTTGAGCAGCATTTCAAAAACCAAAAATCAGGTGTTTCGTTTAATGGTTTGTCAATCAGACACACGAATCGTTAAACAATTTAACAACTTAACTTCCTTATCATGTTCAATTCTCCTTTAGCAAAATCTTCCTTTGCCCCTTTTTTCGCGCTCTTGGTATTCGCTGTGTTGGGCTTCACGGCCTGCCAAAAAGAAACGCTGTCCACCGCTGATGTTCTGTCCCCTCAGGCAAATCAAGATGGCATCGTGGGCGATCGTTCGTCCAATACCATCGTAGACATTGCAATTTCCAACCCCGATTTTAGTAGCCTGGTGGCTGCTGTTGTGAAGACCAACTCCGTCAAACTGCTCAGCGACGCCAAATTAAACGGCACCGTATTCGCGCCGACTAACGCAGCCTTTGCACAACTGCCTGCACCATTCAACAATGCTGGCGCCATTAGCGGCATCACAGATGCCGCTACCATCAACACACTTCGGGAAATCATCCGGTACCACGTGTCGCCCCGTGCGCGTACAGCCGCACAGTTGCCCAATGGCTCCTATGGAACCTTTAAATCAGCCGGCACTCCTCAAGGCAACTTGCTTTTCGTCAGCCGCACAGCCGCCGGAGAGGTTTACATCAATGGGGTGGCTAAAGTGGTGGCCGCTGACGTGCAAGCCAGCAATGGTATCATCCATGTGATTGATAAAGTGTTGTTCTTCCCAACGCAGGACATTGCACAAGTTGCGATTTCCAACGGTAGTTTTAAGGCACTTGTTGCTGCCATTCAAAAAACAGGATTGTTAAACACCTTTACGTCCATCAACACCAATGTAACCGTATTTGCCCCTACAGATGCCGCTTTTGCGAAGCTTCCTGCACCACTCAACAATGCAGCGAACATCAAGTCCATCACTGATCCGGCGACCATCAACACGCTCCGCAATGTGCTGCTCTACCACGTGGTCGCAGGCCGCGTATTCTCGCCGGACCTCCGGGAAGGCATCACGCCTAATACTTTGCTGGCGAGCAATAAAGTAACTATTTCGCTGACCAATGGTGCCACCGTGAAAGGCAATGGCAATACGACCGCTTCGACGATCATCATCACCAACGTACTGGCCCGCAATGGTGTGATTCACGCGATTGACCAAGTCCTGCTCCCATAATCAGGACGGCCCCCTTGGAGGTAGATTTAAAACGGAGGCGTGTGCATTGGCAGCACACGCCTCCGTTTTTTTTTGCCGCAGGTGGGCGTCCTTGTCAAATGTGCACCTCGTTCTGAGCTATACTTCCACATTAAACCTTAAACTTAAAACCTATCCACAATCCACAGGAGAGACTTATATCTCCAAGGGCACATTCGATTGTTTTTGGATTATCAGGTTCTGAAAAAATTTCTTCGTTCAGAATTGCAGGTAAACGTCTATTGACTTTAAGGGTAACTATCCAGCCGCCCCTAAATACTTATGATTTCCGACCTCGGAGAGGTCAAAGGTTTGTAGAAATGCATTGGGTTGACATTAATTCCCGACCTCGGAGAGGTCGAACGTTTGTTTCAACGCTATTTTCTGCAAACTTTCGACCTCTCCGAGGTCAGGAAAACATTGAAATGCTACATTTCTACAAACCTCTGACCGCTCCGAGGTCGTAGGGCAAAAAGCATTTCAAAGCGGCCGGATAGTTACACTTTAAGGGTAACTATCCAGCCGACTCGTCCCAGCGGGACGCTATCTTTGTAGAAGTGCCAAAATTGGAGTCCTGCGTGCCGTAGGTACGCTATCTACTGTGCGAAATAGCGTACCTACGGCACGCAGGACCGCCCATTCCTCTAATGCTACAAAGATGTTGCTCCGATGGAGCAGGGCGGCTGGATAGTTACCTTTAAGGAATCCAGCAAATTTTTTTAGTTAAATTTTTTGGTAACTGGTTAGCCTCCGGCACCCCGATACGCTGAGATACCACCAGATATAGCCATCGCAAAGTGGTTATGAGAAGGACAAGGTAAGCGGGGAGATGGCGATTGTCTTCACGGTGTACAACCTCAGGAGGGTCGGGTCCATACTAGTGCCCCGTCCGGTAGTTGGCGTATGAATCCAGCGCCCTATTTCCCCTTCTTCTGCGTTGCTCGTCGGTTAAAATATCCCGTATTTCGCCCTCCTCGCGCCTTGAGGAAGGAAAAACATGTCTCCTGGATTCATACGCCAACTACCGGACGTGGCACTAGGCGTATAAGGGGCCACCAGTTCCCTCGGATCGCAGGAGAGAAAGCAACGATCCTTGATCTTCGGGCCACTGACCAGTCGGGCAGAAAGTTCGTGGTGGAAATGTAGGTGGCCGACAAAACTGGCTTCGACAAGCGGGTACAATATTACATATCGCGGGACTACTCCATGCAAATAGACAAAGGAGAAAACTACCCACTACTGCATCCTGCATACTTTATTGGGATTCTGGATTTTCCTTTTGGTATGGATACTGATTACCATACCCCGGCACTTGATAATGAACAAGGTGACCAATGAGCATCTGCTGAAAGACATTCAGTTCTCTTTCATTGAGTTGCCCAAGTTCACGAATTACAACCCATCCATTCTCCACCCCCCCGCCGCAAAAAACTCCAACGCCGCCGGCAACACAAAACGCAGGTTGCGCTCGGCTTTCAGATTGTCGTGCAGCACCACGATGGAGCCCGGCTGGACGTTGTCGAGGACGTGCGCGAGGCATTGATCGGGTGAAATATCCGCATCGTAATCGCCGCTCAGTACATCCCACATGATGATCTGAAAATGCCGTTCGAGGAAAGCGCGCTGGAGCGGCATCAGTTTCCCGTAAGGCGGCCGGAACAAACGGCTGTGCACCACCCGGGCGCATCGGCGGACGTTGTGGAGATAGGCCAACGTGTCGGTATGCCAGCCATTGAGGTGGTTAAAGGTGTGATTGCCAATGGAATGCCCTTCTGCCAGCAGCCGTTCAAACAGTTTCGGATGTTTCACCACGTTGTCGCCCACACAGAAAAAGGTAGCTTTCGCCTCGTATGCTCCTAATTGATCGAGCACCCAGGGTGTCAGCACCGGGATCGGTCCGTCGTCAAAAGTCAGATACACCACCCGTTCTTCGGTCGGAATGCGCCACGTATAGGCGGGCATCAGGGCCTGGAGCAGGCGCGGTGTCTTGGCAATAAACACGGTTCAGAATTGATAGCCTGTCAGCGCATTGAGGTTTACCTGAAGCGAGCCGTCGGTTTCCGAGTTGGGAAAAACGAGACCTGCCCCGGTACCGAACTGGAGCATCAGCGCGCTGGTCAGCAAAAATTGATACCCCAGTTTTATTCCCGCCCCCAGGTGGGTCTGATTATCTGTAACAATGATGATTGGATTGGTGATCTTGTTTTTTTGAATCAGTACAGAAGGAGCAATTCCCAAATAAAAACCGTCGGTGGCTGCTTTGGGATACCAGCGCAACTCTGGCTCGAACGTCAGGACTGTGAACCGTTTAGTTGATTTGATATTGCCGGCAGTTTCTTCTTTGGCGTTGAAGTTGGCCCCGAAAACCAGCGTGGTTTTATTGTTCAGTTGATGTTCCAAAGCAACTGATACTCCACCATAGCGGTGGTCGCCGTCTTCCCCGTACAACAAGGAGAGCAGGTTGCCCCCGGCCTTCATGACGTTGATTTTGTCTTGCGCCGAGGCATTTAATGCACCGGCCAGCAGGATGGCGACAAGACTCGTTTTGGCTAATTTCACGGTAGATTCTTTACTGGATGGGTGAAAAGTGATCATCTCTAACAGTCGCCTGTCAACGAAAATGCTGTGCAAAGGTCAGTGAACCATTGGCAAAAACTTATACTTTTGCGGCAAGATTACAACGCGCGACGGCTGGCAACACGGTCGGCGCGTATTTTTTCGACATGAATCGACATGAATCGTTATTCCGTCATATCCTCAGGACACTCAATTATCTGACGAAATGACGCTCAATGACCAATGACGTTCAATGACGAATGACGATTAATGACGAACAATGACGAAAATTCGAGTCCGTTTTGCCCCTTCTCCCACCGGCGCGCTGCACATCGGTGGTGTGCGCACCGCACTGTATAACTACCTGTTTGCCAAACAACAAGGCGGTACATTCATCCTTCGCATTGAGGATACCGACCAGACGCGTTATGTGCCGGGGGCAGAAGATTACATCATCAACACCCTGAAATGGGTCGGCCTGCTGCCGGATGAAGGCGTGGGTTTCGGCGGCGAATATGGCCCTTACCGCCAGAGCGACCGCAAGGCGATCTACGAAAAATACGCCCACGAACTGGTGCAGCGCGGCCATGCCTACTACGCTTTCGACACACCGGAAGCCCTGGAAGCCCGGCGCGCAGCCGAGGAAAATTTCACCTGCAACCACCTGACACGCCCGACGCTGATCAACAGCCTGACGATGCCCGACAGCGAAGTGCAGACCCGTATCAGCGACGGCGAGCCTTTCGTCGTGCGCCTGTTGGTGCAACCCGGACGCGACATTGTGATCAATGACCTGATCCGGGGCACGGTCACCTTCCAGAGTAGTGAAGTGGACGACAAGGTGCTGCTGAAAACCGACGGAATGCCCACTTACCACCTCGCCAACATCGTGGACGATCACCTGATGAAGATTACGCACGTCATCCGGGGCGAGGAGTGGCTGCCCAGTACGGCGCACCATACGCTGCTATACGAGGGTTTCGGCTGGCGCGACACCATGCCGCAATTTGCGCACCTGCCGCTCATCCTCAAACCCGTCGGCAACGGCAAACTGAGCAAACGGGACGGTGCTAAATTCGGCATTCCGGTCTTCCCACTCGGCTGGACGGGCGCGACGCCGGAGGAAAGTTTTCCCGGTTTTAGGGAAACCGGCTTTTTGCCAGAGGCCGTACTCAACTTCCTGGCTTTGCTCGGCTGGCATCCCGGCAGCGATCAGGAAATGTTCACTCTGGATGACTTAATCGCTTCATTTTCAATCGAACACATCAGCAAGGGCGGCGCGCGGTTTGATTATGAAAAGGCCCGGTGGTTCAACCAGAAATACATCCAGGCTGCCGACAATGCGGTACTGGCCAGCCATATTCGCCCGCTTGCCGAGGCCAAAGGATACCACGTCAGCGACGAATACCTGACCCGCGTCGCCGGATTGATGAAGGAGCGCGTGACTTTCCTGCACGATTTCGTTGAAACTGGATACTACCTCTTTGAGCCGGTGCGGGACTACGACCGCGAGACCCTGCAAAAAAAGTGGAATGGAGACATTCCGGCAGTTTTTGCCGTGCTGACTGAAAAAGTGGCTACTTTTGAACCTTTTAACAGCACCTCTCTGGAAGAAATGGTCAAACAATTCATTCAGGACCGCAGCTTAAAACCCGGCGACATCCTTCCCCTGCTGCGCATCGCACTGGCCGGCACGATGAAAGGACCAGCGGTGTTCGACATGGCAGAGGCTTTGGGAAGAGATGAGACGGTGCGGCGGCTGGAGGCGATGATGAGTTGACTTTTGACTGTTGACTTTTGACCTTTGACTTTTGACCTTTGGACGGTACGGCAGATTGAATTGAAGGCAATGGATAAGTGCTGTTTAAGAAGCCGGTCAGGAGGGTAAGCTTTCTCCAAATTGTCGATATACACTTGCAAATCAAGACAAACCATGCCCAAACAAAAGCAAAACAAGCCGACCCCTCCAAAGCCAACCCAATCTGAAAACCCCAAAACAAAAGACGGCGGTGTAAAAGACCTTCGCATCAGCGTCAACGAGTTTGGCGAGATCGTGCGCGACTACAACATTGACGACATCAATGCTTTTTTGAATGAGCATGTGCCGGATAAGAAGTTTATGGAGTTATGAGTTATGGAGTTATGAGTTATGAGTTATATGAGCGGCAAACTCATAACTCCATAACTCATAACTCATAACTTTATTTAATCCTTTCCCAATCCGTTGTTGAATCCACTATTGAACATTTCGGCAGCCCCCGACTGCCGGGAACCAAATCGTTCCTATGACGACAAACCGGTTACGCAGTTTCCTGCGGACGGTATCGGCCTTCGTTGGCTTATGTCCGTTCCTTGTGTTGCTCTCTTTTCGCGCAGAGGCTCAACAGCCTGGTGCTTTTAATTTTTCCTATACCGGCCCTTTCACTTTTCCTGCCGGTCCGGGATGCAGTCGGTCGCTGGAGAGCATCTTCACGGGCAATACCCCCATCAATGTACCCACAGTGACCTCCACCATTGGAGCGAATATCACAGTGTCCATGTACAGCCAAAGTGGCTCTTTCCCAAACACTTTCAACTATACCGACCTAATTCCGGCGCCCTATACGATCACGGTGGGTTGGTTCGTCCAGGATGACCAGGGCAATTCACATGTTTTCCAGATATTGTCTCCCACTCCCAGTCCTAGTCCCATCAAGATCATAGACAATGTGCCACCTGTCTTCGACCTGACCAACCATCCGATGATGTTGTCGTTCAATTCGAGCGCACAGGTGCCGCCACCAGTGTGGCCGCCGTTTTCAGACAACTGTGGTTTTGGCAATCCATTGGACACAATGTATACCCAGACGGGAACGGTCCCGCCAGTCTGCTCATCCGGCACCTTTACTCGGACCTGGAAAGTCAAGGATTTTTCAGAAAATCAGGCTGTTTTTACCCAAACCATCAAGATCTTCAAGGACACGTTACCACCCGTTGTGTCCTTCTTCCCCCAGAACGGCTCCGCGCCGTGCAGCCAGATTCCCACCGCCTATCCCGCCTGGATTGCCACTCAAATGGCGAACTTTACTGCTACGGATCCATCGGGCATCAACCGTTACGAAAATAACGCGCCCCAGCCTTTTCCGCCCGGCTGTACAGCGCCGGTGACTGTGAAATTCACCGCTGTGGACAACTGCGGTTTACGCTTCTCGACTACGGCTGTATTTACTTCGTTCGACAACGCGCCGCCCGTTGTGGTACAGGAGCCACGTGATACGGTGGGTTATTGCTCTGCCACCAATGCTTATCTGACTGAAGTTGGAAAATGGATCAAAAATCACGGTTATTTACAAGCTTATGACTCTTGTTCGTCGTCCACGTATTTTTCCCATCGAATGAAAATCGGCGGCATAGTGCGCGATTCAGCACAAGTGGTCGCCGCATTACAAGCCTCCTTTTCAGGCACCTGCACGGCACAAGTGATCGGGAACAAGGTGTATGACAAGGTCCGCGGGAAGGTGCTGGTAGAATTTCTGGTGAAAGACGCCTGCGGCAACGAAGGCAGCATAGGCGAAGCGCTGTTTGGCGTGATTGATACCGTGGCGCCCATCATTACAGGGACCAACATCCAGGAAGAATGTGGCGGCGGCAATGACCAGACGGTGCTGCAAACGTGGATCAATGTGCATGGCAATGCCTCCGTCACGGACGAATGCTCGAATACAAGTTGGACCAATTTTTCCTGGACCACCTCCACGGGTGCCACGGGAACGGGCAGTTTCAATACAGGTCCTTATCCCGGTATTCAGGCCAACAACTGCGCCTGGTGGGTAGATGTGACGTTCCGAGCTACCGACGATTGCGGCAATATCGGCTCGAAAAAACTGCGATTCCAGATCAAGGACGTCACCAAGCCGGTGTTCCCCACGTTGCCGACCCTGACTTTCTATTGCCCCAACACCGAGCCGGCCAGCCCCTCTCCCACCCTGCCGGCTACCGACAATTGTGATGCGAGCCTGACGTATTCGTTTGCCAAACAAACGGTGCCCGGCACGTGCAGCGGCAACTACCAGGTACGGGTCACGTTCACAGCCACCGACGACTGCGGCAACACGGCTACAGCGATCCAGCAGTACGACATCCGCGACACGATTGGCCCCGTGTTCACGCTGGTGCCTGCGGCGAAGACCTTCCGGTGCGACACCTTTGCGTTGCCCGGCCCGCCTGTGATGGGCATGAACATCCAGGCAGACGACCCGTTTGGGTGCAGCGTTGTGTCGAATATGGTGACGACCCAGGTGATTTCCGGGCGAAATCCCGACCCAGCACTTTGCGGCCATTACACCTATCCGATTACCCGGATTTTTACGGTGAAAGATGATTGTGGCAATACCGCCACTGCTTCTCAGGTGCTGCAAATAGTGGATAACCAAGCCCCGGCAATCACCGGGTTTCTGGATACCATGGTGGCTTGTGAGGCGCTACTTTTGTTTCCGCCACCGACGTCATCAGATGCTTGCGGATCGCCGGTCACCCCGCCAGTGCGCCTGAGCGACGTATTCAACCCGGGCCCCTGCACAGATTCCTATTCGCGCACCTGGACCTGGCAATCGCAGGATGTTTGCGGCAACAAAGGGGTTTTTGAGCAGGAGATTATGGTGCGCGATACTGCCCGTCCGGTCATCCTATCGGGTGTCCCGGCAGGTATAGCGGTGGAATGCAACACGATTCCTGTACCGCCTTCTTTCGCCACTTTCACGATGAAGGACAACTGTGACGTGACGCCGACCCTGTCGTTCGTAGAAAGTGAAATCCGCGACCCCAACACTGCCAATTGTGACCACTGGGCCAATTACGTGATCCGTCGGGAATGGAAAGTGACCGACAACTGCGGCAATACCCGTACTTATACGCAAAATATTCAGGTTCAGGATAATAGCGGCCCCGTACTCACTCCGATATCCGCTATCATGCTGCCCGCCGATCAGGGCGTTTGCGGCGCCAACGTGGTGATACCGGCGCCGCTTTCAGTCTTTGACCTGTGTACGGCGCTGGGCAGCAGCATTACGTTGCGCGATACCGCCGCCCTCGTCAACACCACGGGCTTGCCCAACAATTCGGTGCCTGTGGATACGGTGGTATTTCAATGGCCCTCGCCCAATTTGCCGCCGGCCGTCCCCGTTCTGGGCAATGCGACGCTGAAAATCACGGTGAAAGATGCGGATACGAACAGTCCGACAGAGTTTTTGAAAATCCTCGGCGAAGGCAATACCCCGCTGGGTCAAACCGCCAATACAGCCACCGATTGCAGCGGTCAAAGCACCGTCACCGTCACGATCCCGGCCAACAACCTCAATGCCTGGCTCACCGACGGCCAACTGGTCATTCGGCTGGTGCCTCAGGGCATTGCCCCCGTCAATACGGAAGTGAACGCCACTTGCCCCAACGGCAAGGCGTTCGCAGAATTGACCTATCAGATCAGCACCCAGCAAACACCTGTCAGCCTGACCTACCGCCTCGACAGCAGCGCGGTCGCCCCGTTCCCGCCTTCCGGCAGCACTTTCCTCAGCGCCGGTCAGCACACGGTGGTGTACACCGCCACAGACTGCGCAGGCAATTCGAACACGGCCAGCACCACGCTCACCGTTCAGGACTTGCAACCGCCACAGGTGACGGCGCCGCCCAAGCAGACTTATTTTGTAGGCACCAACAACTGCCAAAGTTTCGTCACCTTGCCTTTCCCGGCGATCACTGACAACTGTGATGTGTCGGGCATGCTGATAAAAAATTCAGCCATCGTGATGCTGGATTTCGTGAGCCATCCGGACGTGACGCTGATCCCGAAAGACGTGGCGCTCAACATTTCGGGCTTGATCCCCAACGCAGTAGGATCCGGCAAACTGAAGATTTTGTTCCGAGGCAACAACTCCAAACCCGGCCAGTTTTTTAAAGTTCTGGATGAAAACAACACGCCACTTGGCAACACGGTAGCCGGAACGGTTGCGGGCGACTGTTCGGCGGTGGTAGAAACGACGCTGAACATTCCGGCTGCCACGCTCAACACTTGGGCCACCAACGGCGTAGCGACGTTCGCCCTCGTCGCCGACGACAACTTCGCCGACGCCATCAACCCTTGCGGGCCGCAAGTAACCGGTCCCGACGGGGTGAGTTCGGTGCAAGCTGTGTTGATGTACAGCTACGGGGTCGTGAACTATGAAATCCTGAATGCTGCCGGAACGCCCATTCAGAGCGGCTTGCTCACGGGCAGCCAGACGACTACTACCCTGACGGCAGGCAATTACAAGGTAAAATACTCTGTGGCGGACAACAGCAATATCGTCGGGATGACGATGTTCAACCTGACCGTACGCGATACTGTGCGCCCGGTCGCGAAATGCAAAGACGCGATCATTGATACCTACCCGAACGGCAAAAAGGACACGATTCACATATCGAACATCAACAACGCCAGCACGGACAATTGCTCCAGCAACCTGACCTACTCGCTTTCGAAGTCGGTGTTCAGTTGCCTGGACATTCCACAAAACCCCGTGGCCATCACGTTGACCGTGACCGACTCTTCGGGCAATACATCCACTTGTAGCGCCTTGATCCAGATCAAAACCGCCACGCCGACACCTACTTATGACCCGGTTTGTGACGGTGGGATGCTGAAACTGTACGCCAATCCGCCTGTAGGCGGGCCTTATTCGTACTCGTGGACAGGTCCGAACGGTTATATGAACGGAACGGATCAAAACCCCGTCATTCCAAACGCGCAAAAGAGTGTTCGCGATGGTACTTACACCGTGCAGATCACAGGCGTTCCCGGCTGCACCGCCAGCGGCAACGTGACAGTGAACATGATCGCGCCGCCGCCCAAGCCGGATTTGCAGGTAGATTCACTCGACCTTTCCTATTGCCTCGGCAACAACATTGTGCTTTCCACCACCAATACCGGCGCGCAATACGAATGGTATGAATTGATGAGCGGCAACCCGTTCCCAACCCTGCTGGGCACCACGGTACAGCCCAATTTTACGATCAACCAGCCTTCCCTTGGTCAGCATACCTACCTGGTGCGCGCCACCGGCAACAATTGCACGTCCCAAAGTTCTGATCTGAAAACGGTCACGGTGAATGCGGTGCCGATCGCGATGGTCGAAGCGGCCCTCTTAGTAAAATGTGAGGGCGAATCGCTGACCCTCGGTGCTGTAACCGTAGCCGGCAGCGGTGCACTCTACCGCTGGGAGGGCCCCACCCTTATGGTCAATGCCCAATACCCGGCTGTGACCAACCTTGATTCAACCTTGCATGCCGGATTTTATACCCTTACAGTGTATCAGAATGGCTGCCGCTCTCTGCCTGCGGTCACGGAGGTGAGAATCAAAAAGAAACCTGCCAAACCCATTCTCACCACTGCGGATGCAACCATTTGTGAGGGCGCGACGGTTACATTGCTCGCCACTCAAGGCGGTGCCGAATACCGCTGGAAATCGCCCACCCAGACCAATGATGTGACGACCTCCGGTAACTTTCTGACCTTCGCAAGCATTACGTCCGCACTGGCGGGTGATTGGCGGGTAGCGGCCTTCAAAGATGGCTGCGAGTCTATCATATCCGACCCACTCAAAATCGAAGTGCAGCGATATCCCGACGTGGCCACTCCGCCCATTGCTGCCATTTGCGCCGGCGATACGCTGCGGCTTTCGGCGACCAGCGACACCCTTGTCACCTGGACCTGGACGGGACCAGGCTTTTCTGCGTTTGAGCAGAATCCCAAAAGATTTCCCGGCGTGACCGGTATTTATAAAGTGGTCGGCACTACTTCGTTCGGCTGTAAAGACTCGGCTTTTGTAACCGCACAAGTGACAGCACCACCCATTGTAACTGTCACCAACGACGGCTTCAAATGTCTCTCCGGCACCCAGACCATTCACCTGACGCCCACGGTGGTGTCGCCCAACGGCCCTTTCACCTACATGTGGACAGGTCCCAATGATTACAAGTCTTCGGACCAGATAGCCACCATTCCGAATGCAACATCCTTCCACACTGGCCCCTACAACCTGAAGGTAAAAGATAGCAACGGTTGTGTTTCCCAGATCGCTACCACGAATGTAACCGGTCAGGACATTCCTGTAACGCCACAACTCCTTCCCACGCCCGAGGTAAAAGGGTGTCCCTGCGAGAACATCACACTGTCGGTGTCGAACACCAATGCGTACAGCGGTAATGTGACGTATTTGTGGAATGTCCCGGGCGGCGGCCCACCTGTATCTACGGCTACCGGAGCCTATACCATCACTTGCCTGAATGTCCAAAATGCCGGTAAATACTCCGTGGTCGTGCAGGTAGACAGTTGCATTTCGCTGGTATCGGCTGAAACTTCGGTGATCATGAAACCCCAGCCGAATCCGCCCACCGTGACGAGCAATTCGCCCGTCTGCTCCGGCCAAACCATCTCGTTGAATGCGACGCCTGTGCAAGGCGCGACTTATTTCTGGAAAGGCCCGAACAACACGTCGCACACGGGACAGAACTGGGGGATTATGAATGCCGATTCGAGCCATGCAGGTTTTTACTATTGTTCCATTGAAGTAGACGGCTGTAAATCCCCCCTGACCGAAGGGACGTTGATTGCAGTAAAACCCACTCCGAAGCTGCCCTTCGCATTCACCCTGACCTCGCCGCTTTGTCTTGGACAGCCGAGTACGATGAAACTGGAACTCGACCCCAATTCAACGACCTCCGGAGCGCAATATCAGTGGTTCAAAGCGGCAACCAATGAGGCACTTGGCCCGGCCAGCCCCCTGCCGTTTTTCCAGACCACCAACCTGACCGGCGTGTTGAAACCAGGAGACAATAAATTTTACGTCATTGCAACCCTCAACGGTTGCACCTCCGGGCAATCGCAGTCCGTGAGTGTGCTGGCCGACACCATCCCCAACAGCATCGCCGACGCAGGACTGTATTTTGTCTCCTGCGACACTGCTGCATTCATTCTTAAGGCCACCCAGCCCACACTTGGCGGCGGCATCTGGTCGCTGGTTTCCGGCTCTCCCGTCACCATTGTCAATCCCAACAGCGCCACTACACCCGTGCGCAATCCATTCCCTGGCAGCAACTATGTATTCAGGTGGACCATTTCCGCCGGTGCCTGCCTGAATTACAGCACCGACACCGTCAGCGTTAAAGTCAGCCAGAAACAAACAGCCATCTCGACGAATATCATCACAGACTGCAATGCGACCAGTGTGCAACTGAATGCCACACAAGGCCAGCCGATCGCAGGTTTCTGGAGCCAGGAGCCGGGTCAGTCTATGGGCCTTGGGGTCGTCATTACGGATTCTTCCAAGACCAATACGTCCGTCGGGCCGCTCACGCCCGGCAATGTCTATTTCTTCAATTGGAATATCCAGGTGCCCGGTTGCCCGCTTTCTACCAGTTCGACGGTCGTCCGTTCCCTCTCGCCCAAGCCCTTCCTCGGCCCGAACGTCACCTGGTGCAGTCCGGACAGTTGTTTTTTGCTGAAGGCGCCGGCGTTGTTAACGGGCGTGTATCCCGAAACAGGGCGCTGGTACAGCCCCGAACCCACTCAACTGAAATTCGGCAACCCGACCAGCATCACCAGCACCGTGTGCAATTTGAAACCGGGCAGCAATATCATTATTTGGGAAACCAACGGCGGCTTTTGCGGCCTAAACTCCCGGGATACCATCATCATTGTCTTCGGTCTCGCACCAGTCTTGCAACCGGACGAGATCACCACTGCCTATGGTACGCCGGTGACCATCAATGTACTGCTCAACGACGTTTTGCCCATTACAAAAAAAGTGACGCTCGTATCCGCTCCATCAAATGGGACCATTGACACGGCGTCCATTCCGTCAGGGATCTTCATTTACCAACCCAAAGGGGTGTTTTCAGGCACCGACGAAGCCTTTTACAAGGTCTGTAACTTCACTTGTCCGGATACCATCTGCGACATCACCAGCGTCACGTTCACGGTACTGGAAAACAAGGCCTGCGAAGTCCCGACGGTCATCACGCCCAACGATGATAACCTCAACGACCGGTTCGTGGTGCGCTGCCAGCAGGGAGAAGCCCCGAACCTGGAACTGACCGTATTCAATCAATGGGGTGACGAAGTCTATCACGCGCAACCATATGAAGGCGACTGGGAAGGAACCTACAATGGTGAGCAATTGCCCGTCGGAACGTATTACGTCATCCTGAACTTCGGCGACGGCACAAAACCATACACCGGATTCTTGCTGATACAGCGATGAGGGAGTTTGAGCGTTTGAGCGTTCGAGCGTTAACGTCCAAAGCCAATGTTTTAACGGTCAACAGCCAACAGTCAACAGCCAACGGTCAACGGTCAACAGTCAACAGTCAACTATGAAACAACTTTACCCGACACTGATTGCTTTTTTCGCGGTCTGCACCGCAGCCAGCGCGCAGCAGGAGCCGATGCAGACGCAGTTTTTTTTTAATAAACTGGCCCATAATCCTGGATATGCAGGCAGCGCAGAAACCCCGGAAGCCACTGCCATGTACCGCAATCAGTGGATGGGGCTGGACGGTGCGCCGAACACCCAAACATTGTCGTTCAACCAGCCCATTTTCAACAACCGGGTAGGCGTTGGCGCCAACCTTTCCCGGATGAGCATCGCCATCACGCGGGTGATCACGCTTGACCTGAACTATGCCTACCGCATCGAAACCAACAAGGGCTGGATAGGCATCGGAATCCAGGCAGGAGCCCGGCATTTTTACCAGAACTGGAACGATCCGCGCATCATCACCGACGTGCCGCGCACAGTTGACGGCTCCATCCCCACGGATGCCAACAGCAAAGTGGTCGCCAACTTCGGCGCAGGAATTTACTACAAAACTGCTGGCTGGTATGCAGGAGTTGCAGGTCAGCGGCTCTACGGCAATAATATTGACTTCGCCAATGTCGGCAACATACTTTCACGGGAGGTTATCCATCTCAATGCCATGGCCGGGACCAACATCAGTCTCACCAAAGACTTGCGCCTCAACCCGCAAATCCTGTTGAAATACGTGCCCGGAGCGCCTTTTGATGCAGACATCAACGCCAGCCTGTGGCTAAAGCAAAAATTCTACGGCGGTCTCACCTACCGCACGGGCAGCGGTACGACTGCGGGCGCAGGCGAGAGCGTGGACGTGCTGCTGGGCATGCAAGCCACCGAAAAGTTATTCTTCTGCCTCTCCTACGACATCGGTCTCACGCCCTTGCGCAAGTACAACAACGGCACCATCGAAGCGACGGTGCGCTACCAGTTCAATCCGCCTGCACCGGATGATACAGAAGTCGAACCCGTTTTTGATTTCCTGAACGGCGTGGACAAGACCAAGAAGAGCAAGAAGAAAAAAAGCAAGCATTAAGGGACGTGTGGTAACGTTCAGCAAAACAGTCGTTCCTCCGCACACGATTCGCCCTTCAAAACCGTTTACTGCTGTCCTTCATCCTAATTCTTTCCATACCTTCTCATACACTCGTTTTAATGAAGTATCTGAAATTAATCCTTTTAGTACCCGCCCTGTTGCTTTTTGTTGCAGCCCAGGCACAAAACTCCGCCAAGGCAAAATCTAAAGACCGGTTTCGCGAAAAAGACGATCCGGACAATCCGACTGAAATTTTCAGTGAAGTGGCTGCCAACAGCGAAAACATGGATGTGGCGCCGGCTTTTTATAAAAACGGTGTCGTATTCGTCAGCAACCGGAAAAGCAAGGGCGGACGAGATCGTAAAACAGGTGAAGCATACGCCAGCCTCTGGTTCGCACCCGGTGACCCGAACGGTAAACTCACCCCTCCTTCGCCCCTTCCCCTGGAAGTGACGAGCAGCAAAAACGAAGGCCCAGTCACTTTTAGCCGGGATTTCAAGACCTTGTTGTACAGCCAAAACGACAATATAGACGGGGTGACCAAAGCAGGCAAAGACGGCATTTCCCACATGAAAATTTACGTCGCCACCGACGACGGACGCGAATGGAAGCGGCAGGGGGAAATGCCGTTTTCGAGCAATGAATACGACTGTCAGTACCCCAGCCTGAGTCCCGACCAGAAGCGCCTTTATTTTTCTTCCAATATGCCCGGTAGTTACGGTGGCTATGACATTTACTACACCGATATGAGTGATGGCGGCTGGACCAAGCCCGTCAATGCCGGGCCGATCATTAACTCTGCGGCAGATGAGCGATTCCCCTTCATCGCACAAAGCGGCACCTTGTTCTTTTCCTCCAACGGCCACAACACATTGGGTGGTTACGACCTGTTCTTCGCCAACCCTAGCCCGGAAGGCTTTCAGGAAGTCTGGAACCTGAACGCACCGTATAACACGCCTGCCAACGAAACGAGCATCATCGTGGATTTTGACGGCAAAAAAGGTTTTTTCACCAGCGACCGGGAGCCCAGCACCGGAGGTTTGGACATCTACTCCTTCAAATCGGCCAAAGGCATTCAGGGCATCGAAAAACCGAAGGTCATCCCGGCGGAAATCGTGGTGGTGGATGCGGCCACCGGCGAACCGCTTCAGGGCGCAGAGATCCACATCCTGCAACCCTCCGACGACGGCTTTGCGAGCGGCAACAACTTTTACAACCTCGACCTGCTGCCGATGCAGGACCGAAAAAACGCGCTGAGTATGGAACTGGTCCGCAAAGGCGGAGACGACCTCGGCAAGCCCGACCTGCGCACCAATGCCACCGGCAAGGCACAGAGCGACTTCATTCGATACAAAAGTTATTTCGTACTGGTCAACCTTGATGGGTATATCACGGGCGACCGCCTGATCGTGGCCGACAAACTGGAAAGTGGCAAACTCCGCTTTGCCTTGCGCGTACAACCGCCTTGCATGCGCGTCGGCGGTGTTGTGCTCACAGATAAATTTGGTACGCGCATCGCCAATGCCAACATCAAATTCGTACATGGCGCCTCCGGTTTTGTTACGGTTGTTCGCAGTAATCTAAACGGCGAGTTCGATGCCTGCCTGCCCGAAGAAGGAACCTATACGGCTTTTGTGGAGCGCGATGGGTTCAAACCGGACAACTTCAAAGTCATCGCCCGGCCCAATGCTCCCATCTATGAGGAACGCCGGCTGGTCGCTATAGATGCCGCCACCGCCGCCACTGCCGAAGATGTGATGCCGCTCTCCAACGGCCTCCGCGACGGCTCGGTGCTGGTGATGGACAAGATCTTCTACGAATACAACAAATCCACGCTCAACTACAGCGCAGTGCGCCACCTGGATGCGTTGTTCGAACTCATGCAGCGTTACCCGCAGATGGAGATTGACCTCATCTCGCACACCGACACCCGCGGCGATGCCGGTCCTAACATGGAACTCACCGAAGAGCGCTCCAAACATGCCAAGACCTACCTCGTCTACCGCGGTGTTCAGGCCGACCGCATCAGTACTTTTGGTAAGGGAGAGATGGAACCGCGCAACCATTGTGTGGAAGGGGTGGAATGCACCGATGAAATGCACCAGCAAAACAACCGGCTGGAGGTGAAAATCCGGCGGTTGGGAACGGCCAGGCCGTAGGGACGACAGGATGTACAAGGTTTTACAGGATTTACAGGATTTTACAGGATAAACAGGATTTTACAGGATAAACAGGTTTTATAAGTACCTCACCAAAAGCCAAAATTAGATTTGTTAGCAAAGGCGAAAAGGTAACTATACAGCCGGGTTCACGCATACGTCTCTATTGAATTTGACCTCGGAGAGGTCAAATATTGGTAGAAAACCCCGTCAACCCATGATTTTCGACCTCGGAGAGGTCGCACATTTGCTTTACTTTGGTGAAAACTAACCATGTGCGACCTCTCCGAGGTCGAAAACTCCGTGTACTAATCGCAATACTACCAATGTGCGACCTCTCCGAGGTCGGAAATCAATGGAGATTCGCTCTGTACACCGGCTGTATAGTTACGCGCAAAGTATTCTCTATCAAAACATAGTGCCTTTGCAAAAAATTTTGCCTTTATACTTAGTGATACTATTGCGTTAGTCATCCTGTACCACCTGTAAAACCCTGTAAATCCTGTAAAATCCTGTACATCCTGTAAAACCTTGTACATCCAGTAAAACTCTGTACATCCCGTAACACTCTGTACATCCCGTAACACTCTGTACATCCTGTAAAATCCTGTACATCCTGTAAAACCCTGTAAAGTCTCCGCACCAAAATACACTTCTTACTTTTTTCGCTATGAGAACTTCTGCCAAGTCCATCCTTTTCCTGGCTTTTCTATCCATTTTTGCAGAGGCTCAGGCCCAAAATTCTGCCAAGGCGAAATCCAGGGACCGTTTCCGCGAAAAGGACAACGGAACCAATCCAACTGTCATCTTCAACGAAACGGCGGCTAACAGCGCGGAGTCAGATTTCGCACCGGCTTTTTATGAGGACGGAGTGGTTTTTATCAGCAATCGGAAAGGCAAGGGCATACCCGATCCGAAACCGGGAGCGTCGAATCTGAGGTTATGGTTCTCGGCTCAGGACCCCAATGGCAAGTTGATCCCGCCCAGTCCGCTGGCGCTTGAACCGGGAGCAATCCAGACCGAAGGACCGGTAGCATTCAGCCCGGATTTCCAAAAATTGTTTTATACGCAGCAGGGCAGTCCCGGCAGCAAAGACGGGGCTCGTCATTCTAAAATCTACCTGGTTGTAAAAAGCAGTCAGGGGTGGACGCAGGGGAAGGAAATGCCTTTTTCCGGCAATGCTTACGACTGTATGCACCCCAGCCTCAGTGCCGATCAGAAGCGACTTTACTTTGCTTCCAATATGCCGGGCGGTTATGGCGGTTTTGACATTTATTATGCTGATTTCGACGGAAAAAACTGGTCCAACGCGGTAAATGCCGGGCCGGTTGTCAACAGTGCGACGCAGGAGGTCTCTCCTTTCATTGCTCCCTCCGGTTTCCTGCTCTTCTCGTCCAACGGCCACAATACGATAGGAGGCTACGATCTGTTTTTCGCAGACCCTTCTGCACAGGGTTTCCAGGAAATATGGAACCTGAACGAACCTTTCAACACGCCGGACAACGAGACCCATATCGTGTTGAATCCGGATGGCAAAACTGGCTTTTTCACCAGCGACCGATCGGGCGGTTTGGGCAAAAACGACCTTTTTTCATTTCGGGCGCCGAAAGGTTTTCAAAAGGTGAGCAAACCCGAAATGACCCCGGTGGAAATAGGTGTGGCAGACAGCCAGACCGGCAAACCGCTGCAAGGTGCCGCGATCTACATCCATCCATCCTCGGCAGGCGGCTTTGCAAGCCCCGATCTTGACCTACAGCCCGTGCCCGGCCACAAAGATGCGCTGCGGATGCACCTTTTGCCCAAAGAAACGGAGCGTAGCCCCGGCAACCCTGACTTGCTCACCAATGCCGCCGGCAAGGCACAGTCTGAGTTCGTGCGCAACAAAAGTTATTGGGTAGTGGTCACGCTGGACGGCTATGAAGTGAAAGGCACTTTGGTGGAAGCCAACCAGGCACCGACTAAGTTGCGCTTCGAGCTGACCCATACTCCCATCAACGCAGAACGCCGGCTCAACCCCACGGATACCACCAAGCAGAGCCCGATAGCGGTCAATGAGTTGAAGAGCGGCTCTGTACTGCTGCTCGACGAAATTGTATTTGAACGCGACAAGGCCACGCTCCCCTACAGCGCAGTGCGCCACCTCGATGCTTTGTTCGAACTCCTGCAGCGCTACCCGCAAATGGACATTGACCTTGTAGCCCATACGGACACGCGCGGCGAAGCAGCCTCCAACATGCAACTCAGCGCAGCGCGCTCGCAAAATGCCAAAACCTACCTCATCTATCGCGGCATTCAGGCGGAGCGCATCCAATCCTTGGGCAAAGGAGAGACAGCACCGCGCAACCATTGTCTGGAAGGCGTGGAATGTACCGATGCGGAACACCAGCAAAACAGCCGTTTTGAAGTGAAAATCCGGCGGCTGGGGGTGACCCGGGAGTAATTTGCCGCACCTTTCAAATCCTTGCAGTCGTCGCACTCTGTAACTATCCAGCCGCCCCTAAATACTTATGATTTCGGACCTCGGAGAGGTCAAAGGTTTGTAGAAATGCATCGGGTTGACATTAATTCCCGACCTCGGAGAGGTCGAACGTTTGTTTCAACGCTATTTTCTGCAAACCTTCGACCTCTCCGAGTAGGCTGTCCAAACCGAAAAAAAACTCTTGCACTTTTTGTAAAAGTATCTTTATCTTTCAAACTTAATTGGTTGATTCCCAAATAAGTACAATTTAGAACCTCCCACAGAGATTATTTTTAGTAAAAATTTCTTTCAAAAATGGTATCCCATCAAAAAGTCCGGGAAAAACATTAATTAAAATCCAGCCGGAAAAATTTAATTTTGTCAGAAGTGAATTTTTAGAATTTTTTCT
>Ga0209181_10004114_pt1 | contig 21907 bp, 25 predicted proteins | sample MAT05_FD_187208 | JGI IMG/M metagenome (GOLD analysis project Ga0209181, IMG submission 187208) | Freshwater microbial communities from Lake Fryxell liftoff mats and glacier meltwater in Antarctica - MAT-05 (SPAdes) (version 2) | ecosystem: Environmental > Aquatic > Freshwater > Ice > Liftoff... | reverse complement strand
CGCCTCGCTCATCCGCAAACACCGTTTCGCCGCCGGCTCCCTCGATCTCGATTTTCCCGAAATCAAAATCTGGCTCGACGCCGATGGTCGCGCCGAGCGCCTCGAACGACTCGTCAACGACGAGTCACACCAGCTCATCGAGGAATTCATGCTCCTGGCAAATGAAGCCGTCGCAAAGGAAACGCTGCGTCGCAACGTCCCCTGCATCTACCGCATCCACGAAAAGCCCGACCCCGATCGCCTGAACGAATTCCGCCAGTCCGCCGCGGCCGCGGGCCTGCGCCTCGGCGATCTCACGCAGCGCCGCGAAGTCGTCCGCATGCTCTCCGCCATCCGTGGCCGGCCCGATGAGTTCCGTCTGAAAATCGAATTCCTCAAGAGCCTGCGCCGCGCCGCCTACAGCCCGGACCCGCTCGGTCACTACGGACTGCACAAGGCGAACTACCTCCATTTCACCAGCCCCATCCGGCGCTACGCCGACCTCGTCGCGCATCGCGTCCTCGCCGGGGAGCGGGGTGTCAGCCGCAAGGAACTCCTCGAACTTTCCAAGCACCTCTCCGACACCGAGCGCGCATCCGCCATGGCCGAGCAGGAAAGCCGGCTGCTCAAGAAGATGGAGTTCTTCCAACGCCAGCTCGACGCGAAGAACCCGCAGGAAATGCGCGCCATCATCTCCGACGCACGCGCACACGGACTCGTCGTGGAGCTGCCCGATGCCGACACCACCGGCCTCGTCCCCTTCCAGTCACTGCCCGGCGGCCCCTACGTGTTCGACAGCGCACGCTCGCAATTTGTGAACCGGAAATCGCGCCGCGCCTTCAAGGTCGGCGACCAAATCCAGGTCATCGTCAGCCGCGTCGATGCCACCCGGCGGATGATCGACTTCGCAGTCGTCTAGCCACAATGCCCTCCGGATATTCGGAAACCGAACAACGCTGGAAACTGCGCGGGACGCGCGCGGCATTGTGTGTCGCGGCATTGTGGTGCCGACGACCCGTCGGCATGGCAGGATGGGCGGAGGCGGCAGGATGGCCCGGCGCAGCGCACACCACGCCCGCGCCTTGCCGCAGTTGCCAACTGCCCCGGCCGACGACTCGTCGGCTCCACATTTCGCGCATGCCTGTTCCGCGCAAAATTTCCGCAGGCCATTGCGTCTAGCCGCCGATGCGCCTGCACATCCTGACCATCGGGAAGCCCAAGCTCGCGTACGCGAAGGCTGGAGTCGCAGAGTATCTGGATCGTTTCCCGCCGAGGAATGGCGTGGATCTCGAACCGCTCCGCGCATCCGCCCGTGACGAGGAAGGCAAAGTCCTGCTCGCCCGCAGTGACGGCATGTTTCGCGTCGCCCTCGACGAACGCGGCGAACAGATCACCTCGCGCGAACTCGCCCGCAAACTCACCGCCTGGGAACTCCAGCGCACGAAAGCCGTCGCCTTTCTCATCGGCGGCGCGGATGGCCACAGCGACGAACTTCGCACCACCGCCGACTGGCGCTGGTCACTGAGCCCGCTCACGCTCCAGCACGAACTCGCCCTCATCGTCCTGCTCGAACAACTCTACCGCGCCCGCTGCATCAACGCCGGCACCCCCTACCACAGGGAGTGAACATCCAACATCCAATATCCAACGTCCAACATCCAACATTCAACATAGCCCTGCAGACCTCATTGGATTCCGTTGAACGTTGAACGCTGGATATTGGATGTTGGATGTTGAACGTTCCCACCTCTCCGCGTTCCGAGTTCCGCATTCCGCGTTCGAAGAACCCCTTGCCCTCCCCCACCCTCGCGCGTAGAAACCGCGCCCTTATGTTTCACGGGACCCACACGGCGCTTGTCACGCCGTTCCGCAATGACCAATTCGACGAAGCCGCTTTCACCAGCCTCATTGAGGCGCAGGTGAAAGCCGGCATCACGGGCATCATCCCCGTCGGCACCACCGGCGAATCGCCGACCCTCGATCACGACGAACACCTCCGCGTCATCGAACTCGCCGTGCAGACGGCGAAAGGCCGCTGCAAAGTCATCGCCGGCGCCGGCTCGAACTGCACCCGCGAGGCAATCGAGATGACCATCGCCTGCGAGAAACTCGGCGCCGACGCCACCCTGCACGTCGCCCCTTATTACAACCGCCCCACACAGGAAGGCCTCTGCCGCCACTTCCGCGCCATCGCGGAAAAGACGCGGCTGCCCATCATCCTCTACAGCATCCCCGGTCGATGCGGAGTCGAGATCGCCGTCGAGACCTGCATGCGCCTCGCGCAGGATTGCGCGAACATCGTCGCCATCAAGGAAGCCGGCGGCTCCGTCGAACGCGTCAGCGCCCTGCGCGCCGCGTTGCCGGACGCCTTCGAGATCCTCTCCGGCGACGACTCGCTCACCGTCCCCTTCATGAGCGCGGGCGCCGTCGGCGTCATCAGCGTCGCATCCAACATCATCCCGGCGGAAGTCGGCGCACTCGTTTCCGCCGGTCTCGCCGGACGCTTCGACGAAGCACGCCGCCAGCACTTCCACCTCTACGAACTGTTCAAAAACATCTTCATCGAAAGCAACCCCGCGCCCATCAAGCAAGCCCTCGCCTGGCAGGGTCGCATGACCGCCGAGGTGCGCCTCCCGCTCTGCGAGATGACCGCCCCGAACCAGGACACGCTCCGCGCGACGCTCAAGAAACTCAATCTGCTCCCGTAAATGGACCTGCGTCTTCTCATCAACGGCTCCCACGGGCGCATGGGCCAGATGCTCATCGCCTGCGCGAAGGAAATCCCCGGCGTCATCGTCAGCGCAGCCATCGACGCCGGCGACGACTTCCCCGCCGGCCTCGCGCAGAGCGACGCCGTCATCGACTTTTCCCACCACTCCACCTGCGAGACCGTGCTCGCCGCCTGCGTCGCCGGAAAAAAGACACTCGTCATCGGCACCACCGGCCACAGCGATGCGCAAGTCGCCGCCATCCACGCCGCCGCGAAACAGATCCCCGTCGTCTTTTCCGGCAACTACTCCACCGGCGTGAACGCCCTCTACTGGCTCTCCCGCAAGGCCGCCGAGATTCTCGGCCCCGACTTCGACATCGAGATCACCGAGACCCACCACCGGATGAAAAAAGACGCACCGAGCGGCACCGCAAAGAACCTCGCCGAGATCCTCGCCGAAGTCCGCAAGCTGCAATACAACTCCGACATCCGCCACGGCCGCCACGGCGATGTCGGCGCGAGAACGAAGACCGAGATCGGCATGCACGCCGTCCGCGGCGGCGACGTCGTCGGCGATCACACCGTCCTCTTCGCCGCCCCCGGCGAACGCATCGAACTGACCCACAAAGCCTCAGGCCGAGAAATCTTCGCCCGCGGCGCATTGCGGGCCGTGCTCTGGGCGCACGGAAAACCGCCGGGCCTCTACACGATGCAGGACGTGCTCGGCCTGAAGTAGCCGACGCTCCCGCGTTGCGCCTGCGCGCCGGGTGATCTGCATTGCACCCCGATGTCGCGCCGCATTTCCCCGTCCGTCCCGGAATCGAAATCTTCGGCGGAGACCGCCGCAGGAGCAAAGGTGTCTGGCCGACAGCTCCCAGCCGGATCTCGCACCGGCCCATTCGGTCAACCTATGATGACCGCCCTGACTGACCCTATGACGCAAGCGGGAAATATGCGAAAGGCTTTTCCCTCCGCCCGCTCCAGGGCCACCCGCGGGCCCGGAGCCTGGAAGACCGTGAAAAGCCCTCACGGGTTTGCGGAAATGTCTTAAGCTTTTCATCGAAACGCCCAAGGGTTTGCTCCAAACGCCTAACAGCCTGTTGAAATACTCGGGCGGCGGAGGGAAGTCAGCCGTCTCGGCTGACAGGGCGGACCGGCGTCCCGCCTGTAGAGTCGCACCGGAGCATGGTTTGCAGGCCAGAGGCCCGCATGCCCTGACAGGCCGGAGGCCCGTCTTCCACCGTCGTGCGTGGGCTTTTCAACCGGCTGCTAAGGGCTTTGTCCAAAGCCTTAAAAGTTTTGTCCAAATCCTTGGGGATCGTCTCCAAACTCTCATGGCTTTCCGGTAGATCCTTGAGGGCTTTTTCTATCCCTTTGTTCCTCTCCGTGCTAACGGCTGCAGGCATGGACCCAGAGCTTTCCGAGTTTTACTTTGGACAGGACGGAATCGTCCTCATCCCCATCGAGCACCTTTCCAAGGACGGCATCGGCAGCGCGTTTCAGAGCGCGCTACTGGAAAAGACGGCCCTCGAACGCGAGTGGATCGAATTTTTCAGCCAGGCCTTTTCCCTCTATTGGGAGCGGGCGCTGGATCTGCATGCGAGAGCTCCGCAATACTGGCTGCCACCGCGGGTGCAACACGTCTGTGTCCACACAGCAACGGAAGGAGCGAATCCATTCACTCAGCCATTCAACCGCAGTTCGTGGTGTGTCGAAGCCTGCGATTTCCGCCGGGAGTCCTCATCCCCCGAGTACGCCGCCTACCAGATCTTTCAGGCGGAACGATTGGGCATCTTGCGGCAGATTCTCCCGGCGCTGGTTTCAAACCTGAGCTATTTCCTCACCCTGTCCGCGGACCAGCTCCGGGATTTCTGCGAAGGCTGCCGCCGGTCGCAGCGAGGCGATGCCGAAGGATTCCATGCGCTGGCGGAAGCGACCGCCTGGATTTCCAAATCCTTTCACCAGCAGCTCAAGCAGCCCAGCCTGTACCTCCCGTGGCATATGGTCATCCCGTACGGCGACCTCATCATGCCGACGGCGCTTCAGGACCAGCTCGGCGCGCTTCAGGACTCGTGGGGCCGCGCCGCGCAGGGAGTGCTCGACGGCTACTTCCGGTTCCACGCGAAGCCCTCGCCCGCGAAGGGGAGGAAGATCTGCGACTGGCTGGCTGCCACCAGGCCCGCCTTGCTCATCACAGGGAAAGAAGGCCGCATCGTCTGGGATCCGGAGGATGCCGAATCGACCGGGGATCTCCTGCTCCAGCTTGAGCGCGTGACCGAGCCTGCCGAGGACCGAATCATCAAGGACTTGGAGGTCGTGGACTATCACTCGCGACGATTCCTCAAATCGCTCCGTGAGCCGGATGGGCTGGTCAACCCCCCGCACTTCATGAAGCCGGAGGGGCTGAGCTACATCCACCCGACGCGCAAACTCATCGCCTACAGCATCCACGATGAACGCAACCATCTCAGGCTCGTGGAACCGGCTCCGCCGTTCGAGCGCCTGATGCTCGGCGCCCGGACCATGCACGAGTGGGGACACCTGTCCGCAGAGTCCCACTGGATTGGCGTGCCCGCTGCGGCAAAGGCGAGGTACGAGGAACTGCGCGCGGAGCTTGCCGCGCTGATTGAATCGATCCATGCGGGCGCTCCCGCGCAGGTCCGCGCCGGCACCGCCGCGGAAATCGAGCAACTCAAGGCGACCTCGAAGACGGGCAGCCCGGGCCGGCTGCTCGTGAAGATGATGATTGTCCGCTCCGAGGATTTCCAGGCGAACCTGCTCGCGCAGCGCTATCTGCGGACGGCGGAAATGGAAACTTACATCCGCAACAATGTTTACAGCCTGGTCACCGAGCGCGAGACCACCGGCGTCTATGCGCGCCTGCTGCGCTATGCCTACCAGTATCAGTATCTCCGGCTCAGCCGCATCGATGATCCCATGGACTTCTTTGTGAAAAGCTCGTGGTTCGTAGAGGAGTACTACCGGCCCGGCATTCTCAGTGAAAGGCAGTTTCAGGAGGTCCTCCACCTCGTCGGAGAAATGTGCGGCTGTTACGCAATCGATGAATCGAAATTCGACTTTTCGACGCTGAACGGGTGATTTCACCGGGGAGCTGAAAGCCCGATTCATCCATCGGCATTCCATTCGCAAGCCCGGAACATGGGACGGGCTTTCAGCGCTTGTGATTCGTGGGGGATCGGTTCCCTGGGGCAATGCCCAATAGGCGCTAACTTAAGACGAGCATGGAACTTCGCGGTGAACAGCGATACCGGTGTCCGGGGGAGCGTCCCGGAGGGACACTGGAAATTAGCCGGTGGTGGAGGGAGCGAGAACCACCGGATCCCCGGGACCGAATGGAATGCGCCTTGGAGGCGGCGCGGGAAAATGCACGCACAGGATTTCCGCCGCCCCCTCCGGGGCGGATGACTTCTTGGATGGTGTTCCGGTGGTGTTTGCTCGCTCGACCACCGTATAATTTCCATCAGCCCTCCAGGCTGTCGCTCTAATGCGCGCGCCTCAAAAAGAAGGAGTCGCGGCCGGGCAATGCCTCGGACTTCCATCTTTCCCCGGATTCAGCGCGTCCTTGCAGGCATCCATCTTCGTTTCGCGGGGGTGACACAGGAACAAACGAAACTCGCCCGCGACCGACTGCGGCTGGGCATTGCAAACGTCGGGTTCTGGGTGCTGGCCGCTTGCAGCGGGCTCTGGTGGCTCACGCGCGCCGGTGGTGACGCGCTCGATTTGCGGGCGTTGTGCGTCATCGGAATCACGGCCTTCGCCGTGCAGGCCATGTTCGATCTCATCGGCGGCGCTTGGTTGATGCCGGGGACGCGGCCCGCGCTTGGGGATTTTTTCCGCGGCTGGTTTCGCGGTGCGCTGTGCCACTCCATGGTGCTGGTTGTCGTGGGGCTGCTCAGCCACGCAAGTTTCCGCGTCAGTTCGGGGTTCACGCTCGCGGTATTTTTTGCGACGCTCGGGCTGGCGCTCGGGCGCGGGATATTCCTGCGGGCAATTGGCGGAGCGTCCATGACGGAGATGCCGTGGGACGGAGGGAATATGCTCGCTGCCACGGCGAGCGACCCGGCGTTCACGGGTGGCTTCGTCGGATTTGGGCGCAGTGCGAGAAGCCTCTGGCCGGCGAGGTGGATGGAAGGTTTCCCGCGAGCCTGGCTGGCCGTGGAATCGCGCCGCCGCGAATGGCAGATCTCCAGCGGCTCGCACGATCGGACTTTCATCGTGCTGCTCGGATGGAATCTCCTCGGCACATCGCTCGGCACCATCGCTTTTGCGCTGGCCCAACGCGCTCCAGCCGATGCGTTGTTCGGACACGCCTGCTGGATGACGCTCTGGGCGTTCGGCGGTCTGCTGGTGCTGCCGGCGTTGAGCCGCAGCGCCGTATTCGCCGCCGATCGCGCGGCTGCCGATGCAGGCCTCGCGCCCGCAGGCTGGATCACGCGCTTTCCCGATGTGACCGGCGAGGATGGCAACTCGGATGCCGCAGTGCAGGCGATCTTCTACCCGATTCCCTCGGCAGAGACACGGCTGCGCGCGCTGGAACACGCACCACGGGGCCCCGTGCTCGGCAGCCTCGCGCGGAACAACCTGTATTACTCGTGTGCGACGCTCACGCTGCTCGGCCGCGCCGTACACTGCAATGTGGGCCGTCCGGCATTGTGGGTCTTCCCGCCCGCCGCCTGAGCGGAGCCAGCAGGCAATCCGGCGGCGGGGACGCGAGAGTCCCGCGCGCCCGACCTCGGCGTCCACAGGCGGAGCGGAGGGCGAATATCAGTTTCTGTTGTCTGCGCGTCGCCGCTCGGCCATGCTTCGCGCCGATGCAACCTGACCCTGAAAACGACCTCGCAGCCGAGGTCGATCTCTTGCGCCAGATCGGGCAGGGAGACCGCAGAAGTTTCGAGGCGCTTTACGATCGCTTTTCGGGCGTCCTATTTTCCACTGCGTATCGCGTGCTGAACAACCGGGAAGCCGCTGAGGATGTGCTGCAGGATGTGTTCATCCAGATCTGGGAAAAGGCCGCGCTCTACGATCCCGCGCGCGGCAAGCCGATGACGTGGGCCATCACCCTCACGCGGAACAAGTCCATCGATCGTCTCCGCTCCACGCAGCGACGGAGCCGCTTGCAGGATGATTTGCAGCACGAGTCTGAGACGGTGGAGCAGTTCGATGACAAGAGCTCCTTCGACGCGGTCTCCTCGGTGGAGACGGGCGAAATGGTGCGCGCCGCGATCCAGAAGCTCTCGAAGGATCAGCGCGAGGCGATCGAACTCGCGTTCTTTTCCTCGCTCACGCAGACGGAAATCTCCGAGCGGCTGGGCGAGCCGCTGGGAACGGTGAAGGCGCGCATCCGCCGCGGGATGATGAAGCTGAAGGATCTGCTCGGCCCTCAGTTGTAGCGGCCGCCCCTCGGGCCGTCGCCCCTTACGCAGCGACGCGGTCCTTCAGTTCGTGTTCGCGCGCGATGAGCCACAGCAGGTCGCCCGCGTCGTCGCGAATCGGAGTGATGGAAACATCCACCCAATAGGGCGTGCCGTTCTTGTGATAGTTGAGGATCGTCTCCCGGCACGGAAGGTATTCGTGGACGGCGCGCCGCATCCGCTCCGCGGTCCCGCGGTCGGTTTTTTCCCCCTGCAGGATTGGTCCGAGATTTTTCCCGCTCAGCTCTTCGAGCGAATACCCACACATCGCGCTGAAGCTGGGATTGACCCACTGCACGAGACGATCCGGCCCGGACACCACGAGGCCTTCGGGCGTCGTCCACTGCGGGCGGTTCGCAATCAGCCCGGCGAAGCGAGGCTTCAATCCTGGCGAAGGCATCACGCCGCCGCGCGGCGTGATGGCCAGTGTCACCGCTGCGCTCACCTCCGAAAGTCCGGCAACGAATCCACGAAGCTCCTGATGGAATTCGAGGACGAGTTCGAACTGTTCGCGCTCCGCCTGAGTCATCACGCCGGAGGTGTAGAGCGTGCCTTGGGATTGAAGAAATTCGTTCAGCATTGGAGAGCGAGAGTTGGAGTCGATGAGCGCGGGATCGTGGCGTTACGATGTCACTCTCTTTGCGGATACCTTTTCCGAAAACATTTTCGACGCCCGGTGTGCCCGTGCCTACTTCTTGGGGGCCGCGTCGGTCACCATCTTCACGAATTTCTTCGGGTCTTTGTTGAAGTCCTTGATGCAAGACTTGTGGCAGAAATAGACGTCAGTGCCGTCGGTTGTGACTTTCACGGGCATACGGTGCTCTCCGAGCTTTTCGCCGGACACGACGCATTTGGTCAGCGGGTATGATTGCGGCACGCTCGAGTCAGCGAGGGCGAAAGTGCTGTCGAGAAACATGGCGGCGAGGATGGCGATGGCGGATTTGCTTTTCATAGGATGGAAGGCTTTCGAAAAGAGTTAACGTTTGTAGCCGGCAGCGGATGCATCCTTCCCTGCATGAGCCAAAATACCGCAGACATATAGCGAATGATGCTATGTTCGCGCCCTTGAACGCCGCCCTGATCCTTTTCTCAGCCATTTCCTTTTTCACCTACGGGTCGGCGTGCTTTCTCTCCTCCTACATGAAGCGGGAGTTTGAACGCTACCACCTTGGATCGCAGCGCACGCTGGTGGGTGGGCTGCAGTTGTGCGCGGCGATCGGACTGCTGGCTGGCCTGAGCCAGCCGTGGATGGGACGCACGGCTTCCGCCGGGCTTGCCGTCATGATGCTGGTCGCCGTCGGCGTCCGGATTAAAATCAAAGACACTCTGCCGCAGACGACCCCGGCGCTGCTTTATCTGGTGCTGAACGCCTACCTTTGTCTGGCGGCGTTCTGAGCCGCCGGCTCCTCACAGGAAAGCAATGGCGGCGCACATCGCCAGCACGGCGATGGATGGCAGGGCTTTCTTGATCGGGTCTTTCACTTTGAGGTGCATGACGAACGCCCCCAGCATGAGCAACCCAAGGCCGATCGCGGCCGGTTGTGCGACGCGGTGAATCCAGATGGCGGCCAGAAGGGCGAGCGCCAGTCCGACCTTCAGCACGCCAATCACGCACATGAACCAGAATGGCAACCCGTAGGCGGCGAATTCCTCGCGCAGGTTCTTCGCCTCGCCGCCGCGATACGGCGTCGATTTCCCCGACCGAACCATCCAGACATTCAGAATTCCGAGGCCGACGATGAGCTGCAAGGAAATGAGGATGTATTCCACGGTGGTATTAGATGAAGCGATCCGGTCGGTTTGAACGGGACGCACTTTGCCCCGCCGACTGAGGACCCGCAAGCGAATCTCCAGTCTCCTCTTCACGCGATGCTGAGCGCGCCTGCACGGCTAGCTCGAACCGGCCCACTTATCCGCACTCCCTCAAAAAATTCGCAGCCGAGCGCCCGGTTCGCCTCTCGCAGCCAGTGATGGAACGACAGCGCATCTGCGTGAGCAACGACTCGCACAGTTGACGCGATGCACACCGCATTGAGGGTTCGCGCGAACGTCCGCCGCCGCCGCGCGGATGCGAGGACGGGATGAATTTCACAAATTAAATCCGGCACCCGCCTCCGCACGCCCGGCGTTCAGCTTCTCACGAAAGCGAATCCTCGCCTTCGTAAACAAACCAACGACCAAAAAACAAACCGTATGAAAAAAACATTCCTCATCGCCGGAGCCATCGCTGCGGCATTCACCCTCATCACCACCAACCTCCGCGCCGCCGAGGAGAAAAACATCGTCGGCGTCGCCGCCGGCGCCGGTCAGTTCAACACCCTCGTCGCTGCTGTCAAAGCCGCCGGCCTCGTGGACACGCTCAGTGGCAAAGGACCGTTCACTGTGTTCGCTCCCACCGATGCGGCATTCGCAAAGCTCCCCGCCGGCACGGTCGAGTCCCTGCTCAAACCCGAGAACAAGGACAAACTGGTCGCGATTCTCACCTATCACGTGCTGGCCGGCAAAGTCATGGCTGCCGACGTGAAAACGTCCAACCCCAAGACCGTGAATGGCAAGGAAGCAGCCATCAAGGTGGACGGCGGCAAAGTGACAGTCGGCGCAGCCACCGTGGTGAAGACGGATATCGCCGCGAGCAATGGCGTCATCCACGTCATCGACACCGTCCTCATCCCGTAGAGAAACTTCCATGCGGGGCTGGCGGTTCGATCCGCCAGCCCCCGCAAGGTCCGGTCACTCATCGTTCTCCGCCCATGTTTCATAAGATAGACTACCCATTCCTCATCGGAGCTTTCATTAGCTTTCTGGCGAGCGTTTCACTGTGGTTCCTGGTCAGTCACGAATACGGCCTCTTCGTGGGCATCTGGGTGCCGAGCATCCTCAGCCTGTGGGTCGGTGTGAGGGTGTGCATCCTCTCAGCGGGAATCACCACCCGGAGGAAATCCTAAGCCATGGAATTTGTCGCCGGCATCTTCTTCCTCGGACTGGCAGTCACTCTCGTAGTCGGGAAGGGTATCCTGATGTCCCACGAATTTGTGGAAACGGAATGGGAACGGCTAAATCGTGAGAAGCCGGCGGGAGAGGACATGAAATGACCACTCACCATTTACGAGACCCTCACCAAGGCGAGCCAAGGCGGACACGCCTGTTTCACTGGGTGAAATGGTCGGTTCGCCAAAAGCCAGGCAGGCTCCACACGTATGCCGTCTTCGACCGACCATAATATCATTCGTTTCCGGAGTCGAAGTGCTCCAGTGTCAACACCATGAAAATCTTGATCTTGTCCGCCCTGCTTGTTGCTGCGCTGGTGTTTTGGTTAAGCTCCGCAAAGGCTGAACCATTGGCATTGGGTGCCAGGGCACCGGAACTGACAGCTCCCGACGAGAATGGCTCGCCGGTCGATTTCGGGAAGGTTTACCGCCGTGGCATCACGCTGGTTTACTTCTATCCAAAAGCCTCCACGCCTGGCTGCACGGCACAGGCATGCTCGCTGCGTGACCGCATCGCCGATCTCAAGAGCCTCGGCATCACAATTCTGGGTGTCAGTCACGACACGTCTGAGGACCAGAAGAAGTTCAAGGAAAAGCATGGCCTCCCCTTCACTCTCATCGCCGACCACGATGGAAAAGTGGTCAAGGCCTTCGGGGTGCCAACCATTATGTTCGGAATCTCCAAGCGCCAGTCGTTTCTCATCAAAGACGGAAAAGTCGTGTGGAGATCCTTGTCCGCACAGACCAGCACTCATGCCGAGGAGGTAAGGAAAGCGGTCGCGTCATTGAGGTAATCGAAGAAACGCGCAGGACTCGAAAAACCCCGGGCACGATTCATCTCCTGCCCGCGAGATGTAGCGAGGAAGGAGCGCCCAAGGAGCGGGAACATTCCTGTCGCCGTCTTCGATGCGCGAAGGGCCGAACTCGTCCTGAGTCTTGTTGCGCCGCTGGTCAGTTCCCGATGCGACCAAACGGCTTCGAGGCGGAGCGGGCACGGCGACAGGACTGTCGCCGCTCCTTGCGTTTGCCGGCACCCGCTGCACGCCATCCGGCTGAGCCTGCGTTCTGCGGTGCGATGCGCCTTTCCCGCAAATCGGTTTCAGGGGTATCACCTGTTGCGTCCACTTCAGCCATCATCCGTTTTGCGGCCCCCTCGGACATTCCATGCGAGAAACGCATGTTGAGATTACTCGACAGAAACTCCTCGAATTTGACCCAGCGTCCTTCGTGCTTGATGCGATTCGTGCGTGCGCAAACGCGCTGGATTTCCTGGTGCATTTTCCGACCTTGGGCGAGAGGACTCTCCAACTCGCATACTGTCACGTTCCGGCGGTCATTCGTTGAGTGGAGTCGCTGACGCTCCTCGCGAAATCTCGCGAGGGTCATGGCAAGAATGAGGAAGGAAACAAACATGGTCTTTCCGCGTGCGGAGGAATTCAGGCACGGTGCAGCCATGAAATGCGAAATGAACATCACCATCCGCAAAGCCAGTGAGCGCGGCCACGCCGACCATGGCTGGCTGAAGACGTGCCACACGTTTTCATTCGCCGACTACCACGACCCGGCGCAAATGGGTTTTCGCACACTGCGCGTCATCAATGACGACCATGTCGCGCCCGGCATGGGCTTCGGCACGCATCCGCACCGCGACATGGAGATCTTCAGCTACCTGCTCGCGGGCGAACTCGCGCACGAGGACAGCATGGGCAACGGCCGCACGCTCCGCCCCGGACAGATCCAGCTCATGAGCGCGGGCCGCGGCGTGACGCACAGCGAGTTCAATCCCTCCCGCAAAGACGCCGTGCATCTGCTGCAAATCTGGATCCAGCCCCGCGAGCGCGGCCTCGATCCCAGCTATACGGAATGGCATCCGAAGCCCGAGCATGACACCGCGGCGAAGGTGCTCGTCATCTCGGCCGACGGACGCGACGACTCCGCGACGATCCATCAGGATGCCGACATCTACCGCATCCGCCTCGCGCCTGGCCAAAGCGTGACGCATGAACTCCGCGCCGGACGCGGCGCATGGCTGCAACTTGCCGATGGCGAACTCGGCCTCAACGGCGCCCGCCTTTCCACCGGCGACGGCGCGAGCACCGATAGCGCTGGCACGCTCACGCTCAGTGCGTCAAAGCAGACGGAGGCGATCCTTTTCGACCTCGCCTGAACATCTCAAAATCAAAAGCTACAGGTGACCAACAACCTCTTCACCCCGCTCCCACTCGGCGCACTCACGCTGCCGAATCGCATCCTCATGGCCCCGCTCACCCGCTGCCGCGCGGAAGCGGACCACGTGCCCGGCGATCTCATGGCCACCTACTATTCGCAGCGCGCCAGCGCCGGGCTCATCGTCGCGGAGGCCACGATGGTCATGGAGGGCAACTCGTCGTTCTGGATGGAGCCGGGCATTTATTCCGACGCGCAAGTCGCCGGATGGCGCAAGACCACCGATGCCGTCCACGCCGCGGGCGGACGCATCTTCCTGCAACTCTGGCACGGCGGCCGCGCCTGCCATCCGTTGCTCAATGGCGGCGCGCAGCCCGTCGCGCCGAGCGCGATTCCCATCACCGGCGATGAAGTCCGCACGCCCGAAGGCAAGAAGCCGTATGTGATGCCACGTGAGCTGCGCGACGACGAAATCCCGGGCATCATCGCGGGTTTCAAAAAGGCCGCGCAAAACGCCAAGGCCGCCGGGTTCGACGGCGTGGAAGTCCACGGCGCGAACGGCTACCTGCTCGATGAGTTCCTCCGCGATGGCGCGAACAAACGCACCGGTCCCTACGGCGGCCCCGTCGAAAATCGCGCGCGGCTCCTGCTCGAAGTCCTTGCCGCCGTCAGCGAAGTCTGGGGCAGCGACCGCGTGGGCCTCCGCATTTCGCCGCTGAACAGCTACAACAGCATGATCGACAGCGACCCCATCGGCCTCAGCACGTGGCTCGCGCAGCGGCTCAATGACTGCCAGCTCGCCTACCTGCACGTCATGCGCAGCGACTTCTTCCAGCAGCAGAAAGGCGATGTCGTCACGCCTGTCCGCAAGCATTACCGCGGCGTGCTCATCGCCAACATGGGCTATACCGCCGACGAAGCCGCCGCCGCCGTCACCGAAGGCAAACTCGACGCCGTCGCGTTCGGCACCAGCTTCCTCGCAAACCCGGATCTCCCCGCGCGAATCCAAGCCCACGCCCCACTCAACCCACCAAACCCCGCGACCTTCTACTCCCCCGGCCCTGCGGGCTACACGGACTATCCCGCGATGGCGGCGAGCTGAGAGACCCCGAAATCATCATGAACGCCGAACAACTCCGCCAGCGTCTCGCCTCGCAGCCTCCGCCGGCGCTCGTGCATGTGCTGCCGGAGGAAGTCTTCGCGGCGAAGCGCATCCCGCAGTCCTGCAACGCTTGCGTGTATGAGATGTCCTTTCTCGAAACGATGGCGTCGCTCGCTCCGGACAAGGCATCGCCTGTCATCGTATATGGAGCGGGTGAAGGCTCGCACGATGCGGAAGTGGCGAAGGAAAAACTGCTCGCGGCGGGTTATGCGAACGTCGAGGTGTTTGCCGATGGGCTCTCCGGCTGGGAGCACGCCGGGCTGCCTTGCGAGGGTAAAGGCTTGCTGCCCGCCGAGCCGCGAGTCTCCGGCACGTTCGAGGTGGACACGAAGGAGAGCGTCGCCCGCTGGACGGGACGCAATCTTTTCAATCACCACAACGGCACGGTGAAGCTCAACTCCGGCAGAATCGTCATCAAAGACAGCGCTCTGGTCTCCGCGCAGTTTACGATCGATATGCGCAGCATCGCTTGCGAGGACCTCACCGACTCGACATGGAATGCGATGCTCATCCGGCATCTGCAAGACGCGGACTTTTTCGATGTGGGCAATCACCCACAGGCCATCTTCATCGCCAAGCGCGCCGAGCGGCTGGACGCCCGCACGGAGGGCACGCCGAACTTCGTGCTTCACGGCCAGTTCACCCTGCGCGGAATCACGCGACCGCTTTCGTTCCCCGTCGTCATCGCCGCCGCGGATGGCCAGCGCATCACCGGACAGGCGCAGTTCGAACTCGACCGCACGCAGTTCGGCAGCATCTACGGCTCGGGCCGCTTCTTCCGCTTCCTCGGCAAACACGTCGTGAATGACCACATCCACCTCCACGTGAAGCTGCACGCGGACCGGATCTCCGCCGTCTGATCCGCCCGACTAGCCAGAGAGTCCACGCACATTGCAGGACTCAGTCCAGCGTCTGCCGGTAGCGCTTGATGCCGATGGTCAGCATGATGGCGGCGAAAAGTGCGATGGGCCAGAGATCCCCGGCGACATCGGCGAGGCCGTTGCCTTTCAACAGGATGCCGCGAACGATGCGCAGGAAATGCGTGAGCGGGAGCACTTCGCCGATGACCTGCGCCCAGTGCGGCATGCCGCGGAAGGGGAACATGAAACCGGAGAGCAGGATGGAAGGCAGGAAGACGAAGAAGGTCATCTGCATGGCCTGGAGCTGGTTCTTCGCGATGGTGGAAAAGGTGATGCCCATCGCGAGGTTTGCGGCGATGAAGACGAGCGCGACGCCGAGAAGCAGCGGGATGCTGCCGTGCATGGGCACGTGAAAGAGGAAGTGCGCGGCGATGAGGATCACGGCGACCTGGATGTAGCCGATGAGGATGTAGGGCGTGATTTTTCCGATCAGCACTTCGCTCGGGCGGGTGGGCATGGAGAGGAGATTTTCCATGGTGCCGCGCTCGCGCTCGCGCGTGATGGCGAGGCCGGTGATCATGATCATGGTCATCGTGAGGATCACGCCCATGAGGCCGGGGACGATGTTGAACTGGGTGTTGCTCTCCGGATTGTAGAGCGCGTGGACGCGCAGGTCGATCGGGCCGGGTGTGGCGTTGAGGAAATCGAGCGGGCCCTTGAGATCGTTGCGGAGGCCGTTGCTGAGCTGCGTGCTGAGCGACCCGAGCGCGAGGCCGGTCGCCGCAGGATCGGTGGCATCGGCCTCGACGAGCAGCGAAGGCCGGTCACCGCGCAACAGGTCACGCGAAAAGTTCTGCGGGATGTTGATGACAAACTGCACCTCGCCTCGCGCGAGCAGGTCGCGGCCTTCTTTTTCAGTCCGCACTTCGCGCACGAAATCGAAGAAGGTGCTGTTCTTCATCGCGTGGAGCAGCGTGCGGCCCTGCGGTCCGGAGTCGGCGAGCAGCACGGCGGCTGGCAGATGCCGCGGATCGGAGTTGATGGCGTATCCGAAAAGCGTGAGCTGGAGCAGCGGGATGCCGAGCATCATCGCAAAGGTGAGCCGGTCACGTCGCATCTGCGTGAACTCCTTGGCGATGATTCCGCGCAGGCGCTCGAACGAAAATCGCGGATGACGGCTCATGGCGCGAAGTTGTCCCTCGACTCGCCCATCAAATGGATGAACACGTCCTCCAGCCCGGAGCGAATCTGCGTCCATTCGTGGGGCGCGCGGCGGAATGGCGCGATCGCCCGTTCCAGCGCCGCCGCATCATCGCTGCTCACGTGCAGCACGGTGCCAAATGCGACCGCCTGCCGGACGCCCGGCTGGCTGCGGAGCTGATCGGCGAGCTGGATCAAATCGGGCCCGCTGACCGCCCAGGTCGTGAGCCCGACGTGGTCCACGACCTCCGCGACGGTGCCGTGCGTGAGCAGATTCCCGTAAGCGATGTAGGCGAGCCGATGGCAGCGCTCCGCCTCGTCCATGTAGTGCGTGGTGATGAGAAAGGTCAGCCCCTCCGCGGCGAGCCGGTGAATTTGCTCCCAAAAATCTCGCCGGGCCTTCGGGTCCACGCCCGCGGTGGGCTCGTCGAGCAGGAGCAGCCTCGGCTGGTGAATGAGGCACCCGGCGAGTGCGAGCCGCTGCTTCCAACCGCCGGAGAGCTCGCCGGCGAGTTGCCGCTCGCGCCCCGCGAGACCGAGCCGCTCGATGCTTTCGCGCACGACCTGCTTGCGGTTCCTCACGGCATACATGCGTGCCACAAAGTCCAGGTTCTCCTCGATGCTCAGATCCTCCCAGAAGCTGAACTTCTGCGTCATGTAGCCGACGTGCTTTTTGATCTCCTCGCTCTCGGTGATCACGTCAAAGCCGAGGCAGGTGCCGCTCCCGGCATCCGCGCGCAGCAGGCCGCAGAGCATGCGGATGAAGGTCGTCTTGCCGCTTCCGTTCGGGCCGAGGAAGCCGTAGATCTCCCCCGTGCGCACTTGCAGCGCGATGTCGTTGACCACGGTGCGCTCGCCGAAGCGCTTCGTCATCCCGCGCACGTCGATGGCCAGTTCACCGTTCATGCGCGGTCAAAATTGCACGTCCACCGGCTGGCCCGGATGAAGCTTCGCCGCCGTCGCCGGATCGAATGTGACCTCCACCATGAAGACGAGCTTGGTCCGGCTCTCCTGGCTGTAGATGACCGGCGGCGTGTATTCCGCCTGCGGCGAAATGAAGCTGATCTTCCCCGAGAAAGGCTCGCTCACGCCATCGACGGAAACGCGAACTGGGTTGCCGACTTGGATCGCGCCGAGGCGCGTCTGCGGCACGAATGCGCGGACCTTGATACCCGCCGGCGTCAGAAGCGAGATCACCGGACGGCCCGCAGGCACCCATTCGCCCGCCCGATAAAGCGTGTCGAAAACGGAGCCTGCCTGAGGCGCGCTCTGACGCTTCTGCGCGAGATCCCAGTCAGCCTTCGCGACTGCCGCCTCGAGCGCCCGCACATTCGCTTCCGCCGCAGCGATCTGGTCGCTGCGCAAGCCGAGACGTGCTGTTTTCAAATCCGCCTCCATCTGCGAAACCCGCTGGAGATCCTGATCCCGAACCGAGCGCGCCTTGTCCATTTCCTGAGGCGAGGACGCGCCGGAGCCGGACAACGCTGCCTGCCTGGCAAACTCCCTTTCCGATAGCGCAAGCGACGTCCGGCTCTGGCTGAGCAGGGATTCGTTCGCTTCGATTTCCGGCGGACGTTTCCCTTTCTTGGAGTCCTCCAGTTGCGCCATCCCTTCTTCGAGCCGCTTCGCCGCCTGTGCCCGAACAGCCGTCTCCGCACCGCGCTCCAGCGCAAAGAGCTGATCGCCAACTTTCACCTGCGCCCCGCGTTCGACCGATAGGGTCTCCAGTGCTCCCGCGAACGGCGACGCGATATAGACAAACTCGCCTTCCACATAACCCTGCACGCGATCGTCCGCCTTCCGTCCGCACCCCGCCACGGCCAGCGCCAGCACGATAAGAAAAATCCACGCCTTCACTTCGCACCTCCTTTTCTCAACAGCACGCCTTCGAGAAACACCGCGACGATCTGCGCGAACGCCGTCCGCGGAGTGATGCCGAGTTCCTCCATTCGCACCGGCACGACGACCGCGTCCACCGTCCCGATCAACATCTCGATGAGCAGCTTCACCGGGATGTCCGTCCGAACCGCGCCGGCCCTGCGTCCCTCTTCGAGCAGTTTCCCAAAGCAGCGCTGAATCACCTTTCGCCGCCCCTTTTGAATGCGCACGAACAGCTCCGGAACCTCCCTCTGCACATCGCGCACAAACGCAGGCTGAATCTCCGCCGTGTGCGCCCGCATGCCCGCCAGCAACTGCCGCAAACGATCGGGAAAAGTAACGCCCTCCGCATCCATCACCTCGCCCAAGTCTGCTTGGATGCGACCGAGTTTGTCATCGATCATCGCTTCGAGAAGCGCGGTCTTGCCCGGAAAGTGGACGTAGAGCGTCTTCTTGCTCATCCCCATTTCCGCCGCGAGATCAGCCATCGTGACACTGCGAAACCCGTGCGCGAAGAAGTGCTCACGCGCGCCTGCGAGGATGCGTTCGCGGTCACCCTGAACCGCAGTTTGCACAGACGCTTTCTTTGCTCGCTTCGCCATCGCCAGGAAACCCTAGCGGTCTTTTGGGTTTCCGCCAGTCCGCAGATTTACCGGGTTCCATTCTTGCGCCACTGGTTGGCGCGTTCGTTGCGCGCGGCGAGCGTTGCGGTCTCCGCGATGCGTCTGGCCCGGGTGTCGGGCTTCCTGGCTTGCAGGATCCAGTCGAGAATGCCGCGCTTTGCGGAGCGCGGGAATGCCTCGAAGTTCGCAGCGGAACCGGGATGAAGCGTGAACGCCTCACGCAGGTCAGGGGGCACTTCGAGTGCCTCGACCGCATCGAGTTTCGACCACGAGCCGTCGGCATTCGCGGCCGCGATCTTCCGCAAGCCAGCCGGCTCCATCTTCCGGGACTCGATCAGACGCGCGATGCGCTCCTTGTTCAGCTTCGACCAGCCCGTTCGTGGTTTTCGCGGGGCGAACCATAGCTTCGTGCGCTGCGCATCCACCTTGCCCGGCTTGCTGTCCCCCCACCCGAAGGAGAGCGCTTCCTCGACCGCAGCATTGTTGTCGAGATGCGGCGAGCCGCTGTTCTTTTTGAAAGTGATCAGCCACACGCCATTGTCGCGCTGGTGATGTTTTGCGAGCCAGCGCCGCCATTCGGCGCGGGTACGGACTTCGACGGAATTCTCAGGCGTGCTCACGGCATTGATGGTTGATGCAAAGCCGCCAGCAGGCATTCCAAATAAACCGGGGTAAATGTCGATTTGCAGGCGGCCCGTCCGCCATCCAGATGTGCAAAGGGCAATCCGGCGCACGCAACGAAAACGTCAACACAAGACAACACATCACATGGAATACATGCTCCTCTTCACCGAACCCGCCGTGGAGTTCGCCAAACGCAACGATCCGAAACAGGCGCCTGCCTACTGGGGCGCCTGGTCGGCCTACTGCAGTACGCTCATCGAATCGGGAATCATGGTCAGCGGCGCGGGGCTGCAACCTCCGGAGACAGCGACCACCGTCCGCATTCGCGACGGAAAACGCACGGTACACGACGGGCCGTATGCCGAGGCGAAGGAGATGCTTGGCGGTTTCTTCGTCGTGAATGTGCCGGACCTCGACACCGCGCTCGAGTGGGCGGCGCGCAGTCCTTCCGCCGGCTCCGGTTCGGTGGAAGTGCGCCCGGTGCTGCCGCCGATGAACCGGTGATCCAATCTCTCCAGCAGTGCTGCCATCAATTGGAGAAGCGCGAGACGGCGTTGCAAGGAGGGGCGCTTTGACAGCGCCCTCTGGCTCCCGTCGCTCCGCGCGGGAGCCAGCCATGAGCGTGGCCTTGCGTGAGGTCATTCGGAACCCGCTGACCCTCAGTGCTGCCCACCCATTCGGGCTCAATGCGGCGCGGAGCGACCGCATCGAGAGGGCGCTACCAAAGCGCCCCTCCTTGGGCGCGGCTCCCGATTGCCGGGCATCGCTCTTCGGGCCACTGAAGCTCCAGCAGATTGACTGTGGAGATCGTACAACGCACTGACGCGACCGTGACCGCCCCTGCCTCGGATGCACTCGAAGCCACTGCGCGCAGAGCCCGTGCGATGCTCGTCGGGTTTCTGGCATCCCGGGCAGGCGGCGATCTCGCGGCGGCGGAGGATGCGCTCAGCGAAGCATTCCTCGCGGCGCTGCAACAATGGCCGCTGCAAGGCGTGCCGGAAAAACGCGAGGCATGGCTGCTCACCGTGGCGCGACGCCGTCTGATGGATGAGCAACGCAAGCTCGCGCTCCGCGAGGAACGCCGGGACGCTGTGCGACTCGCGTTTGACGCGGCTCAGGATGCAGCGGAGTCGGACGGTGAATTTCCGGACGAGCGGCTGAAGCTCCTTTTCGTCTGCGCCCATCCGGCCATCGATCCCGCGACCCGCACTCCGCTCATGCTGCAGGTCGTGCTTGGCCTCGACGCGGCGGCGATCGCTTCCGCATTCCTCGTCGCTCCGTCCGCGATGAGCCAGCGTCTGGTGCGGGCCAAGATGAAGATCAAATCCGCGGCGATTCCATTTGTCGTGCCGGATCGTGGGTCGTGGGACGAACGACTCGGCTTTGTCCTCGATGCCGTGTATGCGGCGTTCAATCAATCATGGCAGGCGTGGCCGGGCGACGGCTCATTCCATGCGCTCGGCCTGGAGGCGCTGGGTCTCGGAGAAATGCTGGTCGAGGTGCTGCCCGAAGATCCCGAAGCGCTCGGGTTGCTCGCGCTCATGCTCTATTGTCACTCGCGTCGGCACGCGCGCCGGGATGCCGCCGGCGAGTATGTGCCGCTCGATCTCCAGAATCCGGACGACTGGGATCACCCGCTCAAAGATCCCGCGCGGCATCGCGATTTCGTTCGTGGCGATCGTGCTCGCCTGGCCGTGGCTGATCCCGTGGAGCTTCGTGGGGCACTTTGAGCACGATTGCCTTTGGCAGTTCGCGCCTGCGATAGCGCTTTGTCGCATCCCTCCAATTCTCTTGCAAAGCGTCCGCGCCGAGCAGCACCACGCTCTCGCCGAAACGCAATGCGAGAATGGCCGACAGCGCATTGCGATCCGGCGGCTCGACTCGCGGGTCACGTGCCTTCTGCATCCAATACTTGAAAAAGCGATCGTGAATGTGTTGCTCGGGGCTGAGGACATGGACATCCACACCATCAATCGTCACAGGTTCCAAATCCGCGCTCAAGCGGCGCTGCGGGATGTCGCGTTCGGCGACCGTGCCGAAAATATCGATGTGAAAATTGGCCCAGGCTTCCGCCATTTTGCGCGCCCATCTGCCAAGGTCGCTTGGGAAGTTGACGGCTTGCGGCGCGGCGTAGCGCTTCTCCTCACCCAGCCGATAGACGGTAAGCGTCCACCCCAGTGCCATGCGGTTTGCGTTGACGGCGCTGATTGGCCGGCTGCGGGAGTCGTAGATTGCGTGGCCGGACAGCTGCGCAATTTATGCGGCGGCTTGTCGTGCGCTGCCTTG
>Ga0209181_10004112_pt1 | contig 21913 bp, 21 predicted proteins | sample MAT05_FD_187208 | JGI IMG/M metagenome (GOLD analysis project Ga0209181, IMG submission 187208) | Freshwater microbial communities from Lake Fryxell liftoff mats and glacier meltwater in Antarctica - MAT-05 (SPAdes) (version 2) | ecosystem: Environmental > Aquatic > Freshwater > Ice > Liftoff... | reverse complement strand
CGTGGTTCAAGAATCGGCGCAGGAACTCGATGCCTGCCAGGCGGAGCGTGCGCAGTCGATGGCTGCCGACTTTTCGCCAGCGCAGGCAGACGCCGTGGTCGTCGACGCGCAGGATGCGTTGGTCGGAAACCGCGACCTTGAAGACGTATGGCGCGAGATATTGGATGCAGGCTTTGGCGTTCGGGATGGACTCGCAGTGCCAGTCGCGTAACCCATTGATTCGTCGTTGCGAGGAGCGTAGCGACGTGGCAATTAAGGGACGCTGCCTGGTCGCTGGTGATGCGGCGAGTGCACGGCGGCGAGCACGGCGCGTAACTCATCGAACGACAACACCGCGGGCAAACGTTGTTCGCGCCGGGTATCCAGCAAAGCCAGGGACATCCAGTCGCGCGGCAGCACATGCTCAAAGAAGAAGCGAACGCCATAGAAGCTGATGCGTAATGTCGAAGGCGACCAGCGACTCTCATTGCGGCGAATAGAGAAAATAGCGACGCAGATGTTTGTTCCTCGGTGATTTGATCGGGCGCGCAGCCAGAATGCGCACATAACAATCGCACCGCACGCAGATGAGCGTCCTGCGTCTTGACGCTCAAGCCATTGAGTTGCAACGAATCGCGAATGCGCGCGGGAAGATCGAGGGTCATGACTTCGCTTCCAAACAAGCCGCGGACTACGGCATGCACGGAAAAGCAAAATCATCCCGAAGCAACTGCCGTAGCGCCCGGAACTGCCGCATCCTGTGCCAAAGCGAAACCCTTCAAGCATTGCCGCCGCGTAGCGGCTTACTTGAACTAAATGTTCAAGCGGAGTGCCTACCACCAGTTCGCCCTTACAACCGCTATCGCGCGGCGGCGGCTTAACTTGGGACCCTCTAGAAACCTACTGTGCGCGGTCCGATTGCTTAAGTTGCGCGGTGCTCGCTCCCCCGGCCCGCTAGCCCCGAACTGGCGGGCGTTCAGCGGCTCGCAGCATGCTGCTCGAAAGCCCGCCTCACCCCCTCATGTACCCACTTGTACACTGCGGTTCCGGTGCACCATGGATGCGCGAGTGTCGCGTAAGGCAGGATGCCGGAAGCGACCCAGCTCCGTGCGCCTTGCACTTAAACCGTTTGGCTACGGTTTCTTTAAGGTTACCCATGGTGTTAGGCCTTCAGCGGCAACATCGGGTACGCTTGAGGTTCAGGAGGAGCGCGCAATGAATCTGACGCTGGAAGTTGAGCGAGAGGAGGACGGTCGCTGGTTGGCGGAAGTTCCTGAGCTTCCGGGTGTGCTGGCTTACGGCTCGTCGGCAGCGGAGGCGATGGCGCGCGCGGAGGTCCTGGCGCTGCGGGTCCTTGCCGAGCGGATAGAACAGGGCGAGGCTGAGGCCTTCTCAATCCAAGTGGTGCTTCCCGCAGCGGCATGAGCCACTGGCCGTCGGTTCGCGCGCGTGCCCTGTTGCAAGCCTTGCTTCGCATTGGTTGGGTGGTTAAGCGCCAATCCGGCTCGCATCGAACCCTGGCGCGTTCGGAATGGGCCGATTACACGTTTGCGTTTCATGATGGCGAAGAGCTTGGTCCACGTATGCTTTCGCGTATTGCCAAGCACACAGGGCTGAAACCATCTGATCTATAGGCGTGCTTGGAATCAGAGGCCGTAAATTCAATCTGGCTTTTAGGTTCGCCCAGTAAAGGCATAACAAATGAGGATAAATTGCGCGCAGCCGCAATGTTATCCGGTTGTTGGACAAGGCCGGAGCAGCGCACTCTCTCAGTGGAAATAGCTTTTTTTGATTTCTCGCTGCGGCGGGTGGGATGCCGCTGCGTTGTTGGTTGGCGCTATGCGGAAGGCGCTTTTTGCGGATTTGTGGCGCGCTTGGGTTTCGCGCGTCTGTTGAAGAAGACAAACGGGCACTTGCGGCCGCACGCAGTGATCCTGATGCGCGGCCATTGACGTCTTGCGCAGCTCAAGGCGATGACGCCGTTGAAGAAGGTCTTGGGCAGGCCAGTGACTGGGAAGCGAAAGGTGCTGTTGTCGGTCAGGCACAGTGCTGAAGTTGTCGCTTTCTTCAAAACCACTGGAGATGGGTGGCAGGTTTGCTACGACCCGACGGGTCGTAGCAAACGAATGTTCATGAAGCCCGGCAATCTGTCGAGGTGCCGATTATTGGGTTACGGCTTTTGCTTCTCCGAGGATTGCTTCGAGTCGATCAAAACAGGACTAGTGCGCGCGATTGTTTATGATTTGCTGAGCCAACAGCATGCGAAACAACGCGGGGCAGTGAAACAATACCGAACAGTCAAGTTCAGAAAATTCCTACAACCCGCCACGGCAATTTCTGACGGCGCCGGGAAGTCAGGTCGCTGATACTGGCGCGAAGCTATCAACTGCACGGGGAAACGCATGCTCGGAAATATAGTTTGGTCGCGGTTGCTCGCGCTCGTTTGTACGCTCGCGATCGTGCTCGCTTTTTCCGACCGAGCGCGCGCAGGCGAACAGGCCGAGCGCGACGCCATCGAGAAACGGGTCAGCGAACTATTCCAGGCCAACGACCTTGTTGCGCTCGACGCGATGGCACGCGCCTACGTGGCCGGCGAGCGCACCAGCAGCGGCGTCTGGAAGTTGTCCAATTTCGAGTTCGCCATGCACCAGGCGATGATTCACGACGCGCGCGATGCGGATTATTGGGCCGCGCTTAAGCTGCGTCTGCTGCAATGGGCGGCGCAGTCGCCGGAGTCGACGCAGGCGCAATTGGTGCTGGCGCGCATGTATCTGGCGCGTGCCGCCAGCTTCCAGAAAAACAGTTTTGGCGTCAAGGGCAGTTGGGGCGACTACCCGCCGATCGTGGAGCAAGTCCAGGCGGCACGCGCCCACCTCGAAGCGCACCCCGAGCTTGCGGCGGTCGATCCGCGCTGGGACGAGATGATGCTCGAGGTCGCACGAATCCAGGGCTGGCCGTATAGCGAATGGTCTGTAGTAGTCGACGCCGCGCTTGATCGCCATCCGACCTACTACGCACTATATTTCGCCGCGTTGAGGGCCAAGTCGAGTCGCAATCCGGTGGCCATCGAGACGATTGCGCGCGACGCCGTCGCGAGTACCGAGGCCACCGACGGCAACGGCCTGTATGTGCGCTTGTACTGGTGGATCTACTCCACGCTGTATGAGGAGCGCTTGTTCGAGGAATCGTCAGTCCACTGGCCAACCATGCGCTTGGCCATCGACGATGTGCTGAAGAAGTTTCCGAGTCAGTGGAATATCAACTATTTCGCGAAATTCGCCTGTCTCGCCGGCGACGCCGAAAAAGCCCTTGAGCTTGGCGACATGATCACCGAGTTCGAGGCCACCGCTTGGCGCGACCGGCAAGAGTTAGACGACTGCCAGAGCAGCGCGAGCGACGAGCAAAGTTTCCGGGCTTTTGGCGGCTGGTGGACCATCAGCGGCCTCGGCGTGCTCGCCGTCGTCGTTGGACTGGTCATCATCCTGCGCCGGCGACGGATCGGGGGCGCGCGCTGATTGAGCGAAACTGCGGTGAGAAAGCAGCGTGCAGAGCGCAACAATAGAAACGATCTTTGCAGGCGCGCACTTTGTTCGCCGCGCGCGCGGTGGTCTCTGACAGGCAGTGCCTGAACCGCCACAGGTCCAGGCACCGTTCGCGTAAGTCGACAAATCGTTCCGCGTTGCCAGCAATAAACTCCGCGGCCACGCGACCGGTTTAGAGGATGCCCAGAGCTGTGCCGTTGAAGGCAGTGCAGCTTATGCGTCCTCTTCTTTCGGTGCGAGTTCCACCAGCAGGCCTTCCAAGGCTTCGATCTCGCCCGCCAGCGCATCATGCAACTCGCCCTGGCGCGTCATCAATTCCTCAATGCGCTCGGCCTGATTTAACTTCTTAAGCTCGCCATCGAAAAGCATCCATTGCGCCGTCAGGCGCTCGACATTGTTCTTCGCATAGTGACGCATCTCTTTTAACTGGTTGACAACGTCGTTCACGTGCTCGAGCGAGGTCTTGGTATCGGCAGTCATAGCAGTCTCCTTCCAACAGTTGGATCGAGCGTACACGTGCGAATGTGAGCACTGCCGCTACGCCAAACTTTCGCCGGAAGGAATGGTCCAGTTCGCCACGCCCTGCTGCTGCCCAGTTGGCAAGCAGCAACCACTGCAGGGATGGCAAATCTGGGAAGCGCCTACTGCGGCACTTCGCTCGCGGTGATTCGGTAAGCGACTAGGCACCGCGCGGCGCCGGCGCCAAGCTTCCAGATTGGGGTCAGCGTCACTGAGCGGCGCTCCTGGAGCGCCATGAGCAGATTGGCGACGTCGGCGTCGCTCATATTCTTGCCGCTGCAGATAGTGCCGCCCCACTGATAGTTGCGGTAGAACTGCTGCCCCTCGTCGATGACCAACCTGCCCAGCGCACTGGTTTGCGCGTCAGACTTTGAGCCATTGACCGAGACCTGGGCGACCGTGCCATACGAACCGATGTTGTCGGCCAGTGCGGATCCAGCGGACAGTAAGGCGGCTGCGCCCAGCAGGGCGCCGTAAACGATCTTCATTGCATGTACTCCTATGGATGATGAGGTGGCCCTTTGGTTACTGGCCTACCAGCACATACGGCGTTGTCAGGCGCCACAGATCACTACGCATGAGATTGGCCACGGCGCTTCATGCGTGTAGCGTCGATTTGGTGGACTGCGGGGGTTCCTGATCACGGAACTCATCCGCCCGAACGAGTACTTTTTGGTCGATGCAAATACAGCATCAGAACTGCGACGCGCGCGTCGTTTTTTCGTGCTGGCACTATCGTCTTCGCGTTGTGGACGCGCGTTGAATCGTCAGCGGTCGAACGCTTAAGCGCCAATCGATCAAATCTTCGGAATGCGCAACGTTTTGCTGATCATGAGCGAGCCGGAAATGGCAAACATGAGCACGAGTGGATGGAGCACGGCCGGACCCAGTTGCACGCTGCCGAACCAGAGCGCGGGCCCGATGCTGCCTTGCCACGCCGCATAGCCAATCACCGCGACCAGTAGCACGCTGCTTGGGATGGGTGTGCCTTCGAAGTATTTGACCTTGTTACTACCGTCAGACAAGGATTCGGCGCTGACGTTGTAGCGCGCCAGTCGACTGACGCCGCAAGCCACGAAATACAGCAGGACGGCGATATCCCAACCGCCGCGCATGCCGGCGCCATAGGCCATCGCCGCTGGTGCAACGCCAAAGGAAATCACATCGGCCAGCGAATCGAGTTCGCGCCCCAGCGAGGATTGCTGATGCCGCCAACGCGCGATGCGCCCGTCGAATACGTCGAATATCAACGCCAAGGGCACCAGTCCTGCCGCAATCAACAAGCCGCGGTTGTCGCCGCTCGCGAGCGAAGACATGACCGCGATCACCGCTCCCATGCCGCAGAAGGAATTGGCGAGCGTGAACCAATCGGCCAGATAGAAGCCGCGAATCATGGTGAAATGCGGAGCTTTGGGCACGGGGGCGATCCTTTTGGTCATCGATCGCCCGATGCTATCGCGCACAACGTCGTGATCGTGCGCTCAAATGGACGGACGCGTCGTACTCCGGCGCCATTCGACACCGCGAGCCACTTCGGTCGACACCACGTTCTGACAAACCAGCGGCTCGGGTGAGTAGCCATAGATGATATTTGTGGCCGGCGGCTCAGCCGACTCGTCAGCAAGGACTTGCGCATCGGGCTGCGTTCCGGCCAGGAAGGGCGCGCCGATCAGGGCGATGACGGCAGCGTAAAACCGCAGATTGATAAAAGTTATTGCGCGCTGAGGTGACATGATCTTCTCTCTTTGAAGGTCATTCCTAGACGGGTGAGGCGCGAAAAGCGTTCCGTCAATATCGACGAAGTGTGTTTGGGGTTCGCCAAAGCGTTTGTGTACTCGGCTGCTCGACCTCGTGTCCCTTTGCCTTCGTGGGCTGAGAGGATCGACGCCCGCGCTGGGAATTGAAGCTGTGCAAACAAGGAGCCTAATGGTTGCGCTTCTGAGAGCTTGCCGATGCCTACCACGCTGACTTTGAAGAACATCCCAGACGAGGACGACCAGCGCCTCAAGCTTTGCGCCGAGAGGCACCGACGCGGCATGGACAGCGTAGCGATTTACAACCTTGGGCCTAGCGCAGATTCAAACCCAGTGAGTGATGTACGGCGGTGGCCGCGACCGCAGCGTGTGCGGTGCCTACGATAATTTGGTTGATCGCATCGACAACGTCACCAACGGCATAAAGTCCGGGCACCGACGTCTGCTGGTGTGCATCGACCGTGAGACTGGCACAGTCGCCGAGTTCCGCGCCGAGCTTCACGGCGAGATCGCTGCGGTTTTGGCACCCGAGCATTGGGTAGACGGTGTCAAAATGCAGCGGCTGGGCGTCGGCCATGTCCAGTTGCACGCCATTATCAAGCGTGACTACTGCAGTGACTGTGCCTGAGCAAACCTCGATCCCGAAGCCATTAAGCTGTTGCATCGCCGCATCACTAAACGCATGCGAGGGCTCGACGATCAAGCTCAGACTCCGGGTGTAGTTGCGCAGGAATAGCGCATGACCAACGGCGTGCTCTCCGTTCGCGATGATCGCGACGTTTTGATCGCGTACCTCAAAGCCATCGCAAATGGGACACCAGCGCACGCGGCCCGCAAGCGTCGCGTCTTTGAGATCGCCTAAACCCGTGTGGAGATCGATTAAACCGGTCGCCAAAATGACGGTTTTCGCATGAAAAACGCGATCCTCAACGACCGCTTCGAAACCCGATTCGAAAGATCGTAACTCAGTCACTTCGCCCGGGATAATCACCGCGCCGCAACCATGCGTTTGCTCGCGCAAGCGCGCAAGAAGATCAAGGCCTGAAATACCGTCAGGGAAGCCGGGGAGGTTGTGCGAGGCGGGGATCAACGCCGCCCTGCTGTTACCGCCGTCAATGACCACAACGCGCCGTCGATATCGACCGAGGTAGATCGCCGCTGCAAGCCCCGCCGGGCCGGCGCCAACGATCAGACAATCGAGCGGCTCACCGTTCTCGCTATCCATGCGACTGACCTGCCGAATGGGCTCCAGGCCATCACGGGCCCGGAGCCGTCGAAATTAATCGTCTTTCTTCGGATTGACGTCGTCATCCATCTGCGCATTGGCTGCATCGGCGGCGGCTTGCATCGCATCGCCGGTTTGCTGCACTTCTTCCTTGACCTCTGCACTCGCCGCCTGCGTGGCGGCGACGGTGTTCTGCGCCGCAGCCTGGGCTGATGCCGCAGCGGCAGCGGCGGTCTCGTTTGCGGCCACGGCAGCGCGGTCGGCGGCGCCGTCTGCGCGCGCGGAGGCTGAGTCAGCCTTCGCCGCGGCGTTGTTGGCTTGGTTTTGATCAGTCTGCGCGCTATCGCACGCAGCCAAGCCAAACGCCAAGCTGAGGGCAAAAGCTATCGAATAATTGATTTTCATCGGTGCCACTCCTGTCGAAACCTTTAATTTGGGGGAGCTGCAAACAGCTCCCCCATGTCTCGGTGCGGGTCAACCCGCACCCAAAGCGTGATTAACGTCCGTCGCCATCCGCGTCACCCGGAAGTGCGCGCTCGATATGGTGCCAGCCGTCGCGCACTGCGCTCTTCGCGTCATTCCACGCCAGTCGCGAGCCACCCTTGGCCGAATCCCAACTGCGGGCCAGATCAGACTCCGACTCGTTGAAGCTGCGGCCACGATACTTCGGATAGGTGTCATAGCCGTATTTGTAGGCCGGGGAATAGTCATCCCATTCACGACCCGCAACGTAGTCGTTCGACGAACGATAGTTGTTCTGCCAGTAATCGTTGTATTCGGTCGGATTGACCGCTTCGGCGATGCTATCGCCCGCAGCTGCTCCAATCACGCCACCGACGACTGCGCCAACGGCCATACCCAGTGGACCGCCAGCCGCGCCGACGGCGGCACCGGTGACTGCGCCAGCGGCTGCGCCAGTTCCCGCACCCAAGCTGTGATCTTTACGTACGTCATTCATGGTGAATCTCCTATGGGTTAAAGGCGCCAAGCGCCGTCGAGAAGTCTCCAAGGACTTCCGTGGCACCATCAACGCACGGGCTGTGCCAATGCAGAAAGCCAGCAAATCCGCGGACGTCGCAGGTGTTGCGAAGCGCAAATTGCAGAGATCCGGGCTTCCTACAGTGCAAAATGCGGGATCGTGACGGCATCTTTGACTAGAATCACCGCCCTTGCTGTCCCTATGAGATCGCAGCAATGACTCTAAGGGTCATCCGCGATCATCCTCGGCCCCGCGCGCAGTATCGGCGATGGCATCTAACCTTATCAGGCGAGAGCAATGAGCCTCGATACAAAGAGTCCGCGCCAAAGTGCGTTAGTCGTCGGCGCTATGGGTGTGGTCTTCGGCGATATCGGAACCAGCCCGCTGTACGTAGTGAAAGAGGCATTCGGCGGCCACTACGCGCTGGAGATCAATCAGCTCAACGTCTACGGCGTGCTGTCGATGGTGTTCTGGGCGTTGATGATCGTAGTCTCGATCAAGTACGTCGTATTCATCATGCGCGCCGACAACCGTGGCGAAGGCGGCACGATGGCGCTGATTGCGCTGGTCCAGCGCTTATGGCAAGACCGGCCGCGAGCGCGGCGTTTGCTGATCGCTATCGGGATTTTCGGCGTCGCCCTGTTTTATGGCGATGGCATCATCACGCCTGCAGTGTCGGTGATGTCAGCGGTAGAGGGGCTTAAAGTCGCGGCGCCGCAGATGGAGCCTTATCTCGTACCTATCGCCGTCGGCATTTTGCTCGGTATCTTTGCTTTTCAGTACAAGGGCACGACCAAAATCGGCAAGATCTTTGGGCCCGTGATGATCTTGTGGTTCGGCACTCTCGCCACGCTGGGTGCGATCGAAATTATTCGTGAACCCTGGATTTTGGCGGCCTTAAGCCCGCATCACGCGGTCAGATTCTCGATGGAACACGGTTGGGGTACCTTTTTCACACTTGGCGCCGTGGTTCTGGCGTTCACGGGCGCCGAAGCCTTGTATGCGGACATGGGCCATTTCGGCCGTTCGCCGATTCGGCGGGCTTGGTTTTCCGCGGTGTTGCCGGCGCTGCTGATCAATTACATGGGCCAGGGCGCGCTGTTGCTTAGTGATCCAACCACAGTCAGTAATCCTTTCTTCCTGTTGGCGCCCGCGTCCTTGCTGCTGCCGATGGTGATCCTGGCGACTGCGGCTGCGGTAATCGCCTCGCAGGCGGTCATCACCGGCGCTTTTTCGATCACACGCCAGGCCATCCAACTCGGCTTTTCGCCGCGCATGGAGATTCGTCATACGTCTGAAAACACCGCGGGCCAGATCTATCTGCCGCTGGTCAATCGTATGCTGATGATTGGCACCATCGGCCTGGTGCTGGCCTTCGGCTCCTCCTCTAATCTGGCGGCCGCGTACGGCATCGCGGTGACCGGCGAGATGATCGTAGCGACCATTCTGGCTGGTGCCGTCTTTGGTGTGATGTGGAAATGGCCCTGGTGGCTACATCCGCTCATAGCCACCTTCCTGGTGTTGGATGTGTGCCTGTTTAGTGCCAACTTGCTTAAGTTTATGGCGGGTGGCTGGTTCCCGCTGGCGCTCGGTGTGGTCATCTTTACGGTGATGTTCACATGGCGGCGTGGGCGCAAACTGCTGCTAGATCGCATGGAAGCGCGCTCCTTGCCGCTGCTGATTTTCATCAATAGCTTGCAACACGGCTCTGCGGTGCGCGTGCCAGGTACCGCCATCTTTATGACCAGCGACGAGGCCGGCACGCCATCGGCATTGCTGCACAATCTCAAGCACAACAAGGTCTTGCACGAGCGCAATGTGATCTTGCGCGTGGAATCGCTGGACGTGCCGTACGCCGATGCTTCCGAGCGCGTGTCGATCGAGGATTTGGGCGGTAGTTTCTGGAAGATGCGCTTGCGTTATGGGTTTGCAGAGGACGCCAATGTGCCCCGCGCGCTGTTCGCGTGCAGCGAGCGCGGTCTCGATTTCGACATCATGGACACGACGTTTTTCTTGAGCCGCGAAACCCTGATCCCCAGCGCCGAGAAGGGTATGCCACTTTGGCAGGACAAGCTTTTTGCCTTCATGGCACGCAATGCCACCAGCGCGACGCAGTTTTTCAGCATCCCGGCCAATCGCTTCGTCGAACTCGGGGCGCAAGTTGAGATCTGAGCCGCGCGTAGCTTAGGAAAGCGCGCTCGGATTCTGCGGCATTCCATTGCGCCGCCATTCTCGATGGCGGCAGTCGTCGAAAATGAGTGGAAACAGATCGCGTTTCACGGAGCAGGTGTGAGCACGTCAGGATGGACCTAATCCCGGTCTAACGACGGCGGCGCGGCGATGAAGCGCACGGGAGAACTGGCGCGTAGGCGGTCGAATTCGGTGAGCGTCAACTGCTGCGAGCCGTTGTTAAAGCGGTCTGCGTCGGGCAGGTAGCGCCAGAGCAGAGCGGGTTCGTCACTATTTTGCGCCAACAAGGTTAAAGCACCCGCTTTGGCGGCAAGTATCAGCTTTGCCAAGGCGTCCGGTGCGGCCTTATCACTATCCCAATCGAGAATGCTCCCGACCGCCGCGTGCGTGTTGTGCCCGGGCGGGCCAAGCGCCTCGCGCACGCTCGATTCTGCCGGTCGGGGCATCTGCGTGCCTCCGAAAGCAAGGAGTAGCGCCATGATGTCGGCCTCATCTTGCGCTGCAGGAATGCGCAAATTCCGTAAACGCAGAAATTCGGTCAGCGTCAGCAAACTGCCATCGGCTCCGAGTCCGACGCCGTAGAGTGCGATCGCACGATTCGGGCTGGGATCTAGTTTGTCGTAGAGATCACGCAGCCCTGGGATTTTAAATGTCCCTTGGCTCAGTCCCGCGATCGAAGACATCCCCAGATGCGCCTCGCCGTGACTTCCGAGCGGAAGCAGCGCGCCACCTGAAAAAATACGCGCGGATGCCGCGTAGCCGGTGGGCAGGCTGTGGCAGTTAATGCATTGGAACGGCGCCGCGAACGGCGCGGTGCGGAAGAGATCCAATCCGCGCGCGGCGTTGGCGGTGGGCCATTGTTGCTCACGCGGCGTGCCAAGGCCGATCGCAGCGTCAAACTTGATGTTGCTAGGCAATGCATCGCTGACGCTACGATAGGGGTTGGGCTGCGCGCGAATGCTCGCCAGATAGTCACTCAGCTCAGCAAATTCCGCGTCTGAGGGTGCCTTCGCGCGCCCCAACAAGCCGGTATAGGTTTTGGCGAAATCGCGTAAGCCCGCGCGATCACCGCGCCAATGGAAGGGTTCGTGGCCGATCACATCGATTAAGGGCTGCGTCACCATCGGTCCCTTCATCGGGTGCCAATCTGCGCATTTCTTGGCGCTATCGGTGATGCAGTTGCCGCCGAAGGTCTCCATCGAAGCCGCTGGGTCACCGAGGTCCCAGGCCAATCGATCACTGTGCGCATCCAGATGGCAGTTGGCGCAACTCTGGGTGCCATTGGCCGAGGTCAAGCGCGCGTCGGTGAGCCAGCGCCGACCCGTTCTTACCGCCTGCGGCGTCGGATCGGCGATATTGATGGATTGGGTGATCTTCCACGCGGTTGCATCGACCACGCTGAGGCTTGAAGCGTAGCGGCTCCACACCAGCAATCGCTGCTGCGCGGGATCGAAATGCAGATCGCTTGGACCAGCAGGCACTTCCAGCAAAGCGGGCTCAATGCGTTCGCCGGCCGCGTTGACGCGCAGCACGCGCGCGCTGCCGGCCGCGGCAACATACAGTCGCTGCGCCTGCGTGTCGTAGGCCAAAGCGCGTGGCTCGGCGACCGACTGATTCGCATCGCCCGCACCTGCATTGTCGAGATGCGCATTGAGGTCGATGGGCGTGTCGGCGGCGTCGGATTGCGGATCAACTTGACGCAACCAATGTCGCATGTATCGGCCGCGCAGATTTGGCTCGAAGCGCTGCTGGTTGATCGCCTCCATGCCGGCGAGGGCCAATGTCGAGCCCGTTTGCACCATTGCCAGACCGTGCGTAAGCAATGCTGAGCGGTACCGAATTTTTTGTGTGTCGGTGTCGACGACGGCTAAATCATGGTCCGGCATATCCCAACCCACCACGCGACCTGCGATCGGTGCGCGTACGCCACTCACCCATTGGCTCCAATCGCGTTGCTGATCATCGCGCCACACAGCTTTGCTGTCGCGACGCACGATCAAGCCAACTGCCGGCGCTCGCGGCAGCGCGGGGTTGATTGGCGGCTTGAATTTCCCGTCCGCATTGGTGGGTGGATTCACGCCGCGGGTTGGCGTTTCGGGATGCCCGACCACATTGCGCTGCGCCGATAGTTGCTGGCGATCGACGACCGCGCCGGGCAATACCGTGGTTCCATTGCCGCCGCGGTAAGCAAGCACAAAGACCTGTCGCCCATTGGTGGCCAGGCTGCGTGGCTCGGCCATGCGCAGCGCAATGCGTTTGGGTGATTTGCTGAGTTGCACCGGGTCAAAGATTTGCAGTGCCGGATCGCGCATAAGAGACACATAGGCACGCTGCGGTTTGCCCGCGAAGACAACGTCTGCAGGTCGGTCGGCCGTGCGCAGGCTGGCCATGATTCGGCGCGCGATGATGTCGATGACTACCACACGATCGGAAATCTGGCAGACCACCCACAACTCGCGCTCGTTACGGAAGCGCACAGAGGTGGGATCTACACACGCATAGATCGAAGCCTCCTCGACCAATGCCTGCGCTTGCCATCGGTACCAATGTACGCGGCCAGACACCGTGTGCGCGAGGGCGACGCGCTTCCCATCGGTGCTGGAATCCAGCGCATGCACCGATGCGGTTTCGAAATTCCAAAAATCGCGTGATCCAGCGGTGTCTTGGCTATCCGCAGCCATCGCGAAACGCGCAGTGAGCACCGATGCGGCCAGCAAAGCTAGCAGCAGTCGCGCGACACGCTTGACCTTAGGCATTGGTGCAGAAGCGCTCACGGATACCCGTCAATGGTAATAGGCGAATAAGGATAGGGAGATTCAGAGTGCTTGCGGCCACGCGAGAAGTGTATCTGGCTTAAGCCTGCACCCGGAGCCATTGGCCGCAGGCAGCGCCGGTTCTTAGCGTATGCGAATGCCTCGTGTAGTTGCGCAATGCAAAACTAGCGGAGCAGCTCACCGCTATGTTCAATGCGAGCGCATGCAGCCTTTTTGGCGATGAAGATCGCAGCAGTTAGCGTCGAGGCGCTGACGAATCAGCGCCTGCACCGGTGTCCGGCAAGTTACCGAAATCGACCGCGCCCACAGCGCCCATATAATCCTAGAAACCTCAGTTGACCGCTTGTCGAGCGCCGTAGTTTGATGATTCTTATCGTCTTTGGTTCGCTCCTTGGTACGCCAGCGACCGCCGACTGCAATTCCGCGGCATCGTTGAAGTCACCATCGTTGTTGAGATCGATAAAGCGGCACAGACGCGCCGCGCCTTCGGCCCGCGATCAGATTGGATAGCGCCACTAGCGCCGCTGCGTTGGGCGCGTCTTCATCGTCGCCACCGGCACAGGTGCCTTGCGGGCTGCCACCGACCGCGAGGTCGTCGCCAGTGGTGGCCGCATTCGGCTGGCCATTGCTCTCCGAGAATCAACGCGTTGTTATCGGGGTCTGGGGCCGGATCATTGCCGGTTGAATAGAGCAGAGGATTGATCTGCGACTTGGCTACCGGCGCGGTGCGAGGAGGCCCAAGGTAGGGCTGACCGGCGTCAATATCGGCGCACATACCGATGCGCTCGCACCCACGCCACGCGGCGCGCGACCGAGAACTTCGTTCAATCGATTGCGCTGCGGGGAATTGTCACGTTTTAGCAATTCCCAATGACCGAATGAGAACGGCGTCAGGTGGAAAAGATCGCAAATATGGCTGCCTAGGCGTGCCATCCAGCTCGGGATCGCGAGCACGCGCGCCGGCCGCAATCCCCACGCAGCGCGCAGTGCCGCCAAATGCATTGCCAGGCAGCGCGCGTTTTCGCCGCCAAACTCATAGATGCGCTGCTCGGCGGTCGCGCCGAGGTCCGGAATCAGCGCGAGACGCGCCAGGGCCTCGCCCAAATCCCGTACGTCCAATGCGGCGATCTTTCCTAAGGCATCCACGGGCAAGGGATGCACTGGCCAAGCCGCCACGCGCCGAATCCAGCGCGCACCAAAACCGCCGCGTTCGGCGTCTAGCAAGGAGGGGCGTACGATGCACCAATCGCCCTCGGCCGCCTGTACGGCTTGCTCACCATCATATTTGGAGCGCAGGAACCCGCTGCGCATGGGTTCGTATAGTCCCAGCGCCGACACCTGAATCATGCGCACGCCGCGCACTTTGCACGCCAGCGCCAGGGCTGCCGGCGCCCGGTGGTGCACCATTTCATAGCTCTCGCCAAGGCGCTCGCGCAGGATTCCCACGCAATTGATCACCACATCGATCCCTGCCAGCGCGGCATGCCAGGAGCGTGCATCGACATGGCTTTCGGCGCGAATCTGGCGCCAGGCGCAGTCTCGCAGGCTGGCCTCCGTTCGCCGCGGCGGTGCGATATGGCGGCTGCCGATGATCACCTCGCATCCCGCTTCGCGCAGTGCGATCACCGCATAGCGGCCGATGAATCCGGCGCCGCCGAGCACCAACACGCGTTTTTTCAAAGCCGGGCTGACATCAAGCTCACTCATCGATTGCGCACTCATTGATTGAACCGTCAGTCATTTCTGTCTTGACAGAAATTTACGACATAACTATGTTGTGCGCAAGTTCAATGAGTGAGTGCCATGGACGCCCGCGCTGTCAGCGTCGACCCTTTAAATCCGGTCAGCCGCCGCTTTGTTTTGCATTGGGGCGAGATGGGCACGCGCTGGGGCGTCAATCGCACCGTGGCTCAGATCCATGCGCTGCTGTTCTTGTCACCGCGGCCGATGCACGCCGAGGAAATTGCCGAAATCCTCCTGGTCGCGCGCTCTAATGTCAGCACCAGTTTGCGCGAATTGCTTAATCTTAAGTTGGTGCGCGTGGCCCATCTCACCGGCGATCGGCGCGATCACTACGACACGTCGAAAGATGTATGGGAGCTGTTCCGCACTGTCGTACAAGAGCGCAAGTCGCGCGAATTTGACCCGACTACAAAAATGCTGCAGCAGCTCATGCAGGATCCCGACTTGGCGCGTGAAGATGCCCAAGTGCGCGAACGCATCAGTCAGACGCTGGCGCTGATGACGGCATTATCCGGCTGGGGCGAAGACATGCTACGGCTGGAGCCCGCCACCATGCTCAAGGTGCTAAAACTCGGCGGCAAGATCCAGAAATTGCTGTTTACCGAGAAGAAGACCAAATGAGCCTCCCCACCGTGCAATGGCCGCTGCGCATCTACTACGATCGTAGCTGTCCGCTGTGTGCGCATGAGATGCACGCATTGATCGCGCATGACGCCCACGCCAACTTGCAACTGGTGGATAGTTCTGCCGCCGACTTTGCCGATGCGGACGCCGCGGCGGCTGGCATTACACCGGCCGATATGTCGCGGCTTATTCACGCATGCGACGCGAATGGCCGATGGATTATCGGCGTCGAAGTTTTCGTGCTCGCCTATCAAGCTGTGGGGCTGGATTCGATTGCACGCCTGTGGGCGCACCCGTGGCTACGTCCGATTTGGGATCGTTTCTACCCGTGGTTCGCGCGCAACCGCATGGCTCTTTCCCGTTTGGGCATTGCGCCACTCTACGGCTGGCTAATCGAAGGCGCCGCGCGCCGTGCCGCGCGCCGCAGCGCCCAATGCGCCCAGGATCGCTGCGAGCGCGAGTAGGCGGTAGTGATGGCTGCAGGCCCCGAACCATTCTTTCTTTGAGCATCGGGACTTAAGTCAGCCTGTCGATGGGTGAACGGAGCGAGGAGAGTGGACACTGGCGCGCCTCCGAACACGCCACAAGCCCCCGAGCGCAGCGCAGCCACCGGCCTCGCTTCGCCATGGTTGCGAGCTTCGAAGCAATCCAGATTAACGGTTCATCGCAAAAATGCGAAGACGCACGGCAGGAGCGAAAGCCACGCGGAGCGGGACTCGGTATTGCGAGCGCAAGCAACCCAATGACCCTCCCGGCCCTTGCACCGGTTTGACCATTAACTCGGCCTAGGCCAAGACGCGCATAACTACGCCATAAAGCCCAAATTCGGATCGGAATACAGGCCAAGATTGGGGAAGATGTCGGCAAGGCCGCTCGGACCCACGCCAAACCACGAGGCCAAGCTTGCGGCGTATTGATCTACAGAGGTCGTCGGGATGATTTGCCCATAACCGGCGTCGTCCGGATTGCTCAACTGTTGCAGCGCCGGCATCTGGCCGTAAAAGCGCGCGCCGCGCACCGCGCCACCGACGACAAAATGATGACCGCCCCAACCATGATCGGTACCATCGCCATTGGTCGACAGCGTGCGGCCGAAGTCCGAAGCTGTGAATGCAGTCACCTGCGATGCGATACCCATCTGCACCGTCGCCTCGTAAAAAGCGCTCAGGGCTGACGACAGCGATCCCAAGATGCCGGCTTGCACGTCCAACTGGTCATCGTGCGTGTCAAATCCGCCGAGCGAGACATAGAAAATCTGGCGGCGCATATTCAGCGCACCATTACCACGCACATTGATTAAATTGGCAACTTGACGCAATTGGATGCCGAGCGAATTATCGGGAAAGGGCGTCGTCCAAGTCGGTAAAGGACTCAGCGCAGTTTGCAGCATTTGATAGGTGGAAATTGAACGCCGTGTGGCACCGGCATAGGCGCGTTCAAACATATGGTTTTGCACACCACTGGCCATCAGAGCATTAAATGTCTGTGTTCCCAAACTGTTTTGATATGCGCCAAGATAATCGATGGTATCCACCCCATAGGCGCTCATGACGTATTGATCGATGTTCTGGCCGCGTTGAAATAGGCTTTGTCCGGACAGCGACATGGTCATCGGCAGGGCTTGATTCGGATTACCCTCATAGAGCAAATCGGCGATGCGGCCGCCCCAACCATTAGCATTGGCGTTATCCGGGCGTGAGGTTTGCCAGAAGTTTGCTTGGTCATCGTGAGAAAATAATTGCGGCGGACGCGGATGCGTTCCCTGATATTGTGCCTGCGTTATCCGTCCCAGTAAGGGGCCGACATTGGCAATCACCGCGGCACGCCCTGCATTAAAAAGCGACTGCAGATGCGGCATCGAGGGATGCAAGCCATAGCTGCCACCGTCGCTGGGCGGACCACCTGGAACGCTTCCTTGCTGAGCCAGCGGCACAAGATTGCGTGCTGCCACTGCAGACTGCGCAATCGCCATTGCCGGACGCGTGGCGTTGTAGATATTGTAGTGCGTATTATCGTAGGGAACGATGGTGTTGAAGCTGTCGTTGCCACCATTCAAAAACACACAGATCAGTGCTTTATAATCAGGAAAGATGCCACCTTTTTCGGCTGCGGCCGCCGCGGCCATCAGTTGCATATTTCCCAATGCACTGAAGACCGTCACGCCGCCAAGCGCGGTATGGATGGAGCGGCGCAGAAATTCGCGACGATTGCAATTCATAGCGGCCTACTTCTGGATATTGAATTCGGGGGAATTGACGATCAAATACAGCGCTTGCTGCACACGCCATAGCGGAATATCCTGCGGCGAACCGGCTTCTTGTCCGGGAATAGCATCAGGCGGTGTGCCGTTGAGGCGCGTTATGAGCAGACTGCGCATAAAATCACTCATCGCGCCCGACATCATCACCAAGTTCAGATGATCGATGAGCGCCGGCGGATTGGCGGCGAGTATTTTCAACGCGGTGTAATCCATCAAGGTTTCTTCCGGCACGGGTGCGCCATTTTCCCAGGCATTGCTATAGCGACTACCCACATAGAACAAGAAAATACGCCAGCCGAGTTCATTGGGTGCGGTCACTAATTGCGTATCTGTCGCTATTTGGAATTCCGGTGAGACCAGCCCGGCGCCGCGAATTTCGCCCGGCTGCGCGAAATTGGGTTTGAAGAAGTTGAATACCGATGGCGCGCTCAGCGGGAACTGACCAAACTGATCGCGGATATGCGAATAGCGGAAAACTCGACCATTTACCGAGATACCCGGCGCGATACGCCACAATTTGACCAACTTAGTGATCGGCTCACGTAGTTTTCCAAAGGTCTCAGGCGCGACGACATGGCCGTAGCGCGCCTCAGAATCGATGAGGATTGCTCGAATAATCGCCTTCATATCGCCGCGGACTTGTTGGCCGTTATTGTTGAATACTGCCGCCACGCGTCCGACGTAGGCTGGCGTCGGATTGCTGGTGACCAAGCGTTGGATCAATTGCTTCGACACGAATGGGCCGACATTCGGATGGTTGAAGATATTGTCGAGCGCTAAATCGAGTTCAACCGCAGCCGTATTCGGACCAACTTGTCCGCCGTTGGGCGTCTGCAACGGCGGCGGATAAATCAGCAACTGTTTTATAGTCTCATTGTCGTGGAAGGCCGCGACCGCTTGCATCGGTGTGGTCCACGGCGTGTTGTAGGGATTTCCAGGGGTACAATCATTGAAATCATTGCAGTTGGCGAAATTCCAGCCGGTAAATACATGCGCGAAGCCGCGCACCTGCGTCTGCCCGTAGGTGGGCACGGGCGCTCCGTTCACAAAGACCAGCGTGCCGTCTGGATTGAGCTGGTTCAGTCCAATCGAGAACAACTGCATGATTTCGCGGGCATAATTCTCGTCAGGCCGGATATTCATCGCGGAATCATTTTTGCGATTCCCGAGCATGCTCAGAAATTTGCCCATCGCGGGGTGCAAAGTGACTTCTTCGAGTAAGCTACGATAGTTGCCGAAAGCGTGGCGCGCGAGCGTATCGTAGTAATCTGCCAATGCCCACGGCTGAAATAACAAGGCCGCGTTCTTGTCGGATACCACCATGATTTCCGATAGCGCAAAGGCCACGCGCTGGCGCAATTGATCGTCGTGTGTCAGTAGCGGGTTGCTTGGGTTGCGTAACTGCGCGCTATGAATGAACCAAGCCTCTTGGCGTTGCTGTTGATAAACCCCCTGCTGCAAAGTGCTGTTGATCCAGTCGAGATAGGGTTTTTCCAGCGACACGGCGGCACTGAATTGCTCATTGAGCCAGCCGTTGTAACCCAGAGCACGCAGGCGCTCGATATCCTGCAGACGCCCGCCGAAGGTCGCTTGGTCCAGGAATCGCGCGGCTGCCGCGTCGTTCCCAGGGGCGACGCCTTCGTCAAAGCCGTCGGTGAACAGACGCGTGCCAACCTGCGCCTTGGCCGTTAGCGGCAGCACGCCAAGCAGACAAACGGCGAGGAAGGCGATCTTGTAAAGCCCTGCGCGGGCGAGGCGCGACATTTGCAAGCTCCAGACCAGTGGATGGCTTGGAGCATAGGTGAGCTGGGCTGCAGAATATTGCCAATCGTTACGCAGAAATTTGGGATTTTATTGGCGCCCGCCGCAAAGCCGCCCGATTTGCTGCCTACGCGTGTTTGCGCTTGCCCGCAGCAGCGCGAACAACTTTCGCGCGCACTCGCACCGTTTCAGTTATGCGGTTGCCGCGCTCAAGCGAGACACCATCAATTCTTCGATCCAACTGGTCAGCCGCCAGTTTTCGATGAACCCGCAATGGCCGCCATGATCGGTCAAGATCAGCTCGACGCCGGATGGCAATGCTAAGGCGTGGTAGTCGCTAATCGGAATGACCGGATCGTCGGTTGCGGTGACGATGGTCGCAGGCACAGTCATCTGCGCTAGCGCGTCACCCGCAATCGAGTATCCGCGCAGATACTTGTCGATATGGTCGTAGTCGGTATAGCTCTCGACCATGCGCGCAGTCAGATCGCGTAAGTTTGGGCGTTTGAGCCATTCGGAAAAATCATAGCGTTGCGGAAATAGCGCCTGCTTGCGGCGCAAGGATCCTGTCCACTTGGCGATGAAATAGTGTTGGTAGACCCACGGAGACACTTCGATTTGCGTCAGGCTGCCTGCCGGATCGATCGGCGGGCACACGGCGAAGGCGTGGCTCAAGTGGATACCTGCGCCGGGCGAACGCAAAGCCACCCGCAAGGCGAAATTGCCGCCCAACGAAAAACCGGCGATCAACAGCTTGTCAGGCTGAAACAATTCCTGGATCGCGCGCGTCGCGCCAACAACTTCGTCGATGCGGCAGGAATGGAATAGCTCTTCATTCAAATGGTGGGTGTCGCCGTGATCGCGAAAATGTAGTCGAAATACGTCAAAACCCGCGGCTAGCAGTCTGCCCGCGCTGACTAAGATGTAGCTGGATTCAACACTGCCTTCCCAACCATGCAACAGGATCACCAGCCCGCGCGTTTGTGGCTGCACGCGCTGGCGTGATAGGAAACCCTGCAGTCGCACGCCGTCGCCGCAATCGAGAATATGTTCGACGCTGTTCGCGTGCAGCTTGGGAAAGCGCATACGCGCGACGGCTTTGCGCAATCCACTGGAGGCCAGCATTGATTGCACATGCGGATTCGCGAGCGCTCCGCCGCGACGGAAGCTGCCCGCAGTCGTCGCCGGCATTTTGATCTCAGTCAGTGCCATCTGCATCCGTGATCCGAATCGTGCGCGTGGGCGCCGAGGCGTGTCCGAGCGCATCCATGATGCCTTTGCGCGCGCCTTCGGCGAGTTGCCGACGCCTATCGCCGTTAACCGGTAAGGGTTCTAGAAAATGCACTTCGGCGACCATTGATGGCTCGCCCAGCAAACGCACGAAGTTCACGAAGAAGTTCTCGCCATCCAGAAATGGCACCGAGGGATTGGGCACACCCTCCAGCAGATAGCGCAAGGCCACGGCTTGCACGGGCGCGCCGGCCTCGATCGCGCATTGAAAAATTCGTGCGTGAAAAACGCGAACGCTGGTGCCATCGCTGGTACCACCTTCCGGAAACACGCCGACTGCCGCACCCGCACGTAATCTGTCGACCATGAGCTGTGACACACTGGCCAGGGATTCGGTGCTACCACGCCGGTGATATATCGTACCCGCACGCCGCGCCAGCCAGCCAATCAGTGGCCAGCGACCGATCTCGGCCTTGGCCACAAATTCCACCGCTAAGCGCGCGTGGATCAGTTCAATATCCAGCCATGACAGATGATTGGCAACGATTAGGGCGCTGCCACGCGCCGGCTGACCATACGCGACCACACTAAAGCCGAAAATTCGCATCAACCCCGCTGACCACCAGCGAATCACTTTGTGCCGTAAATGCTCATCATTCCAGCGGATTCGTTCTGACAGCGGATTAATCAGCAACAACGTGAGCGGCAAATGGAGGAATAGGTGCCAGACCAGCAGTGGTACGCGCCACGCATAGCGCAGCCAGCGCCTCGTATCGGGGCGACTCACGCGGCCGGTGGATTGCTTATCCAGAATTTCGCTACCGTTGTTCACCCGATCACTCCTGCAACGCGCGATCCGAAGCTGCTGCGCGCCAAGCCATTTGGCTTGTTGGAAACGATGGTAACAGGGCCAATCTGAAGTGCCAGCTCCAGGTTTTTTTTATGCGTTCATATCTCTGCGCTGAGCGTGATTTACGCGCAATCACTGCCACCTAGCGCTTAGGCTCATGCGAACGTCAATTGCTGCGAAAGCCGGCAATGCGTAAGAGTCGGGTCTGGCTGGCGCGCTTGGTCCGCAGTGACACTGCACGCTTGACGAGTAATTGATCGAAGAGACTATGGGGAAGCTTAAAGAAACCTAAGCCAAGCGGTTTAAGTGCAAGGCGCACGGAGCTGGGTCGCTTCCGGCATGCTGCCTTAGGCGACACTCGCACATCCATGGTGCATCGGAACCGCAGTGTCCAAGGAGGTACATGAGGGGGGGGTGAAGCGGGCTTTCGAGCAGCATGCTGCGAGCCGCTGAACGCCCGCCAGCTCGGGGCTTGCGGGCCGT
>Ga0209181_10004110_pt1 | contig 21915 bp, 22 predicted proteins | sample MAT05_FD_187208 | JGI IMG/M metagenome (GOLD analysis project Ga0209181, IMG submission 187208) | Freshwater microbial communities from Lake Fryxell liftoff mats and glacier meltwater in Antarctica - MAT-05 (SPAdes) (version 2) | ecosystem: Environmental > Aquatic > Freshwater > Ice > Liftoff... | reverse complement strand
GCCCTTTTTGATAGAAAAAGAAGGGGCGTTTGTTTACCGGATCAAACACTGCCCACAGATACCCCAAATGACATTTCCCTTTGCCATCTTCCAATACTTTGAGGGTGGTTTCGTCCACTTGCAGGTATGGGTGCTGCCAAAACTTACCATGACAACAAGGCCCGTATATATTGGCTGCTCACCTCCCGTCCAAACGTTATTTGAGGTCCCTCCCGATGACGGATGCAAACAAAATATCCCGCTTCCGATCCCTCCGGTTTTATTTCCCGAAAGCCGGACGGAATATCATCACCCTGGGGATGTTCCAAACGATATTTGCGCAACCAGTAACCAAATATGTGTTCCGGAATTTGGTGTATCCGGCAAAAGGATAACTGCCGATCTCCAGTTTTTTCATAAGCGCATACCAGCGCATACATCGCGATCTTATCCCGCCTTTGTTTTTGTAATTCCATGGATGCGTCTTGTCTTTGAGCCAGCAAAGGTCACAACTATATCGATACCTCGCAAGATGGCCTTCGCCGGAGGCTTACCGCAGGAATGGGTTAGTTGATAGTGTTTTTATCAAAAATGATCGAAATATAATTTTTTTTTAAAAGGTATTGAAAAATTGAATTTTACCAGTATATTTGCGCCGAACTAAACAATCCGTCATGGCTCCTCGTAACGCCAAATAAGTGAAAGAAATCCCCGTTCGTACACAACGCCCGTGTGCGAACGGGAATTTCCTGCGTACAATGGGCGGTATCAACGCAACGGATGGTTAAGTGAAAAAGGCAATGCGGGTTTTGGTGGTTCGACGTAACAAAAATTAAAATTAAAATAAAACGAAATGGCTGTCAAAGCACCAAAAATAATAACTTTTACTGAGCAACTGAGACCGTTGGCGGAGAAAATTGAAGCAACAAAAGAGCAGATTGCAACCGAAGAAGGCACGAAAAACTCATTCATCATGCCCTTAATCCAAATTTTAGGGTATGACGTTTTCAGCAATGCAGCAGTAGTACCTGAATTTATAGCAGATGCGGGTATGAAAAAAGGTGAAAAAGTAGATTATGCTTTACAAAAAAATGGGAAGCCAATAATTCTGATTGAATGTAAAAAATGGAGAGACAAATTAGAGAAGCATGGAACTCAACTGACACGGTATTTTACATTTTCAGTTGCCAAGTTTGGGATATTGACAAATGGGATAAAATTTTGGTTTTATACCGATTTGGATAAAACCAATATCATGGATAATTACCCATTTTTTCAATTTGATATCACAGACCACACGGAAGAAGAAGCAGCGTTTGTGAAACTATTCAGCAAAGAACTGTATGACCAAAAGAAAATCTTGGACATGGCAACAGAATTAGTTTTCAGCCGAGAGATTAGGACTTTATTGCACAGCGAATTGAAGAACCCGACAAAGGATTTCATCAAATATATCGCAGAGAAAACTTACCTTGAAAAACAAAGGGGTAGAATAACGGATAAAGTGATGACCCAGTACACCGAACTCACCAGAAAAAATATACCTGCACTTATTGACGAGTTGTTTTCGGAGCGTTTGATACCTAAAAATCAACGAGCAGAAGAGGATACCAACAATGCTTTTGAAGATAATAAAATAGTGACGACAGAAGAAGAACTTGAAGCCTATTTTATTGTCAAAGCGATTTGCCGACAAAAAATTGAGGCAAGCAGAATTGTCTTCCGAGATGCACAAACATATTTCGCCATCATTTTGGATAATAATAGATTGAAAACGATTTGCCGAGTTTATTTAAACGCCTCAAAAAAATATTTAGGAGTTTTTGACGCAAATAAGCAAGAGGTAAAATATGAAATTCAATCGGTTGATGATATTTTCAAGTTTGCAGAAAACCTATTTGCCGTTTTGAAGATGTACCAAAAGTAAAAATCAGCGAACAAAATATATAACGTGCGACGTGAAGCCCCTCAACCTACTCCCGAACCCCCTTTAAACGCCCAATACCCTGGCTTTGAAGGTTAGATTCGACCGCGTGTACGTTGACGTACGTTGGAACAGCGCAAGGGATTCAGGCAGCAATGCCAGCGCTGTGGCTAAAGCAGCAAGGTAAGGCATTCGTGTTCACCACCAATTTGCGCCGCGTCGTGTCCATATTAGGCGTAAAAACACTGATCGAGGCACTTAACAATGCTTTTTCTTGTGTTTTTTGGCGGTGGCGCTTGGTGGAGTGCGTCATGGGAGTTACTTTTGCACGGTGTGTGGCGCACCACGACGCATCAAGCAATCATATTATTATTAAATAAATGTTTTATTGGGCGGGAGTGGGGACTTTTTTCACAGCCTGCGTTAGTCAAAATGAGATGAAAGAAAAAGCCCAACCCAGTCGCAACATAAACAAATCAATAAAAATGAGCCTTTCAAGCCTGTGGGTAACTAATCACCACATATATTCATTCAGTAAATAAAATTTAATTATGAAAGTACTCTTTCATTTGTTGCTTGCCTTTATCGCCATGCTTCCCTTTGGCTTGATGGCCCAAAGCCCCGTTGGCACTTGGAAAATGTCCGTTCCCGATGAAAATGGAAAAATGACACCCCTGAAAGTGGACCTATCAGAGAATGGCACTTACGCCATAGATTTCGGTGCCGACGGAATCATCGATACCAATGGGAAATACACCGTTGAAGGCGGGAAAATGACCATTCAGGATACAAAAGGCAGCGACTGTAGCGAACAAGGGGTGTACACCCTTAAGATCGAGGGTGATATCCTGACCATGACTCGCGTGAGCGACGGCTGCGACGGCCGTGGAGGACCCGACGGGGTCATGACGATGCAGCGAGGTTGAGGGGGTGCTCTTCCCCAAGTCGCAACCGAAAAAAAATAGCGTTAGGTAACGGGTAAATTTTTAACTTTGTAACAAATTCCCACATACGCGCAAAAGCAAATTCACAGAAGCCCAACGTCAACGTATTGTTGAGGAACAGGGCATGGGAAAGCCTACAGAGCAAATATACCGGGATTAGCGGATCAGCGCTCCGGCAATTAGAGGTCATGCGGCAATTACAATGTGTCCATGTCAATTGCGAACTCATTGCGTTCGCAATTGACATGGACGCATTACAAGCACCTCACGCCTTAAAGACTCGGATAAAAGGGCATTTTATATAGCCGAAGCTGCTCTAAGTATCAAGGATAAAATATTTTTGCCGTATTTGCCGTACCTCTGCACTAAAACGGCAAAAAACGGCAAAAAAGCATATCCGTTTTGACTGGGCAGCCAAGAAAATGCTGCGAGACAAAAAGAACTTCGGCATCCTTGAAGGTTTCCTTTTCGAACTTTTGGGCGAAGACGTAAAAATCGAAGGACTTTTGGAAAGCGAAAGTAACCAAGAGGAAGAAGACGACAAGTTCAACCGGGTTGACATGTTCGCTGAAAACTCGAAAGGTGAACACATCATTATTGAAATCCAGAACACGAGGAAGTTGGACTACCTCATGCGAATGCTCTTCGCCAAAGCCATCACCGAATACCTTCCCGTCGGAGCCAAATACGGAGAGATAAAAAAAGTAATCGCTGTCAGCATTGTTTACTTCGACTTGGGCAAGGGCGAAGATTACGTTTATGTCGGACAGACCAAGTTCAAAGGTTTGCACACCAAAACCGAATTGCAACTCACCACAGTTCAGAAAAGATTGCTCGGCAAACCGACAATTCACCAAGCCTACCCAGAATATTATCTCATCCGCACGACCAAATTCAACGACATCGTGAACGATACGTTGGACGAGTGGATTTACTTTTTCAAAAACAGCGAGTTTCGGGACGAGTTTCGGGCGAAAGAAATGCAGGAGGTTAGAGAAAAAATGAATGTGATGAATATGCCCGACGATGAGCGAAAAAAATATGATAAATTTTTGGAGAGATTACACGATGAAGCAAGTTATGCCGAGACAATGAAAATAGAAGCAGAGGAGGCGGGCGCAAAAGCGGCAAAGAAAGTTGAGAACAAGTTTCGAGAGGATGAAAGAAGGGGAATAGCGAAAAAATTAATCAAAATGGACTTTCCCAACGAGCAGATTGCAGCAATCACAGATTTCTCGATTGTTGAAATCCAAAAATCGAGAAAATAGTGCGCCCTTCTTGCCTGAATAAATAAAATCATCGAACCCCGCAATGCGGTGCGACGTGAAGCGCCGCAACCTACTGTCGCCCCCCCCCTTCAAACGCCCAATGTACTGGCCCCAAAGGTTAGATTCGACCCCGGGTGGAGAAAATGGTCGGAAAGTTTGTCGGATGCCATCTTTGTCTTACCTTTACCGCCAGCAGGCGGACAAATGCGCACACTGTCATCCGACAATCATCACCGAAACGGGTTGGGGCTGGCATCACCTGCACCCCAAACACTGTGGCGGCAAGGATTCGGATGACAACTTGGTGCTGCTCTACCCCAACTGTCACGAACCCGTACACCACGAGGGTCAGCAATTGGAGCAACCACCTCCGCGTTGCTGCACCGTACGAAAAAAAACGGGGCAGGTATTGTAAACGTTCGAGCCATATAAGGCGAAAGTCTCCCGTACGGTTTTCGGAGGGGCAGCGGGAGTGGCCAAGGAGGTGCGTCCCTGCGCCTTTACATCATAAAAACAACAATGACTATTAAAATTCTAATCGTTTGGGTCAGTCTTTTGCTGACCGCTACCCGCTTATTTGCTGCCGATTACTATCTCTCCAACGCTGGTAACGACAGCAACAACGGTACTTCCCCCGCCACACCCTGGCGCACCATAGCCAAGTTGAGTGCCGAACTCGGCGGCCCCTCGGGTACCTGGGGCACGATCAGCAACGGCGACCGGGTCTATTTCCGAAAGGGTGATACCTTTCGCGGTACTATTGCCTTTGCCGCCTTCAATAACAACGGCATCACGTTCAACAGCTACGATGTGGGCACAAACGCGGTACTCAAAGGCTCCCGGCTCGTCACCAACTGGACGGTACACAGCGGCAATATTTGGAAAGCGACGGTAGCGGAGCAGGTCCATTTTTTATATGCGAATGGCGCGCTGCAAACCCTGTCGAGAGCGCCCAACACGGACACCTGGAATGCAGGCGCGGCCACCTCGACTTCCCTGACCAGCAGTTCGATCGGCAGTTCGGGCAAAAATTTTGTCGGCGCCAATGTGTGCGTCCGGGAGTACGACTGGCGGCTAAATCGGCAAGTCGTCACCGCACAGTCTGGAAATACGGTGAATTGGGCAACCGCCATGGCGGCGGCAGGTGCAAACGCCAACTTCTATTTCGACAATAAACTCGAACTGCTGGACACCCCGGGCGAATGGTTTTACAATGCCGCCAACCAAACGCTGTACTACATGAGCCTTACCGACCCCAACAACCTTAGCCTGGAAGCTTCGGTCAACTTGTTGGGCATTGCGGGCAACGACAACCGGTCAGACAACATCTTCCAAAACCTCCAATTCCAGCATTATGCCCAGGAAGGTATCCGGCTGATGGGTGCTGCAAACAATAATGTTATTCAAAACTGCACGTTCAGTCATAATTTCCAGGCGATGTTCGTCAGCGGAAGCGGCAACGATATTCAGCACAACAGCATCACGGACAGCTACTATCAGGGGGCCGTCCTCGCAAACATGGGCAACGGTGCATTTTCCAACAACAGCATCACGAACGCGGGCATGACTTTCGGCCTGCATCGCCCAAACTTTACGGGCGATTTTTACGCGGGCGGCATCTGGCTCATCAACGGCAACGCGGGCTGCACCATCGGCAACAACACCGTAATGAATATTGGCAACATGGGCATTCGCTTCAATGGCACCGGCATCACCATTGAGCGCAATCAGGTACAAAACACGATGGTAAATATGGACGATGGCGGCGGTATTTACACTTGGGGCGGCAACAATTCGTCGTACAATAACACCATCCGCAACAATATTGTCCACACCATGGTCGGCAGCCACAACGGCTCGGCCCCCGGCAACATTATCAACGGCATCTACATTGACAACTTTGCCCACAATATCACGGTCGAAAACAACACCGTTCACGATATCACTGCCGGTAGCGGCATCATTATCAATGCCGGCGCGCATAACTGCCCCATCACGGGCAACGTGACCTACCAATGCAGGCAGGGACTGGGCTTTTACGACTGGCAGTCGGGGCAAAGCATTTACGACAATACGAGTTCCGGCAATACTTTTTATGCGAACCTCGTGGGCGCTATACCGGTTGAAATCGCTTCCAACGACAACAACCACGACGTCATGTCCACGTGCAACAACAATTTTTTGTGCAATCCTTACGGAGCGTCGGTCGGTCGTTACCTCTGGACTAATGCCCAAAACTTCACTATGGCCCAATGGCGCAGCACGACGGGATATGATTTGGCTTCGGTGGGTAGTTATTACAATTGGACTTTCCCGACCGACTATTCTTTTTTAGTGGTCAATAACACCAATGCGGCCGCTACTTACACGTATTCAAATACCGTGGACCTGAACAACGTGAGCGTACCCGCCCTCACTTTGCCGCCTTTTACGAGCAAAGTGCTGATTACTTCCATTCCCTTGCCCGTCACTTATCTCGCCCCACTACAAGGCTACGCCGTGCCAAGCATGGGCATCGAGCTGCGCTGGGCAACCACCACTGAGCGAGACGCTGCCCGCTTTGATATCCAGCGCAGTACCGACGGGGTTTCGTTTGAAAAAATAGGCCAGTTAGCCGCCCACGGCACCAGCTCCCATCCCTTGAACTACCGTTTCTGGGACAAACACCCGACGCCGGGAAAAAACTACTACCGTCTCCGGCAAGTTGATTTTGACGAAAAATCTGCTTTGAGCAATATAGTAGCGCTAGATTGGAAATCGTTTGAAATCAACGTTTTCCCCAATCCGGCCACGGGTATTTTTGAAATAAAATCAGACTTCGTCTGGGAGCGGGCACTGCTGCGCAACGCACTGGGACAGGTGGTACAAACCTTTTCTTATGCTGAAAACACAACATTGGACGGGCTACCTGATGGCGTATATTCACTGGAAATTTTTGAAGTAAACAATGGCGTACCAGTTGTACTTCCGCTAATAAAACAATAGCCTAATTTTCATTCAGCACTGCAAGACCATCCACATATTAATCTGCTAAGTGCTTCCCATGCAAAGCAACTTCCTCCACTTCCGTAAAGGCCAAATCCACTACCTGCAATTCGGCATAGGCCCGGAGTTGCTGATCGCATTATACGGTTTTGCCGGCATTTCCCGCGTGTTTCGTCGAAGGAATGAAAAAAGGTTTTTGACGGCTTTTCTGGTTTGAGCGATGGTTAATGGTTGTTGGGTATTGGCAATGGCTTTTGAGGCAGGTATTTTTGCCATTTTGGACAAAGGATTTTGCATTTGACTTTGATCGGATAAAGGTAGAAGCATTGGACGTAATGAAGCTGTCCAAAGGAGGAATAGTCGTGCCAGAAACCGCGATTTACTATAACGATGATGATATTGCGAATGATGAAGACTTTGAAGGCCACTCGATACGGATAGATACTCCCACCCAACAGGAAGATGGTCATTCATCGGTTGATGATTTTTTATACGTAAGATGCGCGGCTGTGGCCGAGGGCAAATGGCCTTATTACAATGTTTTGAACAATCCGTCCGACTTGTCAGCGGATATTGATTTTGAACACCTACTGTCCGTTGCCGCTGATGCACGTAAACTGAAGACGGGGAGGGTATTTGATTATTTTCCCATTTTTAATTACGAAACAAAAAGCATCATGCCAGCTTGGAATTAATCAATATTTTATATATATTATTTACACTAAATTTAATCTATTTCGGACTTTTTTCACAACCTGCGTTGGGCGCAATGTCCAGACCACAAAAAGTGACAAAAGCGTGCTCTAACGACAAAATCTAAATCATTGATTTTCAACGGCCAATTTTGTAATTAGATACGACAGTAAAAACAAGAAATAAATATAAGTAGGTAAATAGAAATAATCGTAGTTTTTAATTTCATTAATTACCTTATTATCAAAGGTTTGTGAGACTTTAGACTGCCACTTTAGACTGTGGACTACTTAATATGCTTGCAAACAGCAATATTTTCCGTAATTTTAACGCTTAAAACAAGAGAAGATGAAAAAAATACTCTTTTTCCTGACTACTTTTACGGCTTGTCAAATACAAGCACAATCCAGCACCTATCTTTCAGAAATGGGGCAAAAATTGGAAAATGCTCGAAAATACACCCTTGAAATAGCGGATTTAATGCCCGATAGTGCTTATAATTTCACGCCAACAAAAGAAGAAATGAGTTTTGGCAACCAAATCGCACATCTTGGCGATAATATGCTTTGGTTGAGTAGCACTTATTTAAACAAAGAAAAACCGAATTTTACCAAAATTGATTTTAAGAATGTACCGAAGAAAGCTATTGTCGAAAAATTGGCGGTTGCCTTTGATTATGCCCTTGCTACACTCAAATCTTTAAAACCAGAAAATTTGGAAGAAACGGTTGATTTTTTTGCCGGTAAAATGACAAAACGCCAAATTATCAACTTAATGAGCGACCACCTCACGCACCACAATGCTCAATGTTTAGTCTATTTGCGTTTGAATGGGGTGAAACCGCCGAAGTATATTGGGTGGTAGTGAAGTAATGAAGATAGTTTTAAAAGGTAATGAAAACAATGCGGTTATGCAACTTGGTTGGGATACCACTTATGTAGAACTCTCTATTAATTTTTAATGTAATAAAAATGGTCTTGAAATATATTATTACCGTTATGTGTGCATTTTTTTCACTGCAAACATGGTGCATGGCACAAAAAGCAATTGATAAAAAAGCACAAAAGGTTATTAGGGAATGTGTTGCCGCACATGGGGGCAAACATTACCAAAACTTTGATATTTCTTTTGATTTTCGGAAGTATAAAGTCAGCATTTGGGTAAAAAATGCTGACTTTAAATATGAACGCACAACGCAAGATTCATCAAAAAATGATATTCTGGACGTGCTGAATAATGCTGGTTTTGTTCGTGAAATCAACGGGGTGAAGCAAATACTTTCGGCAAAAGAGGAAGACAGGTATAGAGAAGGACTTAATTCGATAGCCTATTTTGCCTTGTTACCTTTTAAACTGACCGACCCCGCCGTCAATTTGGCGCACATCGGAACAATCAAGATAGATGATCAGAAATACGATAAAATCAAGGTTTGGTTTAATGCAGAAGGGGGTGGTAAAGACCATGAAGATGTGTTTTGCTATTGGATTAACCAAAAAACGCACACCTTAGATTATTTGTCTTATGCTAACGGTGGACCAAGATTTAGAAAAGCGACTAAGCGAGCAACCGTAAGTGGAATTGTTTTTCAAGACTATGAAAACTACGAAATTCTTGACAAAACAATTCGTACTGATGAATATGACAAGGCATTCATGCAAGGCAAAGCCAAATTGCTATCTAAAATTGAACAGGTAAATTATAAGGCAAACCAATAGTTTGGATGCACAACACCCCTTGAGATTTTGGCTTCATCCAGCGGAAAGCATGACAGAATTTGGCACCTGCGTCACATCTTATGGGTTAAGTTATTAGTCCCCTCCGAAAAGTCAAACGCAGTGTTTTTGGCTGCGAAATATCGAAAATTCTTTCAAATTTTCGATCCTTTTAGCACGATTTTGCCCTGTTTGCCAGTGAAAATGCTAATAAAAAATGAATTTTTGACTTTTCGGCGGGGACTCAGTTATTATTTACTCGTTTCTAAGTTAAGTATTTGGAGCCGAAGTGATTGGATGATTTGTTCGCTTTTCGTCACATCAATTTTATTTTTTTAGTGCGCAGCCCGGTAGTACCATTACAGGATGTGCCCCACCCGGGTACTGGCGTAAGTACCTACCCGGTCGCGGGCGTGTTCCTGATCAACGGCGGTGATGTCCCACTTTACTTTTTCTTTAACAAAAGAAGGCAGGAAATCGGGTTCAAACGAAGCCGAACGAAACAATACACGTGCACCGGGCACGGCGCGATCAAAAATAAGGCGCCATTCTTCTTCTAAAGCCGGGCGATGATGCGCCGCCAGCCAGTCCTGATGGTCCAACAGGATAAAATGAGAAAAGCACCCGGTTTGGCCGCTCAAAAAATCATTAAGCGAACAAGTGTGCGTTTTTATGCGGTTGATGCGCTCATTAAGGGTATCGAAGTGCTCGGAACGCAGGTAGTTGGGGCAACAATCGGGTAAGTAGCGACCAAAAAAATAAAGCCGCCAAAAGTAGTTGTCCCGGATGCTTTGGTGCATAAATACGTGGCGCAGACAATGCCGCATGTAACCCGCCATTCCTTCTGAAAAGCGCTCAGCGGCCAATTGTTGCTGACTTTGCGGCACGCCTAACATACTCTGTACTACGTGTTGTTTGAAAGCCCAGCGCAAAAAGCGATTCAGAAAACGGGGTTCCAACCGGGCGTACCATTGCTGTTGTTCTTCCAGCGTTTCAGATTCAAATAGCTGGTGGGTGATACGCATTGCCTCCGGCTGGGTTTTGAACCACTGACGGATCAACCAGGCAAAAGTGCCACTGGTACCGTGCCAATAGAAAGAAGGGCGTAAGCCTTTACCGCTAAAATAATCAATATTCCGATCCCAATATCGCCGGGCGAACGAACCCTTTTCCAATTGTGCCTGCACCCCTCCGTCGTAATAAATAACTCGGTTATTGGGGGAACCGCCAGTGCCAAAACAATCGAATAAGGTCGAGTGATCGACAGACTTAAAAAACGCCATTTTGAGTTCTAACAAGGCATTTTGTCGCGGATTCATGTCTACACAATGGATTTCTGCCGGATTGTCCAACAAGTAATCCAAGGCATTGCATCCGGCACTCGTGATCATGGCTACCCGGCTGCCGGCCCCTATGTGCAATAGTGCCCGATCGCAACGCGGATCTTCCCAGCAGGTGTTGTACACTAAATTGCCGAGGTGGATATTTTGAAAAACTTTTTCCTGTATTTGATGTACTAAACGCATAGGGCAAAGGTAGCACCCCGCCCGCGCACAAGGCTTTAAGCCCGTATGATGTTTATGTTACGAGAAAATTAATTCTTTCTGCTCGCTGATGGAGTCCGGCTCTACTTCTGACGCTTCCAAATGGTACATGGATTTTAATTCCGGAACTGCCAATTTAGCATTGACCATTTCAAAATCAACCGGATCATACCGGAACAACGACCATTTGCTTTCATTATACTCCAGCGCTGTACAATTTTCCACCCAATCGCCCGAATTTAGGTAGGTAACGGTATGGCCATTATCAGCGATCACTTCCCGCATTTGTGGCACGTGGATATGCCCGCAAATCACGTAGTCATATTGTTTTTCAGCGGCTAATTGAATAGCGATGTTTTCAAAATCAGAAATGGTTTTAACCGCACCTTTTACCCGTTGTTTGATTTTTGCTGAAAAAGAAACGGGCTTCATCCCAAACATACTTCTCGTGCGGTTGATCGCCCGATTGATACGTATGAGCAAGTCGTATCCTTCACCGCCGAGGCGTGCGAGCCAACGTGCCCGGCGGATACTGGCATCAAAAACATCGCCGTGAAAAATCCAGTAGTTTTTTTGCCCCAGCGAAAAAGTCAGCTTATTGCGCAGGTGAATTTGGCCAAAATTGGTTTCCCCAAACTGCCGCAACATATCATCGTGATTGCCGGTCAGGTAGTACACTTTCGTGCCTTGAGCAGACATTTTTAAAATGCGCCGTATCACATCTAAGTGCTCTTTTGGAAAATACCGTTTTTTAAAATACCAAATGTCAATAATATCACCGTTGAGTACCAGCGTCTTGGGTTGAATACTTTTCAAATAGAGCAACAACTCCTTTGCGTGGCATCCATAGGTACCGAGGTGAGTGTCTGACAAGACAACAAGGTCTAAATCGCGTTTCATAAAAGTGTACAATAGGATTTAAGGAACGAGTAAATAATAACTTAACCATAAGATGTGCGCCTTTTAGTGCCATACTACCCATCTTTTTGCTTAAAGAGGGCTACTAAGTAGTCAATAGTCCACAGTCTCACAAACCCTTGATAATAAGGTAATTAATGAAATTAAAAACTACGATTATTGCTATTTACCTACTTATTAGCGCAAAAAGATGGTTGTGTGACCCAAAAATGATCTACCTGAAATGACCAACTTATTATTTACTCGTTCCTAAGCAGTTATGAGAGATAAGTACTTATCCTGCTTGAATATACCATATTGCACCTACAAAGGTACGCCTACCCTGTCAGTATAGTGTTAAAACAATATTAAGTTTGCGTTATCTCTGCTAAAAATCACACCCGACTCAAGCCTCAAAAAGTACATCTGCCACTGTATTGTTATCCACCAATCCAAGGCTGTGCGCATTTGCCTTCAAGCCGAAAGGGCTAAGAAAAGAAAGAAAAATTTGCTTTTTGGTTTTGCTGACTTGCTGAAAATTTTCTACTCGTTCGCGCAAGGATGATGCCCCCGATTTATCAGGTGACAGGGCAGCATTATAAAGTTTGCATTCAAACAGGTTGATGACCTGATCTTTTCGGTCTAAGACCAAATGAATTAGTGCTTGACATATTTGGGGGAAAGCAATATGAAATATAGGGAAACATGGGTGGTTGACAAGTTTTGTTAAACTTTTCCCTTTTAATATATTGTGGTTCCCCAAATGTGTCAAGCACTCAAATCAATTATTCCCGTGCCACTATTATATACGATAGCCCACCGACAAGCTGACGGTACTACCCACGCGCACGCGCTGAATAATATAATCGTTGGGCGTAGAAGCATTGGTGGTAGGTTTTTCAATCAACTTACCATCGGCTTCATTGTCCTGATAGAAAATTATATCGGGCGACAGGATGTCCTGCCAGTTCAATTTTATTTCCATGCGATTGCCGATGCGTTTGGACAACTGCCAATCCAGCAGGTTACGGTGGCGCTCATACACATCCGCATAACCAAAGAATCCCACTTCAAAAATGCGGTCACCTACTACATTATACACCATTGTAGTGTTCATACCTAAAGCGGGCAGGTTCACGGTGAGACCAGCATTTGCCACGTAAGGCGACTGGCCTTGCAGCGGGCGATTGGGGTTGGGTACATTCGTTTTGCTCAGGTCCAATTTTGAGCGGATCAGCGACAGGTTGGCAAATGCCGTAACATTGTCCATAGCCGGGTGAATAAAACCGAGTTTGTGACGGGCTTCCAATTCTACGCCGTAATTCTGCGCACTGGTTACGTTGCTATACGTACGGATACGGGTAGTGGCACCACTACTGGCTACAATTTGCTCAATGGGGTTATTGAAGTGCTTATAAAAGAAACTGGCGGAGAACATCTGATTTTCACCGGGATAAAATTCATAGCGCAGGTCAGCATTGTAGATATTGGCAGATTTCAATTCCGGGTTGCCCAAAATCAGCGTTTGGGTAACAAAATCGAAGAAGGTAAACGGGGCCAATTCACGGAATTCCGGGCGGGAAACCGTTTTGGAACCACAAATGCGGATGTTTTGTCTTTCCGTCAGGGCATAAGTCAGGTTGAAGGAAGGCAACAGGTTGGGAGTTGTGCGGTCAACATTCACCGGTGTATTTCGCCCGTCAAACGAGTTGAGGCGTTGGCCAAAATTTTCATAACGGATACCCCAGTTCAATTTGAAATCGCCAAAAGTATTTTGCAACATAGCAAAACCGGCGGTCAAATCGGAGTTGGCATCATAACGGTCGGAGTTGGAAGTAATATCATCCAGGGCAAAACCGTCCGGGCCAAAATTGCGGGCATCGAAAATCGTTTCGATGGGTTGTTGTTGCAGTCCGGGTGTCAGAATGGTTTGGCTTTTCACGATACCCAACAAACGACCGGAGAAGTCGCGGTTCTTTTTCTGGTAAAGACCGCCGATTTTCAATACCTGTTTTTGTCCGGCTAAGGCAAAAGGCATGGAAAAATCTATATTACCGTTATAAACCCGCTCCATCAAATTCAGGTAGGTACGGCCCATGCGATAGGGATCGGCACCACCCAGCGGCACAAAAATGGAGAAAGGCTGCTCGTCGCCGGGGGTCGGCACCGGACGGCGGTAAAGGAAGCGGCGCTGGTCGGGAGCATCGCGCTCAATTTGGTTGATCCCTGCGCCCCAGTTGAGTTTGAATTTTTTGTCACCAAAAACGTGTTCACCGCCTAATTTAGTCGTCAATAAATTGGTTTGAGTGAACTCTACGGCCTGGCTTTGCAATTGGGTCTCTTCCGTTGTCTCCAAACCATCGCGCATAAACACATTATTATCGGTATTAATGGTGTACGTATTTTGGAAAACAAGTTTATGGTTGCGGTTGATGGTATAACCAAAATTGGCTAACATACCCATCAGGATGCTGTTATTGTATTGGTTATCGTTGAAGTCGTACAACTGGCCGCCGAGGTCGTAGTCGCTGCGGTTAAAATCCTGATAGCGCAGGGTGTTGTTGTACGTCAGGCCAAAAGTAGCGCCTAAGCTGGACTGGTCGTTAAGTTCTTTCAGTAAACCAGCGTTGATCTGCGCACCGAAGTTGGGGCGTGCGTTGGATTCCGGTTGTAAAGCCCAGGTATTAGAAAAAGAACGGGCTACGTCATAACGCTGATTGGCATTCAAGGCCAAGTATTGGCCACGGGTAGCAGGTAATGCTGCGGGCAGCGCGCGGGTGCCATCATCAATGCCCAGCCAGTCGGTGCCTCCCGAAGGTTGCTTGCGGAACGGTTGGAAGGTGGTAATCAGGTTTGCGCCCGTGCTGACGGAAGCATTCAGGTAATTTTTTTCAGGAATGTCTTTCGTATTAATAATGATCGCACCTCCGGCAAATTCGCCGGGCAGGTCAGGTGCAGCCGTTTTGTAAATCAACAAATTATCCAACAGGGCTGCCGGAAAAATATCGAAAGAAAAGGCACGACGATCGGGTTCGGTAGAGCTCAGCAGCGAGCCATTCACCATGGCCACGTTGTAGCGGTCATTCAGGCCACGAATCACGGCAAAACGGCCGTCTTGAATGGCAGCACCCGAAATACGGCGCAATACATCACCGGTGGTGCGGTCTGGCGTGCGTTTGATGGCTTCAGCGGAAATGCCATCGGCAATGACGGGGCTGTTTTTTTGCAGGATGGTCAGTGCTGTTTGGCTTTCGCGGGAGGAGCGGGCTACTATGATGACTTCTGCGATGGAAGTACCCAGATTAGGTTCTTCCATGACCACGTCTACCGTAGTCACTTCACCCGCTTTCACTACAATCTCTTCAACAGTTTTGCTTTGATAACCAGTATAGGTGATCGTAATTTTATGGGTGCCGGCAGGAGCATTTCCAATGCGGAAATTGCCGTCAATATCGGTGATAGCGCCCCCCATGCCGGTTTCAAATTTTACGGAGCAGCCAATGAGTGCTTCCGAATTTTGTTTATCTATAATTTTACCGGCGATGGTGCCATTTTGGGCCGCCAAAAAAACCGGAAAAAGAAAGAAGAGGGAAAAGGAGTGCAGTAACGATTTTAACATAGTATAGACAAATTTTTATTTGCGCCGCAAAGGTCTATCTATGTACGTTAACAAACAGAAAGTGTACTTTAAGTTAATGTTAAGTTTTGGCGCGCCCCTTATTCCGCCATGATCCTTCTGTTGGTTAGTTTGCCGCAGCGGGACAAAAGCAGGCGCCACCTGTGTCCGCTCCTGACGGGGCGTTGCGGGCAAACAATCCGGGATTTTTCGGAAATAGTAACAGTAATAATTTACAGGAATTTAACAATGGCTTCACGGTGAAGACATATTGATATAAGTATCTTTAACCCATTATTTTTTTTATTTTTTCACCACACAACACAAGACACAATCATGGTAATGCTTACAAACGAAGCGTTGGAAAATCTGGCAATTGATGCCGTTGAAACAGTAGAAACAGCGTCATTTGCTGATGGCGATGATGCCGCTGAAACCTCGGAAGAAATGGAGGAGCACGAGGAGGAGGAAGAAATGGAGGAGCACGAGGAAGAGGAAGAAATAGAAGTAGGTGAGGAGGAAGAAACGGAGGCTGAAGAAGGCGAGGAAAACGAGGAAAGCGAGGAAAGCGAGGAAAAAGCCTAATAACCGGGGAATGAATTAACGGGTGATGTACATAATTTTTTTTGTAAAAAAAATTATAAGTAGGTAAATAGAAATAATCATAGTTTTGAATTTCATTAATTACCTTATTATCAAGGGTTTGTGAGACTGTGGACTGTGGACTGTGGACTACTTATACATCACCCGTTAAGGAATGGTAAAAGAATAAAGTAACAATCTTATCTCCTCATGTTTTCAGGGCTATTCTTTATCATGATGCCCTGCTTCTTTCTTTTCCTTTTTTCTGCCCATCCTGACTTCAAATTTTGCTATTTTATATTCGATACGTTTCATTTTGTATTTGAGTTTGGCCATTTTTACGGCAGCAGACAACCCGAAAAGTGTGGGTTTATCTAATTTTTGTTCCTGTGCATCGTGGTGTTCTTTCATCTTTGCTTCATAATCGGAATATGTTTTTTCCATATTTCGTTTCGCCGATGCTGCCTTTTGCTCTAATTTTTGTATGATGGAAGAGACCGTTTTTTCAATTTTTTCTTTTTGTGGTGTTTGTTGCGTTTGTTGTGTCATATTAATTATTTTAATAAAATGATTAAAACCAAGCGCAAATATCCGAAACTTAACAATTATTTAATATTAAGTTTACGTTTAAGACAAAAACTTAACATTCGGTGGCGGAAAAAGAATAACTTAACAAAATTCGTCGGCAAATCATGCCTAATTGTTGTAGGTTATTTTTTGGCTGTCCCTTAACACGTTTTTTCCCATTCAAAATTTTAGTTTATACTTCATACTGAATTGGTTTATACAATAGATTAAGGTGGGAGAATGGCGCAAGCTATTCTCCTTTTTAATAAAACTCACAAAAGATTCATACCGCATCATTAACTCATACTGGTTTGGTGTTGAGGAACGGGCTGGTTATAGTTCACTTTCCTGCGTCTTTTTTATCAGGGGTTCTGATAGCATAGGCAAATCCAACACCAAACAATAAGGTTATTATTCCTCCGAAATATGGTATAAAATCAATCATTTTTATGTTTATTTATTAGATGTAAGTACATTCCAAAACACAGTATTGAGGGCACCCACAACCCTATAAAAATCGCTTGCATTTCGTGGTGATTAAAAAACAAAACCTCCGAGTAAATTATCGAAGCTAAAGCCGCTATAAATAGCAACCTGTCAGTCAAATTGAATTTATTAAACATTTTTTATTAATTATTTTAGTCCTATTCGTATGGCTTTTCGGAGTACGCCCCGTTTTTTAAAGTGGTTTCTGGTTTCCACTTTTTTTATTTTATTTTTTGTCACTTGGGTAGTCAACCTGAGATTCGCTTCATTTTCTGACCAAGAAAGTACCGATATTAAGCGGGAGCTAACGCGTCAAAACATATATAATTTATTCGAAGCCAAAGGCGGAAAAATCCGACTCTCCTGCTACGAATCGTGTATTTGATACATGAAGGCGCTAAGGTACATACAATTGTTTTTGGGTGTATATTTCTTTTGGTGTTTTATACCCAAGCGCTTGATGAGGCCGCTTTTCGTTGCGGAAAGGGAAGTATTGCTTCAATCCCAGATGGAGGTTCAAACCGTTTTGGCACTCGGGCAAAAAGACCTGTTCGTACTTTACATCGCGCCAAAGCCGCTCCATAAAAACATTATCCAATCCCCTTCCTCTGCCGTCCATTGCGAAGTACTCTTAAACCTTTTGCAATTAAAGTCATCAAAGTAATGAGTTTCAAAAAAAAATTATGACAAAAATAGGTGCTGAACGACTACGGTATGGAATAATTGAATTGATCTTCAACAAGTTGCATTTTGGGGAGCCATTTTCAGTGCTTATTTTTATCCTATTAGCCGAATATTGGCTTTAACCGCGCCTGAAAATGGGCTATTTAGTTCTAAGGGTTTGCACAACAATTTGATTGTCAATTATAATGCCTCCATACAGTAGTCGCGCAGTACCAAATGTTTAGTGGCAGAGGGGTATGAGATAGTCACGTTGTGCAATGACGAGGGGACGGGCATGGCCGGTGCGCAAGGGGAAGCACTGCCGGATACTGCTCGTCAAAGCGACACGTTCCATGCGGTGGCACACCGCCTTGGTATATGGGCCTCGCGTCTTGAAGCGGCGGCTTTTAATGATATTGAGGCGGAATATGAGTGTGTAATGCATCAACTCCATTTTAAGGCCTTATTTGAACGCTTCCAAAAACCATGTCACCCAATCTGCCCTTAACCTATTTATGGCTTATCACAACCACGGGCGGTTCAGGGCGGGTGAACGAAAAGTAAAAACACCCTTCGAAATGCTGACGGGTACTATCCAAGAAAAAGGATGGCTTGATTTGATGCTCGACAAAGCAGCATAAAACAAACCTCTCCAAATCCTAAACCAAATTTCACCCCCGTGCAAAACACGGGATAAAATGTTTATGACCCTTTTTAAAAAAACTGTCAACTACTTTGCAAGCAATATGAAGGATGCCATGAAATGTAACATTTAAATAGTCCACAGTCAAAGTCGGCAGTTAAGTAACGGAGAATAAAGGATAGCACGACTCCATATAAAAAATGTAAACGAGTGATATAGCCTTAAAGGTCAAGATACATGCCAATTATTTAAATTGCTGATAATCAATTGTTTATTTTTTATAAATTCCTACCAGACTGCCCGATTTCGGATAGGGGTATCCGGTTTTGAACACTTTGGCGGGAACCTGTTTCGCATTTGGTTAAATACACAACTTGCCTTAAAACACATCCCACGCAAACCGCAAAATAATACCCGCCACTACGACCAAAAACACCTTTCGAATAAAAGTATTCCCGCGCAATACCGCCATGCGACTGCCCAGCCAGGCACCCGTCACATTACAAGCCATCATGGGCAATGCCAAATGAAACAATACGTGTTTATTCATCAGGAAAAAAATCAGGGAAGATACATCGGCGATGACATTAACGATTTTTGAAATAGCCGAAGCCTTCAAAAAACTATATCCGATCAAACTGACAAACCCAAAAACCAGCAGGCTGCCGGTACCCGGCCCAACAAACCCATTGTAAAACCCCAAGACTATTCCGATGGCCAAAGCCACCCGGGAGCGTTTGTTTTCCGGTATTTTGAAGGATTCTTCCTGACCAAAATTCTTGTTTTTATACGTGTATACAGCAATGGCCACAATGAGTATTAAAATAATGGGCTTTAGTACCTGATTGGGCAGCAAACTCTGCACCGTAGCGCCGAGGTAAGAAGCCACTGCTGCCCCGCTCCCGGCCATCAGGACCATGCGCCAGGGGATGCGCACCGTTTGGGCGTAGTTCCAGGCGGCCACCGAAGTGCCCACCGCCGAGGCAATCCGATTGGTACCGATCACATTGGGTACCGTAAGTTGTGGGTACAAAATGAAAAAAGCCGGCACCTGCACCAATCCGCCGCCGCCGACAATACTGTCAATAAATCCGGCAAGAAACGCAAAAAAACACAAAAAAATAAGCGAATAGTCCAATTTTACAAGCGTGTATTTTTCAATGCCAACATTTGCTCCGCGTGCCGCCGATTATGCAAGGTAAGCCATTCTAACGTATTGCCTAAGGTGTAACTGAAAAAGCCGGATTTTCCCCGGCCTACTTTTGGGCGATTAATATCTACCTCCCTTGCGGCGAGTACATTGCGCAGCAGCCGTTCGAGGTGAATGATCGTGATCTTTAACGCAGAACGGTCAAGTTTTTCGCCATAAAAATCATATCCTTTTTTGGCGCGTAGTTTTTTTCCGTTTTTCGGATTTGCCCGATTAATATCCCATTTGGCGATGAAAGTGTAGCGCACCCCGGATGCTCCCTTGCCCCATTTGCGGGCCTTTGCCTTATGGATGGCCGATTCAATACGCTGGATATATCGCTCTGCAAATATATTCAAGTGTGCACAACACTCCAGTATGGTCCACTGCTCCTGTGTAGGGCGGTAGGTCAATGATTCATCAGATAAGGGCGAAATTTCGGAGCGAAGTTGTTCCAAAAGATGACGAATTTCAGTCTCCAAATAGTCAAGCAGTTCGGGTTGAGTCATGGTAGCACGGGCATAAACGAATTAAAGATTCATTCATTTATTTATAGAAAAGAGTGTGTAATAAACTTTTAATATAGTGGATAGTTGGCGGCGGAAAGTTCATTTCCTGATTCGGACTGCAAAGGTAAGTTTATTTATTTAAATGGAGCTGCTCAAAATTTTACCTTTAGGAATTTTAGCATAAAAGTATAATTTTGCCCTATCGAAAACAATTCACCCATTTTAAAGGCAAAACCCACATCTTTGCAAGTCGGAATAAAAAATTTATTAAGGGATAGCCAAAAAATAACCTATAACAATTAGGCATGATTTGCCGACGAATTTTGATAAGTTATTCTTTTACCGTCCCAGAAATCGAATCAATGTTTATAAATAAAATAAAGGGCATCCTTCATAAATCAGTTTACAAATGAACAAGTGTGAGCAAAAAGATGCATTATGTTTTTTAACAAAAATAAAAACGCATCTTATGCCCACACAAGTTATTACCCCAAAGTTTTACCGGAGAGAAGATTTGACAACGATCGTCCGTCTACGCATAGCGAGTATTGCGTTGTTGTTTTCTTTACACGGTGATATCACCAAATTAGCGGGCAAATATAAGGTTTCCCGCCAATTCATTTACAATTTGCCTGAAGTTTTGAATCAAGGTGATTCAAAAACTATCTAAAAGTCAGATAACCATCTTCAAAGTGAATACACAATATTTTTGATCCCAAAATATCCATCCCAAGCACCCCGGAGTAATCAGATAGCATCCCGTGTTCGATAAAATCAATCACTTGAATCGGGTGATTCAGCAGTTTTATACCCAGCACTTCTATGGATGGGATATTATACACATCGGCTCTAATCAAGCCATTTGCCGTTTCAATTTCAACTTGGCCAACAGCATCTCTCAGGCTTATCTCCTCAATATATAGGGCATTTTTGTCCAAGCACGTGTGTGATGAACCCGTGTCCAGCAAGAAGCGCAACGTTGTTTCCTCATTGATCTCGGCCAAGACGACCATCAATCCATACTCGTCAAGCCATTCAAACGGATATTTCTTCATGCGATTCGTGTCAGCGTCCGCAGGATGCCTATTTTGCGGACAGGCTTCGGTTTGCCAGCAAAAACCAAGGTGAATTTTTGGAAACCTTGTCGTTTCTCCCCGCCTTCAATACTGGCAATACGTTTGTCCGCGTGGTGCGCAATAACGACGCCTTGGCTGACTTTCGTACCCAGCATGACGGGATTACCCAGCACGACCCATTGGTCGGGAAAGAGTAGCATTATTTCTTCCCAGGTTACCGTTACAGGGAGCGGTATTTCAATTTCTACTGGTACATCCATAAAAACAAAAATTTTGTATAAAGTGTCGGGCTCAAAAATAATGAAGTCCAATTGAACTATGCAGCAAAGGTAGTGTGGATGGTGTAAATTTCAAAATTTATCAGTTTCTGAAAACTTCAGAGAAGTTTTATTGCTTCTCCCGATTTGCTTAAACGGCGTTATTATTGATTTAATGGTTACTAAAATGTCGAGCAAAGCGGTTCAACGCAGGTATTTAATGACATAATAACGCTTTTTTCAACTTAAAGATATGCCAAAGTGTATTTTGACCCGCAAAAAGTATAAATATTTGGGATTTGCCAAAGCCCATTTTCCTGCTCGCCACTTTCGACCGCCATCTATTGGGGGAGATGGAGATTTTTCCGAGAATCCCCGCAA
>Ga0209181_10004109_pt1 | contig 21916 bp, 21 predicted proteins | sample MAT05_FD_187208 | JGI IMG/M metagenome (GOLD analysis project Ga0209181, IMG submission 187208) | Freshwater microbial communities from Lake Fryxell liftoff mats and glacier meltwater in Antarctica - MAT-05 (SPAdes) (version 2) | ecosystem: Environmental > Aquatic > Freshwater > Ice > Liftoff... | reverse complement strand
ACCCCCTCTCCAAAGGAGAGGGGCCAGAACCCTCAACCAGTAAGCACTTGAGCGATTTGGTAAAGTTTTAGTCGGACAATAGTGAAAAAAAATATTTATGCTTCCTACTACACAGGTATTTCGAAAAAGGCCGCACGGGAAAAAGACTTTATTCCGATGCCGGTTCAGCAATATATTTCCCGCGACCTGATTTCCACGTACAGTCTAAATTACTGGAAGGGACATTTACTTTGGAATAATGTAGATATTGATCTTACCGATGGCAAGTACAGGTATATAGCCGGAAATAGTTTTGGAGGGCACTGCACCCAGTATCTTCACAATGATACCCTGTGGCTTTTTAAATGGGGGACCAACGATCTGCATTGTTACGACCTGCTGCATGACCGTTTGATTACTTACAGTCTTGATATGGCAATATCGAACGGCATTGGCCAGGCGGGGAAATAAATGACATCATCGGTGATGCAACCGGGCAAAATTTATGGATCTGCACGGGAGGGCATGGCGTTTCTCTGATCACCAAAAAAGGCAGGTTGTTGAGAAAATATGCTGACAAAGAACTTTCGGTAAGCACTAACAATATTACCGACCTGGAACTTAGAGGCGATGACCTCTGGTTTGGATGCAATGACGGGCTGGGTATGCTGAATATACCAACAGGAAGAACTACGCTGTACAAAAACCCTGCGATCATTAATAACGATGTACTGCAGAACCGCACCATCTTTTCAATACTGCCCGATGATAAAGGAAATTTTTACCTCGGCAGCAGCTACGGCTTGCTTTGGTTTGATACAAAAGACAGGGCTTTTTACAATCTTGCGGAAGAACACCCCATGGCCAAATCAGAATTTAACAGGGGCTCTGTATTAAGGGGCAGTGATAACCGTTATTATGTTGGCAGCACAGATGGTTTATATTCCTTTATGCCTGCAGCGTTGGAATTTTATAAATCATCCAACACCCTTAAGCCGGTAAAACTGTACAACATCTCCATATTCAACAGTGAAAAAAATGAATACCGTTATTTATCAAAAGAACTGAATTTGTTAAGCAGGCTGGTATTACGCCCGTTTGACAATAATATCGAATTTTATTTTTCTGTTCCGGAATTTTATAAACATGTGTATTACAGCTACCGCATAAAAGGGCAGAATGAGAAGTGGAGTGAATACAACCCTGACAATAAAATTTTATTGTACGGACTGTTGCCGGGAATGTACACACTCGAAATAAAAGCCAGTACAGATTTAAGCGATGACAATGCAAGCTATTACCGCCTGCCCATGCTGGTACAACAGGTATGGTATAAAAAATGGTGGGTGATTAGTTTATTCATAGCAACTGCATTGGCATTAATTGTTGCCGGGGTGAGGTACCGCTATAAACAAAAATTAATTCGCCAAAAAGACCTTGCCAACCTGCGTACCAAAATAAGCAGCGACCTTCATGATGATGTGGGCTCTATCTTATCCGGCCTTGCTATGCAAAGCCAGATGCTTACTTACACTGCAAAAGAAAAACAGAAAGCTTCGCTGCTGGAAATAAGCAATATGAGCCGGGACGCTATGGAACACATGCGGGATACGGTGTGGGCAATGGATAGCCGCAAGGATAAATACGAGAACCTTATTGACCGGATGAGGGATTTCGCTGAAAAGAATTTATCAATGAAAAATATGACACACGAATTTATTATTGCAGACATTAATACAAAAAAATTCATCAACCCGGAAAAAAGGCAAACGATCCATTTGATTTTTAAGGAAGCCATTACCAATATCATCAAACACTGCAATGGAAAACATGTGACCATAGTATTCGCTTATACAAAAAACAGTTTGCATTTATCTATTCATGACAATGGCACTGAAAAAGAAAATTGCAACTCCGATGGGTTGGGATTGAGCAATATGAAAATGAGGGCGGAGAAGATCGGGGTATATTGACTGCCAAATATGAAAATGGGTTTGTGGTGGAGCTGGTGGTATAAAAGAAATAAGCGAAATACGTTCAGAAATGACTGAATAGTTCCATTGCAGTTGAGGCTGTCATTAAATCCATGCCCAACCATTTCACAATATAGTAATGCAGCAACCGGCTGATAACGACCCTAAAGCAATAATTTCGTATTCGTATTTATCATCAGTGTCGGCAGACTCGGGCATACACTCACCCGTCAGGGTGATTTGCCAGTCTTTCTACCGCTCCCTATTCACATTTTAGGGTGATAGCAATAACCCTGTTTTCTTTCAAACTTGCAAGCAGATAAAACCCGGACAGATCTATTTCGATCTCATTTCAATAAACCAAACTATATACAAATGAAAAGGAGAATTTACATTTTATTAATTCCCGCTTTTGTTTTTCTTCAACTGCAAACCAGTGCCCAAATGACTATCAATGTAAGCAACAAAGGAGCTTACCGGGCATATTATACTATTAGTTATACCAATTATGGCAGAAATAGTTCAATCAGTGAAACCACCATTGATGCAGGAGGAAATCAATCTAAAACGGTTCCTTCCGGGTCAACCAATATCGCTCTCAAATTAAGGTATGCTGCATTCATTGGTGTAATCAAAGACCTTAAAACAATCAATGCAGGCCGCTCCGGTGGTACGGTTACTTTCAAAGGAGACCTCGCATTTACGGGTGTGTCTGCTGACTAGGAGCCTGATGATAATATTTCTGGTGTTGGCGAGGAAAGTGCAGTGAATATAGATGCCATCTATCCCAATGGCGATGCGGAACTGCACCGTACAGCACGGGATGCGAATGCTACACAAATGCAGATATTGATTGATAAAGCAACCAGCCGTGTCAACACAAAAAATACAAGAGGTTTTACACCATTGCATGAATGTGTGCAAAGAGGTTTTCCGGAGGGCATAGATATTTTATTGAAAGCAGGCGCTGATATGAGCATACAAAATGCGATGGGAGAAACGCCCTTTGTGATGGCGCTGGGCCTTGCAAAAAAAGACCTGCTCCAAAAATTTATCACACATGGTTACCCGGTGGCTACAGATGCAAAAGCACTGGAGTCCGGGGTGAAAAAGAGAAATGAAGAGATGGTAAAACTATTACTGGATAATGGCGCAGATGCCAATACTGCCATGAATATTTCCCTGCAGCAGAATAACATTCCCATGGTGGAAATGATATTGAATAATTATGCACCACCCGTTACCATTGACCTGTATAAAAAATTGGTGGGTGCCCGCCGTTTTGATGTGGCAAAAAGAATTGTTGAAGCTGATATAGATGCATCGCAGGCCATGGATTATGCCATTTTAAAAAATGTACCGGAACTGGTACAGGCTGCAATGGAGAAAGGGGGTGATGCACAAAAAGGCTTTAAAATTCGCCATTGCACAGCGCAAACCGGAACTGGCAATATCTGCTGTTACAAATTATAATGCTGCTCCTACGCTGGTACTTGAAGAGGCTATTAAAGCCAATCAAAATGATATTGTCCAGTTATTAGTGGATAACAATGCCGATGCCAATGCCGGGCTTACGTATGCTATCAACAATAATAAAAACAACTTTATTCCGATGATGCTAAATAAAGGTGCAAAAGTTACCCCGGATCAAATTGCAAAAGTGGCCTCCAATGGAGATAATGTATTAGTGAAAACCCTGATAGATGCAGGCGGTGATAAGAATGCGGCATTAGCAGGGGCCATGGCGGCAAAAAAATATCCAACTGCCGAATTACTTGTACAGGCGGGTGCAACACCTGACAACATTGTAAAGGCTGCAGTTGACAACAAACAAAAAAGCTTACTGATAGCCGCACTGGATGCTGGTGCAGATGCCAATCCCGGCCTGGCACCCGCAATAAATGCTGGCATGAATGACTATGCAGAACTGCTTTTTAAAGCTGGCGCCAAAACAACTGATGTGAACCTGGTAAATGCAGTGTTGAATAAACGTGACCTGGTTTTATTAAAACTAATGCTTGATAATCAAACAAGCCCAGACCTGGGTATGCCTGTGGCAGTTGCAACCAATAATACAGACGCTGTAAAAATGTTACTGGAAAAAAATGCATCTGCCAACACGCCTTCCTTGATAGCCACAGCAGCAAAAAATAAAAATATTGCAATGATTGATCTGTTGGTGAAAACAAGGAGCAGACCCAAAGAATGCAATGACGGAAGCAATAAAATCAAATGATGTGCCAACCACAAAATATTTAATTGGTGCAGGTGCAGATGGCAAAAATGTGGAGCTGATGAAATTTTCTGTTACGAAAAACAATGCAGAGCTTACCGGTTTATTTTTAGACGCAGGTGCCCCTCCCGATGCTGCCGTTGAAACAGCGGTTATTGCTGGTGCCGGTAATGTACTCGGCCTGCTTATTTCAAAAGGAGCAGACGTAAAGAATCCCCGTTACATAGTAACAGCAATTCAAAAGAATAACCTTTCAATTGTGAGTTTGCTGTTAAACGCAGGAACCGATATTAATTATAAAGATGCGCAGGGAAATAATTTACTGCATATAGCTGCTGCTGCAGAAGCTGATGGAGTGGTAGCAGCTCTTGCCGCTGCAGGCGTTAAGGTAAATGATGTCAATAGTGTAAAAGATGCACCAATCCATATTGCAGTAACGCAGGGAAGAGGCGAGGTAAAATTGGTAGAAGCATTTATTGTCGCAGGTGCAGACGTTAACCTGCTCAATGGCCTGGGTAAAAAACCTTTAGATATTACAAAGGGCTCCAGGATAAAGAACCGGCTGAAAGATGCCGGTGGAACCAAAACAGATAATTAATCAATTCAAAAATAGCAGTATGAAAAAATTAAAAATGATGGCCCCTTTAGTGTTCTTCCTGGCTGCCTGTCAGTCAATTGGTTTTGCTGGTGATACCATACCAACAACAAAACCAGCAATGCAAAGAACTTCTCCCGGCCAGTCAAATTCCGGTTCTTCAGGTTCACAGTATGGCCAGGTTCCGGTTTACCCATCAGCAGCCGCAAGTTCTAATTATGGCGCAGCTCCTCCGGCCAGGCAATCATCAAACAATAGTATTTATGGTGCAGCGCCCCCTCCTGCCGGCCAGTCGTCGTCCTCTTCATCTGAGTATGGTAATATTCCAAAAGGACAACAAGCCACCAATTCGAATTATGGAACAGCACCTCCAGCCAGGCAACCATCAAACAGCTCTATTTATGGTGCAGCGCCCCCTCCTGCCGGCCAGTCGTCGTCCTCTTCATCTGAGTATGGTAATATTCCAAAAGGGCAACAAGCCACCAATTCGAATTATGGAACAGCCCCTCCAGCCAGGCAGCCTTCAAACAGTTCTATTTATGGTGCAGCGCCTCCGCCTGCCGGCCAGTCGTCGTCCTCTTCATCTGAGTATGGTAATATTCCAAAAGGGCAACAAGCCACCAGTTCGAATTATGGAACAGCCCCTCCAGCGAGGCAACCATCAAACAGTTCTATCTATAGTACGCCTCCCCCTCCTGCTGGTCAGTCTGCCCGGAGTTCTAACGCTGCCGTGGCAACGCCAAACTCAGGGCAGACGAAAAGACCGGTGGGGGGATTGCAGAGAACACAGGCCGTCAACAAGAATTTGAATCAACCGGCTACAAATGGTACAAGCAATTCCAGCAGCAGTACAGCTACATCAACAACATCAAAAATGCCGCAGGCGGTCCAAACCAATAATCCTGTGCAATCAAGCTCCAGCAGTTCTTCAAGCGCTGCCACCAATAGCAACAGGAATGTAACCAATAACGCTATTAAAAATTCACAGGCTTTTAAAAATGTGGAAGCCAAAATGGTTCCAAAGCAAAAATCCAATAACACAGCAACTCCAAAAGCGCCACAAAAACCCGCGGGTAAAAAAGGCTGATAAAAAGTAAAACAAATTATATGCAAATACTGGTAAAGGGCTGCATCTTTTTATTTCTTTCCGTTCATGCTGCCATGAGTTTTGCTCAACAGGTTTTCTATTTTGAGTCTGCCACGGCAAAGGCTGTAACTGCTGCAACCTATGACCATTCAAAAAATGCAGTGATGTTTTTCTCAGGTAATAATGTTTTTTATTATCCAGTGGGAAGTGATAAAACAATTGTTCCGGAATGGTACAGTATGGAGGCCTTTAATAAGGTAGATGCGGCTTTGGAATGGGATGAAGACAATTCCCTTATTTTTAATGGCTCTTCCTACAGGATGTTTAAACACAGCACCGGAGAATTTGTTACGGAATACACTCAATGGCCGGCACTACCCGCTGCATGGGATAGTAAATTAGACGGGGCTGTGAAGTGGAATAAAGATCTTATTTTTTTCTTTTACAACAAAGAATATGCGATGTACAATATCGCATCCAACAGTTTTACAGGGCTTGATAACATTACTAACTGGAACGGATGGCCCACGCAATGGGGCGAAGGAATTGATGATGCCTTTAATACCGATGATGGATTTATTTATTTTATCCGTGGCGGAGAAATAATGCCCTATTCAATTGAACAAAAAACGTTTTTTAACCCTAAGCAAATTACCGCGTTAAATACGGTACAACCTTCATCAGCTCCACCCGGGCTCACAAAGGGATTGTCAAAGCCCGCTTCCCTTCAGCCATCAGCTTCTTCAAACACCCAATACAATACTGCGAATACGGCATCCGCTAATATTGTAACAGAACAAGAAAACAATGCAGCTTATTTTGGCGGCTGCATTACTGGTTCTCCGGCTGGCGCCGGTTTACGGGAAGTGCAAAGCCCGGTGGAAGGAGATCAGCAGGGAAGGTTATTTACTGATAATTTACCCAAAGGATACAAAGTTGTTGAAATAAAAATATACACTTCAAAAATTTGGGGAAAGACGGTTATCAGCGGAATGCAAACGATATTGGTTTCTACCACAGCACAAAGGGTTGAACAACCCACGCTGGGAAGAAAAACGATCAGTGAATATACATTTGCGCTGGATGATGACGAATGTATTACAGGTACCAACGGAACAAAGAATGGGGAATCTGGAAATTTCATTTACAGCGTTCAGCTCCTGACTTCCAAAAGAACCTCCCCTGTTTATGGCGAAAGAATAAATGAAAAGGGAAGTGAAACGTTCAGCATCACCATGCCCGGGCAATCTGTTTTTAACGGGTTTGTCGGCAATTTTAATACTAACATGACGGGCATTGGTATCAAATATTATGGCCAGCAATCAACGGGGTCTTCTTCATCAGCCACTTTACAAGAGAACCATTCAAATGAAAATACAAGTGAAGCCGTCAATGGGCAGGTGTCAATTCAAACGAATGCAGGCGACAACTCCGGCAACGCACCTGACACGCCGCAGTCAATCGTTGATGCCTACCTGGATACTTATGAAGACTATACAAAAAACCTTGGAAATGATGCCAAGTGGGGTGTTCAGCCACTTCCGGGTATCGACTGGCTGGGTTGCGGTTTTGATATTTTAAAGTTTGACCCGCTGAATCCAAATGAAACTAAAAACAGGAAAATCTTCCGGGGAATAGTGGTTTCCAATTCTGGCGAAAGGGCTGGTAATGAATCCCAATACTTAAAACCATACGGCGCCGAGTTTGGATCCGTCAACTCAGGTAATGATATTGATTCTTCGTCCTGGGTTGAATCCTACAAGTCGTTTACCAATTCGTTTAATGTGGGCGGTACCGGCAGTGTGTCAATTCCTGAAGCGGCGTCGGCGAGTTTAAGCTCCAGCTATTCTGAAATGAACAGAGTGTCGTTAGGGTCAGAATCAATCTACCATTTTTCTAAAGTGGTAAGAAAAATCCATGAGATAGATTTAAGTCAGACATGGAAAGATGCTGCTACCGGGCAGAAATACAAACAAAAGCTCCATCCCACATTTAAAGATGATGTAGCTGGCCTGCCGGTGATCAAGGCTGGAGTTCCATCCATTTCAACAGACCAGATGAAGAAAAATCAGCCACTGCCGGGAACGCTCGAACAGGTAAAAAATAAGTACCTCGATTTTATTATAAATATGGCACCCATTATGCCAGCCATGTGGCCTGGGGTGGTCAGTATATTTAAAGGGTGCAGATAAAAAGGGCCGATTACGAAACAGCGAGAATGAGCCAACAGGATTTTAAATATGCTGCCGAAGCAACCATCAAAAAAGTGAAATTAGGTTACTCAGTTGAATTTGGCAGCGGGGAAACAGGCGGCACCGGAAATAAAAAAAGTGTTTTCAGGAAACAAATTTATGTACAGGGTGGAAACGGCGAAACCGACCTGGATAAGTGGCGTGATAAAGTAGATAAGGCGCCTGCACCGGTGGAATTATTTTTTACACCCTATGTTGATCTATTGACAAAGGACATGTTTCCAAACGATGCAGACATAGAATTAAAAAGCAGGATACTAAAAATAATTACGGAGAAATATTTAGTGGATAATATGCGGCCACCGGTAGAAAGTAAAGATGATTTCTTTCGGCCACTCCCTGATCTGCCCATGCCCGGAAGCATTTCTGTCAAAAATGGCGGCGGATTCATTATCAATTTCTCTGTCACTTACGAGCTGAATGGTGCCTGGAAAACAGAAGAAAGCGGAAACTTTACTTTGGGCAGAACGCTCAACATTCAAATTCCTGAGGATGCAAAAAATATCAAATTAAAAGTAAACTTAGTGTCGTTTTCCACCAGTGTGATCTTTGAAGAAAAATTTGATAAGGCAACAGTTAAATGTTTTAAAGTATGGGGAACCATTTTTGACCAGGGGCATAGTGAATGCGATAAATAAACTAATTCGGGTTAATCAACGTGGATATGTTTTCGTATCATTCCTTAAAAAAGACTGGTTTAAGACCCGCCACTTTTTTTATTCATGAACCTTTCATAATCTTCGGGATTGTCAATATCAATGATACCCTCCGGAAACATGATCGGGGATACATCTGCTGCAAACTGCTGAAGTATTTTTTTTGCTCCCTGCTGTCCATCCAACATGGCCAATTCGCTGAAATATTTTTTATCAAATAATACCGGGGTACCGGTTGTACCTGCATAGGCACAGGCAATAATTCCTTTTGATGTTGATCTTGTTGTATCGATCATTTCTTGCAATAAGCCGGACGAAATATAGGGCTGGTCGCAAACTAAAATGATAATATTGTCTGCGTTTGTATAATGCTGCAAGACATAGTTGATGCCTGTTTGAATAGAAGCCCCCATGCCTTGCTCCCAATCTTCGCATTGTACAAAGGCAATGTGTTGCTTCGTTAATATTTTATTTAACAAAGAATGGTAGCAACCAGTTATTACTAACAGCAACGCATTATCCAATTTTTGTATTTCATCAACGATTTTTTGCAGGAAAGTTTTGCCGTTATAAGGCAGCAGCATTTTCGGCTTCCCCATCCTTGATGAACTGCCGGCAGCAAGTAACAAACATATGGTCATATTTATTTACAATTGACCGGCCTGGGATAGCCGGCTGGTGACATTACCCGTAGTGGCAACATGGCCGTGATCATGGATAAACCCATTCTTGTTTCGTAATATAGCAGCCTCCTTACCAGACATTACTGCTTTTATTTCTGCAATGATAGAAAGCGCAATCTCTTCTGCTGTTTCGGCGCCGATATCAAGGCCAACAGGGCCGTAAATTTTTTCTTTATGCTTTTCTGTAATGTCAATCCCTTCGCTGCTGAGTTCATCCAGCATTTTGTTTAATTTTTTCTTTGGCCCCAGTATGCCAATGTACCTGTATGGCTGATGCAGTAGTTGACGCAACATCCCGGTATCATAATTATAATTGTGCGACATTAAAATAACGAAACTCTGTTCATCAATGGTAAGTTGCTGCACTGCTTCAACCGGTTTGCCAACAATTATTTTCTTTACTTTGGCGAAGCGTTGTGCATTGGCGTGAGTATTTCTTCCATCTACCATTGTCACATGCCAACCCAGGATATTTGCTATATCCACCAACGGAAATGCATCGTTGCCTGCTCCCGCAATGATCAGTTGTACCGGTGGTGCCAATAATTCGATAAAACCGGTTACCGTTTCCTTTTGTGTTGACGGATAAGTTTTTATCAGTGAAGTATTAGTGATCAAAGCGGAGCTGGCGTCCTCCTGAATGGCTGCACCTGGCGACATGCCTTTTATGCTGCCATATTGTTTTTCTCCGGTAACCAGCATACAGGTGCCGCCTTGTTTACCGGAAGGATTGTCAAGGGAAAATAAAGTAACCAGTACGGATGCCTTTTTTTGAAGCAATGCCGTTTCAAGCAACGCAATTGGATGATCCTGTTGTAAGGGGTTGATGGGTTCAAATAAAATGTGTACAATACCATTGCAGCCTAACTGTATTCCAAATGCATTGTCTTCATCATCTGTAGTGTCGTAAGAAACCAGTTTATTCTGTTGCTGTGCAATGGCAAGCATTGCTTTTCTTAATGCATCACCTTCCAGGCAACCCCCGCTGATGGCCCCGGTCAACAGGCCGTCATCTGTTACCAGCATTCTTGCGCCGGGCCTGCGGTAAGAAGAGCCTTCCACATGCACCACGGTAGCCAGTGCTGATTTTTTTTGTGTCTCCTGCGCCAATCTAAACGCCTGGATAATATCTTCAATCTCTTTCATCTGCGTTAATTATTTGGCAGGTAAGCCCCGTTATCAATCCACAACTTAAATTGTTTTACAAAGTCTTCATGACTGAGTGGAGGTTTTTTTCTTCCTTCCCCTGGATCCCAGCCTGCCAGCACCAATCCATCTTCAGCAACATGTTTTATAAGATCTTCTTTTGTTTTATTGCCATTGGCTGTTGTATCCAGTAACAGTGCTGCCAGTTCCCCGGCTGTCTTTCCCTGGAAAACCATTTTCATTTCAGCAGGCGGCATTTTCCAGTTGGGGTTGCCGGGCGCTGTATTCAGGCCCGGCTGGTTTTCATCCATATGGCAGTTGGCACATTTGGAGGCATACATACCTCTTCCATCTTTACCGCGTTTTACAACAGGCGAATGCAGTTTGCTTTCTTCGCCAACAAGGGGTACATCGCCAGACGGGTGACAGTTCATACAGCGTGGGCTCATCAATACATTGTACACTTCGAGGAATGCTTTTTTTGAAAGCAGGCTATCTTCTGTAAGGTTGGGATGTGGATTTAGTCCGCCAGCATAGCCATTCTCTTTTTTGAAAGAAGATGCAAAAAAAGATACCAGCAATATTATCATTAACAGCAAAGTATTCCGGCTACCGGGTAATAATTTCTGAAAATATTTTTTTATCATAACAACGAATTGGTATAGCCTGTCCTATTTCCAAACCGGGGCTTTGGATGCTGCTGTTTCCTGCTTTTCTTTTAACATAAAGATAAAATGTACAAGCCCGCCGGGCTCAACATCGTCCGGATGGGAATGCGCTTCGTTCCATTGCGTAAACTGCCCCAAAGAAGCCTGGTAATGATTCAAACGCCGGGTTCAAAAAAATAGGGATTACTATTTTATGCTTTAAAATTTATTTCACCAAAAGGCATTTGCCGCACCCGTTTGCCGGTGGCTGCAAATAAAGCGTTGGCTACAGCCGGTGCAAGCGGAGGAAAACCAGGTTCTCCCACACCACCCATTTGTTCGGTACTCTCTACAATATGTGTTTCAATTACCGCCGGCGATTCATTTAACCGTAGTATCCGGTAGTTATTAAAATTAGATTGCTGTACCACACCATTTTTAAAACTGATCTCACCAAACAATGCGGCAGACAAAGCATAGTTGACGCCGCTTTCTATTTGTGCATTGATACCATCAGGGTTTACTGCCAATCCGCAATCAATAGCAGCCGTTACCTTATGTACTTTCACCAAACCGTCTTCTCCAATAGAAATTTCTGCCACCTGTGCACAATAGCTCCTGAAAGATTCATGCACTGCCACGCCATGGAAATGCCCGGCTGGCAGAGGCTTACCCCAGCCAGCTTTTTCAGCAGCCAGGTTTAATACGCCTAAATTTCTCGGATGATCTTTTAGCAGGATACGGCGGTATGCAACCGGATCTTTTCCTGCCAGTTGCGCCATTTCATCCATCATACATTCCATTGCAAATGCTGTGTGCGTGTGGCCCACAGAACGGAGCCATAAAGTAGTGATGCCCAGTTGCGGCGCATGCTGACTGATGGAATAATTGGGAATAGCGTTTAAATAAGGTGAATCAGAAACCCCTTCTGCTGATCCGGTTCCATCATCACCCGGCAATGCCTGTCCTACCATAATATGCTGCCAGAATAAGGGCATCCCCTTTGAGTCAATACCAGCTTTGATCCTGTGCAGAAATGATGGCCGGTAGTAACCACCCTGTGTATCATCTTCCCTTGTCCAGGTCATTTTAATGGTTTTACCGCTGGCTTTGGCAATATGCACCGCTTCCGATACAAAGTCTGAAGTCATGGTGGCCCTTCTTCCAAAAGCACCGCCCAAAAAAGTGGTATTTACACTTACCTGTTCTGGTTTTAATCCTAATATTTTTGCGGCAGCAGCCTGGTCACCTCCGGGCATTTGGGTACCTGTCCAAATCTCACATTTATCTCCGGTAATTTTTACCGTACAGTTAAGCGGCTCCATTGCTGCATGTGCCAGGTAGGGCATGGTAAAATCTGCAGTTATTGTTTTGGCTGCCTGTTGTATTGTTGCTGCTACATCTCCTGCTTTCTTAACTTGTTTACCTTCTTTCTCTGCTAAGTTTTTAAACCCCTCAAACTGTGTGGATGAATTAACACTTACGTTCCCCCCTAAATCCCAATCCACCACCAGCACTTTTCTTCCCTCAATAGCTGCCCAGGTATTATCTGCAATAACGGCAACGCCTGTAGGTATTTGGACTACATCCAACACACCGCTGATTTGTTTTGCTTTGGATGCATCAAAGGATTTTACCGTTCCGCCCATTACCGGCGGATGTGCCACCACGGCTATCTTCATTCCCGGCACCTGCACATCTATTCCAAACACTGCTTTGCCATTTACTTTTTCAGGCGCATCCAGGCGTTTCATCCCCTTGCCGATATATTTCCATTGCTCTTTTGTTCTGAGAGGGATTTCTGCCGGAGGGGTTAAAGTGGCAGCGCTTTCGGCCAGCTCGCCATAACTGAGTTTTTCCTTTCCTGCAAACACAAAACCATTTTCTGTGCGGCAGTCAGCCGGACTTACTTTCCATTTACTGGCTGCAGCCTGCACCAGCAAGATTCTTGCAGTTGCGCCTGCTTTGCGGTAGCGGTCGTATTCACTCCAGGTGGTGCTTGAACCACCCGTAAGCTGCATACCCCAGGAGGTATGAAAGTACTCTTTTGCCGGAGGGGCGTGTTCTACTGTAATATTTTTCCAGTCTGCATCTAACTCTTCTCCCAGCAGCATTGATAATGTTGTCCAGATGCCCTGCCCCATTTCCGCATGGGCAAGTAATATCCGGATGCTGTTATCGGAACCGATCCGTAAAAATGCATTGGGTGCAAATGAAACCGAACCTGCAGGTTCACCCAATAAATTTTTTAACCGGCCGGCGTAGGCAGGCACCATAAAAGAGATGATAAGTCCTCCACTGATACCGGCACCTGTTTTAAGAAAATTACGGCGGCTTGCATTGTAGGTTGTGTTGCTCATTTGATACCTCCTTCTTTTTGCAGTTTGGCTGCGGTGTGAATTGCTTTTCTTATCCTTGGGTAGGTTCCGCAACGGCATAGATTGCCACTCATAGCATCATCAATATCCTGGTCGGTGGGGTTGGGATTATCTTTTAATAAAACCGCAGCGCTCATGATCTGTCCACTTTGGCAGTACCCGCATTGCGGGGCATCTTCTATCAACCACGCCTTTTGCACCGCATGGCTGTTGTCGTTTGAAAGGCCTTCGATGGTAGTAATGTTTTGATTGACTGCTTTTGACACCGGCGTTACACAGGACCTTATGGCCTCACCATTCATATGAATCGTGCAGGCACCGCATTGGGCCACGCCACATCCATACTTTGTGCCAGTGAGACCGATCACATCCCTTATTACCCATAGCAGGGGCATCGCCAGCGGTACATCGACATTGTATTTTTTTTGATTGACCGTTAACTGGATCATATCGTGGTGGTTTGAAAATTAAAATGATGATTTATAGAGAACACTTTATTTAGTGTAAAATACAATTTAATTAATAAAATCCTTTTGCTTTTTATACCGGCACTCCAACATGGAATATCAAAGGCAATTTAAGCGTTATTGCTATGCACCCAAAAGGCTTGTGGAAAAAATACCGGGAGGCGGCGATAGTAATATCAACCGATTATTTAAAATGCTAAATAAATCAGCAGAATAAACTATTTGGTTAAAACTGGTTAATTTTATGCCCTGATTACTGTTACAATTCTTACACATCACCAAAAGCATAATGATTCTTTTTTCCAGCAGGGTATTATTATCGTTTCATTTACTACTCTTTTCCAATACTGTTTTTGCGCAAATCTTTCCACCCAAAAATTATCCAAAAGGTTACTTTGGCTGGCCGGTGCAGGCAACAAAAGCGCTGGTTGCCAACTTTGGTGAACTTAGGCCCAACCATTTCCACATGGGCCTTGATTGCAGGACCGAACAGAAAGAAAACATGCCGGTACTGGCAGCCGCTGATGGTTACATCGCTAAAATAAAAATTGAACCTTATGGCTTCGGCCGTTGCATTTATATCAACCATCCCAATGGCCTTACTACTTTATATGCCCACTTAAATGATTTTTACCCGGAGCTGGAAAAATATGTAACGGAACAGCAATACAAACTGGAAAGCTGGAGAATTTTTATTGATATCCCGGTTAATTTATTTCCTGTAAAAAAAGGGCAATTCATTGCTTACAGCGGCAACACAGGCGGTTCACAGGGGCCGCATGTACATTTTGAAATCAGGGATACCAAAACAGAAAAAGTGCTAAACCCTTTGCTTTTTGGCTTCCCGGTAACAGATAAAATTGCACCTGCTGTACTGAGGCTGGCTGTGTATGACCGAACAAAAAGCACCTACGAACAAAGCCCCCGTTTTATTTCATTGAAAAAGGTAAAAGGCCTTTATCAAACAGTGCCTGCAGTGATTTCTTTGCCCACCAATAAGACAAGTTTTGCCATTACTGCTTATGACCTGTATACCGGTTCCACCAATCAGAATGGCATATACGAAGCGAACCTGTATGCTGATGAAAAACCAATTGTTGGCTTTCAGCTTGACAATATCAGCTACGATGAAACCCGTTACCTCAATGCACACATAGATTATAAATTACGCAACAGCGGCGGGTCTTTTGTTCAGCATTTAAGCAGGTTGCCGGGAAATCCGCAAGGGGTATACCAGGAAGTGAATGGCGATGGCGTGATTGACCTCAGCGATAATGAAATACACAACATAAAAATTGAAGTAAAAGATACAGAGGGTAATACTACCCTGCTGCAGTTTGGCGTAAAGTCAACTGAAACAACCCCACCCGCAGCACAGCCTGCACAAAATATCTTTAAACCTGGCTACCTGAACGTGTTTGAAAACAGCAATCTCAGCTTTTACCTTGATGAAAACAAATTGTACGATGCTGTAAATTTTAAAGTTAGCCCAATTGCTGGTACGCATATTGGCTCCATCGCTTACCAGCTACACGGTGGTTATGTTCCGGTACATAGTTTTTACAATATCAACATCAAAAACAGTTATGCGGCCAATCCAAACAGGATGATCATGCGGCGTTGGTGGGGTAGTAAAACAGATTACGCAAAAGCAACACCCGAAGGCGACTGGTTCAAATCAAGTTTTAAAGCGCTTGGCAATGTAGAGTTGTACGAAGATATTGTGCCGCCCACCATTACTCCTGTTGGTTTTAAAGATGGCATGAACGCTGCTAAACTAAACCGGCTTGTTTTTGTTATCAGGGATGCAACAGATGAACTCCAAAATTTCAGGGCCGAACTGGATGGCAAATGGCTGCGGTTCAGTAATGATAAAGGCAAGACATTTATTTACAAATTTGATGAGCATTGTGGCAGAGGAGCGCATGAATTAAAATTAAGTGTGGAGGATTGTGCGGGGAATAAAACGGAGAAGGTTTATAGGTTTACGAGATAAGCCCCCATCCCTTAAAGGGGTGTAAGGCAAGCGTACTCTTAGGCAACGTTTAGTCAAAACAAAAACAGTAACAATTTTAATACTCCATCCCACCTTAGGGGATGGGGCATCAGTTATGACACATTTAACGGTAGGACAAAAAGCACCGGCATTTACCAGCATCGATCAAAATGGTGAAAAGGTTTCATTGGCACAGTTTAAGGGCCAGAAAGTAGTACTTTATTTTTACCCGGAAGATGATACCCCCACCTGCACAGAGCAGGCCTGCAACCTGAGGGACAATTTTAGTGCATTAAAAAAAGAAGGCATCGTGGTGCTGGGCATAAGCCCGGACGAAGCGGCAAAACATAAAAAGTTTGAAACAAAATTCACCCTTCCTTTTAAATTACTGGCCGATCCCAAACGTACCATCATTGATAAATATGGTGTGTGGGGAGAGAAGCAAATGTTTGGCAATAAATATTTGGGCCTGCACCGCACCACTTTTTTAATTGATGAAAAAGGCACCATAAAAAAGATATTCTTAAAACCCCGGAGCAAGCAACATACAGAAGAAATTTTAAAAGCCTGGTCTTCCATTGGTTGACGAAAAATTTACCATAAAAGAAAACTCCTGGCTGGCAAAAATAGCAGCCAAAAAATTAGGTACTCCTTCGGTAGCTATGGTACTTGGCAGCACCATTCATTTATGCCATACCAGCAAAGCAGCATTTTTGGAGGATGACAAATGGGTAAAACATGAGCTTTGCCATATCCGCCAGTTCCGGCAGCACGGATTTATCATTTTTATTACGAAATATTTATGGGAGAGCCTGCGCAAAGGTTATTACAATAATAAATATGAAGAGGAAGCAAGACAGGCAGAAAACTTATAGTACCCATTCCACTTCTCCAAAATCAAAGTAGTTATCAATAGTATCCACAGTTGCAAGTTGCCCGTTTTCGGTAACAGATTTTATGATGGTATTGAAAACAATATTTCCTTTTTTTAGTTGTACAACTTCATTTGCTTTAAATAAATGATCATTGTACTTACGCAATATACTTTCAAAGGGAATCCTATTGATTGCTGCGATGTGTTGTAGTACCTGGAGCTGCAGTTCTTTTGCCAATTCAACCACATTGAAGTGCTTACCGGTTATTTGTTTTAGGGATACGGCGTTTTTCAGCCCATTTTCAAATGCGGTATCATTTACATTCATTCCAATTCCCACCACGGCAAATTTCCAGTTGCCACCGGTGGCGGTACGTCCTATAATATTTTCTATCAGCACACCTCCTGCCTTTCTGTCACGCCAGTAAATATCATTGGGCCATTTAATTTTTGTGTCTTCCCCGGCATAGCTCCTGAAAAAATCAAAACAGCCAAGTGCAACGGCCACCGATAATTTGAATTGTTCGTCCATTGCCAGTTGGGCTGGCACTATTACAATACTAAGTGCGATGTTTTCGCCGTTACCTGTATGCCATTTTTTTCCACGCTGGCCTTTTCCACCAGTCTGGCTGTGGGCAAACCAGGCATCTCCATGCTTAGCCAATCCTGCATGGGCTTTTGCCATGGCATAGTTGTTGGTACTATCGACGCTGTCCAGTAATATAAATGACGGATCGGTAAAACCCATAGTTTGATTGATAAAGAAATTGTATTTTTGAACGCAATTGCAAGCTACATTCAACAATTGACAAAAAAAAGAATGTGTTGCCTTTCACTGGTGGTTTATCCATTATAACGTCTAAATGCAAAAAAAATAAATTTGAATAACCTTACAGTATTAGCCAGCCGGAAAAAGAATAGTATTACGAGGCTCACCAGGAACAGTAAAATTTTTAAAGTCATCATCAAAGCTATCCAGGATAAGAAAGGCGAAAATATCATCAGCCTCGACCTGAGAAAAATCCCTGAAGCGGTATCCGATTTCTTTATTATCTGCGAAGCAACCAATAACACCCAGTTAAAGGCAATAGCCGATTTTGTGGAAGCTGAGGTCAAAACAAAATGCCTTGAAGCTGCGTTTAAGCATGAGGGCAGACAGGCACAACAATGGATACTGATAGATTACGTAAATGTAGTAGTACATATTATGTTGCCGGAACCCCGAAAATTTTACCAACTGGAAGAAATGTGGAGTGATGCCCCCTTGATGGAACATAAGGATTAGTTAAAATAAATTGTTATTATCCCGATAACAGTAAATCAAAAATAAATTTGTAAGAAAGTATTTTATGGCAGAAGATAAGACAACAGAGACGAACAGGAAACCCAATCCTAATAATATTCCTCCCATTGGTGACGATAACCAAAATAAAAAGAAGCCCCGGTTTAACATTTACTGGATCTATGGAATTGCCTTTGCAGCATTAATTGGCTATAATTTTTTCCGCACGGGTATCAGCGCAGGAGTGGAGACAGACCAGATCAAGTTTACAGAAATGGTGAAGTCTGGGGATGTTGAAAAAATAAAAACCATTCGCAATAAGAAACTGGTAAGGGTATTTTTGGTAAAAGACGCTTTACAAAAGAATGCTGCCTATTATCAAAAAATATTTGACAAACAGCAATACGATATTGCGCTGAAAACGCCCGCCCCGCAATTATACTTTTCTATCGTGGAAGACAAAACATTTGCCGAGCAAATGAGCGATTTTTACAAAGATAATCCGACCGTTACCCGGGTTCCGGATTCGCCCGATGAAGAAGGTGAGTTATTTGGTCAAATTGTAACCACACTGTTGCCCATCCTCCTGATAGGGTTATTGTTTGTAATGATGATGCGTAAAGTTGGTGGCCCGGGTGGCGGTGCCGGCGGCCCGGGCGGCATATTCAACATTGGTAAATCAAAAGCTACCCTATTTGATAAAGCCTCCAGGGTTAATATCAATTTTGGTGATGTAGCTGGCCTTGATGAAGCCAAAGTGGAAGTGATGGAGATCGTTGACTTCCTAAAAAATCCTAAAAAATATACTGCCCTTGGAGGTAAAATTCCAAAAGGTGCTTTACTCATCGGCCCTCCAGGTACTGGTAAAACCTTGTTGGCAAAAGCTGTTGCAGGTGAAGCCCAGGTTCCTTTTTTCAGCTTAAGTGGTAGTGATTTTGTGGAGATGTTTGTGGGTGTGGGTGCCAGCCGTGTACGGGATTTATTTAAACAGGCAAGAGAAAAAGCACCTTGTATTATTTTTATAGATGAGATTGATGCGATTGGCAGGGCAAGGGGCAAGAACGTAATGATGAGCAACGATGAAAGGGAAAATACCCTTAATCAGTTGCTGGTGGAAATGGATGGATTTGGTACCGACTTAGGTATTATCATTTTAGCCGCTACCAACAGGCCGGATGTACTGGATTCTGCATTGCTTCGTCCCGGAAGGTTCGACAGGCAAATCTCTATCGACAAACCAGACCTGGTAGGAAGGGAAGCTATTTTTAAAGTTCATCTAGGACCGATCAAAATTTCCAGCAAACTGGATATTCATAAACTGGCAGAACAAACACCGGGCTTTGCCGGGGCGGATATTGCCAACGTGTGCAATGAAGCAGCATTGATAGCAGCCAGGAAAGGAAAAGATGCTGTGGATATGTCTGATTTCCAGGATGCAATTGACAGGGTAATTGGTGGATTGGAAAAGAAGAACAAGATCATTTCCCCGGAAGAAAAAGAGATCATTGCGTACCATGAAGCCGGCCATGCTATATGCGGCTGGTTCCTGGAACATGCCTACCCGTTATTAAAAGTAACCGTAGTGCCAAGAGGCACGGCTGCATTGGGTTACGCCCAGTACACACCAAAAGAACAGTACCTATACAATACCGACCAGTTGATGGATCAGATTTGTATGACGCTGGGTGGCAGGGCAAGTGAAGATATTTTCTTTGGCAAAATCAGCACTGGTGCCAGCAATGACTTGCAGCAAATTACCCGGATTGCCTACAGCATGATCACTGTGTATGGAATGAATGATAAAATAGGTAATATCAGCTACTACGATCCTAATCAGGAAAACACTTTTACCAAACCTTACAGTGAGGAAACCGGTAAAATGATCGACCACGAGGTGCGTAAACTGATTGAAGTTGCGTATGTAAGGACTAAAGCATTACTGACTGAAAAGAAAGAAGAAGTAGAAAAACTGGCAAAAGAATTACTGAAAAAAGAAGTGTTATTCAAGAGTGATGTAGAGGCATTGATCGGCAAAAGGCCTTATGAAGAAAAGAAAACACTGGATGTACCCGATGAACCTTCAGAACTTGTTAACGGAACTTCACCAATACCACCTGCTGAAGCAATCTCCAATGTAACACAACCTTAATTGAACAATGAGCGCTACAACCGCTAAAGAAAATATATTAAAAAAGATAAGGAAGGCACTGAGTAACCCGGTGCCTTTGCCTTTTCCTTTGAGTGAAGGCAGTACGGCTGTTTACCAGCCCCAGGCAGAAGAACCCGCAATAATTTTTGCACAGGTATTTACGGGCCTCCAGGGTAAGTTTGCTTTTTGCCTTGATGAGGAGGATATGCTAATACAGGTACAGCAATTGATAACTGCAAAACAGTGGACAAAAATTTTCTGCAACGATGGTAAATGGAACGGAGCTTTCAGTAATACGATCAGTCTTGAAAGCTGCGATGCGTCCATTACCGGCTGCGAATATTTAGTTGCCCGTACCGGTACGATTGTGATGAGCAGTGCTGAACAAAGCGGTCGTACGGTAAGTGTATATGCCCCGGTTCATATTTGTATTGCGTACACCCACCAGTTACTGTACGATATTAAGGATGCCCTGCAAAATATAAAAGATAAATACGCCCGCCCGGATGACTCGGTCGGACAGGCCGGTAATATCCCCTCCTTCATCACGTTTGCCAGTGGTCCCAGCCGTACGGCCGATATTGAAAAAACGCTGGTAACAGGTGTGCATGGCCCGAAGGAGGTGTATTTGTTTTTGGTGGAAGGCGGACAGGTTTAAAGGGTTTAAAGTTGAAGGTTTAAAGTTTTTGCATTTCAACAAACCCTTTGTATTAAGGCAACTTAGACCTTCAACCTACAACCTCAAACTACTTTTCATTCCCACACGCCCAACCCTTCCCGTATTACAGTCCATTCACTTGATGTACAGTCAATGATTGTAGATGGCACCATCCCGCCGCTGCCGCCATCAATCACCAAATCGACCAGGTTTTCAAACTTTTCAAAAATGATCCCAGGGTCGGTATATTCTTCCACCATTTCTCCCGGTAATGACGAACTTAAAATAGGATTTCCCAGTTCGGTTAATATATGCTGGCAAATATTATTATCCGGCACCCGTAATCCAACAGTGCTCTTTTTGCTCTGCAAAATTTTAGGTACTTGCTTGCTCGCTGGCAAAATAAACGTGTAGGGCCCCGGTAGATGATTTTTCAACATCCTGTACAGGGGCGTATCGATACTTTTAGTGTAGTCGCTCAAATCGCTGAGGTCTTTGCAAATGAAGGTGAGTTGCGATTTTTGAGGATCGATATGCTTGATCTTACATATTTTTTCAATGGCTTTATGCTGCCGGATGTCGCAGCCAAGGCCGTAAATGGTATCTGTGGGATATACGATCACTCCACCGTCTTTCAGGCATTCCACCACCTGCTTTATAAGCCGGGGCTGGGGATTATCGGGATGAATTTGTAAAAGCACTGAATAAATTTTTAAACCGGTATCTAATAACGCGGCGATGAAAAGCTGGAACTAAGTTACTGATTACAAACTTTCTTTCTGCTTAATAAAACTTAGTACCGCATAGCTGAAACACTTTTTAATCCGTTACTTTTGCACCGCTAAAATTTTACAACACAAA
>Ga0209181_10004108_pt1 | contig 21917 bp, 22 predicted proteins | sample MAT05_FD_187208 | JGI IMG/M metagenome (GOLD analysis project Ga0209181, IMG submission 187208) | Freshwater microbial communities from Lake Fryxell liftoff mats and glacier meltwater in Antarctica - MAT-05 (SPAdes) (version 2) | ecosystem: Environmental > Aquatic > Freshwater > Ice > Liftoff... | reverse complement strand
TGTTCTGTCTGACCAAGACCGAGCTCGAACCGCATCTGCGTGCGTTCCTTGAGAGTGGGCAGCGCAAGATTGACAAGTGGTATGCAACACTTCAGGTGGTGGAAGTCGCGTTTGACGACAATGTCGACGCGTTCGCCAATATCAATACGGCCGAGGAGTTGAAGGCGCTTGAACCAAAGGCCTAGCCGTTTGTTGAAATTCGCAATGCTAAATCCAAGCGAACTTATTGCGGGTCATTTCCCCCTTTGGAAAAGTGCGTGTCCTGAGCGAGCCGAAGGAGGGACTAAAGGGGATTTGCGGACGTTGTCGATACGCAAGTGCTTAAAATCCCCCTCGATCCCCCTTTTCCAAAGGGGGGAAGTGGAACACCGAAATCTGCTGCCAAGCGAGTATCGTGAATTTCCACAAGCTGCTAGATTCTCGCAGCGGGAGCACGCAGAGTGACGCATTACACACACTTGCGCTGTGACGAGTTTCGCAAGCATGCGTCGTGACAAGTTACGTAAGCATGCGTCTTGACAAGTTACGCAAGCATGCGTCTTGACAAGTTACGCAAGCATGCGTAAGCATGGATTACGCAAGCATGCGTAAGCGCTACGTCCGCAAGACATTCCGGCCGTCGCTGCCGCGTCGTGCGATCGTTTGGTTTCCCACCTTTGAGGAACCGGTCGGCATGCAGCGACTGCAGAGTTTCCGCCTGGTGCACGATCCGCTCGGCGCGCGGATCGCGCCGCATGTCGCTGTGGTGTTTCCGTTCCACGCCAATCTGACTGTGATACAACTGGCCAGCCATATCAAGCGCGTCACCGCCGGCTGGCCGGTGCTGCCGGTAACATTTCGCGGTGTCCAGACGGTGTCGAGCCCGAATGGACTGTTTACGATACTTATGTGCAACCTACGTTCAGAAGCAATCATCGAGTTGCACGACCGGCTTTACAAGGGGGTGCTGGCGGGATTCCTGCGGGACGACATTCGCTTCGAGCCGCACATCACCTTGGCGCAAAGCTACACCGCTCCTGCCTTTGAGGCGTCGTTGGCGGACGCCGAGCTGCGATTCCGCGACACCTACCGGGCCACTCTTCGAGAACTTTGCATTGTCACGCATGCGCCTGACGGTACAATCGCTGTCGAGGAAACGATTCCACTTTCACGTGGCTAAAGCGCAACTGAAGCGTGGCAGAAACGCAACTCAAGCCGACGCGCTGCTCATGAACGATGCCCAACTAACGACCTGACAACCCATGGCTTTAACCATCTCTCAAGCGTCCTGCGCCGACGATTACGACCCTAACTCGATGCCCGTTGCCAAAGCACGAGAGTTCATTCAGGCGTTCCTCACACCAATCGCCGGCACGGCACGCGTGCCGATCCGCTCGGCGCTCGGCCGCGTGGTGGCCGAAGACATCATCTCGCCGGTCAATGTTCCGGCGCACCGCAACTCCGCCATGGACGGCTGGGCGCTGCGTTTCGCCGACCTCGATGCAGCGGCTGAATCAAACCTCGTGGAAGTCGGTGCCTGTTTCGCCGGCAAACCATTCAACGGCACGGTCGGTGCGAAGCAATGCGTTCGCATCTTTACCGGTGGTGTGGTGCCGAGCGAATGCGACACGGTCATCATGCAAGAACGCGCGAGTGCCAACGGCAAATCGATCACGGTGGCCGCCGGTGCCAAGCACGGACAAAACGTGCGTGAAGCGGGTGAGGACCTGGTGGCGGGCGCTGTGGCGCTGGCGAAGGGTCGCATCGTGCGTGCAGCCGAGCTTGGCTTGATCGCCTCGCTTGGCATCAGCGAGATCGCGGTAGTGCGCCCGCTGCGGGTGGCATTCTTTTCGACCGGAGACGAGTTGGTCTCGATCGGCTCGCCATTGGCCGCGGGCGAGATTTTCGATTCCAATCGCTACACACTATTCGGCATGCTGCACAGAATGGGTATCGAGGCGATCGACATGGGTGTGGTGCGCGACGATCCGGCGATTCTTGAGGCAGCGTTTCGCGAAGCTGCGGGCATCGCCGATGTGGTGATTACCTCGGGCGGTGTATCGGTCGGCGAAGCCGATTTCGTCAAGACGTTGCTGGCCAAACTCGGTGAGGTGGTGTTCTGGAAAATCGCCATGAAGCCGGGCCGGCCGCTCGCGTACGGAAAAATCCACAACGCGCATTTCTTCGGCCTGCCCGGCAATCCGGTCAGCGTGATGGTGACGTTCTATCAGTTCGTACGCGACGCATTGCTCACGCTGCAAGGTGTCTCGCCGCTGCCGGTACAGCCGCTGCTTAAAGCCGTTTGCACCTCGCCGATCAAGAAAGCCACCGGTCGCACCGAGTTTCAGCGCGGCGTGCTGTATGTTGAAGAAGGCGTCTGGAAAGTCCGCACCACCGGCCAACAAGGCAGCGGCATCCTGAAGTCAATGTCGGACGCCAATTGCTTCATCATGCTGCATGACCACGTCGGCAACGTCGATGCCGGTTCCACCGTTGATGTACAAATCCTCGAAGGGATTGTATGAAAGAGTTGCCCATGAAGCGTCGTAAGTTCATTCAAATTTGTGCTGTCGGAAGTGCCGCCGGTGCCGGCTGCGGCGCGAGCCTGAATGCGTGCGCGGACGCCAAAACACCTTCGGTCGCCGGCAACGTCGCCCCGGCCAAAAAAACCGGCGTGGTTATCAAGCCGAAAAACTACGCACGGGTGAAGCTGGTTGATCGCGAGGGTCGCGCCGTCAAAGCGAAGTCACTGAAGGCAAACCACAACTACGTCTTTAACTATCCGTTTGAGTCGACGCCCTGCTTCCTGTTAAATCTGGGTCGTGAAGTCAAAGGTAGTACCGAGCTTGTCACCGAACAAGGTGAGAGCTACGTCTGGCCCGGTGGCGTGGGATCAAAGAAAAGCATCGTCGCTTATTCAGCGATCTGCGCGCACAAGCTCGCCTATCCGTCGCCACAGGTAAGCTTCATCAGCTACCGCGATAAGCCCTCGCCGCTGAGCCCGAAGGGAAATATCATCGGCTGCTGTGCTGACAAGAGCGCCTACGACCCGTTCGACGGTGCGCGGGTGCTTGGCGGCCCGGCACCGCAACCACTTGCAACCATATTGCTGGAACACGACGCCAAAACAGATGAACTGTTCGTCACCGGTACCTTTGGCGGCGAGAAGTTTGACGAGTTCTTCAAGAAGTACGAATTCAAGCTCGCGTTAGAGGCTGGCGGCGGCCGCGCCAAGGAGCGCGTCACCGCGACGGCGGTAATACGCGACCTATCTGCGCACTCGGCGCAAACGGCGCAGTGCTGATTTGCCAACCGTTTGTTGAAATTCGCAATGCTAAATACGAGTGAACTCAACGCATACCATTTCCCCCTTTGGAAAAGGGGGACTAAGGGGGATTTGCGGTCGTTCTCCACACACAATCGCTAAAAATCCCCCTCGGCCCCCTCGCTTCGCTCTCCCCCTTTACAAAGGGGGAAGTGGAATACCCGAATCACCTGTCAAACCAACATCGTGAATCTCAACCAACTGCCAACATGATTCCTTGGATTACGCGCGGCGCGCGATTTCCCAGCCCCAACACTGCGCTGGTCGATCCCGATGGTCTTCTATGTGCAGGCGGCGACCTGCAACCGGCGACCATTGTTTCGGCGTATTCGCAAGGCATTTTTCCTTGGTTCTCTGACGGCCAGCCGATCCTTTGGTGGACGCCGGATCCGCGCATGGTGTTGTTGCCGAATGAACTCAAGGTCACACGTTCGCTGCGCAAGGTGATTCGGCAGGGCAAGTTTGAGGTCACCTTTGACACCGCGTTTGATCGCGTCATCGAGAGTTGCGCTGAACCGCGTGAGCCCGGTGGCGGCACCTGGATCGTCGCAGAAATACAGAACGCCTACAAACAGTTGCACAAGCAAGGCGTTGCACATTCGGTCGAATGCTGGTTGGGCGACCGGCTGGTCGGCGGTCTTTATGGCGTGGCGATCGGGCGTGTTTTTTTCGGCGAATCGATGTTCTCGCGTGAGTCCGACGCGTCCAAAGTCGCCTTCGTGACACTTGTTGACAAGCTCAAGCAAGATAAATTTGAGCTTATTGACTGCCAGCAGCAAACTCGTCACTTGGCGAGTTTCGGCGCGCAGCCAATTTCCCGCGCCGCGTTCTTGCAACGGCTCGGCGACTTGATAAACTCGGCACAGCCAACCGAATCGGCTGCCGAACGGCACTCGGTCTGGTCGTCACCGCAATCTGTTCAATCCACCTTTTGAATGTCCACCGCCTGATCGTCTGATACGCATCTGATGTCCAAGCTCAACGACCTACCGTTTGCCAACTTGCAGTTCTACGCAACCGCGCCGTATCCGTGCAGCTACCTGCCGGGCAGGCTGGCACGCTCACAAGTGGCCACGCCAAGCTATCTGATCGACACCAACGCCTACAGCACGCTGGTGGCGGCCGGCTTTCGGCGCAGCGGGGCGTTCACCTATCGCCCGTTCTGCGACCATTGCCGCGCCTGCGTACCGGTGCGGGTCATGGCCGACCGCTTTGAGCCCAACCGCAACCAACGCCGCGTTACCCGACAGCTAGCCGCGCTCAACGTGCGCGTGACTGACCTCAGGTTTTCACACGAACACTATGCGCTGTACCGGCGCTACCAGTCGACCCGGCACCAAGGCGGCGGCATGGATCACGACTCGCGCGAGCAGTACTCGCACTTCCTGCTGCAAAGCAACGTCAGCAGCAAGCTGGTCGAGTTTCGCGAGAAGGGCTCGCTGAAGATGATTTCGATCATCGACGAGTTAAACGACGGTCTGTCGTCGGTCTATACCTTTTATGAGCCCGAGGACGACCGCCGCAGCTATGGCACCTTCAGCATTCTCTGGCAACTGGCCGAGGCGCAGCGGCGCGGCCTACCCTACGTCTATCTAGGCTACTGGATCGAGGAAAGCCGCAAGATGAACTACAAAGCTAATTTCCAGCCGGTCGAGGGACTGGATAAAGGGGTTTGGGGGCCGCTGTAGCCCGACCGCTAGTCGCCGCCTTCGCGCGCCTGTTGCACGCTGATGCTATCTCCCGCATGTTCCCCACCCCGCGCCAGAAGACTGTGTTTGGCGGATGGTACAGGCCAAACGTAATCTAAAATCACGCTTGTCCCCTCCGACGCCAAGGCTCACCGTGCTGTACTCGATCGCCCGCTCTGCGCTCTTCAAACTCGACCCTGAGCTTGCGCACAACGTCGCCCTGAAAAGCCTCAAGAAACTTGAAAGTGCCCATTTGGCGGGCATCTTCGGGCAAAAAGTGCTGAAACCCCGCACCCTGCTTGGACTTTCATTTGACAATGCGGTGGGTCTCGCTGCCGGATTGGACAAGAACGGCGAATACATCGACGCGCTCGCGGCTCTCGGTTTCGGCTTTCTCGAAGTCGGCACCGTCACCCCGCGGGCGCAACCCGGCAATCCGAAGCCACGCATGTTTCGATTGCCTGAACGCGAGGCGCTGATCAACCGCTTGGGCTTCAATAATCAAGGGCTCGACGCCTTTCTCGCCAACGTTGCCCGCGCCAAGTACCGGGGCGTGTTGGGGCTCAACATCGGCAAAAATTTCGATACGCCAAACGACAAGGCGGTTGATGACTACCTCATCTGTCTGCGCGGCGTATATCCGCACGCGAGCTACGTCACCGTAAATATTTCCTCCCCCAACACCAAGGGTCTGCGCGACCTGCAGGCAGCGGATCAACTCGAACAACTACTCTCGAGGCTCAAGAACGAGCAAACAAAGTTGGCGAAAACTCACAAGCGCCACGTGCCGATGCTGCTCAAGATTGCGCCCGACCTTGATCTCGGCGCGATCCGCGATATCGCCGCGCTGTTGTTGCAGTACGGCTTTGAAGGTGCCATTGCCACCAATACAACCACCTCGCGCGATGCCGTCATGGGCTTGAAGCACGCGAACGAAGCGGGTGGCTTGTCAGGTCGGCCGGTGTTCTCGCCATCGACGGAGGTGTTGCGTCAATTGGTGAAGCAGTTGAAAGGCAATATTCCGGTGATCGGCGTCGGCGGCATTATGTCGCCCGAAGATGCGCAGCAAAAATTCAACGCCGGCGCGTCACTCGTACAGATTTATACCGGCTTCATTTACAACGGGCCGAAGCTGATTTCCGACTGCGCAAAGTTGCTGAAATGATTGCAGCGGCGGCCCTCGCGCAGCAGATCGATGCAATCCTGCCGCAAACCCAATGCACCAAGTGCGGCTATCAAGGCTGCCTGCCCTACGCCGAGGCGATTGCAAACGGCGAGGCTGCAATCAATCGCTGCCCGCCGGGCGGCGACGCGGGCATCGGCAAACTTGCCGCCTTGCTGGGCAGGCCGACACTGCCGCTTGATGCGGACTGTGGCGCCCAGACACCACATCGCGTTGCGGTCATTGATGAAGCCGCGTGCATTGGTTGCGCGAAGTGTCTGAAGCCCTGCCCGACCGACGCCATCATCGGTGCCAACAAATTCATGCACACCGTGTTGCCGCAGCTATGTACCGCGTGTGAGCTTTGCATCCCGGCTTGTCCGGTCGATTGCATCAGTATGGAAATCGATACCCGTTATCCGCAGATGTTCAACGCTGACGCAGCACGCGAACGCTTTGCGTTTCATAACTTTCGCCTGGCCCGCGATATAGAAGAGCGCGACCAATTGCTGGCTTCCCGTGAAGCGGCGGCACTAAGCGGGAATCGCGGCGATGCCTGAAGCCCGCGCCATGAAACCGGCCGAACGGCACGAGTTCTTCCGTCGCCTGCAAGAGATCAATCCTCATCCGAAGTCCGATCTCGAATATTCAACGCCATTCGAATTGCTGGTTGCCGTCATCTTATCGGCGCAGGCTACGGACAGAAGCGTCAACATCGCCACCACGAAGCTATTTGCGGCTGCCAATACGCCCGCCGCCATTCTGAAACTCGGCGAGGTCAGGCTGATGGAATATATCCAGACCATCGGCCTGTACCGCAACAAAGCCAAGAATGTCATCGCCACCTGCGCAAAGCTGATGGAAGCGCACAACGGCAACGTCCCCGACACACGCGAAGCGCTTGAGGCATTGCCGGGCGTTGGTCGTAAGACTGCGAACGTGGTGCTCAACATTGCGTTCGGTCAACCAACCATGGCCGTCGACACGCATGTTTTTCGTATCGGCAACCGCATGGGCATCGCGCCGGGCAAGGATGTCGTTGCCGTCGAAGAAAAACTACTCAAGGTGGTACCGGCGGATTTCATGATGCACGCGCATCACTGGCTGATCCTGCACGGCCGCTACACCTGTGTGGCACGCAAACCAAAATGTGGCGCTTGCCCGGTCTATGACATCTGCGGCTTCAAGCGCAAACAAGACTTCATCGAATAGCCGTGTTTAATCCCACCCGAGATCAGGTCCGCGATTTTTTCTTCGAGTCGTGGCGAAAATTCACCGACAAGTTACCGCTCACGCCGCTTGAAGGTATGGCGTTGGAAATCATGGTGGATCACCCCGAGTACCACCAAATCCTCTCGCGGCGCGATCAGTACGTCGACCGCGATTACGCGCCAGAGAATGGCGATATCAACCCATTTCTGCACATGTCGATGCATTTGTCGATTCGCGAGCAAATCTCAATCGACCAGCCGCCCGGTGTGCGGGCACAACATCAACGGCTGTGTGCATCGTTAGGCGGCGTGATGGAAGCCGAGCACGCCATGATGGATTGTTTGGCGGAGATGATTTGGCAGGCGCAGCGCGCACGGACAGCGCCTGACGCGTCGATTTATCTGACGTGCTTGGCAGCCAAATGAACAGGGTGTCCGCAATTTGCGGTATTAAACGATCTAGCCAAGTTTGGCGGTCCAACCTCTCGGCTAAAGTCGCTTAGAGCATTTATGCTAAGCAGCGCCCCAAACCCCAACTCGACAAGACTATGTCCAAATTGATCATTTCGCACGATTGCGCGTGCCGGCTGCACGATTGCCGAACAGCGCTCCTGAGGCTGACATGAGGCCGCCGCCTGATCAGGCCGGGCCGGGGCAGGAAAGCGTCTGGGCCTATCCCCGCCCCGCGATCGCCGAGCCAAGCGCCGCGCACATCGTGATCGAGCATGCTGGCGTGATCGTCGCCAACACGCGCGCGAGCATACGAACTCTCGAGACCAGCCATCCCCCCAGCCATTACATCCCGACGGCAGATATTGCGCCGGGCGTGCTACGGCGTGCCATCGGCAGTTCCTTCTGTGAATGGAAGGGCGCGGCGATCTATTGGGACGTCGTGATCGGCGACATTGTGCTTCCCCGCGTTGGCTGGAGCTATCCGACCCCGAGCGCGGCGTTTGCGCTGCTCCGCGACCACGTCGCTTTTTATGCCGGGCCGTTTGATGGTTGTAGCGTCGATGGCCAAATGGTGGTGCCGCAGCCCGGCGATTTTTACGGCGGCTGGATCACCAGCAAGTTGGCCGGTCCATTCAAGGGCGTTCCGGGCAGTCGGGGCTGGTGACGCGAGAGGCAAGGATGCGGCGGAGTGAAGGGAGTGAAGGGAGTGAAGCAATGTTGACTATTTCTGGTTGCGCCGCCGAAACCAGCCACTCGTCCCTCGCGATATTTCGATTTCCGGACCAATGCTAGCGGTTCGTGCCCCGAGGTAAATCTGGAATTACTGGGGCCTAATCAATGGCGCACTCTCACTCATCCCAAGTTAAATCCCGACACCAAAAAAAACCCGCCATCGGCGGGTTTTTCATCACGTAGCAGGGGCAGCGTCTAGTACTTGGTTTTCAAGTCTGACTTCTGCGCCGCAAAGTAGGCGGCGAGGTCGTTGATATCCTGCGCTGACAGCCCTGCTGAAAGACCCACCATCAGCGCGTTTTTGCGCTTGCCGGATTTGTACTGGTTAAGTGCCGCTGCCAAATAGTCAGCATACTGCCCGGCCAACACCGGATATTCCGGCAGGATTGGCTTCGCGCCACCCTCACCGTGGCAGGCTTTACAGGTTTCTGCTTTCTTCGCACCGGCTTCCACGTTACCTCTGGCCGAGGCAAGCATTGGCAGGCAGGCAAATACGAGGGCGACAATAAGTTTTGTTCTCATGTTGTCACTTTCCGGCTGCGCCAGATTGCGCGTAGTAGGCGGCGATATTGACGACTTCTTTTTCTGTCAGCGCCGAGGCCAATCCCTTCATGGTGGCGTTGTAGCGCTCACCGCTCCGATATGCTTGCAGGGCGGCAACCAGATACGCTTCATTCTGACCACCAATCTTGGGCACGTTGTAGACCTCGGGGAACGCTGTCTTGGTGCCGGGAATACCGTGGCAACCGGAACACACCGCGACCGCCTTTTGGCGGCCGGCAGCGGCATCGCCTTTGGCAGCAGGTGCCTGGGACATCGCACCGGTAGCCAACACGGTTAAGGCCGTGGCAAAAAGATAATTGATTTTTTTCATGATCTCGACAGATTTGTCGTGAATTTGGAAGAGTTGTCGCCCTAAAACAGACAAAAACGACCAAAAAATTATAGCACGGGGTGCCCCGACGACGACTCGCGGCGCAGCCCGCTCGGGACGGGCGATTAGCCACATGGACCGGGTCTTACGGTTCTTGCGTGACCGGCGCATCGCCCCAAAGCGCCCACACCGCTTTGCCGCCGGACGCCTGCTGCAACCGCTCGACCATTGCCGCGTGTTGCGCCAGATCTTCCGGCGCGGCCCTGTCCACCCTGAGCGCCTCCGGCCGCACGATGGCGACATTGCCAGACTTCTGCGCCGAAACGCCACTGCCTGCACCGAGCCCGATATCGAGACTATTCTGGCCGCGCGTCAGCGCTAGATAGATATCAGCCAACAACTCTGCATCGACTAGTGCGCCATGCAGCGTGCGTGCGCTATTGTCGATTTCGAACCGCTCACAAAGCGCATTAAGCGAATTCTTCTTGCCTGGAAATTGCTCCCGCGCCATTTTCCAAGTGTCGGTAATGCGGCGTTGTGCGACACCGTTGTCGCCGTTGGCGTCAATCAGCGGTAACTTGGCCAAGGCCAATTCGGCGTTTAAAAACCCGACATCGAAGGCCGCATTGTGGATGATCAACTCCGCGTCGGCAATATAGCCCAAAAAGTCAGCGGCGATGTCACTGAACAGCGGCTTGTCGGCAAGAAACTCGAGGGAGAGTCCATGAACCTGCTGCGCAGCGGGATCGATGTCTCGTTCAGGATTCAAGTAGCACTGGAAATTCTGTTTGGTGAGGCGACGATTCACCATTTCCACACAGGCGATTTCGATGATGCGGTGGCCCCGCGCGACCTCGAGCCCTGTCGTTTCCGTGTCTAGAAAAATCTGTCTGGCCATGCGCGTCGTCGTCTTTCAATAGGTCAGATCGAGATAGCGGCAGCGACGCCGCGGTTGGCGAGTTGGTCGGCGCGCTCGTTGCCTTCGTTGCCGGCATGCCCCTTCACCCAGCGAAACTCGATCTGGTGTTTTGCAACCAAGGCATCGAGTTGGCGCCACAAATCATCGTTCTTCACCGGCTTCTTGTCGGCCGTGCGCCAACCGTTGCGCTTCCAGCCGTGTATCCACTCCGAGATACCTTTTTGCACGTAAGCTGAGTCGGTGTAGACCACCACTTGACACTCACGGGTGAGTACCGCAAGCGCTTCGATAACCGCGCGCAACTCCATACGATTGTTGGTGGTATTGGCTTCGCCACCAAAGATCTCGCGTTCAGTGGTGCCAAAACGCAGCAACGCGCCCCAGCCGCCCTGCCCGGGGTTGCCTTTACACGCTCCGTCGGCGTAGATAACGACTTCTGACACTATTTGACCACCCGCAGGTGTGTAGAGCGGTTGGTGGCGGTGGCGTACTTGCGCTCTCTGGTCGAGCGCTCACCCCATTTCGGTGTCATCAGGCGCATACCCGCAACGCGCTTAATCGCTTCGACCATGTACACGCCGCCGGCCACACCCCACCAACGGTCCCCGGTGGTGTCCATAAAACCCAGTCGTTGCTGCCATTTCGGGTTTGCCAACGGCGGAATGTAGCAGGCCAGCTTGCCGGCAGTAGGTTCAAAACTGAGCAACTGCAACCAGTCTTTCATCCGCACCAACGAAACGAATTGGCCGTTCCAAGGCGCGCCCGCCGACGACCATGCACGCCGCACGCCGTACAGGCTCCACGGGTTGAAGCCAAGAATCATGATGCGACCCTCCGGCCGCATGACGCGGTCAACTTCGCGCAACACCTCGTGGGGATTGAGCGAGAACTCAAGTGTATGCGGCAGCAGACAAAGATCGATGGATTGCGCCTCGAAGGGCAATTCGTGAAACTGCGCGCGCACGGTGGCTGCATCACTATCCGGTGAGACGCGATGCAGGTGCGTAATACGCGACTCACGCAACAGATCAAACTCCGGCAAGCCCAATTGGATCGCGTGGTAGCCAAAGATGTCCGGGGTGGTGGCGTCCAGCCACGCGCGCTCGTGTGCGAGCGTGTAGGCGCCGAGGGGGCTGTGCAACCACTCGGCTAAACTGACGGGAACATCACTTTTCATACCCAAATTTTAACCCGAAGCCTCGCCCGTACGAACCTATGCTCACGGTATTTCCTGTTCCCGCCTTCACCGACAACTACCTGTGGGTGACCGACGACGGCACCTACGCAGCGGCGGTGGACCCGGGCGATGCGGCACCAGTCATCGACTATCTTGAGCGCAACTCGCTAACACTCACCGCGATATTGATCACCCACCACCACCCAGACCACATCGGGGGCATCACTGCACTGCTTGACCAGTACCCGTCAAATGGTATTCAGGTTTACGGGCCTGCCAAAGAAAATATCCCCTCATGCAACGTCCGCCTGCAAGAAGGCGATGTTGTTGAATTGAACGCGCCGGCGGTCCGATTTGATGTAATTGATGTACCGGGCCACACAGACGGACACATTGTCTTTTACAGCGTCGAACACCACTGGCTTTTTTGTGGGGATACGCTTTTCGGCGGCGGATGCGGCCGGCTGCGCGAGGGTACCGCCAAACAAATGCAGTCGTCGCTCGCCAAACTTAAGGCGTTACCCCGTGACACCAAGGTCTATTGTGCACACGAGTACACCTTGGACAATCTGCGCTTTGCGGTCGCCGTGGAACCCGACAGCACGCGACTCCAACAACGCATAGAGGCGGATACTGCCAAGCGTGCGCGCGGTGAGCCGACGCTACCGTCAACGATCGGCGTTGAGCGCGACACCAACCCGTTCTTCCGCTGGGACGTGACCGCTGTCAAACTCGCCGCGCAGCGCGCATCTTCAGGCAATATTGGCCCAAACGCCGCACCAGATCTTGTATTTGGTGCGATTCGCGAATGGAAAAACCACTTCTAACAGGACCACGCATGCCCTTGAATTCGCACGATACGCGACCGGCAACCGCAGCTGATGTGCCCACCATCCTCCAGTTGATCCAGCAGCTGGCGGTGTACGAAAAACTTGAGCACATGGTCAGCGGTAACGTCGAGACGCTCAACGAGGCGTTGTTTGGCGAGAAACCTTCGTGCGAATGCGTGCTCATTTCTGAGGCCGGCAAAACGATTGGCTTCGCGCTTTACTTCATGACCTTTTCGACCTTCTTGTGCAAAAGCGGTTTGTACCTGGAAGATCTATTCGTTGTCCCCGAGGCACGCGGACGCGGACACGGCAAGGCGCTGTTGATCTACCTGGCGCAACTATCCCGGCAGCGCGGCTGCGGAAGATTTGAGTGGCGCGTGCTCGACTGGAACAAGCCCGCCGTCGATTTTTACCGCTCACTTGGCGCGGACATCATGCCGGAGTGGTACTTGGTGCGCATGACCGAAAATGAGATCGCCAAACTGGCGGCTGAGGCGATCTCGCTTCGTTAGTTGCTTGACCCGGCTACTGCTCGATCAAGTTTGCGACGTTGCGGAAAGACGCCGAGACGTTCGTTGATGCGTTGAGCGTCAGCACGCACGGGCCGTTGGTGATGCAACTCGCCGCACCCTTGTCGCCCTTCCAACCGACGAATATCCAGCCTGGCAGCGCACGCGCGGTGAGCGTCACGGTGGCGGCGGTATCGAATTCGTAGCTGAACGGCCCACCCTTGCAGTCAAAACACTGCACGTTGGGTGTCCCGCCGTTGCTGCTGACATCCACCGTGCCACGGCCGTTGATCTCCAGAGTGAGCGTGGTTGGCGCGACGACGCTAAACGCAGCAATCGAAAGGCCGCCGGGGCCCGGCAAACGAAACGCGGGATTTCCACCTACGGTGGTTTGAAGCACGTCGCCGCCGGGCCCGAATGCAGCACCGACCATCACCCGCGACGCGCCGAGGGGCTCAACTGCTGAATTGAATGAATTTTGCGAATCGTTGGACCCAAAACTCGGCGCCCATGCGGTGTCGCGCGATCCATCAGGCCGAATTTTCCATACGAACGGGCGCACTTGGTTGGTGAACGTCGTAGGAGACTCGGTACCGATCACAAACACAGCGCTGGGTGCCGAGCGAATCCACGTCGGCGTGCCGGGCATGCCGGTAAACGGTTGCAGGAATGTCGGGTCGATCGCGCCGCTGGCGCCATTGATCTTCGCCAGTCGCGTGTTCACGCCACTGATGGTCGTGAAGCCGCCGCTGACATAGATGTTGGTGCCGTCGTCGGTCATCGCGCTGATCGAGCCATTCGGATTCGGGTCCCACGAACTATCGATTTGACCGGTCGTGGCGTCGATGCGTGCAAGCGTGCGCAGTTGGCCATTCACCAGCAATCTTGGTGATCCAACGAAATTTGCAGTGTTGGGAAAGCCGACGTAAACAAAGTTGCCTACCTTGGCGATGGCGCGTTGACAGAGCGTCCCAAACGCCACCTGCGCCAATTGCGGACGCCAGTTGACATCCACCTGCGCATTGGCGGCTGATACCTTGGCGAGGCAATTGGTGATCACGCCATTCACTGTATAGGCACCGCCAACGATGTAGATATTGTCGGCGTCGCCGGCGAAGGCGCGCGCGGTGCCGTCGATGGTCGGTGCCCAATTTGCATCAAGCGCACCGGTGATACTGTCGTAGCGCGCGATGAACTGCCGAACTGAGGATCCGGAAAATCCGAAGCTGCCTCCCACATACAGCTTACCCAAAATATCCCGGATACCGATGACCAGACCGTTGGGCCCGCTATTAAAGGTCGGGTCGAACGTGCCGTCTGGGTTGAATCGAATCAGATTGTTCAATGCAACGCCGTTGGCTTCTTGAAACGCGCCCCCCATCAACACCCGACCATCGGCCAAGCGGGTTGACGAGGACACCAAGCCCTGCCCTTTGAGATTCACGTTGAAGCCGGGGAACGGCGCGCCGGTCGCGCGATCCACCTTCAGAATACTTCCGGTGCGCGTCGGACCGTAATAACCCGGCCCGCCGACGAACACACCCTCCGAAGCGACGTTTACAAACGTTGCGGTGGCGTTGCCGCCCGCCAACGTACGCCCAGCGAACGCGCTATCGGCGACGCCGGTATTCGCGTTGTACTTGGTGAGGACGGTTTGCGAACTATCGCTGAAGAAGCGACCTGCCAGCGCGTAAAGGCTACCCGAGCCATCGAGCGCCAGCCCATAGTGGGCTCGAATCTCGTAGGTTGCCGGCGTTCCGACGAATACCCCGGGCGGATTGATCACCCCAACCCAGCCGCTGGCGACTTGGCCGGTGGTGCCATTAAGCTTTACCAAGTTATAGGGCGAGGTCAAGCTGGAACCGATCGTCGCGGTTCCGGTGGCTTGCCCAGCGACATAGATGTCGCCCGCGGCATCAGCGATTGCGCGGTTGATGAACATATCAATTGCCGTCAAATCCGGAGTCCAACTGGTGTCCTGCACGCCCGTTACCGGGTTGATCCGGTAGATCCGAGAATTTCGTGACGGTCCCAAATTGACCTTGCGGCCGACCACGTAAACCGGCCCGTTGGGGACCGGCGCCGCAAAGACAAACCCGGCCGGAATATCGTCGGCCAGATTGACCACGACTTGCCTACCGTCAAAATTCGCATCGGCCGCGCCGCTGACGGAGGTAGCCGGAATTTTTGCCATCCTCACGTTGGATTTACCGCCGATGTCATACAGACTGCCAAAAGTGTACAGGTTGCCGCTGCCGTCAAGCGCGATAGAGGCCACCGCGACTTGGTTATTGCCGCGCCGCACGGGATTGGGATTCCATGCCTGATCCACACTGTTGGTCGTCAAATTTATGCGTGCCAGCCCGTTGCGCGCCAACCCGCCGATCGATTGAAAATCCCCCAAGACGTAGGCGAAGTTTCCAAAAATCTGGACATCAAACACGCTACCCACACTCCCCGCTGCGTTATAGGGATCGATATCGACCGTAAAGGTAGTGTCCAATGAACCGTCCACGTTAACGCGCAACAGGCCCTCCTTGAACACCCCTGAGAAAACGGGATTTCCCGCACTGCCGAGGAACTGGTAGTTGGCCACCCCGCCGCCAGCCACCAGCAGCTTGCCGTCCGCTTGCCGCGCGACCGCGTCCGGGATGGCATTGCGCAGCAACAGCAGCGTCGGGTCAGGCAGTGGCTGCTGCGCGCCGACCGAGGTCGCGAAGAGGGCGCCACAAATGCCGCAGGTAAGCCTGCGTTTTATCCAATCGCCGATGCGCTTCGATAAGGTCTTTTCCGACCAACAGATAACGTCAAACGCGTTGAAAGTTTTCGGGTCAAGCATGTCCACTCCCTTGCCATTCTTGATTTTTTTCCGCAAGTAGAACGACGCTAAACCCCGGGTCGCCTGCCCACGCATATTAGATAAAGATAATCTTTACAGTCCGATAAGCTACACCACCTCCCCGCGAGTTTCAATAAGAAGATACCGCCATTTAGGGCAACTTTGCATTGGCGGTCAACCACGGCGTGGCCGCTATAATGTGACATGCAAAAACATCGACTCCTGCGAGCGATCGCTGTGTCATGGGTACTCACATGCACCGCAGCCATCGGCCAAACTCCACCCGCGTCACCCACTACGTCTTCGGCACCAGACCCAATCACGGCAACGCCTGCACTGAACGGCGGCGCAATACCTGCGCCCGTCGCCACCAGCGACGGCAGCACCGAAAGCGGGCAAGCCATTGAGAAAGATCTCTGGCAGCGGGTCCGCCGGGGATTTGTCATGGGAGAGCTGTCTTCAACGCTGGTACAAAACCAGGAACTTTGGTACGCCAATCGTCCCGACTACATCCAGCGTTTTGTCGAGCGTGGGGCACGATACATGTATCACATCGTTGAAGAAGTCGAGCGGCGCGGGCTGCCGACTGAAATCGTGCTGCTGCCAATTATAGAGAGCGCGTTCAATCCACAGGCCTACTCGCGCGCCCACGCGTCCGGCATGTGGCAGTTCATCCCCTCCACAGGTAAGGATTTCGGCCTCAAGCAGGACTGGATGACCGACAACCGTCGCGATGTGCTGCTTTCCACCAACGCCGCACTCGATTATCTGACCAAGCTCTACGGCATGTTCAATTCGTGGGAGTTGGCGTTCGCCGCCTACAATTGTGGCGAGGGTTGCGTTGGTCGCGCCATCGCGTTCAATCAACGCAAGGGATTGCCGACCGACTTCGTCAATCTTCGGCTACCGAACGAGACGCGCGCCTATGTGCCGAAACTTATCGCGGTAAAAAACATCATCCTTTCACCGGGTAGCTATGGCATCAACCTGCCGGCAGTAGAAAACAGGCCATTTTTCACGATGGTGCCGGCACCGCAGAAAATTGATGTCAGCCTCGCGGCCAAGTTGGCGGAGATGGCACCCGATGAATTTGCCCAACTAAACCCGTCATTCAATCGGCCGGTGGCGTCGACCGGCACCGGTTACTTCCTCGTGCCCATCGAGCACGCTGACATTTTCAAATTCAACATCGATCTCTACCGAACGCTGAACGCGCCGATGGTGTCGTGGACCACCGTCGCCGCCAAGCGGGGCGATGCGGTTGACGCTGTTGCGAGGCGGCACGGCATGACGGCAGCGTACTTGCGCGCAAGCAACGGCCCGTTTAAAGAAAAAAATGGCAAGTTCACCCAGCCGGTGACATTCATGGCACCCAACCCAAAGGACGCCGGCGAGATACGTGACGCGTTCGAGCGCAAAGTCGCGCTCAAGCGCGAACAGCTTTATGGCACCGTCACCGACGGCGACGACGGGCCGCTCATCAGGGGCGCGCCAAAGTCTGACCCGGTGCAATTTGGCGGACTCGGGCGCGTCGTCAAGCTTGAGCCCGCACAGGTTGCAACGCAAACAGTCGCGATCATCACCACCCGGCCGCCCGTTGCAGCCAGCGGTACGGACAGCTCTGCGGGCTACGCGGCCCCCATAGCCGTAGCCGCAACCGAAACCGCCGAAACAAGCCCCGCGCCGTGGATGCAATATCGCGTGACCAAAGGCGACACACTGTTCTCCATTGCCAAGCGCGCCGGCCTGCCACTCAGCGATATGAAGTCTGAGAATAAATTGACCGGCAACACAGTGAACGTCGGGCAGGTGCTTCGTGTCCCCGCTGTGGCCACGGCAAATTTCGTCGAGGCCACCGAGCCACCTTCACCCGGCGCAACCACCGCGTCGACAGGCGGCGCAAACACCACCGCAAAATCGCCCTCGACTAAGAGCGCGCAGAAGGCCACCTATACCGTACGCAATGGTGACACGCTCTACGCCATTGCGAAAAAATTTCAGACCAGTGTGGACGCCCTGCTCTCGCTTAACCGCATGAAAGCCAACGCGGTACTGCGACCGGGCGTCCGCATCAAATTGGGTTGATGCCGGGCGCTACGCCGCCCTGGCGTTGGACTCGCCCTGCCACCCCTTCGGAATTGATCCCAACAATTTCTTGGTGTATTCCTGCTGCGGGTTGAGATAGATATCGTCGGCATTCGCGACTTCAATCACGTCGCCCTCTGACATCACCATCACCTGATCCGAGATGTACTTCACCACGGCAAGATCGTGCGAGATGAAGATATAGCTCATCTTGTATTCGTCTTGCAGGTCCTGCAAGAGATTGAGCACCTGCGCTTGTACGGATACATCAAGCGCCGAAACTGACTCGTCGCAAATCAACACATCCGGCTTCATGGTCAGGCAGCGCGCAATGGCGATGCGCTGGCGCTGTCCGCCGGAAAATTCGTGCGGGTACTTGTAGAACGACACCTCGGGCATGCCGACGCGCTGCAACAGCGCCATCGCCATTTGCACGCGCTCTTGCTCGTTCGCGCCGATGTTGTGAATGACCATCGGCTCAAGCAAGATCTGCCCGACCGTAAAGCGCGGGTTCAATGACGCGTAGGGATTCTGAAATACGATCTGGATGCGGCGCTTGTACTTCATCAGCTCGCGCTCGGAAAGTTTCAGCAAATCAACGCCATCGAACAGCACTGCGCCGCCCGAGGCGTCGTGCAGACGCATCAATGTCAGGCCAACGGTGGTCTTACCCGAGCCCGACTCACCGACCAGCCCCAATGTTTTGCCGCGCGCCAGTTTGAACGAGGCATCTTTGACTGCCGCGACCTCGCGCTTCTTGAACAGGCCATCCTTCAACTGAAATTTCTTCGACAGGTGTTTGACTTCCAACACAATCTGGTCGTCGGCCGTGTAGCCGCGCGTCTGCTGCGTGATGTTCTCCGGACGCAAGCCTTCCGGGCGCATGAAATCGTCGATCACCGGCAGGCGCTTGGGCCTGGATTCGACATTCGGACGGCACGACAGCAGCGCCTTGGTATATGGGTGCTGCGGCGTCTCAAAAATCATCTTGGCGGTGCCCTTCTCCTTGATCTCACCGCCTTGCATCACCACCACGTGGTCGGCGATTTCGCCGACCACTGCGAGATCGTGCGTGATAAAGAGCACCGACATGTGGTGTTTACGTTGCAACGCCGCGATCAAATCGAGAATCTGCTTTTGAATTGTCACGTCGAGCGCCGTCGTCGGCTCATCGGCGATCAGCAGCTTCGGTTCGCACGCGATGGCCATGGCGATCATCACCCGCTGCTGTTGCCCGCCGGACATTTCGTGCGGGAAAGAATGCATCCGCAACTTCGGGTTGGGGATACCGACTTCGTTCATCAACTCTTCGGCGCGCCCCCACGCCTGCTTGCGCGTCATGCCGATGTGCAGCCGCAACGTCTCGGCGATCTGGTCGCCGCAGGTGAACACCGGGTTTAGCGAGGTCATCGGCTCTTGGAAAATCACCGAGATGTCCTTGCCACGAATGTGTCGCATCGGCGCGTCCTTGAGGGTCAGCAAGTCGGTGCCATTGAAGATAACCTTACTTTCCGGCGACACAATCGCTTGCTCGGGTGGCAGCAAACGGATGATCGCCATGGCCGAGACTGATTTGCCAGAGCCCGATTCACCGACCAGCGCGACGGTGGAATTGCGCGGTACGTCAAACGACACGCCCTTGACGGCGTCAAAAATGTTGCCGCCATCGAGCCGGAATTTGACGTTGAGGTTTTGTACTTCTAGTAGGTTATCCATGTTTGTGTCCCCGGGCGTCATTTAATCTTGGGGTCGAGCGCATCGCGCAGCGAATCCGTGAGCATTGAAAATGCCGTCACCAGCAACGCCATCGACACCGACGCGGCCACCAGTTGCCACCACTTGCCGATGACCAGTTCCGACTGGGCCTCCGCGAGCATGGTGCCCCATGAGACCGAATCGACCGGCACACCGAGCCCGAGGAACGAGAGGATCACTTCGGCCTTGATGAACTGCACGACGTGCGACGAAAGCTGCACCAGACAAACGTGGGATACGTTAGGCAGGATGTGGACAAACATGCGGCGCGTATGGGTCGCGCCGATGGCTTGCGCTGCCTTCACATACTCACGCGAGGCGTGCTTGATGTACTCGGCTCGCACCAAACGGTAGATGCCGGTCCAACCGGTGAACGCGAGAATAAAGATGATGGTATCAATACCGCGCTTGAACACAGCGGCAAAGGCGAGGATGAGGAGGATGTACGGGATCGAGGTAAATACGTTGTAAAACCACTCGAGGAAATCGCCGGTCTTGCCGCCCATGTACCCTGATAGCCCGCCCAGCACGGTGCCGATGAAGGTCGCCAGCAGCGCCGCAACCAGCCCGACAAAGATTGATGTCTCAGCACCTTTGATCGCTTTCTGGATCACGTCGCGCCCCCACTTGTCTCCGCCGAACAGCAACGTGTCGGCGCGCGGCGTATCGGTGATTTTGATCTCGGCTGTACGCTTTTCCCACTCGGCGTATTTCGGTGCGAGCGGGTCGATGTCCGACAGGTCGACGAAGGGCACCTTCGCCCCGCTGTCCTTGGTGGCCGCTTGCGCGGCTTCCAGATTCTCCGCCCCCGCCATGAAAGACGGATTGGCGTACGACACGCCGACTTCCTTGGCCCAGTTTTTCGCGATCAGGCCCGTGTACGAGCCAATCATGAGCAGTAGGAAGAATGCCACGACGACAAGCGCTACCATGCCGATCTTGTCGCGTTTGAGACGCCGCCACGCCAGCGTCCAGAGGCCTGGCGATGCTTGATGTCGCGGAGTTGGCGGGGAGGTAAGGACAGCACTCATATACAGTTCCTTTGCTGCAAAAAAATTGGATCCCCACCTTCGTGGGGATGACGATTTTCTACAAAAAATTTCACCGAAATTTTTTAAGAAAATCCGTCATTTGAACGTCACCCGTGGGTCGACTGCTTTGTAAGCAACGTCAACCAGCAAGTTGATGATCATGGTAATCATGGCCAAGTAGACGGTTGCCGCCTTGATCACCGGGAAGTCAGAGCGGTTAACGGCGACTAGAATTTCGCGACCAATGCCCGGAATGGAGAAGAACGACTCCAACAGGAACGAACCGACGAACAGGCTGGGAATCGCAATGCCAACGTTGGTGATGATCGGAATCAGCGCATTGCGCATAACGTGCTTGAGCAGCACGGTATTCTCTGACAAGCCCTTGGCGCGCGCCGTGCGCACGTAGTCATTGTTGATTTCGTCGAGGAAGAAGCTGCGATACAGCCTGAGTGCTGGTGCAAGCCCGACGAAGATCGCCAGCATGATCGGCAGCGGCGCGTAAGTCGCGACGTTTTTCCAGAAGTTATCACTCCAGCCCTGCACCGGGAACACCCCCCACTTGAAGCCAAAGTAGTACTGCGCGACGATGATGTAAACCAAGAATGAGATCGACATCGCGACGGTGCAGATCATCATGATCATGCGGTCGGTCAGCGTGCCGCGTACATAGGCGACACCAATCGCCAAGAAGATGGCGATAATCGTTTCGAGCACCAACACCGGAATCATGATGGTCAGCGTTGGCCCGATGCGCGTCATCAGGATCTTCGGCACTTCCTCGTTGGTGGCCCACGAGCGCACTGCCTGGCAACCGCTTTCGGCTGCTTTGGCTGGCGCCTTTGCGTCTGCCTTCGCGTCAGGCTTTGCCTCGGCTTTAGTGTCTGCTTTTGCCGGCGGCTTGGAGGCTTCGTCCTTGGCGGTAAACGAACGCCATGTGCAGGTAAAGCCGGTCGCGACTTCAAACGCAAAGTAGCCTAGCTGTACGAGATACGGCTGGTCGACGCCGAGCTGCTTGCGGATGTTCTCGATCTGCTCTTTGTTGGTGATCTTGCCCGCCAGCACCAGCGCCGGATCGCCACCGACCGCGTTAAACAACACAAAGATGAGCAGCATTACGCCCGCAAGCGTGGGGATCATCTGTCCGATTCGTCTGAGTACGTAGGCGCCCATGGGCCTCCCTAATTTTTTTGTTAAGCGATGTTACGTTGAATTCAGAGATTTACTGCTGCATGACTTTCTTTTGCATCTCGACGTCGACGTCGAGATACTTGAAACTGGTATACAGAATCGGGTGCTTCTTGTAGCCCTTCACCCACGGATTGATGAAGTGTGTGAACTGGCGGTG
>Ga0209181_10004107_pt1 | contig 21920 bp, 17 predicted proteins | sample MAT05_FD_187208 | JGI IMG/M metagenome (GOLD analysis project Ga0209181, IMG submission 187208) | Freshwater microbial communities from Lake Fryxell liftoff mats and glacier meltwater in Antarctica - MAT-05 (SPAdes) (version 2) | ecosystem: Environmental > Aquatic > Freshwater > Ice > Liftoff... | reverse complement strand
GCGCCGGTCGTGTATTGGAGCGGCATCATCGAGAGCGGGCCGGAACGCCGCGAAGTGTTTTACGATGTGCCGGATTATTTCGCCGGGCGGCTCAACATCATGGCCGCCGCCGTCGCGCCCGAAGCCCTCGGTGTCGCGGAGAAGCACACGATCGTGAAAGGCCCGTTCGTCCTCACGCCGAATGCGCCGTTCTTCGCCGCACCGGGCGATGAATTCATCGCGTCGCTCACCGTGGCGAACCAGCTCGAAGGCGACGCCGTGACGGATCAGGTCGCCGTCGCAGCCGAGCTGATCGGCGGACTCGAAATCATCGAGTCGCCGAAGTCGCCGCTCACCATCGCAGTCGGCAAGGAGGCGACCGTGCGCTTCCGCGTTCGTGCGAAAAATGCGCTCGGCAACGCGGAGCTGAAATTCTCCGCGAGCGCGGGCAAGGAACGCATCGAGCAGAGCGCGACGATGTCCGTGCGTCCCGGCGTGCCGCGCACGGCGATCGTGCAGACCGGATGGTTCCGCAAGGACTCGCATGATGTCCCGATGCAGCGCGACTTCTTCGCGGAGTTTGCGAAGCGCGAGGCTGTCGTCTCCACGACACCGCTCGGCCTCGCACGCGGTCTCGCCGCGTATCTCCGCGAATACCCGCACGGATGCAGTGAGCAGATCACCAGCCGCGCATTCCCGTGGCTCGTGCTGCGCGGCGATGCGGACTTCGGACTGCAAAATGAGGAAGCGGAAAAGGTGCTCCGCGACACCGTCTCGCTGCTCGCACGCCGGCAGAATGGCGACGGCGGATTCGGCTACTGGTCGTCATCCGCAAACCAGGACGGCTTCGACTACCTCAGCGTGTATGTGACGTTCTTCCTCACGGAAACAAAAGCCGCCGGCTTCCACGTGCCGGGGCCGACGCTCGACGCCGCGTTGCGCCGCATCCGCCTGATGGCCGATGCGAAAATCACGGAGCCGTGGCATGACAACAACGGATGGCACTACGAACGCACGCGTGGCGAAGCGAACATCCAGGCCGCCGCGATCTACCTGCTCACGCACAACGAGGAAGTGACGACAAACTACGCACTGAAGATGCGCGACTTCCTCGAAAAGAAAGTCCCCGCCGAACTGTGGCAGCGCGATCCTTCCGCCGCGTGGCTTGCCGCGACTTGGCGCATGCTGAAAAAAGAGGACGAGGCGAAGAAGCTGATCGCCATTCATCGCAAGGCGCGCGCGGGCGCTCCGAAAAATTGGGACCGGAGTTACTACTACGAGTCGGAACTCACGCGCGAGGCGATGACGTTCACCGTGCTGTGCCGGCACTTCCCGGAAATCGCGGGCACGTTCGGCCACGACGATCTGCGGCCCATCACCGAGCCGCTGGAGAATGGCGACTTCCACACGCTCTCCGCCGCGTGGAGCGTGCTCGCGCTGAAATCCTACGCGACTCTCGCGAAGGCGAGCGGCGTGAAAGCGGGAATCGCGGAACTCACCGGCGCGAGTGCGAAGACGCTCGTGGAAGCGCGTGCCGGAATCGTGAGCGCCAAGCTTGCGCCCGGCGGCGGTGTCGCGCGGTTTTTCCTCACGCGGCCGGACGACGCGGCAAAAGTCGGCGCATGGTATCAGGCCATCGAGACGGGCTTCGATCGCGCGCTGCCCGCCGTCGCGGATGCGCATGGCATCGAGGTCTTCCGCGAAATTCTCGATGAAAAAGGCGATGCCGCCACGATGGCGAAGGTCGGCGAGACGCTCCGCATCCGCCTGCGCGTGCGCAATGTCAGCAAGACCCCGCAGCCGCACATCGTGCTGAGCGAACTGCTCCCCGGCGCATTCGACTTCGCCCCGCAGGGCGAAGCGCACGCGCTGAAGCCCGGCCTGAACACATTGGCCGGCGCGGAGTATGTGGACCTGCGCGAGGACCGCGCGCTGATCTTCTGCGACCTCGCGAACGACGAGACTAAGACGTTCGAGTATTCCGTGCGCCCGACCTGCGCCGGCGCATTCACGCTCCCGCCCGCCTACGCCGAGAGCATGTATGACCGCGCCGTGAATGCGCGCGGCGTCGCCGGGAAATTCACCGTGCTGCCCCGCGAATGAAGATGAAAGCGGAAGATCATGCGTCGGGTAGCGCGGGCGTCCCGCCTGCCGGTACACGCGTCTCGCGTGAACCATCGAAAGTCGGTGACGGTGTATTCGAGAATGACGTCTCGTGTGTGTGCGATGGTCGGGGCGAGGACGCCCCGACCGGCAGGCCGGACGCCTACGCTACCCGATGCACGCAGATCCGCTTGCGACGACGACACGGGAGAGGATGGCGTTTTCTCCATCGCTCCCTGTTTTCCCTCGCGATTTTCACAGCCGTGCTATGGATCGCCTGGCTGCTGCTGCCGAAGCCCGAACTGTCGCCGCCCGGCGCGGAGTTCTCGCGTGTGGTGTTGGACCGCGAAGGGCGCGTCCTTTTCTTCACGCTCACGACCGATGGAAAATACCGCCTGCCCGCGAACTTGGGCGAACTCTCGCCGGAGCTAATCGCGGCGACGCTCGAAATGGAGGACCGGCGTTTCTTTTCCCACCACGGCGCGGATCTGCGCTCGCTGCTGCGCTCGGCGTGGGGCGTCATTTCGCGCCAGCGGCTCGGCGGTGGCTCGACACTCACGATGCAATACGCACGCCTGCGCTGGCATCTCAACACCCGCTCGCTCCGGGGCAAATGCACCCAGGTCTTCCGCGCCGTGCAGCTCGAACGGCACTACGGCAAGACCGCCGTGGCCGAAGCCTACTTCACCTTCGCGCCTTACGGCGGAAACGTGGAAGGCGCGCCCGCCGCAAGCCTGCTGTGGTGCGGCAAACCCGCGAGCGATCTCACGCTGCGCGACGCTGCGGCGCTGAGCGTGCTGCCGCAGAGCCCGACAGCACGGCGTCCGCGCAAAGACGGGAACCCAAAGCTCGCTGCAGCGCAGGGACGCCTCATGGCGCGCCTGCGCACGGCGCGCGGCGAACCAGCGAGCGAACTGGATGCGGAATTCTCCCTGCGCCCTGCGCCGGTGCCCCGGCTCGCGCCGCATTTCGCAATGCGAATCGTGGCGCAGGCGTCCTCGCCGGCGGGGTCAGCGGGCATCCTGCCCGCAAGCGGTTTTCATGCGGGCGGGACGCCTGCTGGCCCCACAGACAGGATGTCTGCGCCCCTCCGCACCACACTCAACCTCGAACAACAGCAGACCATCGAGCGCAGCATCACCGATTTCCTGTCGCGTGAACGGAGTCGCGGTCTGCGCAATGCCGCGGCAATCCTCGTTCACGCACCCACGCGCGAGGTGCGCGCATACGTCGGGTCTGCGGGGTTCTTCAATGACGGCATCCAAGGGCAGGTGGATGGCGTTACCGCGCGACGTTCGCCTGGCTCGGCACTGAAGCCCTTCATCTACGCCCTCGCACTTGATGCGGGCCTCATCCATCCGCGCACACTGCTCGACGACGCGCCGAAGCGTTTCGCCGGCTACAATCCCGAGAACTCCGATCGCGGATTCCTCGGGCCGATCCCCGCGGCAGAGGCCTTGCGACGCAGCCGCAATGTGCCAGCCGTCGAATTGCTCTCGCGCCTGCCCGGCGGCGGACTTGATTCATTTCTCCGCGATGCAGGCGTCCAGCTTGCCAAACCGCCCGGCGAATACGGACTTTCCCTCGCACTCGGCGGCGCGGAAGTGTCGCTCGAAGAACTCGCAATGCTCTACGCAGGGCTGACAGAAAGTGACACAGCCCGTCCCGCCTGTGCGGGGCGCGACACTCAGGATCATCTCCACCGATCGCGCGTGGCAGGCGATTCTGCCACGGCTTCGCCAAGCCGCACCCGGGCACTGCCGGGACGGGCTGTGTCACTTTCCAGCACAGTCGGGACGGGCCGTGTCCCACTCTCGGCGCCAGCGCGCTGGCTCACACTCGATGCCCTGCGCGGCAGCGAGGCGGGCGCGCCATCCGGATTGGCGTGGAAGACCGGCACGTCGCACGGCTTCCGCGACGCGTGGGCATGCGGCGTCCTCGGCGAATGGGTGCTGTGCGTGTGGGTCGGGAACTTTGACGGCGAACCGATGCCCGGGCTCTTCGCGCGCGACACCGCGGCTCCCCTGCTCTTCCAGACCGTCACGCGCCTCGGGCTGCGCGGGAAAAATGCGCCGCGTCCAGCCGAGATTGCGCAAGTGGAACTCTGCGGCGACTCCGGCTCTCTCGCCGGCCCGCACTGCACGCACCGCACCCACGGCAGCTTCATCGCAGGCGTGTCACCGATCGATGTCTGCCAGGTCCACCGCGAAATATTCCTCGATCGAAACGGCCATCGCGTCGCGCATGGCACCGCAGCGGCCGGGCTGCGCCGCATGGTCGCGGAGTTCTGGCCTGCGCAAAGGCTGGAACAATTCCGCCGCGCCGGTCTGCCGCGAGCCGCACTGCCGCCGCTCGCAGACAACGGTGTCGCACGCGAGTCCGGTTCCGCACCACGAATCATTTCGCCACAATCCGCGCTGACGTACGTGTTCCGCCTCGGCGACGCCGTGAAGAACTCGATCCCTCTCGAAGCCGATGCCGCAGTGGAGGCCCGTGAGATCCATTGGTTCGCCGGGGCGCACTACCTTGGGGTGAGCGCGCCTTCGCATCCGCTGATGTGGAAGCCCGCGCCGGGGCGCTGGCAGATTCAGGCAGTGGACGATTCCGGGCGCGTTGCCAAAGTGGCGATCACCATCGTCGCAGCGCAGTGAACGAAGTTGGGAAGGCGAACAGGATTCAGTTCACATCGCTCACGGCATCGCAAGAGGCCACAGGAGAAGCGCAGGTCAGCCCCGGGGATGTGTTCCTTAACCGGTAGCACGATGCTTCATTACCAGTATGGTCGCGGGTGTGCCGCCTTTCCTCATGTCGATTCCACGCATCATCGGACTCGCCCTGCTCCTCGCACTGCCTGCGAATGGGGCCACGCTGACTGTGGCGATGGACCATCGGGCGGAGAAGGGGCCGCTGCTGCTGGATTCCCTGCGGTATCGCAACCAGGCGGGCGAGATGTTTTCCATCACGCGCGCCAGCTATCTGCTGAGTGGGTTTGCGCTGCGGCGTGGCGATGATTCATGGCTGGAGATTCCGCATGTCGCATGGATGGATGCGGCCAGACGGCGGACGAGCACGGCGCTGACCGGGGTGCCGGCGGGACGCTACACCGCGCTGCGATTCCATGTGGGCCCCGATGCGGCGACGAATACGGGCAATCCCGCGCAGTATCCGGCGGAACATGCGCTGAATCCGAATGTGAACGGGCTGCACTGGACGTGGCAGAGCGGCTACATCTTTCTGGCGCTGGAGGGGAGCTGGCGCAGCGGCAATGAGACACCGCCCGGCTTCTCGTATCATTTTGCCCGCGATGCGAATCGCACCGCGGTCGAGCTGAAGGGGGATTTCGATCTCACGGGGGATGCGATGGCGGAGATCGGGTTCGACCTGGCGCGAGTGATCGAGGGAGGGAAGAGTCTGTCTTTTGCCAGGGACGGGGACTCCACCCATTCGCAGGCGGGAGACCCGGTGGCCGCCGCCATCGCAGCGAATCTGCCGGGGGCCTTCTCGCTGAAGGCGGTGACGGGCCGCGTGCCGGAGATTGCGCGACCATCCGCAGTCAAGCCGCTGTACATGCCGGCGAAGTTCACGCCGTATCGCTTCACAATCAGCAGCACATTTCCCGTCCCGTCACTGCCGAGGGACAATCCGCTGATCGACGAACGGGTCGCGCTGGGGAAACGGCTGTTCAACGACACGGCGCTGTCGCACGACGGGACGCTGTCGTGCGCATCGTGCCACACGCGCGAGTTTGCCTTTGCGGACCCGCGGCAGTTCAGCACCGGCGTGGAGGGCCGCAAGGGCACGCGCCACGGGATGCCGCTGTTCAATCTCGCGTGGAAGAGCCGCTTCTTCTGGGATGGCCGGGCGCCATCGCTGCGCGAACAGGCGCTGGTGCCGATTCAGGATCATCTGGAGATGGATGAGTCGCTGGAGAATGTGGTGATGAAACTCACGAAGACTTCGGGCGAGGCGTTTGCGAGGGCGTTTGATTCCGCGGAGGTGACGCCGGAACGCATCGGATTGGCCATCGAGAATTACCTGCTCACACTGACTGCGCACGACTCGAAATTCGATCGTGCGATGCGTGGCGAGGAGAAGCTGAGCGCGGCTGAGCAGCATGGATTCGATCTGTTCATGATGGAGCGCGAGCCGCGCATGGGCAGCATGGGTGCGGACTGTTTCCACTGCCATGGCGGGCCGTTGTTCACGGATCATCAGTTCCGCAACAATGGCCTGGAGATTTCCGACGCGGATCTGGGCCGGAGCAAAGTCACAAAGAGTGCGATCGACCGCGGGACCTTCGCGACGCCGAGCCTGCGCAATGTGGCGGTGACGGCCCCGTACATGCACGATGGGCGGTTCAACACGCTGGAGCAGGTGCTGGATCATTACAGCGAAGGCGTGAAGCGCACAGATACGCTGGACCCGAATCTGGCGAAGCACCCGGATGGCGGCCTGCACCTCACCGCCGAAGACAAGAAAGCGATCATCGCGTTCTTGCGCTCACTGACGGACCGCTCGCTGCTGCCGCAGAAATAGCAGTCACTTCGTGACGTTCACATCGAACGGCACGCTGATGATTTTGCCATCGATCCGGACCTGGCAGAAAAATCGGATGATGCCGGTTTTCGGCGGATAGATTTTGAATGCAAGCGAGGGGCCGCCGCGCACATCGTCCCGCAGGATGTCGCCGCTGACGGGTTGGAGGCGAAGGATTTGTTTTCCATCTTCGTAAATGCCGCTGAGGTGGCCGAAGGCGCGCATGAAGGGCTCCAGCCGATTGAATGGCTGGCCTGCAGAATCGGTAATCTGAACATAAATCAGGCTGACCTGTCTGGAGGGAGGAGCGTCTGCATTTCCGCCGGTGAAGGAGATCTGAAACCTCAATCCATGGGAGGTCGCGGACAGGCGATTCCCAGCGCCTGACTGCGCAGGGCCAACCGGGGCGAATTCGCCGCCGAGTTCGGTCACGGCATACTCGGGGAGCGCCGTCTCGACAGGTGCGAACTCTGCCCAGACCCTATAAGTGCCCGGGTTGGCAGGGACGAATTCGGCACGCCATTCGCCGGGCTTTTCCGCGGGCGGCGGAGTGATGATATGAAAGTCGTCGAGATGCTGATCGAGCAGGAGCAGGTGCAGCGGGGCACCATCCAAGGGGAGCAGGTCGGAGGCTGGGACTGGAGTTCCTGCGGGATTCCGCAGCCGCGCTGTAAGTCTGGTGGGAGCGCCAGGAACGAGCGCCTTTTCCATCTCCAGAGTCAGCGCGATCGCCGAGGGAACCTGCGAGACATACACATCGGTGTACGGGATGCGACGGATGCGAAGCACACGCTTGCAGAGGCTGCACGGCTCGCCGGGCGTGGTGGCAATGACCTCCGGGTGATCCGGGCAGGTGTAGATCTCCGAACGAACGATCTCGGGTGCAAAGGCAGGCTTCATCGCTTCGATGACAGCTTGAAGCTGAGTGAAGCTGGTGTCCGCACGCTCTTGTTCCCGCGACATGGCTGCCTGCGCGAGTTCATTGACAAGGCGAAAGGCCAGGGCGGTCTGTCCGTCGATGAGGGTGCGGTGTTCCGGAGCGGACGCGGTGGCGAGCAAGCGCAGCGACGGGCTGCATAGGGAAATCTGCTGCGCCACTTCCTGGAGCCGCTGCTCGCGAAGCAGACGCGTGACATTGGCAGTCGAGAGGCGGATGACGTTCCATGCCTCTGCGGGAGTCTTGGGTTCGAGGATCTGGGGTGCTACCGGGAAATGAGCAAGCCCATGTGCTGCGATGAAGACCATGAGGCAGCCGAGCATCGCGGATGGATTGAGGAAGGAACGCATAACCGAGGATCAGCAGCCGGTCCCACAAGGATATCGGCAAGAAGAAAATCCACGACGAAAGCTTTGCGCCCACGGCAGCGGACTGGCCGCTGCCGCAGTGGCTCCGATTGAAATCTTCCGCCTTTGTCTTGCTCCCGCTCTCGCAGCCCCCTCTACCACTTGTAGGTGATCCGGCCGCGGAACATCCGCGGCTCGGCGGGGTGAAAGTGGATGTCGTCCACGCCGCCACCGGCTTCACCGGCGAGGAGGCTCGTGTAGTAGTACTCGATGTCGTTGTCCCGCCGGTTGAGCAGGTTCACGCATTCCAGCGCGGCTTCCCAGCGCGGGGTGCGGTAGCCGATGTTGGCGTTCACCGTGAAGGTGGTGCGGCCTTGCACGGAGTTATCCTCCACCAGCGGGCGCGGCCCAAATGCGCGCACCCGGGCGCCGGCAAACCACCCGGACTGCCCCGCCTGCGCGCCCACGGTGAAGCCGCCGCTGAACATCCAGGGGACGCTGGCGGGAATGCGATCGGCACCGGGGCTGTCACGGAAACGGGCCTGCGTGAGGGCGATCTCGGAGTCGAACAGCAGCCAGTCCTTCGGTGCCCAATAGATCGCAGCCTCGAACCCATAGCGGCGTGAGCCGGGGCCGGCTTCGTTCGTCCCGGCGTCGCCGACATAGACCAGTTCGCTGTCGCTATCGAGCCACCAGCCGGCCAGGGTCGCGGTGACCTTCGGGATGATCTGCGTGCGGATGCCGATTTCCGCGCCGATGGTCCGCACCAGCGGGTCCACGCGGAGGACGGGATCGCCGGTGACAGGATCGCGGGTGGTGTTCACGCCGCGCGCATCGTTGCTGTGGAAGCCGGTGCCGAAATTCAGGAACAGCTCGGTCTTTTTCCACGGGCCGAGGATGGCGGTGAACTTCGGGCTGATCATCGCCGCGAGCCGGTCGCCGCTGTTGCCGTCGGTGTTCGCGGAGACGTCGAAGAGGAATCCATCCGCGCGCACACCGGCGACGGTGCGCAGCCACGGCGTCCAGCGGATGGTGCTCTCGGCAAAGACGCCGACGCTGCTTTCGAGCACGTCATCCTCCCGCGTCGTGCTGACCCGCGTCTGCTGCGCCGTGTTGTAGAGGCCGATGCCATCGATCAAGTCCGTCCGCGTCTGGAGGCCGAGCGTGAGCGATGTCTCGTGGCCGGCGAAGCTCAGTTTCTCCCAGGTGCGCGACACATCGCCACCCAAGACAAAGCGCCGCTCCGCCTGCTCGAACTGGTCGCCATTCGACGGATCGGCGAGGGCGTAGGTGAAGTTCGAGAACAGATCGAGGCGGTAGTAGATGCCGTAGAGATTCAGCTTCGTGAGCGCCTCGCCATCGTCCCGGTGCCAGTGGAACTGGAGGCTGTAGCGGCTGCTGTTGCCACCATTGGTCGGGTCCACAAATCCGAAGCGGTCGAGCGCACCGGACGCCACGGCGCGCTGCGGGATCTGATCGGTGCTGCGCCATCTGCCGTGATAGGCCATGAACGTGAGCGAATGGCCTTCGCCGGCGTCGCCAGCGGAGTAGCGCGCGAAACCATTCCAGCGACTGAATGACTCCGGCAGATTCCACGGGCCGTCGTAATAGGAATACTCCCCTGCGAGGGTGAGCCGCGGGGCCTTGTCGCCCTCGCCGACACGGAAGGTGTTCCCGAGCACGGCGCGCCAGTAGTTGTTCTGGCCGATCTCCATCGTCGCAAAACCGTTCGGCAGCGTGTCGTAAAGACGGAAATCGGCGCTGCCTGCGCTGGAAAGATCACCATTCCACGCGGAGTACGTGCCCTTGTAGTAGTCCACGCTCCCGACGACTTCCGGGATGAGGATATTCAGGTCCGCATAGCCCTGGCCGTGCGCGTGCGTGCGCATGTTCACCGGCATGCCGTCGAGCGAGATCGCGAAGTCCGTGCCGTGGTCGAGGTTGAACCCGCGGAGGAAATACTGGTTCGCCTTGCCGCCACCCGCGTGCTGAGTGACCACCATGCCAGGCACGGCTTCAAGCACTTCGCCGCGCCGGAGAATGGGGCGGGCGCGCAATTCGTCGCCACTCGCCGTGCCTTGCGAAGCGGCGGGCGTCTCGCCGAGTCGATCGGCGCGCTTGCCGACGATGACGGTTTCTTCGAGCTGCGCGGGTTTTTCCCGCTGGGCAAGCGCGGCGGATGTGAAGCCCGCTGTCAGCAGGCTGTGGAGGGAGATACGGAAGAGCGTGTTCATGGTTGTGTGCGGTTGAGGTTTTTCTTCAATCGCGCGGGGCTCTCACGAAAAGAGCCACGCGCTGGGAGCTACGGATTTTTGAAGTCCGCCATCGCTCCCCAACGTGTGGCTTCTCCAATCCCTGCCGCCGCGTCGCTACGGAGTCAATCTTCGCGATGGTGCCGTTCCGTTACGATTGCGTGAACCGACAATCCCTGCGCCTGCGCGGCGCGCTGCGCATTGCTCGCACAACGCTGGCAGATACACGCACAGCCGCGCGCTTCCTCGGGCACGCGGGCCAGCAGTTCGGGCGGGAAGGTTTCGTCCTTGCACCAGCACGGGCCTTTGCAATCACCCTGTGTGGCGAGCTGGCAATGATTCGGTTGTCCGCAGAGCGGGCAGCGGTCGGGTGTGCGGGGCATGGCGCGGAGGAACCATTCCTGCCTGTGCAGATACGATCAGTGGCAGGCGGTGCAGCTTTGTGTCACGTGCTTCAGCGTGCGGTCGAGCCGTTTTCCGTCGGCGGGAGCGACGCGGCAGCGGATCGTCCGCAGCAAACGCGGAAATCCCACACGCCACCACCAGCGCGATCATTCAATGTTTGTCGTCCGCCCTGCCCGCCGCCACCTTCCGGGATGGATCTTTACCGACATCCCGTCTTCGACATGGCGTGCCACCAGTTCGACATCGTGGCGGATCACCTCGAAATCCCCGACCGCTATCGCGACCGGCTGAAGTATCCCAAACGCGCAATCGCCGTCGCCATCCCCATCCACCGCGACGACGGCAATGCGGAAGTCTTCTTCGGCTACCGCGTCCAGCATCACCTCACGCTGGGCCCGACCAAAGGCGGCATCCGGTATCATCCCGACGTGACCATCGGCGAGATCGCCGCGCTCGCGATGTGGATGAGCTGGAAATGCGCGCTCACCGGCCTGCCGTACGGAGGAGCGAAAGGCGGCGTCACCTGCGACCCGCGCAAGCTGTCCGTCACCGAACTCGAACGCATCACCCGCCGCTACACGCAGGAGATCATCCCTTTCATCGGCCCGCAGATCGACATCCCCGCGCCCGACATGGGCACCAATGAACAGACCATGGCGTGGATGATGGACACCTATTCCACCTACAAGGGGCACAGCGTCCCCGGCGTGGTCACCGGCAAGCCGGTCGGTCTCGGCGGCTCGCTCGGGCGTCGCGAAGCCACGGGCCGCGGCGTCGGCTACCTCATCAATCGTTCGATGGACGTGCTCGGCATGGATTCGTCGAATGCCACCGCAGTCGTGCAAGGTTTCGGCAACGTCGGCTCCGTCACCGCCCATTCCCTCGCCCGCTACGGCGTCAAAGTCATCGCCGTCAGCGATGCGGAAGGCGCCATCTTCAACGCCAAGGGCCTCGACCTCGCCGCACTCGATCAACACGTCGCCACCACGCGCACCGTGACCGGCTTCCCCGGTGCGGAAGCAATTTCCAACGCCGAACTCCTCCTGCTCGCCTGCGACATCCTCGCGCCCTGCGCGCTCGAACGCCAGATCACCGCCGACAACGCCGCACAGATCCAATGCCGCATTCTCGCCGAGGGCGCCAACGGCCCCACCACCCCCGAGGCTGACGCGATCCTCACCGCACGCGGCGACATCTTCGTCATCCCCGACATCCTCTGCAACGCCGGCGGCGTGGTGGCCTCCTACTTCGAATGGGTGCAGGATCTCCAGAGCTTCTTCTGGAGCGAGAGCGAAGTGACCGACAAACTCTTCCGCATCCTCGAAGGCGCATTCACCCAGACGCTGAACCTCAGCCGGAAACGGAACATCTCCATGCGCTTCGCCGCGCTGAGCCTCGGCATCCAGCGCGTCTTCGATGCGAAGAAACAGCGCGGTCTTTTCCCGTGAGATGACCGGCTCTTCTCGCGACGAGGAATGCAGCAGAACCCCCGCGTCGGGCTGCGGCGGCACCCGCGCACTCCGGAGTTGCACGGCCTGCCCGCCACCATACCCTGCGCAGACTGATGCCGCACGAATTCACCCTCTCTCATCGCGTGGAGTTTTCCGAGACCGACATGGCGGGCATCGTCCATTTTGCGAACTTCTATCGCATGATGGAGAACGCCGAGCATGCGTTCTTCCGCTCGCTGGGGTTCACGGTGCATGGGCACGAGAGCGGCACGACGACCGGCTGGCCGCGCGTGAATGCGACGTGCGAATTCCTGAAGCCGCTGCGCTTCGAGGAGGTCGTGGACATCCAGCTCATCGTCGCCGAGGTGCGCACGCGCAGCATCCGCTATGCGTTCCGATTTTGGAGAGATGACGCCGGTGCGCGCACAGAGATCGCGCGCGGCACCGTGACCGCTGTCTGCGCGAGCGTGGACAAGACGACCGGCAAGCTCGGCGCGGTGGCGATTCCCGATGCAATCCGTGCATCCATCCAGCCCGCGCCAGCGGAAATGCTTGCGGGCTTCGCAGGCAAGGGCGGAGCCGCAGCATGACAAAAAGCTCTCAGTCCTCAGTTCTCAGTATTCATTGTTCCGGCGCTTGTCTGAGCACTGAGCACTGAATACCGACCACTTTCCAAATACCAACCATGCCTCCGCAAACATCCGCATCCTCATCGTCATCCTGGATTCTCTTCGCATTCCTCACCGTCGCGTGCTGGGGCGTGTATGGCGTCTATCTCCACCGCGGCCAGACCGAGATGGCCGACATGGCGAACGGCCGCTGGAAGGCGTTCCTCTTCGTCGGCTTCGCGTATTTCCTCGTCGCAGTGATCGCGCCGCTCGTGATGCTGCGGCTCAATGGCAAGCCGGGCGACACGAACTTCCTCGCGTATCCGGGCAAGGGCCAGATGTGGTCGCTCATCGCGGGAATCGTCGGCGCCGTCGGTGCGTTCGGCGTGCTGCTCGCGTTCGGCGCGGCGCCGCAGCCGAAGACCGCCTACATCCCGGTCGTGATGTGCATCATCTTCGCCGGCGCGCCGATCGTGAATGCGGTCGTCTCGATGCTCTACCATCCGCCGCACGGCGGACTGAGCGAGGTAAAGTGGCAGTTCTGGGCCGGCATCATCATCGCCGCCGTCGGCGGGAGCATGGTGGCGCTCTTCAAGCCCGATGCACCCGCTCCGGCGAAGCCCGCGGCCAAGCCGGGCATGGAGCAGCCGGCGAAGCACTGAGCAGGTGTGGAAAGCGATCGCGCATTTTTTGGAAGGGACGCCAGTGCCGCTATTCACGGCGCCTGCGGCGGGCTGAACTTGCAACTTGGACCTCTGAACTTGGACCTGCGAAATCCACTGCCATCGCAGTTCGCTGGCGAGACCGGGGATTCCAAGTTCCACGTTCCAAGTTCTGAGTTCCGAGTTCAGCCCGCCGCAGGCGCTCTGCGTAGCTCGACAGTCGTGCGTCCTGGCATTCCTCCATCAGCTCCGCTCACCCATGCCCCGCAGTGATTCCTTCGCCACGAAGCTGCTGTTCGTCTGCAGCCGGAACTGGATGCGGAGTCTCCCGGCGGAGAAAATCTTCACCGGCATCCCCGGCTTCGAGGTGCGCTCCGCAGGCACGCAGCCGCAGGCGCGCATCGTCATCACCGAGGGCCACATTCGCTGGGCAGACATCATTTTCGTGATGGAAAAGGCGCACCTCAACCGGCTCCGGCAGGATTTCCCCGGTGCGCTGGACAGCAAGCGTGTCATCGCGCCGCACGTCCCGGACGAGTACCAGTTCATGCAGCCGGAACTGATCGAGGAATTGGAGACGCACGTCGCGCTGCATCTCGGGCCGTGGAGGACGACGAGCTCATGAGCACCCTGCCAATGAATCTCGCAGACTCCGCAATCGTCCGAACGCGCTCTGGCGTGCCTCGGGTAGCGCGGGCGTCCTCGCCTGCCGTGTTCCGCATCCTGCGGAACACATCGGGCGTCTTTGTGCGTGGCGACATCAAGAGCCGTCCGCCGGGTGCCACGCGGGACGCGCGGCACTGCAGGCGGGACGCCCGCGCTACCCGAGTCACGCCCAACGCATGAGGACCCTCGAAAAACTCCGCGCGCTCACCGCTGCGATTCGCGGCAATCGCTTCCAGTCGTCGCGACTCGCTGCGCTCGGCGACATCACGAGTGTCGCGGATTTCACCGCGCGTGTCCCTTTCACCACGAAGGCCGAACTCGTCGCGGACCACGCGGCGCATCCGCCATTCGGATCGAATCTCACTTTCCCGCGCGCGGCCTACACGCGCTTCTGCCAGACGAGCGGGACTACCGCGCAGCCGCTCGCCATCCTCGACACCGCGGAGAGCTGGGACTGGATGCTCGGCAACTGGGCGCGCATCTACCGCGAGTGCGGCATCGCGCCGGGCGACTGCGTGTATTTCGCGTTTTCGTTCGGGCCGTTCCTCGGGTTCTGGACGGCGTTCGAGGGCGCGGCGAAATACGGCTGCCTGTGCATCCCCGGCGGCGGGCTTTCGAGCGCGGCGCGCATCCGCGGCATCGTGCAGCATCGCGCGGAAGTCCTGCTCTGCACGCCGACGTATGCGCTGCATCTCGCCGAGGTCGCCGCGCGCGAAGGCGTGGACCTGCGCAGTTCAGCGGTGCGGAAAATTTTCGTCGCCGGCGAGCCCGGCGGCAGCGTGCCCGCCGTGCGCGAGCGCATCTCCGCCGCGTGGAATGGCGCGGAGGTGCTCGACCACTACGGCATGACGGAAGTCGGCCCGGTCGCATTCCAGCGGAGCGCCGCGCGTCCCGCCGGCCACAACGCAACGGCGCAGCCGCATTTCGAAGTGGCGCTGCGCGCTAGAGAGGTGGCCGGCGGGGACGCCAGCGCTCCTCTCGGCGGCGCTCCATCGCTGCACATCATCGAGGAATCCTACTTCGCTGAGATCATCGATCCGAAATCCGGCGCAGCCGTAGCCGACGGCGAGACCGGCGAACTCGTCCTCACGCCGCTGGGCCGCGAGGCGAATCCCCTGCTCCGCTACCGCACCGGCGATCTCGTGCGCAGGCGGGCTGAACAGGCGGGTCGCCTGTCAGACTCAGGCAGGCGGGTCGCCTGCCCCACTCCGGCTGGCGGCTTTGTGCTCGAAGGCGGAATCCTCGGGCGCGCCGACGACATGCTCGTGGTGCGCGGCGTGAACATTTTCCCGAGCGCCGTGGACGCCGTCGTGCGCGCATTTCCCGAGGTCGCCGAATACCGCGTCCACGTCTCGCGCACCGGCGAGATGACCGAGCTTTCGATCGAGGTGGAATCCGCCGACGACACCGCCGCTGGGCGTGTCGCGTCGAAGTTCACGGAGGCATTCACGCTGCGCATCCCCGTCACGCGCGTCGCGAATGGCACGCTGCCACGCTTCGAACTCAAAGCCCGCCGCTGGCAGCGCTGAAACGCCGCGCTGAGATTCAACTGCGCGGGCGAGGCGTGGCCAGCGGGCCGTCCCAATGCCACAGCCTCACCGCCGGGACCGCGCGGGCCGGGAGGATACGCGGGGCAGTTTTGACGGAACGGGCTCCGGACTCCTCGGCCTCGACTTTTCCCCGCACAGGAATGGAGACGGCGACAGGCGCGGGCTTTGTCAGACGGTGCGAGACGAACCTGGCCTTGCCGCGCAAAGACGGCGGCGCGGTGATGATGACCCAGTAGCGGCGGTGCGGACTGGATGGATCGGAATACAAACCGATGCCGAAGCTCGTCTGATTCCGATAGAACGAATCCGAGGCGAGCAGGTGCTTCCTGTGCGTAGGGGAATGCAACAACCCGTACCACACCTCCGCCGGCTTCATATACCCCGCACCGATCGACTCGATGAAATTCTCCGACCGACCGCGACCCCAGAATGCCGGCACGCCATAGCCGGCGCGCTGGATGTGGCAGTTCGGTCCGATCCCATCCGGATCCACGTGGTCAAAGTATCGCCGCTTCGCCATGTCCTCCGCCCGCGCGCGAGCCACCGCCGTCAGGATCGGATCCAAAGTCATCTCGCGCCTGCTTCGTCGCTGACCTGGATCGCCGACGAGCCTATCCGCGACTTCCTGCTCCTCGGCCGTCAAAGACACTGCGCCCGACGCCGACAACGCGAGCGATGCCACGGCCAACACGTGCGTTGCCAAATATCGAAACCGCCTTTCCCCTCCCCGTCGCCAACGGCTCGCGGGGCGCTCCGCAGCAGACGGATCCGAGGCAGATCGCGTGTGATGATCTGCCTCGTCCCGGGCAGAAGGCAGTGTAGGTGCAGGCATGGTCGCGGTGAATGTCTGCCGTGCAGGGTCATCATTAACCGTGCCACCGCGCGGTCCGCGCTCTTCAGCCAGCACCGGGCCCCTCGGAGATTCACCCGTCGCCTCGCACGGAAACTGCAACGCAACGCGGTCTCAAACCGGACCACCGTAGGTTCCGCGCAACCATGGCCCATCCATGCCCTACACCAGTCTTCTCCTCGGCGCAGGCTCAGCCATTTGCATCGCGTCATTCTTCGAATGGGCCGTCCATCGGTTCGTCATGCACAAGCCTGTAGGCGGATTCACCTATGCCTTCCGCGCACACGCCCTGGTCCACCATCAGACCTTCAAGCGCGACCACACCTATCACCTCAAGAATGAGTCGGACAAACACACGATCCCAATGGCGTGGTGGAACGGGCCGGTGTTGATCCTCGGGTGCATGCTGCCCGTTCTGATCGCGTCTCTCATCCTTGGAGACTGGGCACTGCCACTCGGAGCGCTGCCGACATTTAGCATCTACTACGGCACCTACGAATACATGCATTGGTGCATGCACCTGCCCAAGAGCCGCTGCCTTGAACGTTCGTGGCTGTTCCGCCGGTTCAACGGGCATCACCTCCTGCACCACCGCTACATGCACAAGAGCTTCAACGTCGTGCTTCCGCTTGCGGACCTCTGTCTTGGAACTTTGCTCCCGCGATCGAAGGTAACCTTCGCCCAGCCGACCGGGATGTTCATCGCCAACGTTCAGCCGCAACCCTCGCGATAGAATGAGGCCGTGCCGCGGAGGCCCGGCAAAGTACGCTGCGCATTCTCGGGGCCGTCGCCCTCACCTCTGCACGCCGCACTCGAGGACAAACCAATCCGGGTTGAGCGGGCCGCAACGGACGCGCAGTTTGTCGAGTTCCTCAGCCGGGCCGTGGAATTCGAGCCGCACAAGCTCGGCAAGCTTCAGCGCCTCGTCGAGCAGGTCGCCCACATTATCGAGGTGCGCGAGCGCGCCTTCAGCACCTTTGTACCCCTCACGGCAAAAGACCGTGCCGCCATTGATCGTGAACTCATAGAAGATGCAGTTCTCTTCGGATGATGCCCGCCCGATGAATTTCGGAAGCAGCGATTTGAATGCGTCGAGCTTACCGGGGTGCGGTTTGAAATACGGATGAATGGTGACGACGTTTCTCGGGTAGTTCATGGATGGCGCTGGTTGTTCTGCGGTCTGGAGAATGAGCCTCTTCGCGTCCGTTCCTTCAAGACAATCCCGGATGACCAGACTCCGCATTTCCCCTTTTCCGCTGGGACCGCCGGATCCGGGGCGTGATTGCATTTGGGTCCACGGATTTGACATGGAAGGCTGCCCGCATGGCGCGTAGCGCCGGAACAACAATAGCCGTGGGTGACGAGTCTTCGAGGAACCCACGGATCAGCGGGCAAGCGGGCGAGTCGCGTAGCGGCGCCACAAGACACGCGAAAGTTTTGTGGTGCCGGCGACGCGGCACATCCGCTTAGGCAACCCATCCGTGAGTTCCTCGTCACCCACGGCAACTGTTGTTTCGGCACTGCGCGTCTCTTTGCATGGACCTGCTTCAAGTCACGCCCCGGGTTCCGCATTGCCTCCGCAGAATATTGACGGGAAATGCTTTCCTTGCGTCGGGTCGCATCCCGTAGCATTCGCGCCATGAAGACCCCCTTCCTTCCGTTTGCATCGCTTGTCCTCGCAGTGATCCCAGCCAGAGCCGCACTCGCCGCTCCGGTGCCAAAGCCCGGCTTCGGCAGCGTGCGCGAGGAGCACTTCATGATTCCGATGCGCGACGGCAAGCGGCTCTCGGCCTATGTCTTTTTCCCGAAGGGCGTGGAGAGCGGGCAGAAATTCCCCGCCATCTTCGAGCAGCGATATGCCGACATCAGCAGCGCCGGCTCGCGCAGGAACGCCGCGAAATTTGCGGAGGGCGGCTTCGTCATCGCGCTCGTGAACTACCGCGGCACGCACGAGAGCGAGGGCGTCTATCGCGGCTATCGCGGGCTGCAATGGGGACCGTTGCGCGACGGCTACGATGTGTGCGAATGGCTCGCCACTCAGCCGTGGTGTTCGGGGAAAGTCGGCACCTGCGGCGGTTCGCAGGCCGGCTACGCGCAGAACTATCTCGCCGTCACGCAGCCGCCGCATCTCGTCGCGCAATACATGACGGACACCGGCCTCAGCCTTTTCCACGAAGGCTACCGCATCGGCGGCGCGACGAAGCCGCAGCGCTTCATCAGGGGCGGCAGCGTCGCGCGCGACATCAAGGACAACGATGACTTGCTGAAGGAATGGGACGCGCATCCCGACTACGACGCCTACTGGCGCGACGAGGACGCCTCGCTGCACTTCGACAAGATGAACCTGCCCTGCTTCACCATCGGCAGTTGGTTCGACTTCATGGTGCAGGGCAGCGTCGCCAGCTTCATCGGGCGGGACAAAAAGGGCGGCGAAAATTCGCGCGGCAAACAGCAGCTCATCCTCGGCCCGTGGCTCCACGGTGGCTACCCGAAGTCGAACAAGATCGGCGACCTCGTCTTCCCCGAGAACGCACAATTCGACGTGTACGCACACATGGCGAAATGGTTCAGCCACTTCCTCAAAGGCGAGGACAACGGCGCCGAGAAAGAAGTGCCCGTGCGCTACTACGTGATGGGTGCAGTCGGCGAAAATGGCGCGCCCGGCAACGTGTGGCGCGAAGCAAAGGACTGGCCGCCACACACGCGGAGCACGCCGTATTTTCTCCACGGCGACGGCAAGCTCGCGCTGGACGCATCATCTGCCACGCCCGACGCGCCTGCGAGACTCGCGCGCGACGCGGACCGGAACACAGGCTTCCAGCCTGTGCGGCAAGCGGGCTTCCAGCCTGCGCCGGGTGGCAGCACCAGCTACGCAAGCGACCCGCTGAAGCCGATGAGCCTTCCCTTCACCGGCTTCCCCGGCGCACGCGACGCACGCCCCTTCGAGGAGCAAAGCGAAGTGCGCACATGGACCACCGACGTGCTGCGCGATCCCGTCGAATGGACCGGCGAAGTCACCGCCGAAGTCTGGGTCAGTTCCACCGCGCGCGACACCGACTTCATCCTGCGCGTGAGCGACGTGTATCCCGATGGCCGCAGCATCCTGCTCATGGACTACCCGCAGCGCGCCCGCTACCGCGCCGGCTTCGAGCGCCAGCACCTCCTCACCCCCGGCGAACCCGCGAAGCTCGCGTGGCACATCGGCTTCACGAGCATCATCTTCAATCGCGGCCACCGCATCCGCGTCACCATCGCCAGCACCGGCGCGCCCTTCTACGAACCGAACAACCAGACCGGTGGCCAGCAAACCGTGGACTGGATGAAAACCACGCAACCCGCCATCAACACCATCTGGCACGACGCCGCGCACCCTTCGCGCATCATCGCGCCGGTGATGCGCGAAAAGTAGTCCAGGGCTTCAGCCCGCAAAAGCGCGGCCACATGCTGACGCGCTGAAGCGCGGGACTGCTTTCATTCCGTCGTCCACCCACGCGCGGCCTTGCCCTGCCGGCGCAGCAGCGGCGCGGCCATTTGCTGGAGGCGGATGACGGCCTTCTCCTTCTCCGGAAAAGGCAACGCAGCGAGCCGGTGACGGCGCGGCTGCCTGGCTGCGAAGATCAGCGTCATCTCAGGTGTCACGCTGTCCATGCGGCGAACTTTGCCTCCAGCCCGTGCCTTTGCAAGATCCCGGCAAGCAGCGCGCGATCCAGCGTCGCCTGCTCCAGAAAGGTCCGCACCCGCTGGCGTTCCTTGTCCCGCCCCGTCTGCACGCAGATGGCCGCGAGATGCTCAGCCCGCAGCACACGCGCTGCGTCCGTAGCCGCGCTTTTCAAAGCGCGGGCTGATCTTCCGGGTACCACCGGGAAAGTTTGCCCGCGCTTTGACAAGCGCGGCTACAACGGGCCGAACGCCGCTGACAGTCCCAATCGGGAATGGTATTAGCCCGCAATTCCCACAAGTTGCCACAGGATGCGCCGCACGCAGGGAGTGTGAGAAATGCGCGTCAGGGGCCGGAGATTTGGGTCTTCCGGTGGCTTTGGCGGAAAGCCGCCACCGCCTCCGCGCCCACGCCCGTGCACCATGCGGGAGCATGGCGCGGTGTCGGTAGAGGAGGGCGAGAAGGTAGAGGAGATTCGGCACGCGCCCGATGACGCGGACTGCGGAGTTCTGCCGCACGGCCTCGACAAACCGCCCGGCGTGCTCCGCGCCGAGCACGTCGCCCATGCGCGGGAGATACCAGTGGCGGGCAAAGGTGAGCTGCTGGAGGTCGTCGAAGGGGGCGAGGTAGAGGAGGTGGGCGTGGCGGATGAAATCTACGTCCGTGATGGGTCGGTTTGGGTCGCGACCGGCCCCTTCCGCGATCTCCGGCCAGAAGCCAGCGTCGATCATTTCCTCAATGGCTTCGGCGTCGTCAACAATCCCGGAATTGCCGGGCCAAACGACCCGCTTTCGCTCTTCAACATCCACCTTCGCGTCATCATAGCCTACCCATCGTGATGTGACGAGCCAGCGGGCTTTGGGATACTGCTCGAAACCCTGCCAGAGCGCGTCGCGCAGGGCGCGGCGGTGCGCGGGGTCGCCGATTTCATCGAGGCCATCTATGAACGCCTTTGCCAGCCTGGAAAAGATGCTCGATCCGGCGCGTCCGTGCTTCACTGCGGAGACTGCGGCGAACGTGCTGAGGCTGGAGCCTGACCCGGAGAAGACCGCGCGCATCGAGGAACTTTCTGCCAAGGCCAACGAAGGCCGGCTGGACCGCTCCGAGGAGGCGGAATACTGGAGCTACATTCACGCGGGAAAGCTGATCTCGATGCTGAAGCTGCAAGCGCGTCTGTTTCTGAAGCGTTCGGCGGGGTAGCGCATGGATGCGGAAGTGCGGCGCAAGGTGAGGCAGCGGGCGGGGAATCGCTGTGAGTATTGCCGGCCGCGGCAGAGTATTGCCGGCTGCGGCAGGAGCACGAGGAGGAGTCGCCTTTCCACGTCGAGCACATCGTCGCGCAGCAGCACGGAGGGACGGACGACGGGGAGAACCTGGCGCTGGCCTGCGGCTGGTGCAACGCGATCAAGGGACCGAATCTCGCGAGCATCGATCCGGACACCGGGGAACTGACCCGGCTGTTTCATCCGAGGAAGGATCGATGGGAGGATCACTTCCGGCGGGCCGGTGCGCGCATCGCCGGCGTGACCGATGTCTGGCGCACGACGGCGTGGCTGCTGCAGTTCAACGAGGCTGACAACCTTGCCCAGCGGGAATTGCTGCTGGCACTGGGAGAGCTGGACTGAGGGGCAACCCGCAGCCGACACGATCGGGATCCCCGCGAGTTGCGCAGCCAGCACGTTCACGCAGCGCAGCGGCAAGTCTGCATTTCTCACACTCCGTGCATGGCAAGTTCTCAGTTCTCAGTGCGCAGTTTTCAGTGCGCAGTCTTGGGCGCCAGCACCTGCGCTTCGAGCACGCCCAGCGCGTCGCCATTTTCCCGCAACAGCAGCGTGGTGTGCAGCAGCAGGCCGATGGTTTTGTCCGCGTTGTTGCCGATCGGCCCCAGCCCGCGCGTGTGCCGATGGGTGCTCAAA
>Ga0209181_10004104_pt1 | contig 21933 bp, 21 predicted proteins | sample MAT05_FD_187208 | JGI IMG/M metagenome (GOLD analysis project Ga0209181, IMG submission 187208) | Freshwater microbial communities from Lake Fryxell liftoff mats and glacier meltwater in Antarctica - MAT-05 (SPAdes) (version 2) | ecosystem: Environmental > Aquatic > Freshwater > Ice > Liftoff... | reverse complement strand
GCTTCCGCTTCCCCGGCCGCACCCTCCTCACCACGCTCATCGACCTGCCGTTCTCCGTGTCGCCGGTGGTGGCCGGGCTCTCGTTCGTGTTCCTGTTCGGCACCGGCACGTTGCTCGGCGACGGGTTGCGGGAATACGGCTTCCGCGTGATCTTCGCCCCGCCGGCGATCGTGCTGGCGACGGCGTTCGTGACGTTCCCGTTCGTGGCGCGGGAACTGATCCCGGTGATGGAGGCAGGCGGCCCGGAAGAGGAGTTGGCGGCGCGGAGCCTGGGCGCGAGCGGCTGGCAGTTGTTCTGGCGGGTGACGCTGCCGAACGTAAAGTGGGGGCTGCTGTACGGCGTAATCCTGTGCAACGCCCGGGCGATGGGCGAGTTCGGGGCGGTATACGTGGTGTCCGGCCGCACCGGCGGCGAGACCGACACGATTCCGCTCCACGTCCAGAAGCTGTTCGAAACGCCGAGCCGCGACGGCATCCCGGCCGCGTTCGCGCTGGCGTCGGCGCTGACGCTGCTGGCGCTGGCGAGCCTCGTACTGAAGGTGCTAATTGAATCGAAGTTGCGCGAGAAGCCGGCGCCGACGGCGGAATCCTGATCCGCGCTCAGAGGCCGGGTGCAACGAACCCCGGCAGGTCGGACCGGTCCACGGCAAAGGCGTACACCCGCAGCGGCTGATCCGCGACGAAGTCGTTGTCCGCTGTGACCATGAGGAGCCGCCTTCCGTCCCGCAGATCGGGGCCGAACGCCAGCCCCTCGAACTTCTCCGGGCACGCGGCCCCCGCCACCCCGAACCGCGGGTCGAGTAGGTCCAGGAACAGCACCTTCGCCGCCGGCGCCACGCCAGCCGGGAGCGCGCGGCCGGGAAGCGCGGCGAGCCCGGTCACGTCCGTCGCCCCGGTCAGGTCGATCAGGTAGACCCGCTTGAACGCGGCGTCCGCTCCCAACTTCCCGTCGCGCTCCAGCACCAGGAACTGATGGTCGTTCACCGCCACGATTTCGCTGACGCCGTGCGAGGGGTCGGCCAGCCGGTACACGAACTCCCGCGGCCGGCCGGTCTTCAGGTCCAGTTCCAGAACGCGGACGTTTAACCCGACACGCTCATTCTTTTCGTTCAGCGCCCCGTCCTGGAGGAGCGGCCCCTGCATGATGCCGATCAGCCGCGTGCCGTCCGGGGAGATGGCGAGCCCCTCCATCCCGCGGTTCGGCTGGCGGCCGACGACAGCGTGCGGCGGGAGCTCGTCGGCCGGCGACCGGCCCGGCCGCGGCGCCCGGTAGTGGGCGGGGACGGGAATGCTCCGCCGCCGCCGGCCGGCCGGGTCGAACTCGTAGATCACCGGGCCGTACTCGTCGGCGACGTACAGCTCGCCCCGTCGGCCAACGCGGACCCCCTCCGGGTCGAGCCGCAGGTTGCGCTCCGGGTCGGGGTGTTGGAAGGCGTCGAGGGAGCCGATGAAGCGCCGGCCGCGATTGTCGGTCAGGAGCGTCGTGGCGGTCAGCTTGAGAGCCACCGGTGTGGCGCCGCCGGGGGTGACGCGCACGTCCATGCGGTGGTAGCGGCAGGCGAAGTCGCTGGCTCCGTCCTTCGGCCCGCGGTCGGAAACGAGGACGTACTCGGTGCCGCGGCCCGTGTAGGCGACGGCCGACCCGAGCCCGCCGAGGCGGTCGTGGGGGGTGCCGTCAGACGTTTTGCCCCGGAGCCCGGACAGGTCGCTCGCCGTTCCGGGGATCGTGCCGACGCCGACGAGTGTCACGTCGGCGCGGGCCGGACCGGGGGCGACGGCCAGGAGGGCGCACAGGGCAAGGCGGCGGGTCACGGGCGTTTCCGGGGGGTAATGCGGTCAGTCCAGCGTGACGATGTCGCCGGCCTGAGCGGTGACCAGGGCGGCGAGGTTGGCCGCGGGAATGCTCTCGCGGATGAACCGGACCGACCCGTCGCCCAGGCACACGTTGATCCCGCCGGTGTGGAAGGCGTAGAACTCGCTGTCGTTGGTGCAGTTGATGAAACACGTGCCGCCGGTGGTCACGAGGTCGGCCTGCACGCCGTCCACGCTGAACCCGCAGTCCGGGTCGGCCCACCCCCATCCGTCGGCGGTCGTGCCGCCGGTGTTCTTCCCCTTCTGGAACAGGCTCGGCCGGCCGGCGTCCTCGGCGATCAGGAACGTGTTCGAGAGCCCGTCGGTGACCGCAAGCACCGGGGTTTCGAACTCCTTCCGGAGAGCTCCGATGGCCTCGTCGCCGGCGGCGGAGCCCGCGATCGGGAAGTTCGGCACCCCGTTGGCGGTGTAGAACCGGCGGCGGATGGCGTTCACCGCGCCGTAGTCGCCCGGGGCGATGCCGTTCGTCGCGGCGGCGCGGGACGGCACGGACGGGCAGACGAAGAGCTTGAACGTCGTGGCCGAAGTCGTGAGGTTCGTCCCGGTGTTCCACTTAATCGCGTCGTTCCACAGCCGGCCGACGTTGTCCTGCTCCACGTACGCCAGCGCGATCGGGGTCCACGACCGGAACTTGGAGACGCCGCCGACGGTGATCCGACTGGCGGGGAACTTGTTGTTGTTGTTCCCGGCGAAGTTGTGGAGCGCGAGCCCGAACTGCTTCAGGTTGTTCTGGCAGGTGGCTCGCGCCGCCGCCTCCCGGACCTTCTGGACGGCGGGGAGGAGCAGCCCGATCAGGATGGCGATGATGGCGATGACGACCAACAACTCGATGAGCGTGAACCCGCGGCGGGTGGGAGGGCGATGCGACATGGGCGTCTACTCGGCACGGGGATGGGACGCGGGCGTCCTGGTCCAATCGGTTACCGTGCTAGTCTGGGGTTGGGGTGTTAAGAACGACTGGTGGCTGGCGTGTGGAAATGATGAAGTTCGGCCCGATCGTGAATCGGTTTCGTTCGCCTCCGGCCGACCGGCGCCCCGTACACTTCCCCAATGCCACTCGCCATCCGTTGCCGCGGCCTCGTAAAGACGTACTCCGGCAAGCCCCCCGTCGAGGCCGTGCGCGGGCTCGACCTCGACATCCCCGCCGGCGAGTGCTTCGGCCTCCTCGGCCCCAACGGCGCCGGCAAGACCACCACGCTCGAAATCACCGAAGGCCTCCTCGACGCCACCACCGGCGAAGTCGAAATCCTCGGCCTGACGTGGAACCGCGACGGCGCCGCCATCCGCCGGCGGATCGGCATTTCGCTTCAGGAAACGCGCCTCGCCGACAAGCTCACCGTCCGCGAGACGGTCGCCCTGTTCCGCTCCTTCTACCCGAGCGGCATCACCCCGGACGACGCCATCAGCCGCGTGTCGCTGGAGGAGAAGGCGGGCGCCCACGTCGAGAAACTGTCGGGCGGGCAGAAGCAGCGGCTGGCGGTCGCGGCCGCGCTCGTCGGCGACCCGGAGTTGCTCTTCCTCGACGAGCCGACGACCGGCCTCGACCCGCAGTCGCGGCGGCAGCTGTGGGACGTGATCCGCGACTTCCGCGCTCGCGGGCGGACCGTCGTCCTCACCACGCACTACATGGACGAGGCCGAACGGCTGTGCGACCGCGTCGCCGTCATCGACCACGGGAAGTCGATCGCGCTCGGCACGCCGCGCGAGTTGATCGCCCGGCTCGGCGGCGAACACGTCGTCGAGTTCAGTGTGGACGGCGAGTTGCCCCCGACGGTTCACGCCGAGTGCGGCCGGCTGCCGGCGGTGCAGGCGGTACGCGAGGAGGCGGGCGGGTTCCGACTGACAGTCGCCGACCCGGCCGCGACGATCCCGCCCCTGATGGACCTGCTGCGCGGCAACGGCGTCCGCCTCGCCGGACTGACCACGCGCACGGCCACGCTCGAAGACGTGTTCGTCACGCTGACCGGTCGCCACCTGCGCGACTCGGGATAGTACGTGGGCAAAGCCCGGGGACGGCCGTCCCCGGGCTTCCCGCTCGAGCGCGACTTCAAGTGACCACGGGAACCTGGCCCATGTCCCCGCTCTGGCAACTGACGCTGGCCCGGCTGCGCGAGTTCTTCCGTCGCCCCGCGGCGGTGTTCTGGGTGTACGGCTTCCCACTCGGGATGGCGCTCATCCTCGGCGCCGCGTTCCGCGACCGCCCCGCCGACAAGGTCCGCGTTGATGTGCGCACCGACGGCCCCGGCGGCCCCACCCAGGCGGAGGCCATGTCGGTCGTTCTGCTGACGGACTCCCGCGTGCAGCTCACGACCGGCGACGAGGCCACGACCCGCAACCGGCTGCGGACTGCCAAGACCGACCTGGTGGTGACCCCGGGGCGTGACCCGAACGAGGCACCGACCTACCTGTACGAACCGAACCGGCCCGAGTGCGACATGGCCCGCACCGTGGCCGACTCGGCCCAGATGCGGCGGCGCGTCGGGGGGTACACTCCGCCGACGGAGGTCACGCTCACCGAGCCCGGCGGGCGGTACATCGACTTCCTTATCCCCGGCCTGCTCGGCATCAACCTGATGGGCGGCGGCCTGTGGGGCGTCGGCTTCGTCGTCGTGGACATGCGCGTCCGCAAGCTGCTGAAGCGGTTCCTCGCCACGCCGATGCGCCGCACCGACTTTCTTCTCTCGCTCCTGTTCAGCCGGCTGATCTTCACGCTGATCGAGATCGCGCTGCTGCTGACGTTCGCGTACTTCGTCTTCGACATCCGCCTCCGCGGCGACCCGACAGCGTTCGCCGTGCTAGTGCTGTTCGGCGGCGCGGCGTTCGCCGGCGTCGGCCTGTTGGTGGCGTCGCGCGCGGAGACGATCGAGACGGTGTCCGGCCTGATGAACGGCGTGATGCTGCCGATGTACCTGTTCTCGGGCGTGTTCTTCTCGTCCGACCGGTTCCCGGAGGCGATGCAGCCGGTGATTCGACTGTTGCCGCTGACGGCGCTCAACGACGGGCTGCGGGACGTGATGAACGACGGTGCCGGGTGGGAAGCGGCGGTGCGCCCAGTGGCGATCCTGACGGCGTGGGGTGTGGTCAGTTTTCTGCTGGCGTTCCGGCTGTTCCGCTGGCGCTGAGCAGGGCGAGCCGACCGCCGTCAGGTGGCGGGTGACGTTCCCATTACCCGGCGGCTCACGCCGCCCGGCTCGCCGGCTGCACGCTCTCCGCCGCGAGCCACAGCGCCGCCGGCCCGTACCGCTCGCGCACCAGCCGTTCCACCGGCGGAGTCCGCGCGACCCGCAGCGTGTCGATGTCGCCGTCCCACCCGACCGCGTCCGGGTCGAGCCGCAGCACCCGACAGCCATACTCGCGCAGTTCGCGCAGCACCTCGACGCCGCCGGCCCCGGCGTGGACGACGAGGTCGTCCGGCTTCAGCCCGTAGACGCGAACGAGGTCGGCGGCGGACATCGGGCGCCCTCCCGTTAAGCGGCGACGCGCTGAACCGGCCGCGGGCCGAACGACCGCGTGCGGACGTCGTCGCGGCACCACGCCACCGTTTCCGCCAGCGCGTCCGCGAGCCCCGCCGCCGGCGCCCAACCGAGGGAGTCGGGTGGGAGCAAGGTGCCGAGAACGCCGCGGCCGGCGAACACGTCTCGGACCGCGGCCGCCATCTCGCGGTCGGTCCGCTCCCAGCCGGACCGGAAGGCGTGCTCCACGACCCGGGCGCCGGGTTCGACCAACAGCGTCTCGGCGAGCATCACGCACCCGCGGGCCGCGTCGCGCACGTCCACGAAGTCGCGCGCCGGCCCGTCGCTCGTGAGACCGCGCTCGCCGGTCAGCAGTGCCGCGAGCGTCGCCGGCACGACGTGGTCGGGGTCGCGGTCGCCGGGGCCGAACAGCGCCCCGAAACGCGCCACCCCCACCGGCTGACCCGCGGGCGGCGCGACCGCCATACCCTCGGGTCGCGCAAGCACCACGGGGACGCGGCTGTCGTAGCGGCGGGTGGCGTCCAGCACCGTGGCGGTGGCGCGGGCGGCGTCGGCGGGTGTGAGGTCGAACACCGCCCACGCCTCGTGGACGGCCAGCGCCGAGTGGACGCGGAACAGGTCTTCCGCCCGGCCGTTCACGACGTGAACCTTGCCGGTGAGGCGGTGCCGGGTGAACTCCGAAGCGGCGACGCGGTCGCGGACGAGGCCGACCACCTCGGCCCCGCGGCCGAGCAGCTCGCGAACCACCGCCGCCCCCAGAAACCCGGTGCAGCCGGTGACCAGCACCCGGCGGCCGCGCCACGGGTTCGACGTGTCATTCATCCGGTCGCCCCTCCCCGGGCGGCGGTTCTGCGGTCGGGGCGGGGACCATACCCCCGCCCGTCGTCGCGGGTCAAGCGGAAGCGCGGCCGTCACGCCGCCTTGCGCTCTTCTCGCTTCAGCCACCGCTGAATACCGGGTAGGTCCGTCTCCCACTCCTTGCCGAACCGCCGCGCGCCGAACGCGTCGTACACCAGGTCCAGCGTCTCCACCAGCGCCCGCAGTTGCGACGCCCGCTCGTCGAGTTTGGCGCGGGCGTCGGTCACGTCCTCGGGCGGCGGCGGGATCTTGGCGCTGCTGACGGCCAGCGTCTCGGCGTGGATCGCCAGCTCGTATTGCTGGTCGTGGCGGACCAGCGTGAGGCCGCACTTGCGCGGCAGCTTCCCGCTCTGGATGGCGCGCCGCGCCTCGGGGAGCCGCGTCGGCCCCTCGTGGCTGATCGTCTCGTGCCCGGTCTGGCCGCGCGGGCACTCCAGCGTCAGGGTCCGCGCGATCATCACCGTCGCCTCCGAGTCGTCGGCGAGGGTGATCGTGTCGGACTCGACATCAGTGTGGTACCAGAGCCACAGCAGGAACTCGTTGCCGAGGAAGTCGCGGCTGCTCTCGTCGGCGATCCACGCCACGTCGGTCGGGCCGGTGCCGGGGACGAAGGCGCTGGGGGCGCTGTCGTCCACCAGCCGGGTGCGGTTGTGGAGTTCGGCCAGGTGGTACGCCCGGCGGCCGGCGGTGACGCACTCCAGCTTGCGCTGGAACGTCTGGTCGAACAGGCTGCACAGCCGGTCCACCTGCGTCAGCGACGTGGCCCCGAACAGCACCTCGTTCGACAGCCGGTCCCACAGCACGGGAAAGCACTTCCGCTTCCGGTAGCGGCCGTCCTTCGCCTCGTCCTCGAGCCGATCGCGCGCGGCCTCCTTCGCCTCGCGCTTCTGGCGGGCGCTGGCGATGCCGCTCGGGTTGTTCTTGCTCAGGGCTTTGAGCTCGATTGCGGTATAGGCCCGCATCATGTCGGGGGGGAGCTTGTCCACGTCCACCCGGAGCTCGAAGTGGAGGGTGTCGTTGATGACGTTCTTGTCGAGGGCGAAGTCGGTGTCGAGGACGTGGTCGCCGGCGGTCCAGCCGACCTCGACGCCGTCGGCGGCGGCGAGGCGCTGGCGGCCGGCGGCACGGTCGGCGAGGCGGTCGAGGTGTTCGGCGTCGAACAGCCGCGGGGCCGGGCCGTCCACCTGGAAGCGGAGGAACGTGACCCGGCCGTTGTAGAAGCCCATTCGCTACTCCCTGGGGGCGCGGCGGCGCCGCGCCGCCCGGGGAGGTGGGCTAGCCGACCAGCACGGCCTCGCTGACCTCCCCGTCCTTGCGGCGCATCTCCTCCAGGATGATCGGATGCCAGGCGCGGTCGCGCTCACCGGTGGGGACGTAATTCTCCCGCGCCCAGCGCCGCATCCGCAGTTCCTCGATGAAGTCCGGTTCGGCCAGGAAGCTGCTCTGCATGACTCGACTCGGCCCGTGGTGGAACCCGCCCGCGGCGGGTGGAAGAGGATGTCGCCGGTATTTGCGGCGCAGGGATGTTAGGAATCGCACGGACGGCGTCAAGCGGGTGCGAGGAAATTATCGGAGCCGCGGTCAGAATTGCGTCGATTGGGTGGAATGGGCAACGTAGAGAAGTGTGGCACGAGCTCCAGAGCCGACCCCGTAAGGGGTCGGAGCCTACCGCGTGCGAGAGGCTCCGACCCCTTACGGGGCCGGCTCGGGATGTCAAACTCCTTGTAGCACCAGCGTCACTTCCTGCTCCGCGTCGTCGCGGAGGAAGCGCACCCGCACCCGGTCGCCGGGCCGCAGACCCCCCACGACCCGCTGGAAGTCGGTGGTGCCGTCGATCCGCTCGTCGTTGACGCCGATGATAATGTCACCGGGGATGACGCGGCCGGTGCCGGTGCGGCCGATGCCGTGGATGCCCGCGCGGGCGGCGGGGCCGTTCGGCACCACGTCCGCCACCATCACGCCGGTGTCGTAACCGGCCCGCCGCAGCTTCTTCTCCTCGTACAGACGCACGCCCAGGTCCGGCGCCTGGCTCCGACCCGTGCGGATGATGTCGGTCACCACCTGATTCACCGCGTCGGCCGGGATGGCGAAGCCGATGCCGACGTTGGTGCCGGTCGGCGTGGCGATCGACGTGTTCACCCCCACCAGCTTGCCGGCGCGGTTCAGGAGCGGGCCGCCGCTGTTGCCGGGGTTGATCGGCGCCGTGTGTTGCACCGCCCCGTTGATCGGCGCTGTCGTCGGCGCTTCAATCGTGCGGTCCAGTGCGCTGACGATGCCGTCGGTCAGCGTCAGGCTCAGGCCGAACGGGTTGCCGATGGCGTAGACGCGCTGTCCGACCTTCAGGTCGCCCGACGTGGCGAGCCCGAGCGGCACGAGTTTCCCCTTTAGCGCGCCAGGGTCGATCTTCACCACCGCCAGGTCCACGTCCGGCGCGGTGCCGACGAGCCGAGCCTCGTGTGCGCTGCGGTCGGCGAGCACGACGCGGATCGCCATGCCGGGCCGCCGCAGCACGTCCTGCACGACGTGGAAGTTGGTGACGACGCGCCCCTCGGCGTCCCACACGAACCCGGAGCCGGTCCCGGTCTGCTGCTCCTGGAGGCGGTCGCTGATGCGGTCGCGCTTCTGCAAGACGGTGTCCACGTTCACGACCGACCCTTTGGCCGCCTCGAACACGCGGTTCGCCTCGCTCTCGTCGCCGCCGAGCGGGCCGTTGGTGGTCGCCTCGCGCTGCTCCGCGTCCGGGTTCGTGGCGGGGCCGGCGGCGGGGACTTCGTTCGGAGCACCACGGCCGCCGACGCCGCGCGAGACGACGTAGAACGCCCCGAGCCCGAGCGCCACGCCGAACGCCAGCAGCAGGAGGTACACCAGCGGCTTGAACGACCCGCCGTCCTCGTCGACTTCGCGGCGCGGGCGCCGGCGCGGCGGGTTGTAGGGCGGCTCGTCGTCGGGGACGCGGGGCGGCATGGCGGACCTGGCGGGTGGGTGCGGGGGTGCCGTTCTCATTCTACCGGGGTCGGCGGCTGCGCCCTCGCACCGGCCGCGGCGGCGGGGTACACTGGCGCTAGGCGTGACCTCCGGGGGCGGGCTATGCGTACGCGGGCGGCAGTGGCGGGGTGGCTGTTCGTGGTCGCGGCCGGGGCGGCTCTCGCCCAGCCCGGGCCGCTCGACCGGACCGAGCAGGACCGGCGGACGGCCCGGGTGGTCCACGAGGCGTCCACGCTGGGGAGCGACCTGTACAACCGCGGCGGCAAGGCCGAGTGCTACCGGCTGTTTCAGGGGACGCTCCTGGCCGTGCAGCCGATGATCGACCACCGGCCGAAGCTGGCGCTGTTCGTGAAGGAGCAGTTGGACAAGGCGGAGAAGCTGCCGGCGGACGCGGCGTCGTTCGAGCTCCGCAAGGCGCTCGACGCCGTGCAGGCCGAGACGGCCGCCGCGATCGGCCCGGACAAGGGGACGCCGCCGATGCCGATGGCCAAGGACAAGGAGCCTGTGACGACGGACAAGATGGCGTCGCTGTGGGACCGGCTCGGCGGCGAAAAGGCGGTGCGGCCGCTGGTGAAGGACCTGATCGCGGAGGCGGCCGCCGACCCGCGCATCAACTTCACCCGCGGCGGCAAGTACAAGCTGGACGACAAGGCGAAGCAGCGGCTCGAGCAGACGCTGGTCGAGTTGGTGAGCGAGGCCGGCGGCGGGCCGCTGAAGTACAGCGGCAAGAACCTCGTCGAGGCACACGCCGGGATGAAGATCACCCGCGACGAGTTCAACTACTTCACCCTGGCCCTCAACCGCGTTCTGACCAAGCACGACCTCAAGCACCGCGATCGGTACGAGCTCACGGAACTGATGGGGAAGGCCCGCGACCTCGTCGTCGACAAGTGAGTCTGGGCGAATTCAACAAGTCCGGGGACGGCCGTCCCCGGGCTTTCCGCGCGCCTGCGGCATAAAACACCTCCCTCCGCCCGTCCCCCCGGGGCCGCCCATGCGCGTCCTGCTTGTCGCCCTCGTCGGCGCCGTTCCGGTGCTCGCCCAGCCCGGCCCGCGCGACCTCCTCGACGCCTACGAGCAGCAACTCAAGGCGCTCCACGAAACGGCCGGCCCCGCTGTCGGCTGCGTCGTCGTGTCCCGCAGTGACAAGTACCCGGCACCAGCGAAGCTGCCCGACTACCCCGGCCGGCTCGGCGCCTTCGACGCCGACGCCTTCCGCAAGGGCGGCCCCGACCGCGTCACACTCGCCCACAAGCTCGACCTCGCCGACCCCGGTAGCGTTACCGACCACGACTCGGCCACCGGCGTCGTCATCGACCCCGCCGGTCTCGTGCTCACCAACTTCCACACCGTCGACGGGGCGACGAAGGTGTACGTTCACCTCCCCGGCGGCAAGGGGAGCTATGCGGACATCCACGCCGCCGACGCCCGCAGCGACTTCGCAGTGCTGAAGCTACTGACGCCGCCGGCCGGGCTGAAGGCGGTCAAGATCGGCGACACCCGGCTGCACGACCTGCCGAGCGGGCTGCAAAACGTCTTCCCGGGCAAGCTCGTCGCCGTGTTCGACTCGCGCACCGCCGCAGGCGCCGTGGCCGGCCGGCCCACGGTCACGATCCCGGTCATCGGCGACGTGAAGTTCCCGACGTGGAGCCAATTCATGCAGGAGACGCCTCAAAGCGTCTACCGGTACGGGCCGCTGCTGGAGTTGGAGGCGCGGGCGGTGCCGGCGGTCAGCGGGGCCGCGGTTCTGAACATGGACGGCGAGCTGATCGCGATGACGAGCGATACCGCGACCGTCGGCGGCGGCGAGGGCGGGCGGACGTACGCAGTGCCGCTCGACCAGTGCAACCGCCGCATCGTTGAGGTGCTGGCCCGCGGCGAGGAGGTCGAGTACGGCTTGCTCGGCGTCGTGGCCGAGAAGGTCGAGCGCGGCGGCGTCTCGGTGGACAAGGTGTCGCCGCGGAGCCCGGCCGACGGCCGGCTGTTCCCGGGCGATGTCATCCGCAAGATCAACGGCCAGCCGACGCGGAACTTCCCCGACCTGCTGTACCAGGTGGGTTCGTCTCTGGCCGGTTCCCGCGTGACGCTGACCGTGCGGAGCGACGGGAAGGAGCGACCGGTAGAGGTGACGCTGGCGAAGTACGGCCACAGCAGCCCGGTGATCTACGCGAACCGGCCGGCCGCGGTGTTCGGCCTCCGGGTGGACTGGGCCAGCGTGAGCGCCCAGGGCGGCATCGGGCCGCAGGTGATTTCGCCGGGCGTGGTCGTGCGGGAGCTGGTGCCCGACTCGCCGGCCGCGGCGAAATTCAAGGCGATCGGCGAGAACGGCCGGTGGGTGGTGACGCACGTGAACGGCACCACGGTGTCTACCCCGGCCGCGTTCTACGCCGCCGCCCGCGACCAGGCGACCGTGCGGCTGACGGCGCTCGACACAGCCGACCGCGCCGCACAGCCGCGTACCGTGACGCTGCCGTGACGTGGGGCCGGCTTCCAGCCGGCCTCCGCTCCAGCCGGCTGGAAGCCGGCCCCACGCCGCAACCGTCCTTGCGGCAGCGCCCGTGCAACCGGTAGAACGGGTAGAGCCTTCCCCACCCCCCTTCGGAGTACCGCCGCGATGACGGCGCGGTTCACGGTCCTGGCCAGCGGCAGCAGCGGCAACGCCGCACTCCTCGAAGTGGACGGCTTCGGCCTCCTCATCGACTGCGGCCTCCACTCGCGCTTCCTGTCGGCCCGGCTCGCGGCGATCGGCCGCACGTGGGACCACGTTCATGCCGCCGTCCTCACGCACACCCACGGCGACCACTGGAAAGACACTTGCCTCGCCGACTTCCGCAGCCGCAAGATTCCGTTCCACGCCCACCCCACGCACCTGAACCACCTGGCGACCGCTGCCGCGTCGTTCGGCCCGCTGAAAGCCGCCGGCTTCGCCCGCCCCTACTCCAACGGCGAACGGTTCGCCGTCGCCCCCGGGCTGACCGCGACGCCGGTGTGGGTCTCGCACGACTCCGACCCGACGTTCGCGTTCCGCTTCGACTACGCGGACGGCGACGGCGTGGCGTGGTCGGTCGGCTACGCCTCGGACCTGGGCGTGGCGTCGGCCGAGCTGGTGGCGGCGTTCGCCGGCGTGGACGTGCTGGCGGTCGAGTACAACCACTGCGAGCGGATGGAGCGGGCGAGCACGCGGCCGGCGTTCCTGGTGCAGCGGGTGCTCGGCGACGAGGGGCATTTGTCGAACCGGCAGGCGGCCGAGTTCACCCGCGCCGTCGCCGCCCGGTCCGGCCCGGGCTTCCCCTCGCACCTCGTTCAGCTGCACCTGAGCCGCGACTGCAACCACCCGTTCCTCGCCGAAGCCGCCGGCCGCAACGCCCTCACCGACCTGAACCCGTCGGCGGTGGTGCTGACCGCGAAGCAGGACGCCCCCGCGCGGTCGGTCGCGCTGGCGCGCCGGCCGGACGCGGCGGCGCGGCACGCGGCGCGGTCGGTGGTCCCCTTCCCCGCGCGGCCGCCGGCGCGACCGGTACTGCCGGGGTTCGAGGTGGCGTGACGCGGGCGGTCGTACCGGTCGTGACGGCTCGACCCGTTCTGACACCACGGTCTCCGCCCACCCCCTTCGCATCGATCGCTTCCGCCGGACCGACCGGCGCCGTCCGGCCGAAACTCCCTTCCGTCACGCACCCCCCCGACGGGTGCGGTCCGCACGGAGGCGGCGTTATGAAGCGGCTCGCAGTGTTAACTCTCACGGCGGCGGTGGTGTGGGGCGGTTCCGCCGCGTGTGCAGCGGACCCGCTGCCGCTGCCGACCGGGTTCGCCCCCACGGCCCCGCGGGTGCCGGCCCCGACGCTGCGGAACGGCACCGTCGTCCCCGCGACCGCGGCGCCGACGGTCGGGCCGGTGCAGACGGTCGGCTTCCGGGCGCCGGGGTTGGTCCCGGCCGGCGACTGGACGCGCGGCGCGAACGTGTGGTGTACGGACTGCGCCCCCGCGGTACGGCACCCGCTGCTGCCGGCGCCGGTGTCGTGCGCCACCGGATCGTGCGCCGGCGGGCACGACGGAAGCTGCTGGGAGAAGTTCAAGGGGTGGCTGTGCTTCCGCCAGACGCCGATCCATCTGGGGCTGACGCCGACGCCGCGGATCACGCCGCAATACACGTACTTCCCGTGTACGGAAGGGGCCGGCTACGCCAGCGGCAACTGCGGCCCCGGCGGTTGCACCTCCGGCCACCCGCGGCTCGGCGGCCTGATCGGCGGCCGCGCCTGCACGACCTGCCCGACGCCGGGCGAGTCGGTGATGCCCGGTTTCCGCTTCGCCACCCCGACCGTCGGAGGTCCGACCCCGCACCCGGTCGCGGCGCCGGCGAGTGAAGTGTTGCAAACCGGCTTCCGCCGCCCGACGCCGCCGCCGGCGGTGCCGTACCGGCCGGCGGCGCGGTAGGGTTCGCTGCGGCCGACGCGCCAGGGCTCATCGCGTCGGCCGCACCAGCGACGGCCACTCGCGCTCCCAGTACTCGCGGCTGTACTCGCCGGAGCGGGCGGTGAAGCCGCCGGGCTTGTCCTTCAGCGCGGCGAACACCTCGCGCATCCGCGCCTCGACCGTCAGCCGGCCCTCGTCGTTGTTCAGCCCCAGGTAGGCGTGGTACATCATGCTCATCACGATGAGTTCCTCCACCCGCCCGGCGTACTCGCGGAGGAGCGGTTCGGCCGTCCCCAGCACCTCATACGGCTTGCGGAGCAGCACCTGGGCCAGCAGCACGCGGAGGTTCGCCTGCGTCCGCAGCCACGGGTCGCCGGCCGCGGGCCGGTTCGCCACCTTGCGGCCGTCCACGTCGGTCAGCACCTGCCGGAGCAGTTTCAGCGCCTCCTCGCCGGCCCGCTCGGCGTCCGGGGCCGGCACCTTCGCCCGCGGGTCGATTCGCTGGAGGAGCGCCGTTCCCAACAACAACCTCCCCTGCCCCGCCTCGGGGCCGGTCGGGTAGAGCCGCAGTTGCGTCCGCAGCCGGGCCTCGGCCTTCTGGAAGTCGCGGCCGCGGATGGCCTCGTCGGCCAGTTCCACCAGCGCCTTCTCCTGGTACTCCTGCTCGGGAACCGAGACGCGCTCGGCCGTGGCGATCTGCTCCAGGAGTTCGAGCCCGAGCGGCAGCTTCTTCGGGTCGCGGGAGTCGATCAGGTTGCGGGCGAGCTTGTGCCGCACGGCCGTGGACGTGGGGCCGCCGGTCTCCAGCGCCCGCTTGAACGCCACCAGTGCGTCGGCCGGGCGGTTCGCGGCCAGCAGCCCGTCGGCGTACTCGGCCCAGATCGGACCGGAAAGCTCGTCCGGCAGCTTCGGCGTCGCCGCGGCCTGCTTCAACAGTTCGAGCCCCGCCGTGGCGTTGCCGGCCTTGCGCTGGAGGTTCGCGGCCCGGCGGAGCTGTTCGGCGCGGTACGGCTGGTCGGCCGGCAGCGCCGCGGCGACGGCGGAGTACTCCGCGGCGGCGGCGGCGTAGCGGGCCTTGCCGTCGGCCCCGGCCTTCTCCAGCGCCACGCCCCAGGCGGTCAGCACCTCGGCCTTCTTCTCGCGCTCCTTGCCGCCGAGCGCGACCGGGGCGTACGCCTCGGCCGCGGCGATCGCCTCCGGGAAGGCGCCATCCGCGGTGAGCACCTGCACCGTCTGCTCGAACGCCGCCTGCACCTCGACCGCGGGGACGAGCCCGCCCGCGGCGGCCTTCGCGGCGACCGCCAGGTAGCCGGCCGCCGCCTTGCGGCGGACGGGGTCGGGGTTCCTGAGCGTCAGCCCGACGAGCCGCACGGCCGCGGCCGGGCCTTCGGGGCCGGACGACTTCGCCGCCTCGTCCAACAGCTTCGGCGCGTCGGCGTCGTCGGCCTTCACCCGGAGGCGGCACTCGGCGAGGTAGTACGCCGACATCGTCCGCAGCGCCGGCGACAGGTCGGTCGCGGCGCGAGCGGCGTCCCACTCGCGGATCGCGCCGGCCCAGTCGTGCTCGGTCATGCGGATGCGCGCCAGCTGCGCCTTCGCCGACGGCAGCACGTCCGCCGGGGCTTCGGCGCCGATGGCGGTCAGCCACTGCTTCGCGCCGTCCGGGTCGCCGAGGGCCAGGTGAACTTCACTCAGCCGGAGCTTGGCGCGGGCCAGTGTCGCCGGCGGGGCGCCGAGGCCGGCGTTGGTGAGATAACTGGTGAACCCGGCCTTCGCGGCCTTCAGGTCGGGCGGCGTCATGCGCAGGCTCAGCTCGGCGGCCAGCCGCGGGGCGTCGCCGGGGTCTTCGCCGGTCGGCGGGCGCGACAGGAGGGTCCGGATCACCTCGAAGTCGGCCGGGGTGAACGACGCGGGCAAGTCCGCGGCGAACGACTTGGCACGGCGGAAAGAGAACTTCACCCGCTCGCCGTCCGCCAGCTTCGTCTCGTCGGCGGCGGTGAAGTGCTGGCGGGCGAGCATCCAGTAGCCGCGGGCGTCGCCGCCGTCCGCGGTCAGCTCGGCGAGGCGGGCGTAGCCGCTGCCGAGGGCCACGTGCGCCGGCGTCGCCAGCTCGGGGTAGTGCATCACCTCCGCCGACACCTTGTCGAGCGCGGCCTTCAGCTCGTTGCGGTCCGGGCTCAGCCGGTCGGTGGCGGCGACGAGTGCGGCCAGGTCGGCCTCAAAGGTCGCGCTCACGGCCGCACGGACCGGGATGAGACCCTGGTACGCGGCGACGAACACCACCGCCCCGACGAGGAACGTCGGCACCTGCCACAGCCGGCGCGGCGGGGCGGGGCGGGTGATCGGGGGAACGGCCGTGTCCGTGGCCATGGGCGGCGTCCGTCGGGGGTGGGAACGCCGCAGTAGAGCCGTGACGGTCGGAGGAAATCAAGTCCAACGTCCACACCCGGGCCGAGATTATTGTTTCCGCCGCGCCCCCCACCGGGTCGCGGAAACATGTCATGCTGTCGCACCGACGACCGTCATCGTCCGCCCCCTCACACGCACCCGCGGGTGCGGTTGCAACTTGCCCCGGCGCGCGGTATTACCCCGCCCCCCATCCCGGAGGAGACGCGAATGCGACTGTTCACCCGCGGGGTCGCTGCCCTGCTCATCGGGACCGGCGTCACGGCGTCGGCCCAGCCGCCGGCCCCGCCGCCCGGCCCCACGCCGCCGCCCCCCGGCGCGCTGCCGGCGCCGCCCGCCGTGGCCCCGCCCGCTGTCGCACCCCCGGCCGCCGCCCCTAAGGCCGACTTCCGCCCCGCCGGCGACGCCGCCAAGGTCAACAACCAGGCCATCCCCGAGGTGGCGGTCTACCGGGCGCTGCGCCAGTTCCCGCCGGCCCACCACGAGATGGCCCGCAAGGAGATCGTCAACCACCTCGTCGAGAACACCCTGGTCGACCAGTACCTCAACGCCATCCAGGTGAAGGTGACCGACCAGGAGACCGAGAACCTCATCAACGAGCTGAAGAAGGAACTCGTCACCGCCAAGAAGGACTACCAGCAGGAGCTCAACGTCATGCTCCTGACCGAGGCCGAGTTCCGCGCCGAGGTGCAGGCGCAGCTGCGCTGGGAGGGCTTCGTCAAGGCGCAGGCGACCGACGCCGCGCTCAAGAACCTGTTCGACGGCAGCCCCGACGTGTTCGACGGCACGATGGTCCGCGCCCGCCACATCCTCATGACGCCCGGCACCGACGCCGCCAAGCAGGGCGAGGCGGCGGGGAAGCTCCGCGGCATCAAGCAGGTGGTCGAGGCCGAGGCGAAGAAGGCGTCCGACGCCACGATGGGCGAGCCGCTGGCGAAGGTGCAGGCCGGGCACAAGAAGGCGGACGAGCTGTTCAGCGCCTACGCCAAGGAGTACAGCACCTGCCCGTCGAAGCGCGACGGCGGCGACCTGAACTTCTTCCCGCGCGCCGGGGCGATGGTGGAGCCGTTCGCCAAGTCCGCGTTCTCGACGCCGGTCGGCAACCTGACGGACGTGGTGGCGACCGACTTCGGCTACCACCTCATCCTCGTGACCGACCGCCGCGAGGGGAAGAAGAAGCAGTTCGACGAGGTGAAGGAGGACGTGCGGCTGCTGTTCGCCATGCGGCTCCGCGAAGCTGTGCTGGCGCAGATGAAGCCGAAGGCGCAGATCACCATCAACCCGGCCCCGCAGTACCCGGCCCCGACGCCGGTGAGCGCCCCGCCGGCGCTGACGCCCGGTGTGCCGCCCGTCGGCGGGCCGGCCCCGGGTGCGCCGCCCGCCGCCCCGCCGGGGCTGCCGACGCCGCCGCCGAAGATGTAACAACGAACTGGCTCGGGTCTTCGCCGCTCGCGGCGATGCAGGGCGTGCCCTGCATCGCCGCGAGCGGCGAGCCGTTTCGCACCTCGACACTTCCACCCGACTCCCGATTCTCACCCACGCCGCTTGACCTCCTCCGTCCGCGCGGCCACATTACCTCCGGGTTATAAAACCGCGGAGTTATCCACCCATGCCGGTCGCCCGGCTCGACGCCACGTTCGCCGCCCTCGCCGACCCCACGCGCCGCGCCATCATCGCCCGACTGGCGAAGGGTGAGGCCACGGTCACCGAGTTGGCCGCGCCGTTCCGCATGACGCAGCCGGCGGTCTCGAAGCACCTCAAAGTGCTGGAGAAGGCCGGCCTCATCACCCGCGGCCGCGACGCCCAGCGGCGGCCGTGTCGCCTCGCGCCCGAGCCCCTGAAGGACGCGACGGACTGGCTCGAAACCTACCGTCGCAACTGGGAACAAGCCTTCGACCGCCTCGACGCTCTGCTCGACGAACTGCAACAGCCCCCCACCCCCACGTAAGGAGCCCGCTCATGAAGAACACGCTCACGCTCACGACGCCGAGCGACCTCGAAATCGTCGTCACCCGCCGGTTCAACGCCCCGCGGCAGCTCGTGTGGGACACGATGACGGAGACCGAACTGAAGAAGCGCTGGCTGACCGGCCCGCCCGGCTGGGCGATGACCACGGCCGAGGCGGACCCGCGCACCGGCGGCACCTTCCGCGCGGTGTGGTCGGGTCCGGGTGGCGAAGCGTTGACGATGTCCGGCGAGTACCGCGAGGTGACGCCGCCCGAGCGGTGCGTCCGCACCGAGAAGTTCGAGATGGCCGGGCGGCCCACCGATGGGCGAGCAACTGGCGACGCTCGTCCTGACGGAGGAGGCTGGCAAGACGCTGATGACACTCACGCTGCTTTACGCCTCGAAGGAGGCGCGCGACGGGGCCGCGGCGTCCGGGATGGAGCACGGCATGGCCGCGAGCTACGAGCGGCTCGACGAAATCCTCGCCGCGGCGTGAGTGCGCGGGCGGAGATTTTTGTCGCACGATGAAGAACGATGGCGCACGATCTGACCGAATCTTGGTTCGGATCGTGCGCCATCGTTCTTCATCGTGCGGCAAAAATCTCCCTCGGTCTCGCCCTTGCCGGCCTGCGATAATACCCCGGGAGGCACGGCATGGCGCAGAAGGTCGGCTGTCACTGCGGCGGGAAGCCGGGCTGCAAGCTGTGCGGCGGCGCGGGCCGGTACGAGTACCAGCCCGGCCCGCTCGGTTGGATGCCGTTCACCTGCCCGACCTGCGCCGGCACGCGTCGGCTGGTCGAACCCGGCGAGCCGCCGCAGCCGTGCTTCACCTGCGGGGGGACCGGCCGGGTGGACCCCGCCGACCCGCCCAGTTCCGGCTGGGCGGACGTGATTCGGAAGGCGTTCTTCGGCGCGACGTGACCGCGGGGTCGCTACAATCCCCGCACCGTCCCCTTCCCCGCCGGAGCCGTTCGATGCAGCCCCTCTCCCGCCGCGCCTTCCTGAAACACACCGCCGCCGCGGCCGCCGTCGGCGCGTCCGCCCGGCTCGCCACCGGCCAAGACGCCCCGCGGCCGTTGTTCGACATCTCGATCGCCCAGTGGTCGCACAACCGGGCGTTCTTCGGCCGGCCCGGCGTCGAGAAGAAGGACCCGCTCAAGTTCGCCGAGATCGCCAAGACCGACTACCAGATCGCGGCCGTCGAATACGTCAACCAGTTCTACCGCGAGAAGAAGGCCGACCAGGCGTACCTCCGCGACCTGAAGAAGGTGGCCGACGACAACGGCGTCCGCAGCGTTCTCATCATGTGCGACGGCGAGGGGAACCTCGGCAACCCGGACGAGCGGCAGCGCGTCACCGCCGTGGACAACCACAAGCGCTGGGTCGAGTGGGCGAAGTTCCTCGGCTGCCACAGCATTCGGGTGAACGCGGCGAGCGACTGGAACCGCGGGTTCGAGGAGACGCAGAAGCTGGCCGCCGACGGCCTCCGCCGGCTGACGGAGTTCGCGGGGACGCACGAGATCAACGTGATCGTCGAGAACCACGGCGGGCTGTCGAGCCACGGCGGCTGGCTGTCCGGGGTGATGCGGCTGGTGAACCTGCCGCGCTGCGGCACCCTGCCGGACTTCGGCAACTTCAACGTCGGCAAGGTCGTCGGGTACGACATGACGAGCTACGACCGCTACCGCGGCGTGGACGAGCTGATGCCGTTCGCCAAGGGGGTGAGCGCGAAGTCGCACGACTTCAACGCCGCGGGGAATGAGACGGCGACGGACTACCGGCGGATGCTCGACATCGTGGTGAACAAGCACCGGTTCCGCGGGTTCATCGGGGTCGAGTACGAGGGCGGCCGGCTGAGCGAGGCCGACGGCATCCGCGCGACCAAGCGGCTGCTGGAGACCGTTCGGACGGAACTGGCCGCGAAGAAGTAGGACGAAAACGATTTAACCACCGAGTCACAGAGGACACAGAGAGAAGACAGAAGGCAGAGACAGAATCATGTTTGAAAACAACGTTTTCGTTCTTCCTCGGTTTTCGGTCTTCTCTCTGTGTCCTCTGTGACTCGGTGGTTAATCCGTCTTCTCGGAGCGTGCGATGCCGATCTACGTGTACGAGGAGATCCTCCCCGACGACAGCGGCGGGGAGACGTTCGAGGTGATCCAGCCGATGAGCGCCGCCGCGCTCACGACGCACCCCGACACCGGCAAGCCGGTCCGCCGCGTGTTGTCGGCACCGAACGCCCCCCGGGCCTGGACCGACGCCCACGGCAAGGCCGCCACGTCGGACAAGAACCTGGCGTCGAAGGGGTTCACGAAGTACGTCAAGAGCGGCGACGGCACTTACGAGAAGACCGCCGGCGACGGCCCGAAGCACATCAAGCCCAAGTAACACCGAGGTTCCGCACATGGCCGCGTCCGCCCCGCCCGTTTCGCACCGGCAGCTCTACATCGCCGGCGAGTGGGTCAATTCGTCGTCCGGGAAGACGCTCGCGGTCGAGAACCCGGCTACCGAGGAAACGGTCGCCGAGGTCGCGTTCGGCACCCGCGACGACTGCAAGCGGGCGATCGCCGCCGCGTCCGCGGCGCTGCCGGCGTGGTCGAAGCTGACGCCCTACGACCGCGCCAAAGTGCTGAAGAAGACGGCCGACCTGATGCGCGAGCGGGCCGACGCCCTGGCCCGCACGATGACGATGGAGCAGGGGAAGCCGCTGGCCGAGGCGAAGGGCGAGGTGATGCACTCGGCCGACACCTTCGAGTGGTTCGCGGAGGAAGGGAAGCGCGCCTACGGCCAGGTGATCCCGCCGTCGAACGCGGCCAAGCGGCACCTCACGATCAAGCACCCGGTCGGCGTCGTCGGCGCCATCGGCCCGTGGAACTTCCCGATCACGCTCCAGGCCCGCAAGATCGCCCCCGCGCTCGCGGCGGGTTGCACCATCGTGTGCAAGCCGGCGAGCCAGACGCCGCTGTGCCTGATCGGCGTGTTCGAGTGCCTCATCGACGCCGGCTGTCCCGCGGGCGTGGCGAACCTCGTGATCGGCCCGGCGGGCGACATCGCGGACGAGTTCATGTCGAACCCGGCGGTGCGGAAGATCAGCTTCACCGGCAGCACGGCCGTCGGCAAGCAGCTGATGCGGCAGGCGGCGGACCAGGTGAAGCGGCTGAGCCTGGAACTCGGCGGCCACGCCCCGTTCATCGTCTTCCCGGACGCCGACCCGGAGGTGGTGGCGAAGGCCGCGGTGCTTGGCAAGTTCCGCAACAACGGCCAGGTGTGCATCAGCCCGAGCCGCTTCTTCGTGCACCAGGACGTGTCGAAGCGGTTCATCGAAGTGGCCGTCGAGGAGGCGAAGAAGCTGAAGATGGGCAACGGGCTGGACGAGGGCGTGGTGGTCGGCCCGATGTTCGAGAAGAAGGCGCTGGCCGGCACGCAGGCGCTGATCGACGACGCGACCGGCAAGGGGGCGAAGCTCCTGACCGGCGGCAAGCGCTCGGAGCGGTTCGAGAAGGGCTACTTCTTCGAGCCGACGGTGCTGAGCGGGCTGTCGCCCGACGCCCGGGTGCTGACGGAGGAGCCGTTCGCGCCGGTGATGCCGGTGCTAGACTTCTCGAAGATCGACGACGTGATCGCGGCGGCGAACAACACGCCGTACGGGCTGGCGGCGTACGTGTTCACGAACGACCTGTCTGTGGCGTGGCGGATGGCCGAGGGGCTGGAGGCGGGCATCATCGGCGTGAACGACGCGGTCCCGGCGACGCCGCAGTGCCCGTTCGGCGGGATGAAGGAGTCCGGCATGGGCCGCGAACTCGCCCACGAGGGGCTCGAAGCGTACCTGGAGACGAAGTACGTCTCCATCGGGTTGCGGGGGTAAGCGACTCCGATCCTGGGAGGACTGACATGGACGAACTCGCCGCGACGTTCGAGGAACGATTGCGGGAGTCGATTCGACTCTCGATCGAGTTGGGGTATAACCCCACGACTTTTACCG
>Ga0209181_10004101_pt1 | contig 21941 bp, 15 predicted proteins | sample MAT05_FD_187208 | JGI IMG/M metagenome (GOLD analysis project Ga0209181, IMG submission 187208) | Freshwater microbial communities from Lake Fryxell liftoff mats and glacier meltwater in Antarctica - MAT-05 (SPAdes) (version 2) | ecosystem: Environmental > Aquatic > Freshwater > Ice > Liftoff... | reverse complement strand
TAACCTTGGCTACCACTATAAATTCATTTTTATTTAACAGGATTTTTTACTTTTTGAGGCCCGCCTTTGTAATTTCCACAAACCAGTCACTGCCGCTGTAAACTTTGTGAACTGCTGAAAAATTACCCATATTCAGTGCAAATGAAAGTTGCAATAAACTGTTGAGATAAGCAAGCGGTTTGCCTTTTGCTACAGCACCAAAAGTTTCTGTATAAGGCATATCGCCTTCATACTTCTTTATTTTGTTGTGATAAATTACAACATGCAGTTTATCAGTAGGCTTGACCTGTAATTTATTGAAAAGATCAGCAGGTATATTTGTCCAGATATTGCCATACTGTACATCAAGGATAGAAATGGTGCCTTTTATTTTTTTTATTTCCAGTATTGCTTTTTGATAAGGAATATTTACAACTTCATTGGGCAATGTAGCACCAACCTCTTCAAATGTAATAACACCTGCCGCCAGTCTTGCTGCTGTGTATGCATATACATCACGCCCATGAAATGTGTACGATTTTTCCGAACCTTTTCTTCTGTTTATTGCTTCATCAATTTGTCTTACAGACTCAATGCCTAGCGATTCTGCTATTAAAGTTAAAGTACCGTTATCGGGCGTTACAATAAAATGCCCGCTCTTAGTTTTCAGCACAACAGATTTTCTTTCGGTACCAACACCGGGATCAACTACCGAAACAAATACGGTACCGACGGGCCAATAAGCCACGGTTTGCTCAAGCCGGTATGCAGCTTCCCAAATATTGTAGGCAGGAATTTCATGCGTAAGATCAAATAATTTAAGATCGGGCGAAACACCGATGGCAACAGCTTTCATAGCAGAAACAGCGCCATCCTTTAATCCAAAATCTGATTGAAAGACCACTATTTTATTTTGCGAAAATGAAATATTATTTAACAGTAAAAGGAAAAGCAGAAAGTAAATGCTCTTTTTCATACAAAATATTGGTTTCAATTATTAAAAATAAAAATCCCACAAAGGCACAAAGTACACAAAGAAAATTTTATCAGTTTCAATCTTTGTGGTCTTAGTGTCTTTGTGGGATAAACTATCCTGCAATTAATTATTAAAAATTAAATGCCAGCTTAGTAAATAATCTTCTTCCGTTAACACCCATCTGTACAGATTCCCATGGGCCGCCAGCTTCGTTGTCAAAAGATTCGTAACGGGCATTAGGTACTGCAGCAAAATTTGGATGCACATTAAATATATTATCGGCACCCATAAACAGGCTTATCCTTTTAGAAAATTTGTATGATACAAACAGGTCAACCGTAACTTTTGCTTTGTAATTAAAAATTTCTTTTACCACGTTTACCTGGTCATTAAATCCATCAATATCAACATACGGATCAATACCGGTAAAGCTTCCCGAAATATCCGGGTCACCCGGTCCACCAGTACCTGCGGCACTGGCAAGGCCTGTCCAGCCAAAGCCAAGCGATTTCATGTTGCCAAAGTAATTTACATGCGTACCAAAACCAATTTTGCCAATTCCATATTCTAGGCTCAGGTTAAACTTAGCTCTTGGTGCAGATGCCAGCAAGAAAGCTTCTTCCCGGTCGCTAAAGAAAGTTTTACGGTGCCTGTAGCTGTCATCAAGTGAGGCAGGAATATTCACTTTATCTACTTTCATCTTTTGGATATTACCAGCCAGTAAAGCTTTTAAAGTGTTTTTGCCAATCTTCTTTGTGTAATCAATCACCACATCTAAACCAAAATTGGTAGTGTTAACCGAGTTGCTGAAAAACTGTGCAGTTTGCACGTCAATAGCTATTAGCTGGTTACGAAACGCTGCAGGTAATGATGTATCACTCCTATCAAACAATCCCGATAATACAATCCTGTCTTTTACTTTTACCATATATCCGTCAACTGTAAAAGTTAAGCCGGGCAAAGGTTTCCAGGCAAATCCCAAACTGGCGTTTACTGATTTTTCTTCTCTCAAATCAGGAATACCAACCGATTTTGTAATGGCATCGCCATTGCGTGCAATACGTGATTGTACCAAAGCGCCGCCGCTAAAGGAAGTAAGTGTATTGCTGAAATTTATTTGCTGTAAAGAAGGCGCACGGAAACCGGTACTTACAGAACCACGCAGATTGAAGTCCTTAGCGATTTTATAACGGGTTGCAAACTTGAATGTAGCTATCGAACCAAAGTCGGAATAGTTTTCATAACGTATGGCAGCATTCAGTAGCCAGGCTTTTGTTGCATTCAATTCGGCATCGGCATACAGGCTTATGTTGTTACGGTTATCAGCTATAACATCTTTGGGGCTAAAGCCAGGAAAACCCTGTGAGCCCGGAGCCTGCTGATAAGGATTTGGGAAAGTATCCCAAGAGGCTCTTTCGCCTTCATAAATTGAATACCGTTCGTAACGGAATTCACCACCAAGACCCAGGTTTAAACCTTGTGCAATGGTTTTAAAAGATTTACTTACATCTATGTTGAAAGTGTTCTGTAAAAAATTAAATCCACCATTGTCAAAATGAGTTGGCTGCAATGCACCAGCAGTAACGATCTGAGAAGCATTGAATGTTTTATCGCCATAATAATGAAAATCGTTTCTGCCAAAAGTGTTGCTGATATCCCAGTTCCAGTCTTTTCCTAATGTACCTTTTACGCCAGCAGCAAAAGAAATGTCTTTTATTTTGGTTTGAATATGCGGATTGTAATAAATCTCACCATCATTGGCCACCCGCATGATGTTTCCATCAAACCTTAAATTTCCATTTGCATCAACAGGGAACCGATCGGGCCTTGCGCTGAAGTTGCGGGTATAGGCATAAGCATCAGATGATTTAGAGTTAAATCCTCCGAACGAATAAAAAGTTGTTTTACCGGTTTTACCAGGTATTTCCATGTTGTACATAACACCACCTGTTGTAACTGAGCCATCACCAAATGCACGGCGGCCAGTGTTAAGCGGTAGTGCATCTTTATTTGTCCAAACATTGGTATCAGCCACCTGCCTGAATGTTTTTGCCTGCGTTAAAAAATCGAAAGAAACATTGATGAAGCCACCATTTTTACCAAGTGCTACTCCATTGTTGGCAGAGAAAGTTACCGTTCCGCCATCAATAGGCCGGCCATAATAATACTGGTTTGTACCGCGGGTTTTATAAGCATTGTATTTGGTATCATAATAACCTGCCCAACCTGTATTTATTGACCAATGATTGATAGTTCTTTTCAAAACTATATTCATTACACCAGCCATGGCATCCGATCCATATTGCGCAGATGCACCATCACGTAAAATTTCAATGCGGTCAACCGCCGATTGAGGAAAAGCATTCAGATCAGCACCGGAATTACCGCGGCCTCTTGAGCCAAATAAAGCCACAAAAGCTGTCTGGTGGCGGCGTTTACCATTTATTAAAACCAGGGTTTGATCGGGGCCCAGGCCACGCAATGTACCCAGGTCAATATGATCGGCACCATCTGCACCACTTTGCTTATTGTAATTGAAAGAAGGCGCTGCCATGTTTAAGGCAGATGTAAGATCCATTCTTGCCGTTGGCAAACCAACCTGGTTTATACGAATCACATCTACCGGCACGGCTGTTTCAATCTTAGCACGGGGAGCACCACGGGTACCTACCACCACCACATCAGTATATTCGATGGCAGTGGGTTCTAAAATAACAGACACCGAAGCGGATGCCGATAAAGTAACATTCTGGCTGGTGTACCCAATACAGCTCACTTCCAGTATATCTCCGGCAGTAGCCGCTATAACCAAACTACCTATAACATTGGTTGCTGCACCCTTTCCCGTTGATTTAACTTTTACCGAAGCATTCGTAACCGGATTTCCGGTTTTTGAATCTGTTACCAGAACAGTGTAATTTTTTTGCGCATGCAGCGCAATAGAACCCAGCACGAGGCCGAGCAATAGCATTAGTTTTCTCATATTATTAATTTTGGTTCAACAAAGTTGAGCTTATTCTATGAAATTCAGTACCTGAATTTTAAAAAAATGCATTTTTGAAAGGAACACATTTTTAAATAAGTTGACAACTGTTTATTTGGCGCCCGGCGGACAATGAAGTCTTAAATAATTGCTGTATAAAGTACTTAGGTGTTCAAAAGTACCGGCACCCTCAGATATGCTATGCGACCTGTTTGGATAGGCCATATACTGGAACTGCTTGTTGTACTTTATCAGTTCGTTTACCAGCAATTCGGCATTACTGAAATGTACATTATCATCGCCGGTACCGTGTATGTATAATAAATTGCCTTTTAGATTTTTTGCATAGGTTACCGGTGAACCGCTAATAAAATCTTCCCGGTTTTCCTGTGGCAGGCCCATGTAGCGCTCCTGGTAAATATTATCATAAAATAACTGGTTAGCTACTGCAGCAATGGCAATACCCGTTTGAAACAGATCGGGATACCTGAACAACAGGTGCAGGGTTGATGATCCGCCACCGCTCCATCCCCATACAGCCGTTCTTTCCTTATCCATATATGGTTTCATGTCAAGTAATGATGTAAAGCCCTTTGCCATATCGCTGATGTTAACATCGCCAATTTTACGGTAAATAGATTTACGCCAGGCGGCACTCTTCAATACAGGCGAACCCCGGTTGTCAATCGTTACCTGTATGTAACCATCAGCACGTATATCACCTTTGTATAAAAAATTATTCTGTGCCCCATAAGCATCCTTTACGGTTGACGCTGCCGGCTCACCATATACATAAAATACAACGGGGTATTTTTTAGTAGAATCAAAATTTTTGGGTTTGTTTATCCACGCATTCAGTGTTATCTGATCATCGGTTTTAATCTTCACAAATTCTACATCAACCGTACTGTCAATCTTAGCTGTAGCTTCAATACTTTTTGTTTCATTAATTGGAGTATTCTGTGGCAGTTTCAGCCATTCTCTTACTGGTGGCGTGTTGTGGCTGGAATAGGAATGAAAGGCGAATTTTCCATTTGGAGATATCTGGTATCCATGTGTACCATCCCTGCCATTGGCATACACCGGATCAAACTCTTCTTTAGTAATATTTTTACCGTTAAAAATTTTGTTCAGCAGCGAAGGTTTTTCAATATTCAGTTTATATAAATAAAGCTGTGTTGCATTGTAAGGCGAAGCTGTAAAATAGATCAGGTTATTGTCCTCATCAATACATTTTATTTCATCAATATCATAAGGGCCCGATGTTAACTTAACCTCACTTTGTCCATCACGGCTTATTTTATAAATATGCCTCCAGCCGTCTTTTTCGCTCACCCATATAAATTCTTTTCCGTTATTTATCCATTTCCATCCGCTTGGGTCATCTGCATTTAAATCTACCCAGGCCGAGCTGTTTTCTGCCCAAAAAGTTACTGCACTTCCATCAACAACATTACAATAGAGCAACTTGCTTTCCTGTTGCTTGCGGTTAAGCTGCTGAACCACCAATTCATTTTTAGCAGCCCATTCCATCCTTGGCAAATAATTTTGCTGCGGATCGCCTTCAATATTCATCCATCTGGTGCGTTTTGTATTTACGTTAACCACGCCTATTTTTACTGCAGAAGGTGCCTCGCCCACTTTTGGATATTCAACCGGAATAATCTGTGAGTAATTACTATCAGTTGTATTCAACATATAGTAGTCACGTATTTTGGTAGCATCAACCTGCCAGAATGCTATCATGGTACCTTCAGGACTCCAGCGAAAACCATCGCGGCAGCCAAATTCTTCTTCGTAGGCCCAGTCGAATGTACCGTTAATTAATTTACGGGTACCGTCTCTTGTAAGCTTAGTTATTTCGCCTGTGCTGATATCTTCTGCAAAAATATTATGCTCACTTACATAAGCAACATTTTTTCCATCTGGTGAAAATTTAGCAAACATGAGTGACTGCGCCGCCAGGCCTTTACCTAACCTCATTAATTTATCCGAAAGAATATCGTAGAGCCAATAATCGCCCATGGTATTGTATCTCCAAACTTTAACGGTATTGGTAAAAATAAGCACCCGGGTGTAGTTGCTGTTAAATTCGTAAGACTGTGGTACCAGTGCTTTACTGGTTGCAGGATCAATCATTTTTGCTTTGCCCACAACAATGGTCTCTTCCTCAGTAACCGGATCTACCTGTATGATATTGCCATCTTTAACTTTAGTATACGCATTCCCATCTACAGTCCAGTTAATTTTCCCCCTGTTTTGCGCTACAGCAAACTGTGCAACACAAATAAATATTAAAAGAATCCTGATTCTGAAAAATTTCATATTCGGTAGTTTTAAAAATTAAAAATACACAATTACGCTAACCTTTAATCAGCTTTGCTTTAAAAGCATTTATTTTTGCTTTAATGGAAAAGGAAAAACTAAGGCTGGATAAGTATTTATGGTCGATACGGCTGTTTAAAACACGCAGCCAGGCAGGCGATGCCTGCGATAACGGAAAGGTAAAATTCAACAAAGAAAATACCAAGGCAAGCCGTGCGGTGCAGGTGGGTGATGAGTATGATGTAAAGACTGAAAATAAGCGTTGGGTAATAAAAGTAACCGGCCTGTTATTTAAAAGAGTACAATATGCCGAGGCTATAAAGTTTTATACAGATATTACCCCTGCAGAGGAACTGGACCGCATTCAATTTCAGGCGGCTGTTTTTCATACCGGTAAAAGAATGAGTAAACAGGGCCGGCCAACAAAAAAAGATAAAAGAGATTTAAGTGAGTTTATGGGAGAAGAGTAATACTTTTATGTGAAAAACAGTTTTTTAAATTTGAAAACTACATTATGGCAATTTTTGAAAATTTATATACAATTATCGGGCTGCTATTAATTCTTCTGGGCGTTACCATGATTTTTTTTCCTCCGAAGTTTGGCAGTTTTTTCTATGGTGTTCGTACTAAAGTCACCATGAAAAACAGCATCATTTGGGCAAGTGCACAAAAGTTATTTGCTTATTCATTATTGACAATTGGACTTGTGCTTCCCATATTTGGTGTTTTAAAAATTGAAGGAGTAATAGAACCCTTCCCAATGGTCTTATTGTTTATTGGATTATGGAAACTTGGAGAATATTTTATTCATAAATATCTTGTAAGTAAATTCCCTGACGCCTGAAATTGCTTAATAAATATCAGAATTACCATTGAAAATAGATATCATTTCTGTTGTTCCCAATTTATTGGATAGCCCTTTTTCACATTCTATCATGAAAAGGGCAAGAGATAAAGGTTTGCTTGAAGTGAACGTAATTAATTTAAGAGACCACACCACATACGCAAGGGCACAGGTAGATGATTATGCCTTTGGGGGCGGCGCCGGTATGGTAATGATGATTGAACCGTTGGTGAACGCAATTGAAAGTTTACAAAAAAAGACGGCTTATGATGAAGTTATTTTTTTAACGCCTGATGGTGTTACATTTAACCAGCAAATGGCAAATGGCCTCTCTTTAAAAAATAACCTTTTGCTGATTTGCGGCCATTATAAAGGAATAGATCAACGGTTCAGAGATCATTTTATAACCAAAGAAATTTCTATAGGCGATTATGTTTTAAGTGGCGGCGAGCTGGCATCGGCAGTTTTAACAGATGCTATTGGCCGGTTAATACCTGGCGTATTGAATGACGAAACATCTGCACTCACTGATTCTTTCCAGGATAATTTACTGGCACCGCCGGTTTACACTAGGCCCGAAGAATTCCGTGGCTGGAAAGTGCCTGAAATTTTAATGAGCGGCAATCATAAATTAATTGATGAATGGCGGCATGAACAATCTGTAAAAAGAACGGAAGAGAGAAGACCGGATTTGTTAAGTGATTGATGGTATTAAAAATTGATTGCCGTATTCAACAGGGTTGAACTAATGACGCCAACTGTAGATTCCATTTCAACAAATTCTTTTCCTTGTAAAATTAATGGTGTAACTATTTTAGTTGCAGGATCAACGATAAAATATTCTTTAACGCCATATTGTTCATATACATCCCGCTTCTCTCCCATATCAATATGTGCTGTTCCCGGCGAAAGAATTTCTACTACCAAATCCGGTACTCCTACCAGGCCTTTAGATTCTACTTTATGTAGATTTTCGTTTGCGATAAAAATAATATCCGGTTGTAAAATATTGCGTTTGCTAAAATGTACATCATAAGGTGCAATTCTACATTCACCACATTGCTTATCTTCTGTAAATATTGAAAGCTTAACAAATATTTTTCCAAGAATTACCTGGTGGGCATTTACTGGTGCAGGACTTATAACTAAATTATTATTTACAAGTTGACATAATGTTCCTTCGGGTAATGATTCCCATACCTCATACATTGTTCTTGGCGGATGCAATACATCAAACATAAAGTACTTTTTTTTATGAAGTTACAACTAATTATTCTTTTTTAATTCCTATCACCGGCAATGCTTTCTCTCTTATCAGTTCGTTAAATTTAACCAGATCTTCATCCATTATTTTTTTCAGTTTATTTAACTGAACATCTGCCTGGCCACCCAGTTCTGCAAAAGCCTCTTTTACCTGTTTTGCCGGTGCTGCATTACCGCTTGATGCAAAATCGTACACTCCCGAAATTTTATCATCCAGGCGGATGGGGAAATTCAAAACATCCTGGCCACTCTTGGCCTTGGTCTGGTGTAATGCTTCCTCAATCACCGTCATTTGTTTGTTGATAGTATCAGCCTGTTGCTTAATTTCTTTGGGTACATCTTTACCCTGTTTATCCATAAAATCGTTTATCTGCTTGCGGATGTCACGGATATTTTTACCGGCTTTTTGTATATCATTAAACTTATTCCGAACAGCAATCAAAAAATCAAACTGCTCTTCGTAATCCTGCGGCGATACATTATATACCGGGTTTGCTTTTATAACAAAGCTTCCTTCAATAGAATCTTTTTCAGATTTTATCTTATAAAAATACTGTCCGGGTGCAGCTTTGGGGCCAGGCACAGTTCCGTGCCAGATAATTTGGCCATCCACCTTTTCGGCAGGTGGATACAGCATATTCCACACAAATTGATTCATACCGGCACTAACATCTAACTTATCATCTTTTTCTTTTGCTTTGGTTGAAAATGATTTGATAAGTTTTTTATTTTTATCCATTATATCAATACTCACTTTAGCCGAATCGGAAACATTTTTCAGGAAGTAATTTATTACAGTGCCGTTCGGTGGATTCATTCCTGCGTTTTTAGGATTTGGAATTTGAAAGCCGTCGAACCGGTAAGCATCATTAACGCTAAAGGCAAAAATATTTTTATCCAATATGCTGTTATCCTTTTGCTGCAGCGGCGTTAAGTCATCAATCACCCAAAAAGATCTTCCTTGCGTTGCAACAATCAAATCATTTTCTTTAATGGTTAAATCCGTGATGGGCACCATGGGTAAATTCAATTGAAAAGGTTTCCAATTCAGTCCATCATCGTAACTGATGTACATACCATACTCGGTACCGCAGTACAAAAGTCCTGATCTTCTTTTATCAGCCCTCATACACCTGGTAAAATGCATGGCACCAATTCCGTTTGTAATTTTTGTCCACGTTTTTCCATAATCTTCTGTTTTAAAAATGTATGGCGTAAAATCATCGCTCTTATATTTTGTACCAACAAAATAAGCTTTGCCTTTTTTAAACGGATCGGTTTCAACACAATTCCACATCATCCACTGGCCGGCTGCTGCAGGCGTTACATTCTCCCAGTTTTTACCGCCGTCTTTACTTACATGTATCAGGCCATCATCGCTGCCTGTCCATATCAAATCTTTTTCCAGGGCCGATTCTGCTGCAGTAAAAATGGTACAATAAACTTCCACACCGGTATTGTCTTTTGTAATGGGGCCGCCGCTAGATGCCTGGCGTATTTTATCGTTCGTGGTTAAATCTCCGCTCAGGGCAGTCCAGGAGGCGCCTTCATTTTCGGTTGCAAACAAAATATTGCCGCCGGCATATAATTTTTTAGGATTGTGGGGCGAAAAAAAGATCGGGAAGTTCCATTGAAAACGATATTTGGCTACATCAATTCCACCGCCCAACGGATCATCGGGCCACACACTTATGGCACGGTTCTCTCCCGTCTTATGATCAAGTCTTGATAAATAGCCGCTGTAATTTCCTCCATAAACAACATCCGGATTTAAAGGATCTGCCACCACATAACCACTTTCTGCACCGGCAGTAGTTTGCCAGTCATTTTGTGTTATTTGTCCGTTTGCACTGCGTGATAATATTCTTACAGTTGAATTATCCTGTTGTGCTCCCAATATCCTGTACGGAAAATGATTATCGGTGCTAACGCGGTAAAACTGCGCCGTAGGCTGATTTTCGTAAGTGCTCCAGTTATCGCCACCATCAAAACTAATTTGTGCTCCACCATCATCTGCTACAATCATTCTTCTTCCGTCTGCAGGGTCAATCCACAAATCGTGATGATCGCCATGCGGTGTTCTTATATTTTTATAAGTCTTTCCACCATCGGTGCTTTTTAAAAAATTCACATTCAGTACATACACATCATTTTCATTTTTAGGATCCACAAAAACTTTTGTGTAATACCATGCCCGCTGCCGTATGTTGTTATCGCTGCTTTGCAGCGTCCAGCTTTCGCCTGCATCACTACTTACAAACATACCGCCTGCAGCATTTTCTATCAATGCATAAATTTTATCGGTGTTGGATGGGCTAACGGTTACTCCCACAATTCCCCAAAGCCCTTTGGGTAAACCTTTTGCTGCAGAAATATTTTTCCAGGTTTCGCCTCCATCAACACTCTTCCACAAACCGCCGCCTTCGCCACCGCTTTCCATGCTGTATGGCGTACGCTGAATGCGCCAGGTACCTGCATACAAAACAGCCGGGTTACCGGGTTCCATTATAAGATCGCTGCCGCCCGTTTTATTATTTACATACAAAACTTTTTTCCAGTTTTTTCCGCCGTCGGTTGTTTTAAAAATACCACGCTCTTCGTTAGGCCCAAATAAATGGCCAATGGCAGCCACCCAAACAATATCGGGGTTTTTGGGATGAACAATTATGCGGATAATATGGCGGGTGTCTTTCAATCCCAGATTTCTCCAGCTACGGCCACCATCATCTGTACGCCAAATGCCGAAACCCTCGCTCACATTGCCTCTTAATGTATTCTCTCCTTCGCCAACATATAAAATAGTAGGGTCGCTGGGTGCTACAGTAACGCAGCCAATGCTGCCGCCAAAATATTTATCTGTAATATTTTTCCAGTTGCTGCCGCCATCAATTGTTTTCCATACACCGCCGCCTGTAGCTCCAAAATAAAAAATGTTTTTTTGTGTAAGATCACCCACAGCAGCTCCACTTCGTCCACCGCGGTAGGGCCCTACAGAACGGTATTTTACTTTCGTTAATAAAACGCTATCGGCATTTACAACAGCCGTGGTATTTTTTTGTGCGAATGTGTTTGTGCAAAAAACAAGGAGGCAAATAAGAGGCATTACATTTTTCATATAAAATAATTAGTGATGGAAGCAGTAAGTTACAAATAAAAAAGTGTTCCAGGTTTAGAGGAACACTTTTTCAATGGTAATATTGTTTTTAATTTATTTTAAATAATTTTTCATCAACAGCAACGTTCGTTATTATTTTATTATAGCTGGTTGCTCCCCGTGGACCAACATTCAGGTAAGCAAACCAGTAACCGTATTCATTCTGCTTATACTCGCTGTAAGTGGTAACTACATCTTCCATTGTACCAAACTGAAACATTTTGGTAGTGCTTTTAACTATAAAGTTTGATTTACTGTCAATAGTATAAACCGTTACATTACTATTGGGTGCAGTTACTTTTAATTTGTAACACTTTATTCCGTTCACAGTCTCTTCACCAGCCAATTCAATCTTATATCCTTTCTCTGTAGAATTTATAAACGGGCCATGAAGATCTAACTGAACCTGCCCTACCTTAAACTGGTCATCATTTAATGGCCTTGGTTCTTTATCTCCTTGTACAGGTGTGTATATCCATCCATTTGCCGGAGTGATGATCTGGTAATTATTGGTACTATTGGCTTCAATATCAATACGGGAGCCAATCATGTGCTTTTTGGTTGTAACAATATTAATCAACGAAGTATCGCCGGTTGCTTTAAAAGTACCGGCCATTACTGCAGTTGACAAAGTCATTATTTTTTCCTTGCCACCCATGGCTGCAATATGTTTACTGATAATTTCTGCCACTGTTTGTGCCTGAACAAAATTTGTCAGCAGCATTGAACAAAAAAAAATTCCTATTCCTGTTATTTTTTTCATCTATAAATTTTATTAAGACCCCAAAGATAATGCAGTTGATGCCGCTTTTTTTATTGCTTTGAGTTTTTCTTTACATCCGTATCCATCTTATCCATTTTTTCTTTTACCAGTTCATTTTTTACTTTCTGGTCGTATTGCGCATTAATGTTCGCATTCAGTTTTTCAGCATCGCCCAATTGCTGCAGTAAAACACTGGCTCTTTCCTTTTGCAGGCTCGATGGCTTTGTTTCCTGGCTACAAACAGCGGCATACACTTCTGTAATATCTTCTCTTAATTTTTTCTCATCCACAAATTGTGATTTTTGTTTGGTGGCCAGTAATTTACTACGCAAGTCTTCCAGCTTCCCGTTATATTCCTGCACCGTTTTTTTAAGTTTTGTATTTTTTATTTTCGGCAAATATTCCTGCAGCATTTTTTGTTTTGTGCTGATGCTGTCAACTAATTTACCCAGGCGCTCATGCATATTGTACAACTGCATAGCTGTGTTGTATTGATCTTCCATATCTGCAAGGCTCATATCACTGTTAAGGTCACGCTGCATGGTTATTTTATTCTCGTATTGCTTATCACCCACTTTCAGTTTTACGGTGTAATCGCCGGGTAAAACCATAGGCGCCACAAAACCTCCAAAATCTATCTTAGTACCGCCACTAGCCACTTTGGGAGGAGTGCCCCGCATGTTCCAGTCAACAATATTTATACCCCGGCGCTTGCTTCCTGGTATTGTCTGCACCAGTTTTCCTTGTGTATCATAAATTTCAATCTTTACTTCGCCACTGTTAACCCTGTCTTTAAAATAATATTGAATGGGCGCCTGTTGTGATGAGTTGCCACCAATATATCCATCGCCACTGCCCGAGCCAACATAATATTTACCCATAGTGAGATTGATTGGTTTTGAATCGAAGATGACAACATCTTTTGCAGCAACTTCTTTGGTCATGCTGCGCATGGGTGTTATGTTATCTACTATCATGATGCCGCGGCCATGTGTGGCAAGAATCAGGTCATTGGTTACCGGATGAATTTGTATATCCCTTACCAAAGCTTTCCAGGGAATATTATTTTTCATGCGAAACCAGTTAGCTCCGCCATCAAGCGAAGCGTACAAACCCATTTCGGTACCGGCAAATAATAAATCCTTGTTTACAATATCTTCTTTTATTTTATGTGCAAAGCCGGTAAATTCTTCACTTGTAAACTTGGTCCAGGTTTTACCCATGTCGGTTGATTTAGCGATGTACGTTTTTACATCCCCATACATGTGATTATCAAAACTTACATACACCGTATTTTTATCAAACCTCGATGGCTCAATACTGCTTACCCATGTTTGTGCCGGAATGCCTGCCGCTATATAATTAGTCGCAACATTTGTCCAGTTTTTTCCACCATCTGTTGTGTATTGTACATTGCCATCATCGGTGCCAACCCAAATTAAATTGTCATCCAGCGGCGATTCTGCAATGGTAAAAATGGTACAATGATTTTCTGCAGATGTATTGTCGGCACTCAGTCCACCCGATTCTTCCTGCTTTTGCTTTTCTTTATTGTTGGTAGTAAGATCGGGTGAAATTTTTATCCAGTTTTTTCCTTCATCAACCGATTTATATAAGTATTGAGAAGCGATGTAGAGATTTCGTTTATTTTTTTGGCCAATAACAATCGGTGTATTCCAGTTAAACCTCAGCTTCTCATCATTCAATGCCTGCTGCGGTTTAATACTAAAAGCCTTGCCTTGTTTCAGATCGGCATGCACAATTTCTCCTCCCTGCGATTCGTAATAAACAATGTCCGGATTCATTCCATCTACCTGCACCCAAAAGCCATCGCCGCCGCCCAGGTTTTTCCAGTCACTATTTTCAATTCCTCCGGCGCTTTGGCTGGGTGCGTACCAGCTTTGGTTATCCTGCAATCCTCCATACACATTGTATGGCTCTTTCATATCGTAAGTAACATGATAAAATTGAGAAACAGGCAGTACCGATAACATCACCCAATTTGCACCACGATCATTGCTTACATAAAGGCCGCCATCGGTTCCTAAAAACATTTGATTGGTGTAATTTGGATTTATCCACAACGCATGATGATCGGCATGTACGTTACCTCCAGCATCTGCAAAAGAATATCCGCCATCATCACTGTAACTAAAACCATAGCCAGGGCGGTAAACCCTTTTGGGATCTTTAGGATCAATTACCAGGCACGAAAAATAAAAAGGCCTCGACACCACATTTACGGAAGCGCTCTGCTGTTTCCAGGTTTCACCACCATCGGCAGAAATGTACAGACCAGTTTTTTCTGCTTCTACAATTGCAATTAAATTATCCGGTGCACTCGGCGCTAATGCAATGGCGCTGCGGCCAATGGGTTTTGCAGGCAGGCCATTTTTTAATTCTTTCCATGTTTTACCAGCATCTACACTTTTATAAATACCGCTGCCCATGCCGCCCGAATTAAACGAATAAGGCTTGCGCCTGAACTCCCAGGTGGTTGCGTAAATAATGGAGGGATTAAAAGTGTTTACTGCTATATCTGCAACACCGGTTTTTTCATTGATGAAAAGAATTTTTTCAAAAGTTTTACCGCCATCGGTTGATTTGTATAAACCGCGGTGCTTGCTATCGCTCCACAAAGGGCCGGGCACAGCCACATAAACGTTATTGGAATTCAGCGGATCAATGATGATGCGGCTGATATGTTCTGTACTGTCGAATCCGTTTATTTTTGTCCAGTTTTCTCCTTCATCTGCCGAGCGGTATAAACCATCCCCTACAGAAACCGTGTTACGCATATTACTTTCGCCGGTGCCCACAAAAAGCACTTTCGGATTTTTTTGATCAACTGCCAGTGCGCCAATACTTTGGCAGTATTTATCAAAAATTGATTTAAAACTTACGCCGGCATTGGTTGTTTTCCAAACGCCGCCACCTGCCGAGCCCACATAAATAATGCGTGGCTCGTTGTTAACCCCTTCAATGGCTGTTAAGCGGCCACCCATGGTTGCAGGGCCTATCTGGCGGGCTTCCATCATACCAAAAGTTGCCGAAGTGATTTGTGCATCAGCCGATAAGGTATAAAACAAACCGGCTATAAAAATAAATGCTGATTTCATAAATAAATGCTGATTTAATTAAGCAGAAAGTGAAAAGTAAATTACAAATAAAGTTGCAATATTTATTGCCTCAAAAAAAAAATAGCCCGGTTTAAAAAAACCGGGCTGCTGTTAAAAAATATTTTTACATGTCGTGTTTAAAAACCGAATCGGGTATTGTTTGGTTTACTTTAATGCTCGAAAATAAAACAGTACCAAACTGCTGCGTAATGCTGAAAGGCATTTTAACACCTTCTACTTCTTTATAATCCGATAAATCTGTCTGTAGCTCTGCATCCTGTCCGTTCATTTTCCTGGTTTCTTTTGTCCTCACGATCAGGCTTGAAGTAGGTTCAATAAAGTATGTAACTTCTTTTCCGCCGGCGAGTGTCACTTTTATTTTATAACACTCCGTTCCTTCAACGTCTTCTTTTCCCACTAATTCAACCTTATGGCCTTTTGCAGCATAATCAACCAACGGGCCGGCAATATCCAGATCGCTCTGGCTTTTCTTTACTTCATCTTCGGTTTTTGGTTCAGGTTTTTGCATACCCTGGAAAGGCATGTATTGCCAACCGTCTTTGTCGGTCATCATATCAAAACCACGCATTCCCATGGCTGTAATATCCTGGCGGTTTAGTTTATTATTTACCTGTGTTACGGTTAAAGAAATTTCAGTTCCCTGTATAGAAAGACTGCCTTCCATTACCAGATTTTGAATTTTACTTAATTTTTCTTTGCCTCCCAAAGCAGTTACATGCTTATTAATAACTTCATCAACTGTTTGTGCCTGTGCAAACTGGGCGCAAACCAGCGCAATAATAAAGAATCCGAAGATGATTAAATTTTTCATTTTTAAGTTTTTTTAGAATGTAAATATAGAAAAACTATTTGCTGTAATTCTATTTTATATTTTCCGCTTATCTTGTAGTTTTAGCCGTTCAAAATAAAACACAGTTTGTAAAAATGAGTACATTTAAAATACAGGGAAAAATTGTTGATATATTAGCCAAAGAAATTTTTTATGGAGAGGTTTCTGTTGAAGCAGGCAGTATCATCGCTATCCAAAAACTCAACATTCCTGATTCCCAATTGCCAATTCCGAATTACATTTTACCGGGCTTTATAGACAGTCACGTACACATAGAAAGTTCCATGTTGGTACCATCCGAATTTGCAAAACTGGCCGTTGTACATGGCACTGTTGGCACTATCAGCGATCCGCATGAAATTGCCAATGTATGCGGACTGGAAGGTGTTGAGTTTATGATTGCCAATGGAAAGACGGTTCCTTTTAAGTTTCATTTTGGCGCACCCAGTTGTGTGCCTGCCACCGTTTTTGAAACGGCTGGTGCTGCTCTGAATGCGGATGATGTGGATGCTTTACTGCAAAATGACGACATCTTTTATTTAAGTGAGATGATGAATTTCCCCGGCGTATTATTTGGCGATGAAGAAGTGTATAAAAAAATTGCATCGGCAAAAAAATACGGCAAACCGGTTGATGGCCATGCACCGGGATTAAGAGGCGATGATGCAAGGAAATATATTGAGGCAATTTCAATCAGATCATCAACCGATGGAATCCCCCCTTTGGGGGGCGGGGGGGCTACCGATCATGAATGCTTTACTGCTGAGGAAGCTTTAAATAAATTAAAATATGGCATGAAGATTTTGATACGTGAAGGAAGCGCTGCCAAAAACTTTGAAGCATTGATTGATTTGATGCATGAACATTACACCATGATGATGTTTTGCAGTGATGATAAACACCCTGATAGTTTAGCCGCCGGGCATATCAATCAACTATGCCTAAGGGCCGTTGCCAAAGGCATTGATATATTTAAGGTATTACAAGCTGCCTGCATAAACCCGGTACAGCATTACAACATGAATATTGGTTTATTAAAAGAAGGTGATGCGGCAGATTTTATTGTGGTAGAAGACCTGGTTAATTTTAAGGTTTTGCAAACTTATATTGATGGAGAATTGGTTGCAGAGAAGGGTGACTCGAGAGTGGTGAGTCGTGAGTGTGGCCTGTTGAATAATTTTGATTGTGATGAAAAAAGTGTTGCTGATTTTCAATTCAAGGTTTCAGATTTTGGAGAAACGGTTTATGCCATTGAGGCCTTGGATGGACAACTGATAACCAATAAAATCATTTGCAATCCAATTGTAAAAGATGGGTTTTATGAAAGCGATGTAGAAAACGATTTTTTAAAAATAGTTGTTGTTAACCGCTATAAAAATGCACCTGTTGCAAAAGGCTTTATTAAAAATTTTGGAATAAAAAAAGGAGCGATCGCCTCATCGGTAGCACACGATAGCCACAACATTGTAGCAGTAGGTGTTGATGATGAAAGTTTAATAAAAGCGGTGAACCTGGTTATTGCAGCAAGAGGTGGTGTTAGTGCGGCCTCACCCCAACCTCCCGAAAAATCGGGACAGGCTCTCTCCAAGGGAGAGGGAACTGCAATGTTTAAATCAATTGTATTACCACTGCCGGTGGCGGGTTTGATGAGTAATGAGGATGGGTATAAAGTAGCCGCTGCTTATACAGCCATTGATAAAATGGTTAAGGAAGAAATGGGCTCGGCCTTAACAGCACCTTTTATGACGTTATCTTTCATGGCATTGCTGGTAATACCACATTTAAAACTGAGTGATTTGGGATTGTTTGACGGGGATGGGTTTAAGTTTGTGTAATAAAACTTATTCCACCTTTGCCCCAGCAATTTTCATCACAACGCTGTCTGTACCTTTTGGTGCATAGGTTTTGTATTTAAAGTTTTCGCTGCTGTTAGGACCAACCACTTTATAAACTACTTCATGGTCTTTAAGCAACAATGCGCCTGTTTCGCTGTAAAACGAAAGTTCTACATCTATATCTTTAAAACTGGCTACTGTAGCCTTATTGGTTATAGTTCCTTTAACCACCGTCTGGCGTATCAGGTTCTTTCTTTCATCACCTTCCACACTTAAAAAACGTTTAGGGTTTTTCTTTTCAGTCTCCCCAAGGGTTTCCTTGGTTTGTTCGTATTTATCTTTTGCTTTTTCGTCATTTGCTTTTTCATCGCCACTGCAGGCTGCAAAAAGAAAACTTAGTGCAATTAAAGCCGGTATTATCTTTTTCATTTGTTACTAATTTGGATACAATAAAAATACATTTTTGTGAAACAGCATGTTAAAAGATTTTTAGTTGCCACAGATTGCACAGATTTACACGGATTTTTATTTTGCCCGCAGACCTGCCTGCCGGTAGGCTGGTTTCGCAGATAACTCAGAAAAAATACAGATAAAGCATTTTTTTATTTTAGTTTTGTTTGGTTGCGATGGTCTGGTTCACGTTTTCTAAAGAAGTTGAGTATTGCACTCCGGCCTGTAACCACAAACAAAAAACCCTGTCCGACCGGATCATCCGGGCGGGCACAAACTACAATCTGTTTTATATGGTCATCAATTTAAGCGAACAACATTCTTTGGTAAGTAATTGGGTGAGCGAATTAAGGGATGTAGATGTACAGCAGGACCGTATGCGGTTTCGGCGCAATCTGGAGCGTATTGCCGAAGTAATTGGCTACGAGATCAGCAAAAAAATGCCCTGGGAGGAAAAAGAAATCACTACTCCGTTAGGAATAAGTAACAGCAAGGTGCTCGCCGAACAGCCTGTATTAGCAACTATTTTACGTGCCGGCCTGGGCATGCATACCGGTTTGCTTAATTATTTTGATAAAGCTGATAATGCCTTCATCAGTGCTTACCGCAAACACAATCCCGATGGCAGTTTTGATATTCACATGGAGTATATGAGTTGCCCGGAAATAGAAGACAGGATAATCATCATCAGCGACCCCATGATAGCTACTGGCTCTTCGCTTGTAAAATCAATTGAATTTTTAAAAGAAGAAGGAAACATAAAGGAACTGCATATTGTTTGTGCTATTGCATGCACGGTAGGTATAGAATATGTAAGACGTGCATTCCCAAAAGCTACGATCTGGTGTGGGGATATAGATGATGAAATTACAGCAAAAGGCTACATTGTACCGGGTTTGGGCGATGCAGGCGATTTGGCTTTTGGTGCAAAAATGCAGGGTTAGACGTAATTTGGAATTAGGAATTAGGAATTAGGCTTAATTATTTAAAGGTTTGAATAACAAAAAAGGGTTGTTTCCAAACCAAATTACAAATTACTAATTACCAATTCCATCTCCCCAAAACATTTCCGTGCAGCTTTTTACTGTAAATCACTATCTTTAAGGTTCTGAACAGTTAATAAAAATGAAGAAACTATTAGTTTGTATTTGTGCCCTGTTGACGAGCCAGATGCTAAAAGCTCAGGACCCGCACTTTTCACAATTTTTTGCATCGCCGTTAACGCTGAATCCTGCTTTTACAGGCAAATTCAACGGGACCTGGCGTTTGGCTGCTAACCACCGAGATCAATGGCCATCTATACCAAAGGCTTACGTAACTACCAGCGCTTCGCTTGATTTCCCTATCTTAAAAAGCCGGATACCTGACAAAGATGTTTTTGGTTTAGGCGTTTCGGGATTAACCGATGCCAGTGCCAACGGCATACTTAAATTAAATTACGGTTCCGTGTCTATGTCTTATCATAAAGCGCTGGATGAAAATGGCTACAGCACCATTGGTGCCGGCTTTCAGGGAACATACAGCAGTCTTAGTTTGGATAGAAATAAACTTACTTTTTCGGATATGCTTACCCAAAATGGTTTTACCGGACCAACCTCCGAAGTAATCCAGGGGGGTAACCAAAGCTATTTTGATATAAATGCCGGTTTACTTTACTCAGGCTCTACAAACGGACAAAACAATTTTTACCTGGGTGCCAGTATGTATCATATCAACCGCCCAAAGGTTGGTTTTCAGGATAAAAACTGGTATTTAAGCGGCCGTATATCAGCACATGGGGGAGGTTCATTTCCAGTTTCTGATCTCATAACAGTTCATGCTTCTGCCATCTATCAAGTACAGAACAAAGCCAGCGAAACCACGCTGGGTGCGGCTATTGCGGCCAATCTGAGTGAGGATCCGGAAAAACCAAGTGCTATTTACATTGGAAGCTGGGTACGGCTAAACGATGCCATTATTCCATACATCGGGCTTGAATTTGGAGGCCTAAGAATTGGTGCCAGCTACGATTTTAATATCTCAAATTTAAAAGCGGCAACAGCATCACGTGGCGGTTCCGAATTCTCTATCATCTTTATTAAAAGACCACCGGATTACCAGGGTATTCCCTGTCCGAAGTTTTAATATTAAAATTACCTCAATTTAAGGCCCACAAAAAAGTGGGCTTTTTTATTTCCAAAAAATCATATGAAATATATATTTTAAATGCCAAAATTTGTTTTAAAGTCTATTTGGCTAAAAAATTAAAATTGAGGCTGGTTAACATTTATCCCCTTTTTTACTTTGGAAATGCAGATTGTTTTCAATACTTTTATGGTTCATTAATTAACCAAAACATTTATGAAAAAAATCTACCGATTACTGTTAACATTTTTGTTAGCATTTTCATTTTCGTTTTCGCTGTTTGCACAAAATAGTTTTTTCGCTCCGGTGAGCGAAAAATCCATTTTTTTGGGCAGCAATAAACGAGAAATCGTGCCAGCCAAGTACAATAGTATTAAGGCTGACTTAACACAATTAAAAACTTTCCTGTGGTCTCTCCCTACGGAGAAACTCGTAACAAACAGAAAAGCTGCACCCGTTATGGCGTTCCCAATGCCGGATGGTTCTGTAGCCAGATTTAATGTTTGGGAAAGTAACGTAATGGAACCCGGGCTTGCAGCCCAACTGCCTCAAATGCGCCAGTTTCTGGGGCAGGGTATTGATGATCCTTATGCAACCATAAGGTTTGATTATAACCCGTACACAGGTTTTCATGGTCAGATTCTTTCTGGTAAAAGCGGAAGGATCTACATTGATCCTTATGCAAAAGGAGACCTGGAACATTACATCAGTTACAATGTAAAAGACTACAGCAGAGATGTACAATTCATCTGCGGAGTTGTTGACATTGCCATTGCCTCTAAGGGACAAGGTTCGCAATTAACAGCTGCTGCCTGTTTGGGTACAAACCTTAGAACTTACCGTTTGGCACTTGCCTGTACGGGAGAATATTCGGTTGCTGTTGCCGGTGCTACGCCTACAGTACCAGCGGTTGCCGCTGCAATGCTTACTTCGGTAAACAGGGTTACTGGTGTTTATGAGAAAGAGGTTTCTCTTCGCATGGTTTTGATTGCCAATAACAATAACTTAATTTATCTGAATGGCGCTACCGATCCTTATACCAATAACAACGGTAATGCTATGCTTAACGAGAACCAGACCACTGTTGATGCGGTAATAGGAAACGCCAATTACGATATCGGGCACGTTTTTAGTACCGGTGGTGGCGGCGTTGCCCAATTAAACAGCCCATGCGTGGCTGGTTCAAAAGCCAGAGGTGTTACGGGAAGCCCGGTACCAATAGGCGATGCTTTTGATATTGATTACGTAGCACATGAAATGGGGCACCAATGGGGTG
>Ga0209181_10004098_pt1 | contig 21955 bp, 24 predicted proteins | sample MAT05_FD_187208 | JGI IMG/M metagenome (GOLD analysis project Ga0209181, IMG submission 187208) | Freshwater microbial communities from Lake Fryxell liftoff mats and glacier meltwater in Antarctica - MAT-05 (SPAdes) (version 2) | ecosystem: Environmental > Aquatic > Freshwater > Ice > Liftoff... | reverse complement strand
GTTCCCAAATAAGGAAGAGCGTGTCCAGTATGTCCATCGTATAGGCAACTTGGCTTTGCTGTCTCGCAAGAAAAATGCTGAAGCACAAAACTATGACTTCGCTAGGAAAAAAGAAAGATATTTTACTAGTCAAAAAGGGATCTCACCATTTGTCTTAACTAGCCAAGTCTTGCAAAAATCTGAATGGACTCCAGAAGTAATTAATCAACGTCAGCTAAGTTCCTTGCAAACCCTAAGAAAAATATGGCGGTTGGAGCCTTAATTCAATCCTTAACCTGAAATAGTTCTTAAGCTAGACAAGTTTTAAGTCACCTGCGGAGTGGTTAGGTACTTAGTCAAGTAGTCTTGATTATGATATACATTGTAATTACACTGTAGGTCTAAACAAATTGAGATTTGAGTGGGATGATCGAAAAGCTCAGTCTAACGAGAGCAAGCATAGTGTTTCGTTTAACGAGGCAGAAACTGTCTTTGCTGACGAAAATGCACGTTTACTTTATGACGCAGATCATTCTTCAGATGAGGATCGATACATTCTGCTAGGCATGAGCAATTCGCTATCTTTGTTACTGGGTTGTCATCTGTACAAGGAAGATGAAGAAACCATTCGTATTTTCTCCGCTCGTAAAGCAAATAAACGAGAGTAGCAACAATACCAGAGTTTTCTTTTATGAAAGATGAATATGATTTCTCTCAGTCTGTAAAAAATCCGTACATCAAGAAGCTGAAGAAGCAAGTGACAATTCGGCTTGAAGAGGAAGTTGCCGAGTACTTTAAGGGTTTAGCTGAGGAAACAGGTGTTTCTTACCAAAGTTTGATCAATTTATATTTGCAGGACTGCGTAAAAGCGCAGCGAAAGCCCTCATTGGAGTGGGTGCGCGAAGCCTAACATAATCCTGTGGCGATCGCCCCACCCAGCAAAGTTCAAACAATTTTCCCAAAGTAAAAGATAAGAGACGACCCACTGGATCGTCTCTTATCTTTCTCATAACCGCCTCGTCACGATCGCTTCTAACGATCCCTACGCTTCTTTATTCAGGAAGCCTTGAATTTGCTTAATTGCGATCTTACCAATGTTGTAAAAAGCCCAGCCGCCTGCCAGTAGAACAGGCGCAAGCACCACCAAAATTCGCCAATCCATAGTGTCCATCCTCCCAATAAAGATTTGTGAAAAACTCTCATCTTTAATATCTATTTTGCGATGAGTTGAGACAATTTTCTAGTCTTTCTTAAATCCAATATTTGTTCCTGTGCCAGCGTGAACCATTGCCAACTGCTGATATCGATGGGCGTGTTCAATCAACTCTGCTGCTTCATCTTCTGAAATTTGGCGTAATACCTTCGCTGGCACCCCCACGACGAGCGATCGCTCCGGCACATCTTTCGTCACCACCGAACCCGCTCCCACCATACAGCTTGCGCCCACCTTCACCCCATCTAACACCACTGCTCCAATTCCGACCAGGCTCCCTCGTCCAACTTGGGCGCTATGAACCACGGCTCGATGCCCGATCGTCACATAATCCTCTAAAATCGTTGGTTCGCCTGGATCACCATGCAGAATTGCCCCATCTTGAACATTGGTGTATTGCCCAATGACAATTTTTTCTAAATCACCCCGAACAACTGCCCCGTACCAGATACTAGCGCCCTCGCCAATTTCTACCTGCCCCATCACGATCGCATTAGGCGCAACGAAGGCTGCTTTTGATAAGTCGGGTGGTGACCAGTAAGGAGGCAGACTTGAAGAATTATTGAGCATGATTCATAGATGTCCTAAAGATCCCGGTGGAGAGCAAATCCCTCCAGCTATAATAAATCCACAGGGCGATCGCGCCGTCGATCACTTAGGGCGGTCTCGCGTGGTGATAAGAGTTTCATGATGAATCCAGCTTTTCAATATCCCATTTTTGGACCCGAAATTCAGTGTCCTCACTGCCGCCAAACAATTCAGGCGCTCACGTTGACTGATACCTACTTGTGCCAACGCCACGGCGCATTCGAGTCAGACCCCAAAACAGGTGAACTCGTTCATCTTCAGTCGGGACGGCATTGGCGTCTGTGGAAAGATGAGTGGCATCGCCAACACACTCATGCAGACGGCATTCGCTTTGAAATTCATGAGGCGCTCGATCGCCTCTACACCCAAGGCTACCGCGCCACCCGCGTTATCATTGCCCAGCGATACAAAGACTTAATCAGCACTTACCTGGAACGCAGCGCCCCTTGGCGAGGGCAGCCTGAAGCTCCTCGTCCTCGGCTGTACGGTCTGCCTGTGGATTTTAGCCCCGATCCTGCCGATGAACCTTGCTGGGACGTGATTAACTTTGACTTGGAAAAGGAACCGGGCGCACCTGTTCGCTATCCTTACTTTCGGTTGTTTGAGTAGTCTAGCTTGGCTGATCAATTTAGCTTAAATGATGCATCATGCCTCTATTCGCACTGCCGACATTCATCGGGCGATCGCCTTCTACGAGCAGCTCGGCTTTCAAGTCCAGGAGCGATTCACAGCAGGCATTACCCTTGCTTGCTGGATGGAAGGCATGGGCGGACGCATTGAGTTAGTCCAGGTGCCTCAGCCTCGCCCTGCCGCCGATGCCTTTGCAGACGAACATTACACAGGGTACTATCACCTTTCTTTCGATCTGACCCAGCTTATAACTGACCTTCCTGCGTGGCTAGCAGAATTACAGCAAAGGTTTGATGTTGCAGCCGTTGATGGGCAAGTGCAGCCTCTCAAGGTGCTATTGCCCCCGACTCAGCAGCAGATTGGGGCGCATATTTATGAAGTGACCTTTATTGCCGATGCCGATGAACTCCCACTGGAATTTATCCGAATGATGATTAATCCTGATGAAACCCATTAACATAATGTGTAGAAGCATTGCAGTTCTTCTAATGCTTAGGCTAAAGTTAGATACTACGTCGCTTTATACTCTTACTGGTCAAAAATTGTCTTATGGAACCTGGTAGTACATCCGCTGATATCGCTGCTAAGCAAAATTCCCAAAAGCTAGCAAACGTTATCGGCACGCTCATTGCGCTATTAACTCTAGCTGTGCCATTGCTGGCGATCGTCAATTACTCGTCAGGCAGCTCAGGGAACTGGCAAACGCCCGGTCAACTTCCTATCTCTCAAGAATAGGCAAACTTAGCCCGCAGGCTAAAAGAAGATTCTGATTCCTCTTACAGGCTGCGTTTCCACTGCTCCCTTCTTCCCGTAGAATGATCCGGGGAGCAGCCTTAGTTGCTTCCTAGTTGTTGATTTGGAGAAACGCTGTGGATTTATCACTTATTCCCCCTCAGCCCAAACCCGGAATTTTGAACGTGATCATTGAAATTCCGGCGGGTAGCAAAAATAAATACGAATTCGATAAAGAGTTAAATGCCTTTACGTTAGACCGGGTGCTGTCCTCGTCTGTACAATATCCTCTTGACTATGGGTTTATCCCCAACACGCTAGGAGATGATGGCGATCCGCTAGACGGCATGGTGATCATGGATGAGCCGACCTTCCCCGGCTGCATCATTGCGGCTCGACCCATTGGGATGTTGGAAATGGTGGATGGGGGCGATCGCGATGAAAAAATTCTGTGCGTGCCCGACAAAGATCCCCGCTACGCTCACGTCAAATCGCTCAAAGACATTGCGCCCCATCGGTTAGAGGAAATAGCTGAGTTTTTTAGAAGTTACAAAAATCTAGAAAAAAAGGTGACTGAGATTTTAGGCTGGAAAGATGCGGATCAAGTAGCGGCTCTGGTTGATAGCTGTATTAAGGCAGCGTCGAAATAAGCGGCAAGCTAAATTCTAAAAAAGGCTTGTAGATAACAAATTCTACAAGCTTTTTTGTATTAATAAAATCGCAAACCCAAAACGGCGCAACTATGGTTTCAATTCAAAACCAAATCATCCTGATCACGGGAGCCAGTAGCGGCATTGGAGCTGCCTGCGCTCAGGCATTTGCCCAAGCGGGTGCCAAACTAATTTTGGCGGCACGACGGCTCGATCGCCTAGAAAAAATGGCTGAAGATCTGGCAAAATTGGGCTGCCAAACCCATCTATTGCAACTGGACGTGAGCGATCGCGCCCAGGTCGAATCCACTCTTGCCTCTCTCCCTCCCTCTTGGTCTGCGGTCGATATCCTGGTTAACAACGCAGGGTTAAGCCGGGGCTTAGACAAGCTTTATGAAGGCAATGTACAAGATTGGGAAGAAATGATTGATACAAACGTCAAAGGGCTGCTGTACATGACGCGATCGCTCGTCCCTGGCATGGTAAGCCGCGATCGAGGTCATGTGATTAACATTGGCTCGATCGCCGGACACCAAACCTATCCCAATGGCAACGTATACTGCGCCACAAAAGCAGCCGTTCGGGTGTTATCAGAAGGGTTGAAGATGGATTTGCTCGGTACGCCCGTGCGCGTTAGTTCCGTTGATCCTGGCATGGTTGAAACCGAGTTTAGCCAGGTGCGGTTTCAAGGCGATGCCGATCGCGCTAAGCAAGTTTATCAAGGCGTCACACCGCTAACACCTGAAGATATTGCTGAAATCGTAGTATTTTGTGCCACTCGTCCGGCTCATGTCAATTTGAGTGAGGTGGTGGTATTAGCCACAGCCCAGGGAAGTGCCACACTAGTACATCGGCGCGAATAATGCACGATACGGAGATTAAGGGCTGACAATTAGCTCAATGGATACAGCAAGGTCGGGAAATCCTAATGGATGAATTATTCCGCTCGTCCATGTGGACTTAGAAGCATATTCTCCATCTTGGGGCTCCCGAAAGACAACGAGCTGCCTTTTTTTGAGATTGACAACCCAATATTCTGGAATGCCAACTTCCGCATAAACTTTACTCTTGGTCTCTAGATCTTGGGTCAAGCTAGATTCTGAGTATTCAATCAACCAGAAAATATTCTCAGGATAAGGGTGATGTGCCAGGTATTCCCGTCCTAGCCGCTGTACGATCGCTACATCGGGTTCTGGTTCAGAGGTGTTGGGCAATGTAATCGGCTTGGCAGAGCGAACTGTAGCGCGATCGCCCAGCAATTTGATTAAGTATTCTACTGCTTCACTGCTGAAATAGGCATGGGGTTCCCCTTCTGGTGCCATCTCAATAATTTCTCCCTTGAGCAACTCCACACGTCGATCATCCAAAATACCCGCTGCTATCATGCGGTGATATTGATCAATTGTCCATTTGGTTAGAGTGGTCATGGCGATCGCACTAGCAATTAGACGCGGTTAGGCGGTTAGGCTAAGGGGATTTATCCCCTCATTTACAAAATCCTAACGTCTTTAACGGTGAATCTCCTCAGACTCAGGTTATTCTGATTTATTGAGTTAGCCAAGCCGCAAGACCCAAGGACTATCGTGATTGATCTCAAACAACTTCGGGAAAATCCAGAATCGTTTCAAGCTCGCCTGAAGCTACGGGGCGAGTTTGACCTGTCTCCTGTATTAGAGCTGGATCAGCAACAGCGATCGCTGGAAATGAAGCGATCGCTGCTGCAAGCCCGCAGTAATGAGGTGGGCAAGCTAGTGGGGCAAAAAATCCAATCTGGCAACAGTCCTCAAGATCCTGAAATCCAGTCTCTCCGCGATGAAGGCAACCAGGTTAAGGCGCAACTGAGTCAGCTAGAACCGCAAGAACGGGAGCTAAAGGGACAGATCGAGAGCATTTTGCTGACTATTCCCAACTTGCCTAGCGAGACGACACCCATCGGCAAAAACGAAGATGAAAACGTTGAAGTGAGCCGTTGGGGTGATGAGTATTTGCCTACAAATCCCAACATATTGCCCCATTGGGAAATTGGCGAAAAGTTAGGAATTTTAAACTTTGAGCGGTCTACAAAAATTGCCCAAAGTCGCTTTGTGTCTCTTATCGGCGCAGGCGCGGCACTAGAGCGATCGCTGATTCAGTTCATGCTAGACACGCAAATTGCGGCAGGCTATGTTGAGATATTGCCGCCGATTTTGGTGAATACGCAGTCGTTAACCGCTTCGGGGCAGTTACCCAAGTTCGCAGAAGAAAGCTTTAAGTGCGATCGCGATGACCTGTGGCTAACTCCCACCGCCGAAGTTCCCATCACCAATTTCTACCGCGACGAAATTATTGCCGCCGAAGATCTGCCCATCTATCACTGTGCCTATACTCCTTGCTTCCGTCGCGAAGCCGGGAGTTATGGACGAGACACTCGTGGACTGATTCGGTTGCACCAATTTAACAAGGTTGAGCTGTTCAAGTTTGTCCAACCCGAAACTTCGTTTCAAGAGCTAGAGAGCCTGAGAGCCGATGCTGAGGCAATTCTGCAAGCTCTCAAGCTGCCTTACCGAGTGTTAGCCCTTTGCACCGGCGACTTAGGGTTCTCTTCCACCAAGACTTACGACCTAGAGGTCTGGCTGCCTTCTGCGGGCAAGTACCGTGAAATTTCGAGTTGCTCTAACTGCACCGATTTTCAGGGACGACGGGGCAATATTCGTTTTAAGGAAGCTGGGAAAAAGGGCACGCAATTTGTCCATACCCTCAATGGTTCAGGACTAGCCGTAGGACGAACAATGGCGGCGATTTTGGAGAATTACCAGCAGCCCGATGGCACAGTGCAGATTCCTGAAGCACTGCAACCGTACCTCAGGCGCGAAATCTTGTAGGGTGCGCCGCCGCTTATCGAAACGGGCGTTGCCCCTACGATCGCTCGATTGGCAACGCTACGCAAAATACTGACCCCTCGCCCATTTTGCTTCTCACCGAAATTGATCCGCCACAACGGACGAGCAGTTGCTGAACGATCGCCAACCCTAACCCAACTCCATTGCCATCTTCTCCTCCTTGGCGAATGCGGTAGAAGCGATCGAAAACCTTAGGGACTTCGGTTGCGGCAATGCCAATACCCGTATCACGGAACTCTAGTTGAATGGTGTCGCCCTGCTGCTTTGCCCGTACCCACACCTGCCCACCACTGGCGGTAAACTTGATGCAGTTGTGGAGCAGGTTAATTGTAATTTGCTTGAGCCAAGGGCTAAAACAAGAGACGAGCGGTAGATCTTCGGGGACAGTGTATGCCAGCATGATGCCCTTTTCTTGGGCGAGGGGTTGGTAGGTGCTGACGACGCCAGGGATAACTTCGCTGAGGCGAAGCGACTCCGAAGTGGGTTCAACAGAGCTTTCAATCTGTATCAGGTCTAAAACTCCGGCAATGAGAGAACCTTGGCGATCGCACTCTTTGCTCAACATTTCCATATACCGCTGCCGCTGTTGAGGCTTAAGGGCCGGCGAGTTTAACAAAGAAAGGGCTGTTTTCATAGTGGTCAACGGCGTTCGTAACTCCTGACCTAAGTTTTTAATAAACTCATCTTTCTGGTGCAGCGACTTAAGCAGGTCTATGTTTTCTTGCCGTAACGCCACCGACGATTCTGCCAACCGTCGCTGTGCTGCCCCACTCCGCCAAATTTCTTCTTGTCGCTGTACCTGTTTAGCGAGCAGTTTGCTCATCATCTTAGGATTGAGCATCGGCTTAACGCCTCGGTCAATGAGCTGATCCCATGTGATGACAAGGTCTTTGATTTCGGCATCGGGTCGGGTTTCGGGCTGCCCATATCTAATCGCTTGATTAATGCCCTCGATCGCCGTTTGCACTGTTGACTGATCGAATGAAAGCATCCCAAACAAAGGATGCTTTTGCTCTAAAGCATCATCTATACCTAGCTTAGGGTCGGGTAGATCTATACCATTGCTCTCTGCGCGCGGACGCACCGAACGAGGGCGATGCGCCAATACTGAGCCGTAGAATTCGTTAGACACAACCGTAATAAAATATTCTCGTTTAAGCTGGCTTTCGGCGGCGAGAGGAAGATTGTAGACCTGAGATGGTTCTTCTAGAACAGCGATTGCTGGAGTGCCGCTATTTAAGTTGAGGGTGTCTAATCCATTCCAGTCGGCGGATAGGCGAAGCGCAACAGGCAGGGGAGCTAGCTTGGTTTTGACTCGTTCTTGGTAGGTATGCAAACTGTAGAGGGTGTAGGGGGCGATCGCCGATTGGCAAAATCGCTCTATTTCTGCTTGCCAAACTTCGCCTTTGGGCAATTTCAGCCAAATTGTAGCCGCAATGTTGTGCTCTAGCAACAGATCTAGAACAATTCCCACTAGAGACTTAAAGGTCGTGGGGCTAATTTGTAAAGTCTGAGGAGTTTGCTCTAAGCTAGCTGCGAGTTCGTAAAGAGACACATCAGGCGAGCGTGATGGATTCATTAGATTCAGATAAGGAGGATGGAGAGAATTTGGAGGCTAGAACCTGTACCTTAATAACGATATCTAATCTGCTTCAAGAGGCGCAGAAAGTTTACAGATGGACGTACTTTTCCCACCATTTTCACAAAGAAGTGTTAAATTTCAGTCTGTCAAAATAGGCTTAATTATGCCCACAATCTTTAACTATCTAAGCATCGTCGCTTAAAAAAGTTTATAGCAAGTTGTATAACCTGGTTTTTAGCCTGTTTTTTAGTTAGCTCAGATCTTGCACCTTTCTCAATAGCCCACCCTCGAATGAATTCGGGGCTAATAGACAAAACCCATTAAAATGGGTTGAAAGCCTGTCTGCCAAGTTCTTTAGTCCGTTGAAACGGACTTCGTTGCGTTAGCAGAATTTCAATTCCGGGTGGGTGTTGCGAGTCGTGCAAGATCTCAGTTAGCTTACTTATGTCTACTCTTTCCTGGCTCTCTCGGGTGCAACAACAACGGGCGATCGCGGTCATTCGCGTGATCGAGCATGACCTGGGGGTTCATTTGGCAAAGGCTGTTGCTGAAGGCGGCGGGGAACTGATTGAAATTACCTGGAATAGCGATCGCCCTGCCCAGCTCATTCAATACCTGCGCGACCAATTACCCCATTGTGTCATTGGGGCAGGCACCCTGTTGACCCAATCGGATCTGCAAGACGCGATCGCGGCGGGAGCACAGTTTCTCTTTACGCCCCATGTCAACGTAGATTTGATTCAGGCTGCTGTGGCACAGCAGATTCCGATTGTTGCGGGGGCGCTATCGCCGACCGAAATTGTCATGGCATGGCAAGCCGGGGCAACTTGTGTCAAGGTCTTTCCCATTCAGTCTGTAGGAGGTGCGGATTATATTCGCCATATCTGTGCGCCTTTAGGCAACATTCCGCTGATTCCGACAGGCGGAGTAACGCTGGAAAATGCCAGAACGTTTTTAGAGGCTGGGGCGATCGCTGTAGGGTTGTCGGGGCAATTGTTTCCCAAAGAGGCGATCGCGCGTAGCGACTGGCAGGTAGTCACGGAGCGGGTGAGACGGTTGATGGATGAGGTGAGGGTTTAAGGGTGTTAGTGACAGCAGAAATCGTTCCAACTGGAGTGATCTGTTGGCGGATGGAGTGGAGCGGTGTCGTCTGTTGCCGATGAGGTTGTTGAAGCTGAAAAGCCAGTGGAAGGATGGCGATATCCCGGCGTTCTGACGGCGGCATAAATGGCTTGGCGGCTGGCACGGCTAACGGTTCCTTCTTGAGCTTGTTTGAGTGCCTGTTCGATTGCCCTAGGCAGATTGTCCCAGTTGATGGATGGGTTGCTTAAGAGCGATCGCAATTCGTTCAGTGTTGCTTGCAAAGATTCAGAGTCTTGGGGGGGCAGTGGCTCAGCGGTACGCAGGGGGTCATTTAAGACGGTGGCTAAAGCCCGATGCACGACCTCTTTAATTTGAATGGCGTGTTGGGTTTTGCCGGATTGCTGCTGATGTCGCAGCCCTTTTTTGCTGGTGGCATACAGAGCGGGCAGGTGATTCATTGCCAGCGCTACGAGTTCAACTTGATTGATTTGATTCATAACCCGAGGTGAGCGAGCCTGAAGTGCCCCCAGTTGAATTTCAACCTCCTCTTTAACTAGCAATTCCATTACGTTAATGTAAGCGCCTGTTTTCCGAACTTTTTGGTTAGCCATGATGATTTTCCTTAGAACTTATTTCTTACTGTGCCTTGCTGTTATGCAGACTAGATATCTCTGGGGTGACAGAATCTAGCCTGTAATGTAAAACACGTACTTGGATGTTTTCTATGCTACATATCCTATGTGAAATTACGCTTTTAATCTCTAAAACTAGTTAATATTTATACTTAGTTCATCTTTACTTGGTTCACTTGGAATGGCGGTGAATGGCTACTGGCAAGTGATCAGAGCTAATTTCAATCACCCAATCGGCTTGAATATTGTGTAGAAATGGTGTGATGAAAAGTTCTGGGTGAAGCGATCGCCAAAAATATTCTACAAACTCATCGACTTCTGTCGCTGCCATTCCTGTTTGACCTGTCGCCATCATTCGCTGTTCTGCCTGTCGTCGCCACTGTTGACTGAGGCGGTAGTCGGTGGGGAGCAGCACAATCAATCGATCTATCAGGTTCCATAGCGGCAAATAGTCTGCTAGACGGGCATTCATATCGTGGGCAAACGTGCGATCGCGCTCTGTGTTAATTGGCGGCGGCGCCTGGTCAAACGCAGTCGGATCAATAGGTCTGACTCCGACAAACCAACCTTCAAACAAAACGATGTCTGCACAGGTGACAGTTTCATAAGCGGTGCGATCGCCCATGCCACCCCAGGCTGACTTATCAAAGCGAGGCACTTGAACCGGACACTTTTGCTTGAGCTGCTGAAGCACTTCTAGCCCCAGTTCTACATCATGCGTTCCTGGTGGTCCTCGCCAGCGCAAGCGGGGATCGATCTGCTCTAGTTGGCGGCGATCGGCGTAGGTTTTGTACAGGTCATCCAACGAGAGCTGACAAACCTGGAACCCTAAATGATTGAGAATTTGCGTTAAAATGGCGGCTAAGGTGGTCTTGCCGGTGCCTTGTCCGCCTAGAATGCCTTGAATTAGCGTGCCCTCTGCCTGCCCATGCCAAGCGACTAATTGTTTTGCTAGAGGCAGCCAGAAGTGTTGTAGTAATTCTGACGGACAAGTTTGCCGGTCTAACCGCTCTTGACAAAACGGTTCCAGGACGGCGGGGAGCGATCCTTCTAACTCCTCCCAGTCGAATTCTGGCATGACCTAACTTCCTAATGTAAACGCTTGAACAAATAAGCCGTAGAGTAGTCCCAACTTTACCCCGTTCAATGCCTCGGTCAGGAAGGAGCGCTGATTTGCTCCTGGCTGGTTTGCTCCTGGCTGGTTTGCTTTTAACGATCGCGGGCGATTGGCATAGGTCAGCCAACTAATGACTTCCGCGACTCCGACCACAATGGCAGCTGCCAAAATATCAGGCTCTGCTCTTTGTCCGGCGATCGTAGAAACGGCAGATGCCAGGAAATTACCAAACAATAAACTGATGATCAGCATCGAAATTCGCCGCCACGGGTTGCGCAGCCATGCGGTCAATCGCTGCAACGAGACCTCTACTAATGTATTGAGGCGTGTGTTTTGCATCGCCAAGCCTCCTGTTAAAATAACGATCTACGAAAGCTAACTCAATAATAATCTCAAGCTGTCTCATGCCAAAGACTCTGATCTCTGCACTAGATTTAGAGAAGAGTTGAGCAAGGGAGTCGGGATAAACATGACAAAAGACGTAAAACACAGGCTGCATCCCGCATTAATTGCCGTCACGGCAGTGCTAGGCATCCTTCTCCTGGTTCGCTTGCTGCCCATTAGCATTAGCATTAAACCGACTCCACCTGATAAAACGCTCTCTCCTAGAGAAGTTGTCCCTCTGCCGCCGCCCACATCTGCGCCGACGGCACCTCCCTTGGCGCTTGCTGCTGACCCCATTGCCAAGGGGGCGATCGGCGCTCTGAGAGTCAGCAATCAAACGAAACATCCGATTCGAGTGGCGCTTCTGGCTCAAGCAGCAACAGGCGAAACCCCGTATGCCCAGCCGGCACACTGGGATTTTGCGCCTGAAGAGGGGAGAGAAAAGGGACTGGCTCTTTCTCTCCCAGAAAAGAAACTAGAGCTTCAGCCGGGAGATATTTTGGTGGCGTTTGCTCAGGATGGCTCTCAGCGCTACTGGGGCCCTTATGTGGTGGGTAAAACAAAGGCTCCTGGATGGGAGGCACGGGGGGCAGAATGGCAGTTAGTGCTGCGCCCATAAGTTTATGTAGCATCGCTCAATTCAGTGAGGTGCAGACAAGGGGCTTAAGCTTCTTGTTCTAGGCGTGAAGCGCGCCTCATTTGTCTGAAGCGGCTATATGCCAAGATTGCCTGTAAAGTAGGGTCTGGAAAACTCTCTGACTATTGCCCATGTTGCCTATGTTGTCAAAGCGCGACCCCTTGCGGGTATCTCAAAGAGATCGCCCTTCTCAGCCCTCCTTGCATTGGGAAGACCGACCTATTGTTCCCTGGACGCTAGCCATTCTTTGGGTGGCGATGATTTGCTTCGTGGCGTTTTGGTGGCAATTAGACGGGACTGGCTTGGTCGATGAAACTGAGCCGCTTTTTGCAGAAGCCTCTCGGCAAATGGTGGTGACGGGAGATTGGATCACGCCCTATTTCAATGGGGCGACGAGGTTTGATAAGCCGCCGTTAGTATATTGGTTGATGGCGATCGCTTTCAAAGTTGGCGGGGTTAATGTATGGACAGTCCGTTTCCCTTCAGCCCTGGCAGCAACGGCTTTGACCGGGTTAGGGTTCTACACGCTGAAGCAATTTGGTCATGCTGGGCAAGCTCAAGAAAATGGGACTTTATCGCGATCGCCCTGGTTCGTCGCTTGGATCGGAGCAGCGCTGATTGCCCTCAACGTGCAAACCATCGCCTGGGCGAGAACGGGTGTTTCTGATATGTTACTCAGTGGTTGCATGGGCGCAGCTCTCTTTTCCTTCTTCATCGGCTACGCCCAATTGAAACAGTCTGTTCAAGCCCGCTGGTATCTAGCATTTTACGTTCTGATGGCTCTAGCAGTCCTCACCAAGGGGCCCGTCGGGATCGTGCTGCCAGGGTTGATTATTGGCATTTTTTTGGTTTACATGGGTAATGTCAGAACGGTTTTGCAGGAGATGCGATTACTTTGGGGCATTCTCTTGTTTTTGGTGCTGACAGTGCCTTGGTATGCCCTGGTGATTCAGGCGAACGGCGAGGCATACATTAACGCTTTCTTTGGCTATCACAACCTGGAGCGTTTTTCCCAGGTCGTTAATAATCATCGTGCGCCTTGGTGGTTTTTCTTTGCAGTGGTGCCGCTGAGTTTCGCGCCGTGGTCGGCTTATTTGCCCGTGGCGATCGCCCGTCTTCAGTTTTGGCGCGTCAACCACTGGCGCAAACAACCCCGCGCCAATCATCTTGGCATCTTTGCCCTGATCTGGTTCGTCGTCATTTTCTCCTTTTTCACGATCGCTGCGACCAAGCTTCCTAGCTATACGATTCCCCTCCTACCCGCCGCTGCTGTCTTGGTGGCGCTGTTCTGGCGGGACGCTATGTACAGCTTTAAATATCGCCTCCAAAGCAGGCGAGGCTATTGGTTTAGCCATATCGGCAGCATTTTACTTGCCCTGCTGTTGGCGGTAGCTTCTCTGCTGAGTCCGCGATGGCTTAAAGGAGATAAAGACCTACCTCAGTTGCAGGAGGGGATACAGCAATTGGGCATTCCGACTCTGGCGGCAGGCATCTGGCTAGGATTGGCGATCGCCAGCCTCATCCTGCTCCTACGCCGCCAAGGTCGCTGGATTTGGAGCGTCCAACTGATCAGCCTCCTTGCCCTCTTGCTGCTCATTCTCCTGCCCAGCGCTGCCTTAGTCGATGTTCAGCGCCAGCTCCCCCTTCGCCAAATTGCCAATACGATCCTTCAGGTTCGCCAACCGGGCGAACGGCTACTGATGGTGGGCTACAGCAAGCCTAGTCTCGTGTTCTACACCCAAAATCCCTTCACCTTTATCGCCGAACACGACGAAGTTATCCCGACTCTGCAAAGACTCAAGCGCAACCGCAAACGCCGTTCCGTTCTCCTCGTCGTTCGCGCTCGCAAAATCAAAGACACTCACCTCAGCCCCAACCAATACCAACTCATCTCCCAATCTGGCGTTTTTCAACTCGTCCGCATCCCGCTCAAATAGCTTCTGGAACTAACCCATCGGGCGCTTCTCCTGTCTGCTACAATAGCCAAGCCGAACCTCGCCAACCCAACCATGAAAGCTCGTCGAATCGCCCGTGAACTGGCTCTCCTCAGCATCAGTCAGCTGCCAACCAAGCCAGAACGGATTGCGGCGCAGCAACTTCAAGATGTCGTCGTGGCAGCAATCCGCACGCTTACAGCCGACGCCCAAGAAACCTTAGAAACCGCCGTTGCAGAGCTAGAGCGTGGGAGCGATCGCCTCCTGTCTAGCCAAACCAGAGCAGCCGATCTGCAAAGCTCTCGGGCAATGGTTCAAGAAGCAGTGGACTTGGCTCAAGCGGCAATTAACCGCATTGGTCATGCAGTAGAAATTCCAGAGTTTGTCCAGCTTGCCAACCAGCAAGATGTTCGAGATTATGTTCTTGAAGTTTTGACTCAGGTTCAAAAAAGCCGGACTGAAATCGACCAGCTTTTGGAGACTTCTATGGTTGATTGGCAGGTGCATCGCTTGGTTCGCATTGACCAGGATATTTTGCGAATTGCGATCGCCGAAATGTGGTTTCTTGGTATTCCACAACAAGTGGCAATCAACGAAGCGGTAGAATTGGCAAAGCGCTATAGCGGCGAAGATGGGCATCGTTTTATTAACGGTGTACTTCGACGGGTCAGCCAAGAAATTGCATCTCGTGTTTGATGCCCATCACCCTCAAGAACATTCAGTCGAGTAGGTTTTATGACCCCTTTCAATTGGTTCAATCGCCAATTTAACGATCAGCCCAAGCCTGAAGAATCGGCATCGCAGGCAGAGGAGACGACTGAAACCGCCACTGAGGGAACGAGCGAGGGAGCAACTGAGCCAGCGACTAATCTAGCAACTGAGCCAGAAATTAACCAAGATGCTCTAAGTTGGGCAAAAGCCGCCTATGCCAACATTCAAAAACAGAAGGCGGTTGAAGAAGCTCCTGAACCTACTCCCTCTGCTGAACCTACACCAGAAGCTCCTGTCGAACAGCTTGATCCTGTTGCAGAAGAAACTACAGAACCTGTTGCAGAAGAAATTTTTGTTGCAGCAGAAGTTGTAGAGACAACCGGAGATGACGTTGCAGAGGCGATCGCTTCAGGGATCGCCGCGCCCGTTGAACTCGCAGAACCCGAAACTCCCGAACCTATCGAATCCGCTGCCGCTTTACCCTTCTGGGCATCAGCCGAAGCCGAACGCCTCGATCGCCTCGATCGCCTCAAAGCCGAAGCGATCGTTGAGACTGAACCAGTCGTGCCCGTCGCTGCCGTAGACACATCCTCTACCATTCCAGACTTTGTACTAGATGAAGCTTTCCTGTGGTCAGCCGAAGTTTTAGCATCCCAAGGTCGTCGCTCTGACCAAATTTCCATTGAAGAAATCACCTGGTTGAAGCAGCTTCGCCAAGGGCTAGATAAGACCCGCCGCAACCTTGTCAATCAGCTTAAGGCGATCGTCGGACAAGGGCCTCTGAACCAAGATGCGGTGATGGAGATTGAGTCCCTTCTACTACAGGCAGATGTGGGCGTTGAAGCCACTGATTTTATTGTGGAATCGTTGCAAAATCGTCTCCGCGAAGAAGTCCTGCCGCCAGCCGAAGCGATCGCCTATCTCAAGCAGCTTCTCCGCGAAATGCTCGATAAGCCTTTGGGTGATGCCCATGCCCTGACCTTTGTGCCTGAAAAAGACACCCTGAATATTTGGCTGATTACCGGAGTGAACGGTGCAGGCAAAACCACTACGATTGGCAAAATCGTTCACATTGCTCAAAAATCAGGCTATCGCTGCTTAATTGCTGCCGCTGATACCTTTCGGGCTGCCGCTGTGCAACAGGTGCAAGTGTGGGGCGATCGCAGCAACGTAGAAGTTATTGCTAACCCTGGCAAGAATACTGACCCGGCTGCCGTTGTGTTTGATGCGATCGCCGCTGCCCAATCTCGTGGCACTGAACTGCTGATTATCGATACCGCAGGTAGACTGCAAAACAAGAAAAACCTGATGGACGAACTCAGCAAAATTCGCCGCATTATCGACAAGAAAGCTCCCGATGCCCATGTCGAATCCCTTCTAGTTTTAGATTCTACCCTGGGGCAAAATGGGCTACGGCAAGCCGAGGTCTTTTCTGAAGCCGCTCAACTTAGCGGTGTTGTTCTAACCAAGCTAGATGGGACTGCCAAAGGCGGCATTGCCTTAGCCGTCGTTAAGCAGCTTAATCTGCCCATCCGCTTTATTGGCGCTGGCGAAGGCATTGAAGATCTGCGTCCGTTTTCTAGCTACGAGTTTATTGAGGCATTGCTCAACGGGTAGAGTGGGCGATCGAAATAGATTGCTTTGTCCTGTTGCTTAGGGCGAGTAACCTCCTTAAACAAATAATTTCATTGCCCAACCCCTCTTTCCATTGTGGAGAGAGGGGTTATTGTTTGGACTCAGTATTTCAATGCCAAAATCTTAAATTTAATACATTAAATATAAAATTCAGTACTGACACTGATTAGAGTGTACTGAGATTAGATTAACTTAGAATCTGACATCACACGTGGCTTAGAAAGTAATAAACCCTCCTCAAACGCCAGGAATTTAATTCTATTCTTTCTATTCTTAAAACCCATTCTTCATGATTTTATTAATCTCTTTACCTGAGTCTCAAAAATATTGATTCATAAAACTGAAAATACCCGTAGATACTTCTAGAAGCTCAAATTTTGTCTTCTAGAAACAGAACTCGTTTGTGTAATGAATCTCATTGTTAAACTCTAAAACCTATGTCAAATATGAGGTTTAGTAATTACACAGTGGTTAATTTTTGTAGGAAACCTCTAAATAAAGGTTAGCTATTCAATAAAAAGTATCGCTTAAATTTAATTCGTCAACCTATTAAACAGCGATACTTCATCTTCTAGAAATAGAGCGATCGCTCTATCTTACAAGCCTATCTCCATTGATTATATTACTCGTCAAACTGTCTTAGCCGAGCTAAAATTCATGCGAATTCTAATCTACTCCTACAATTACTATCCTGAGCCTATTGGTATCGCTCCGCTCATGACCGAGCTGGCTGAAGGACTTGTAACCAGAGGACATGAGGTAAGAGTTGTTACAGGAATGCCTAATTATCCTCAGCGGCAAGTTTATCCTGAATACAAAGGCAAGTTGTACTGCACCGAAGAGCGCAATGGCGTGATCGTTCAACGGAGCTGTGTCTGGACACGTCCGCAACCTGGCTTGCTTAACCGCATGTTGCTAGATGGTAGCTTTGTCGCCAGTAGCCTGATGCAAGCCCTGCGGGGCTGGCGACCGGATGCAATTTTACTGACAGTTCCTCCCTTACCTGTTTCTGTGCCTGCCGCCCTGTTGGGATGGTTCTACTCTTGCCCCGTGGTGCTGAACCTGCAAGACATTCTGCCCGACGCAGCGGTTCATGTGGGTCTATTAACCAATAAGCAAGCCATTCGAGTCTTTGAGGCATTAGAAAAGTTTGCCTATCGCACGGCACACACCATTAGCGTAATTACCGATGGCTTTACCGATAACCTTCTCGCTAAAGGCGTTCCTGCTAAAAAAATTCGCTGCATTCCTAACTGGGTCGATGTGAAATTTATTCGTCCTTTGCCTAAAATCGATAACGCCTTTAGACGAACCCACGACCTCAAAGACAAGTTTATCGTCATGTACTCTGGCAATATTGCCTTGACCCAAGGGCTAAAAACCCTGATTCAAGCCGCTGCTCACCTGAGTCATATCCCCGAAATTGTCTTTGTAATTGTAGGTGAGCCTCAAGCGTTAGCAGTTTTGAAAGAGACCTGCATTGAGTACCAGTTAGAAAATGTGCGATTGCTACCTTTTCAGCCCAGAGAGCAACTACCGGAAATGCTGGCAGCGGCAGATGTAGGGTTGGTCATGCAAAAGAACAACGTCATATCGTTCAATATGCCCTCTAAAATTCAGGTGCTGCTTGCCAGTGGTCGTCCGATCATTGCTTCGGTGCCCTCTACCGGAACTGCTGCCAAATCGATTATTCAAAGTGGCGGTGGCATGGTTGTGGAGCCTGAGAAGCCGGATAAATTGGCAGAAGCAATTTTGCATCTTCAAAAAAATCCAGTTAAGGCTGAGGCATTGGGATTACAAGGTCGGCGATATGCGGTGTTGAACTACTCCTTTGAGCAGGCATTGAGTCGCTATGAAGAGTTGTTCTATCAAATTACAGAAGCAGCTCAGCGTAAGGCTTTGCCGGGGCTAACCAGTAAAGATGCTTTGCTGAAAGCAGTGCCTGTTGAGCTAGAAAAGACTTAGGTTTAGTCAAGACAAATTTAAACCTTTAGGGGCTAGAGAGGATTGTTCTGTGCCCCATAAAGTCTTTTAATTTCGAGGAGTTACTTCAAAGCCCAAGCTAAAAACCGCTCGGTGTAATAAAGTGCTACCTGACTGCTCACGCCTTGAAAAATGGCATCAAATGCGTGTTCTGCCCAGGGGATTTCTAGAAAAACCGCCTGATTCCCAGTGACCTGTAATTGTTTGTATAGCTTTCGTCCGAATTTAGATTGCACGACATGATCTCTGCGCCCGTAGATTAAGAGCGAAGGCGGCACTGCATGATTGACATAGTTCCAGGGAGAAGCTTGTTTGTACAGATCAGGCAAATCTGCGGGTGTTCCGCCTAAGAAGTCTCTGAGTAAGCCCCGACTACCAATGGGATCGGGGTTGGGTGGGTCTTGGTACCCTGTGGTGAGGTTGACAGGGCCGTAGTAGTTGACGACTGCGCGGAGGGGCGGGGCGTCAGGCTCATAAGCCGCTAGCATGGCTAACTGTGCCCCTGCCGATCGCCCCATTAATGCCATCCGGTTTACATCCACTTCCAGTTCATCGGCGTGTTCCCGAATGTAGGCGATCGCCGTTCTCACATCTTCTAACTGTGCTGGGAATTGATGCTGGGGCGCTAGTCGATATTCGATCGATATGACGCTATAGCCTTGAGCTGCCATGTATTGACTAAACCCAGTGTTGTCATTTCGGCTGCCATTCTGCCAACCGCCCCCATGAATCACGACGATCGCCGGGTACTTTCCCACTTTCGACGGGCGATAGAGGTTAAGGCTGAGTGGTACGCCATTGGGCTGGGCAAACTGGATGGTTTCGACGGGGCGAGTAGGAGCAGTAGGAATGCCCCGAAAAACATCAAGCAGAACGAAGGGCTGCGATCGCAGTCGAGATACTGAAGGATTTACGCCTATTTGCTCTAAGGCAAGATTCGCTTGCTGCACCGTATGAGGGATCTGGATTAGCGGTAGCGAACTCAGGATAAGCCCAGTGGTGGCACAGACTAAGGCGATGGATTTGAGGGGGGAGGTGCTGTAGGTGGCTAGGAGGATAAGGAGGGCGATCGCATTAATGATCATTAATACTGGACTGATCTCTGGCGCACCTACTGCCAACCGCAACAGAAAAAAGTTGGGCGGTGGCAGGACAATCCAGGCGCTCAGGAATAGCCCAATTCCTGCCAATATCATTGCTAACCCTATCTTCATGCACACGCTCCTGAAGCTTTCCTCAACCATTGGAGCATAGGAAGTAAACTATTAGGAATTGTGCGATTAGACAGGAGCAAAACATGACCGTTATTGCTGTGGTGGATTATGACATGGGCAACCTGCACTCGGCTTGTAAAGGGCTGGAGAAGGCAGGCGCAACTCCCCAAGTCACCGATTCTGTGAAGGTAATGGAACAGGCAGATGCCGTGCTGTTACCGGGAGTTGGTTCGTTTGATCCTGCCATTCAGCATTTGCGATCGCGCGATCTGATCCGTCCTATTCAAGACATCATTGCGAGCGGTAAACCGTTCTTAGGCATTTGCCTGGGGCTACAGATTTTATTAGACGGCAGCGAAGAAGGACACGAACCCGGATTGGGCGTAATTCCAGGCATGGTGCGGCGTTTCCGCCCAGAGCCTCAGCTCACCATTCCCCACATGGGTTGGAACCAGCTTCAACTGACCCAGCCCGATCTGGTTCTTTGGCAACAGCTTCCGGCTGATCCTTGGATGTATTTTGTGCACTCGTTTTATGCAGATCCGGCTGACCCGATGATGAATGCGGCGACGATTACTCACGGTAGCCAAACAGTGACAGCGGCGATCGCCCATCACAACCTCATGGCAACCCAATTCCACCCCGAAAAATCATCAGATGCGGGGCTACAAGTTCTCTCAAATTTCGTAGCCTTTGTTAACAGCAAGCAGCTCGTGGGTGCAGGTTAAGAGGAATGTCGCTGCGGATTCACGGTAATCGCCTTCTCAAAACTCTGCCCGGTGCCGCCACACGCCCAACTCCAGGCAGAGTGCGGGAGGCGTTGTTCAACATTTGGCAAGGCAAAATTGAGGGCTGTCGCTGGCTGGATCTTTGTACAGGCAGCGGTGCGATGGGCGCAGAAGCTCTGTGCCGAGGGGCGGCGCTAGTGGTTGGTATTGAGCGATCGAGTCAGGCTTGCGAAATCATTCAACAGAACTGGCAGCAGGTGGCGAAGGCTCACCAAACGTTTCAGGTGATTCGGGGAGACGTGGTAGAGCAGTTAGGGAAGTTATCGGGACAAGAACCGTTCGATCGCATTTATTTTGACCCGCCCTATGCCAGTGATTTGTATGAGCCTGTGTTGGAGGCGATCGCCCATCACAATCTCCTTGCTCCAAATGGAGAATTAGCCGTGGAGCATTCGCCGGGACGAATTTTGCCAGGGGCGATCGATTTCCTCCAAATGAGTCGTCAGAAAACCTATGGCAATACAGCCGTGACATTTTATTTAAGATAGAAACTCTAAGATAGAACCAGTTCAGATCCTCGTAGGTCTAAAGCCATGACAACGACTCTACAGCAACCCCAAGCGACCGAAATTTTTTATCCCTGTTCCGATGGTGAACCTGTGGCAGAATCATTCGTCCATCTCTATGCCTTGTTTGCCACCCTAGAAGTGCTCCGGCAATATTTGCTCGGACAGCAAGCAACTGTGTTGGGAAACCAATTCTTGTACTATGCCCAAGGCTTTCCAAAGCTACGTGTTGCCCCTGATGTCATGGTGATTTTTAATGTGGCTCCAGGAGGACGAGATAATTACAAAATTTGGGAAGAAGGGGCAGTTCCGACTGTGATATTTGAAATGACCTCCAAAAGCACAAAGAACAAGGATTTGGATGAAAAAAAGACTCTCTATGAGGGGCTAGGAGTTCAAGAATATTGGTTATTTGATCCGCGAGGAGAATGGATTGAGGGACAACTGCGGGGATATCGGCTGCGAGATGAGGAATATCAGCCCATTACCGACAATCGCAGCCAACCGTTGCAATTGCAGTTACAGGCAGAAGGTCAACTTATTGGGTTTTACCGGGAAGACACTGGAGAAAAACTGTTGATTCCTCAAGAGTTAGCCGATGCCCTCGTTTCTGAAAAAGTGGCAAGGCAACAAGCAGAAGAAGAAAATGAGAAGCTTAAGGCGCAACTGAGAACGTTGGGTGCCGATCCGGATTCTACTTCCTAGCAACGCCCTTGATGATCAGAAGCTCCTGTGGAAAGTCCCTGAGTCAGGCATGATAAGGGGAGTAGTTCTATGAAGGGAGATTAAGAGGGATGGCACTAGCAGGTTCACGGTTGGCGATCGCCTGGGATTCATTAGCGGCTGCACTAGAAGGGATTGAAGTGATTCGAGATCCCGATCAAATTACCAAACTTTCCCAGGATTACTATACGTTTAGCCCCGTTCTGACCCCGCAACTCTCTGACAAAGTGGGCGATCTAGTAGTGCGTCCTGCCAATGAAGCAGAGGTGCTGAAGGTGGCGGAGGTTTGTGTCAAGTTCAAAGCGCCGTTGACAGTGCGCGGAGCGGGAACTGGAAACTATGGGCAATGCGTCCC
>Ga0209181_10004097_pt1 | contig 21959 bp, 19 predicted proteins | sample MAT05_FD_187208 | JGI IMG/M metagenome (GOLD analysis project Ga0209181, IMG submission 187208) | Freshwater microbial communities from Lake Fryxell liftoff mats and glacier meltwater in Antarctica - MAT-05 (SPAdes) (version 2) | ecosystem: Environmental > Aquatic > Freshwater > Ice > Liftoff... | reverse complement strand
TCAGAAATGAATTCCTTATGATGATTTTACTAAAGATAAAACGCGATCAGGGAAAACTAAGTGAAATTAAATCAGTTTTATATCATGCTGCCAATGATCTTCAACAGACTAAAGAATATCGCAACGTAAAAATTGTTTTTGATGTTGACCCGGTATAGTCAATTACTCGATCGTAATATACTTTACCACCCGCACAGGTTCACCAGATTCGGTAACACCCTCGGCAACAATTCTGTATTTAGTGGCGAGGTCGGCCGAATAAAACTGAACACTGGCTCTACCCTGGTCGTCAGTCGTTATATCAGGCCTCCAGAAAATGGTGGTACGAAAATCAAGACTTTGTGAATTTGTTGAGTCACCATCATACGTTGGCGAAAAGAAAGCTTGCGGTTTCGAATAACCCGCTACTTTATATGCGAGATAATCTTTTTCGCTGCCTGCTGCAGCAAACCCTGATTTAGTATAAATAGCGATCACTCCGTTGGTACCGCGACTTCCAAATTGAGGAGCCGCTCGCGTAATTACCTCAACACGATCAACCTGATTTACGTCAAGCGCGCTAATACTTTGGGCATCCGGAAACGGAACTCCATCAACCAAAATAAGAGGATCTGTAGCCCCTGATACGCTGGAAGTTCCACCGCGCACCCGCACCCGAATTACTGGAAGTCCTCCGCCATCGACAGATTCGATCACGCTTAATCCTGGAACCTTTCCTTGTAAACCAACAAGAAAATTTGTCCCAACGACTGTAGCCCTAATGTTTTCGCCCTTTACAACATAATCCGCATTGCCATAGATCCGAACATCTTGCCTCGGGACATCAGACGCCAGTTTACTACTCTTAATCTGCACTTCTTTGAGTAACGTTACATTCTGATCCGGTTGATACGTATTCTGAATTCGTTGCATAGCATTATCTTTTCGAAGTTTTAAGGAAGGGATCGCTAAATTGAAATTTGCTGGTGGAATCTCGCGTGCGATTAATTCTACTCGATTCAATGGCTTCCCCTTTTTGTTAAAGGGTTTGAACGCGAAAATAAGGGAGTCTGTGAACTTAACACCTGTAACCAAAAATCCACCCTGCTCATCTGTTTCCATTTCAATCAGGTTGTCCATGTTCCCTTGAATGATTTGCAACGTTGCCGGGGTAGGAATATTTTTCGCATCCTTTACTACACCTCTAAAACTTATTCCACGCTCCATGTAATAACTGACCTGGTCAAAATATTTATGTGGTGCATCAAATGCTTCTACTTTTAAAGATGCAGGGTTTTCAATAGTGAGATCTGAAACAGGCACTGCGGCAATAGCATCTGTAACAGAAATTGACAGTCGTGATTTAATAGGCTTTCCAAGGTCATCCTTGACCTGAAGAGTCAAGTTGATTTTTTCTCTTGCTTTAAAAGAGTCCTTGTTTAAATTAATAGAAACATTCTTGTGCTCTTTGTTTTGAAAGATTTGATCTCTATCTACATTTTCATCGAGTTTTAAAATTGAAATAGACTTAACAAATAACGAACTGTCGCCATAATTGCGCATCCAGTTTGTGTAAGCGCGTAAATAATATTGACCAGCGGGCAATTTATTTTCTAACTTAAATTCACCCCACGCTATTCCTTCTTTAATTGAGTAGACTTTTGAATCGAGTCGGCTTTTTTCAGGAGAAAGTAATTCCACATATAACGTCTGGCTCAAGGTATCCCGCAAGGCCGGCATGCTATAGCCTAAGTATGCCTTCAACCAAATTGTTTCACGTGGATAATAGTAATCACGATCAGTATGTAAGTATACCTTCTCGCGCAACAAGGAAAAATTCTTCCAATCTACTTTTTCATTTTCAAGCGATGCCGTGGGCTCATAATCGATTGGCAGACTATAGGCTAATTTTTCAGCCACCATTCTACCTTTTATCTCTACCGATTGAGAATTAAATAGAAGCCCTTTTGCTGTTACACTCATGTTATCCCTGGCAATCAGCACAGATGATTGACTTGGCAATTCGCTGCTCTTCACACCATTATTTGTCGATTCCATTTGAAAGGTAACATGCAGTTCATCTTCAATTGAAATTTTGTAATAGCCTTCAATTCGACCTTCACTAACCAACTCCTCTGGTTTTAGTAATTGATTTTGTTTGTTGGATAACAAAAAACCATCAGTCGTTGATGTACCAGCAACTAAAGATTGAAATAAATGCCTTGAAGAACCCCAATATGCTTTCAACCTATTCCGCTCCCACTCACTTTGTTTCTTATAATCGCTAGAGGATTCCACTACATAATTGACTAACACCTGAAAAGTTGCAATTTCTGCCTGAGCTTTGAATTGTAGCAAGAAAACATTCATTTGAAATCCCAGAGAAGCATTTTGAATTTTGATTGGCTCGTAACATGAAACCATAAGCGACTGTCCCTCGCGCTGAAATTGAAGGCTCTTTAAATTTTCGATTTTACAAGAATTGGCAAACTCTCCTGAACCCAATAACCCGCGTGTAAACCATTGCAAATTATTATTCCACTCGTTATCCATCTTAACCTTTGCCGATTTAGTTGGTGTGGTTTCATGTAAAATATCAAGATTTAATTTATACTCCTTGTTTTTCTGAATGCGTATGGATGATTTAAAAAGATCATAGTCTTTTTTATAAACAACTAGGTCAACAAACCCCGGCTCTAATCCTGCAAGAGAAAACACACCGGTCTTATCCGTAATAGAACGCCACCTTGAATTATTAATGAAAACCTCGGCACCAGAGATTTCTTTGCCAGTAGCTTTATCCCTTATCACGCCTGAAATCTGAGCAATGCTTGCCTCAACTGAAAAAATAAAAAGTAGAAACAAGAAACTCCTCACAAGAAATCTATTTAGTTGATGATTTAATCCAAAATATCCCAATCTTCATTTAATATAGGTATCGCTTGATGCGCTGTTAGATCAAATTGGCAGGGAACAACCGAAACATGGTTATTTGCAATAGCCCATTCGTCATTGTCTTCGCCTCTATCAAAGTTTACAAAGTTGCCAGTCATCCAAAAGTAACTTCGTCCGTTGGGATCGAAACGTTGGTCAAAATTTTCTACCCATTTTGCATTGGCCTGCCTGCAAATTCTTATCCCTTTAATTGCCTCATTTCGCTTTGGCGGAATATTAACATTGAGTGCCACCCCCTTCGGCAAACCCTTTTCTAAGACTTGTTTTGCAATTTTCTTTACAACATCATGAGTATGAGAAAAGTCTGCTTTATGACTATAATCGCAAAGTGAAAAGCCAATAGCCGGCACACCTTCAATAGCCCCTTCAATGGCTGCGGACATCGTGCCAGAATAAAGAACACTGATAGAGGTATTGCTTCCGTGATTAATTCCACTTACAACAATATCAGGCTGGCGACTATCTTTCAAAACAAAATGTCGCGCCATCTTCACACAATCAGCCGGGGTGCCAGAACATTCAAATGCACGAACTCCTTCAAAGATGAACGACTCGTTCAATCGCAACGTATCTCCCACTGTTATCGCATGCCCCATACCCGACTGCGGTCCATCGGGTGCCACAACCAGCACTTCGCCCAGTTCCTTCATTACATTAATCAAACTAAGAATTCCGCGTGAGGTAATACCATCATCGTTAACAACTAAAATCAAAGGCTTCTTCATACATGAATTTACGTTCAGTTCTTTTTGAAAAGAGAGTTATAATAGGAAATGATACGGCCTAGTTCGTACTTATCATCAAAGTCAAGCCGATTTTTCTTAGCAAATTTTTCAACATCGTCCGACTTTGGGCGCATCATATCAAGCCAGTCATTTTTCTTACCTCTGAACTCATCTAATTCTCCGTTTTCTTTCAAAATAAAATACTTATTTATCAACACTAGCCTGTTTACATTGCCATAAAAGTAGAATGGCGAAGAGGTAGTCCTATACTCCAACAACTCACGACAGAGCACGGTCAATTTTCCTTCTTCTAACAATTCAAAGAATGTGGGCACTTTGTATTGCGCTCCTTGCGAATAGGGTAAGGAATAAAAGCTACGGTAGCGCTTTACAGTTTCGTCAAATATCTCGAAGTATAAAACTTTTCGAGACGTAAAGCTCTCCAATTTCCTATCAACCTCAACTTGTAAAATGTCATTGGACATATCGTACTTCAGAGCACCGCGTAAGGTATCGCCTGAGTCAAGAACTGCTTTTCCTGAGTGCCAAAACTCAAATGAAAATTGCTGCGCCATTGAAGGCATCGAAATAAAACCAAAAATAAAAATTAGAAAAATTCTCACTTGTTTTTTAAAATAGAATGACCCAACTTATCCCGCTTTGTCAGTAAATATTTTTCGTTGTGTGGATTGGATGCTATTTCAATCCCGATATTATCTACAATTTCCAGACCATAACCCATTAAGCCCACACGCTTTTTAGGATTATTTGTTATCAATTTGATTTTGCTAATTCCCAGGTCATGCAAAATCTGAGCACCGATGCCATAATCTCTATTATCCATATCAAATCCTAGTTGCAAGTTAGCCTCCACGGTATCCAATCCTTCTTCTTGCAACTTGTAGGCCTTTAACTTATTTAGTAATCCAATACCGCGGCCTTCTTGTTTCATATAAAGCACAACTCCTTTTCCTTCACGTTCTACCATCATCATTGCGTTATGTAGTTGACTGCCGCAATCACAGCGGCACGATCCAAAAATATCTCCTGTCACGCAAGATGAGTGCACACGCACCATCACAGGTTCATCTTTTTCCCATGTTCCCTTTATTAACGCCATGTGCACTTCATTCGTATTTAGCTGCTCATAGGCCGCCAAACTAAAATCACCATACTCTGTTGGCATATTCACTGTTACCTGCTTGCGTATCTGCGATTCAACGCGCATGCGATAAGCAATCAAATCCTTAATGGTTACCAGTTTCAAATTAAAACGATCAGCAACAGCCCTTAAATCAGAAAGGCGCGCCATAGAACCATCCTCATTCATTATTTCTACCAACACGCCTGCAGGACGAAAACCAGCCAGTCTTGCAAAATCAATAGCTGCCTCCGTATGTCCTGACCTGCGCAGCACCCCCTCCTTTTTTGCTTTAAGCGGAAAAATGTGCCCCGGTTTACCCAACTCCTCAGGTTTTGTTTCAGGATCAACCAAAGCTTTTATAGTTTTAAAGCGATCGTGGGCTGAAATCCCGGTGCTGCAGCCATGTCCAATTAAGTCGACAGAAACCGTAAAAGGAGTTTCAAATGTGGCTGTATTTTTCCCAACCATCAACTCAAGTCCAAGCTCTTCACATCGGTCTTCCACTAAGGGTGCACAAATTAATCCCCTACCATGTGTTGCCATAAAGTTTACAATGGCAGGAGTTATCGATTCGGCCGCGCAAACAAAGTCGCCTTCATTTTCGCGATCTTCATCATCGACTACAATAATCACTTTGCCATGTTTTATTTCTTCAATGGCCTCTTCAATCAAATCAATCTTGATTTTACCGTTCATATACTTTTACAATTCCGCCACAAAAAACACCAAGACACTATCGAATAGAAAACTTTGTGTCTTTGTGCCATAGTGGCACACATTAAACAACAAAAAAGCAACTCCTGTTCCTACTTTGCAATCACAATGCCCAGTAATTTTGCCAACTCTTGCTCTGCATGTTTTAAACCGGTTTGTGTGGATAACACATCATCCAACTCTTCCCAATTGCCTCCAGCCTCAGCTACTTTTACTTTCTGGAGATTATCTTCCATCATCTTTTGAACAACTCTGAATTTTAACCGTAACACATTGCTTAAAGCCAACTCAGTAACAATCTCATCTTCCTTCGAAAAATAGATTTTGAACTTATCACCCCAATGCTTACTCGTATCATATCTCGGTGTTACTAAATCGGTTACCACACGTTTCACTTCTTCCGTGCTGCCCGTTAAAAAAAAGTGACTATCAGGAATAACACCTTTATTGATTCCCGTTTTAAATATCTCATAAATCTGATGGTAGACTGGATTTGTAAATGAAACATCATCCAACTCCCTAAGAAAAAAATCGGAGAGTGAACTTTCATCTACATTTTTATCAGCAAAGTTTAATAACAACCGAATGGTCTCACGCTCCTGTAAATCAACCATGCCTTGTGAATCGAGCTTTGTTGGAGTTTCGATTTCTTTTAAAATCTCACCTGTCAAGGCACTATCCGCGGGATAGGCTTGCTTGTCTCTATCTAATTTTCTTCGCTCCTGAATTAAAACCTTATTTAACTCCGAAAGCAATACTCCTTCTGCAATCTTCAGCAAGGAACTTGTTTCTTGAATATAAACCGATCGCTTTACAGGGTCAGGGATTTGTGCAATACTGGTAACAATCTCTTTGATAGATTCTGCTTTCTTGATGGGATCACCAACCGATTGGGAAGCAAAGAGCCCGGCCTTAAATGAAACAAAGTCTTGCGTATGATCTTTAAGAAATTTTTGAAATTCAGTAGTACCCACCTTACGGGAATAACTATCCGGATCTTCACCGTCTGGAAACAATAACACCCGAACATTCAACCCGCCTTTTAGAATCATATCGATTCCGCGCAAAGCAGCTTTAATACCCGCTGCATCACCATCAAACAACACCGTTACATTTTCAGTGAACCTGCGAATGAGTTTGATTTGATTTTCAGTTAATGCGGTGCCTGAAGAGGCAACCACATTTTGAACATCGGCCTGATGCAACGAGATTACATCCGTGTAGCCTTCTACTAAATAACACTCATCGAGTTGTCGTATCGCATTCTTTCCCTGGTACAATCCATAGAGCACGTCACTCTTATGATAGATTTCTGTTTCAGGTGAGTTTATGTATTTCGGTTGGTTCTTTTCCTTACCCAACATGCGGGCACCAAATGCAATAACCTTCCCGGAGATATTGTGAACCGGAAAAATTACTCTTCCGCGAAAGCGATCGTAGGTGCTGCCATCATCCTTCTTAACAACAAGCCCGGTTTTTTCAAGCAGCTCTTTATTATAGCCTGTATCAATAGCTTCGGCAGAAAAATTTTCCCAGCCCTCTAAAGCATAGCCCAATTCAAATTTCTCGATGGTGCGATCATGAAACCCACGCTCGCGAAAATAACTTAATCCAATGCTGATCCCTTCTTCGTTGGTTGTTAGTTGTTTGCGATAATAATCTTTCGCAAAGTTCATGAGGATGTAAAGTCCTTCGCGCTCGCTTAATGCCGCGCTTTGTTCATCAGATTGCCGATCTTCCCTAATTTCAACCCCATATTTTTTAGCGAGATAACGGAGCGATTCGGCATAGCTCATCTTCTCATGCTCCATCACAAAGGTGATGGCATCGCCACCTTTGCCGCTGCTGAAGTCTTTGAAAATTCCCTTGCCCGGAACCACGAAGAACGAGGCCGTTTTTTCGTTCGAGAATGGACTGAGTGCCTTGTAATTTTGCCCGGATTTTTTAAGGGACACAAAATCGCTGATTACATCGACAATATCGAGGCGGTTTCTGATTTCTTCTATGGTGTCGCGGGTGATCAACGGGCTAACAGTTTGACCCGTAAAGATACTTTAGTTAAGTTGAATAATCAGGAAATAAAAGGTTGTGGTTTATGGGTTTTCAACTCTATTTTTTTAGGATGTAAAGGATTGAAAACCCATGTATGAACTTTCGCTAAGAGACTTGTTTTACACGGGTTTCATGCAATCCACATTCTTTACTGCTTCCTTCCCACCACCAACGGCCAGCGCGGTCATCTTCGCCTGGTGCAATGGCCCGGGTGCATGGAGCACAGCCAATGCTTGTAAAGCCTGTCTTGTGTAGGGAGTTAACAGGAATATTATTATTATCAATAAAGTCCTTAATCTCGTCATCCGACCAATCAAACAAGGGGTTATATTTTATCACATTCATTTCCTCGCTCCACTCTACTTTTTGCATCAGTTGCCGGTTGGCCGATTGTGATCTGCGCAAACCCGTAATCCACAATCCCGTATTGACCAACGCCCGCTTAAGCGGATTTACTTTTCGAATACCGCAACAGCTCTTTCTGTTTTCCACAGAATGATAAAATCCATTGATGCCCTTAGACTTTACGTATTGCTCCACCTCAAGATTATCAGGAAAGTAAACATCAATCGGTATTTGATATCTTGACTGGGTCAGTTCCAGTAATTCGTAGGTCTCTTGAAAGAGTCGGCCAGTATCTAATGAAAACAATTGGATAGGAAATTTATTTGTAGCAATAAGATGGGTAAGCACCTGATCTTCTGCTCCCAAAGAGGTAGCAAACTTTAGCCGATCAAGATTTTGAGCTACCCAACTTAAACCCTTAACTGCATCCAACTCAGCCAAAGAAGATCTTACAAGGTCAAGTCTATTCATACAACCGATTTATAGATGCAAAAGTAATCTAAGAAACAAATATAGTAATCTACTAAATTTATAGACTTTCTACAGGGCATCTCTAAAAACCCTTGCTCTCATTACCTCAACCCCTGCCCCTTCTCCAAAAGAGAAGGGCAAGCGGAGTTTTTAGAGATGCCCCTATAATTTTAGTTTGCTTAAAAAGCCACCAAATACCGCAACTAAACAGTAATTTTGAATGTTTTAAAGCTATGAATTATACTCAGGAAGATATTTTAAAGGCTCTCGGCACCGTTGAAGACCCGGATCTAAAGAAAGATCTGGTAACCTTGAACATGATCAAAGATGTTTTGATCAGTGGTAAAAAGATCAGTTTTACCGTTGTTCTCACTACTCCTGCATGCCCGTTAAAAGAAAAAATACGAAAGGACTGTGAAAATGCAGTTTGGGCTGTTGTAGGTGATGACGTTGAACTCGAAATCAAGATGACCTCGTCAGTTACCAGTATGCGAAGCAACACCCCTATTCTTCCGGGAGTAAAAAATATTATAGCTGTTGCCTCAGGAAAAGGTGGCGTTGGTAAATCAACTATTACTAGTAACCTCGCTGTTGCGTTGGCAAAAGCAGGTGCCAAAGTGGGGATTATAGATGCTGATATTTTCGGCCCTTCTATGCCAGTGATGTTTAATTGCGAGCGTGAACAGCCAGAAGTAAAAGTAATCGATGGTAAGAATTATATTCTTCCCATTGAACAATACGGAGTCAAATTGCTTTCAATCGGATTTCTTACTCCAGCCGATAGCGCTGTAGTGTGGCGCGGCCCCATGGCATCGGCAGCGTTAAAACAATTTATTGGCGATGCAATTTGGGGTGACCTTGATTACCTGCTGATCGATCTTCCGCCTGGAACGAGTGATATCCATCTTACATTAGTGCAAACAGTTCCGGTGACAGGTGCAATCATTGTAACTACTCCACAAAAGGTAGCTCTTGCTGATGCCACTAAAGGACTGGCGATGTTTCGGCAGCCTCAAATTAATGTTCCCGTTCTTGGCGTGGTTGAAAATATGGCCTACTTCACTCCGGAAGAACTGCCAAACAATAAATACTATCTATTTGGAAAAGACGGGGGTCAAAAACTGGCTGACAAATACGATGTTCCTTTATTGGGGCAGATTCCCTTGGTTCAAAGCATCCGCGAAAGCGGTGATAGCGGACTGCCGGCTGTTTTAAAAGAAGGTGCAACAGCTTTAGCATTTACGCAGTTGGCCGAAAATCTGGCACGTCAAGTTGCGATAAGAAATGCTAACTTTGATTCGACCAAGCGCGTAGAACTACAAGTATAAACCAATGGCATTTACTAAAGAAGAAATATTACCCCGTGTTGAATCTGCATTAGACAGTATAAGGCCTTATTTGGAGGCTGACGGTGGCAATGTGCGAGTTTTGGATTTTGACATAGACAATATTCTGAAACTCGAATTCGTTGGTGCTTGTGGTAGCTGCCCGATGAGCACGATGACGTTTAAGGCTGGCGTTGAAGAAGCCATTAAGCGGGCTGTGCCGGAAATTAAGATCATTGAAGTTGTAAACCTGACAAGCGCGTAGGTTACAACTGCCCTTTTTTTTCAATTAACCTATTCAACCAAATTACCTGAGCGCAACCGAAGTGTAATACTATGAGATTCCAGATTTTTTTTATCTCTGCCATTCTCAGCATTTCTTCAATTAACGCCCGTGCACAAGATCGATGTGCAACGGTTCAATACGAAGCCCTTCGGCATCAAAAAAATCCAACTCTTGAAGATAGTGATCAATTTGAAAATTGGTTACAAAATAAAATCGCACACCCAAAAACTCAACAGCAGCGCACGCAAGGAACTGAATCTGCCACCTACAAGATTCCTGTAGTTGTTCACATTATTCACAACGGTGAACCTATTGGCACTGGCACCAATCTTTCGGATGCACAGATTCTTTCGCAAATAAATGTGATGAATAAAGATTTCACTCGCATGAATCTCGATGCCTCTAATACTCCCGCAGAGTTTCTTCCAATAGCAGGGAATCTCGATATCGAATTTGTTTTTGCCAAACAAGATCAGTTTGGCGCTGCAACAACCGGAATAACCCGCACGCTTGGAACAAAGTCTACCTGGATCATTAGTGATAATGCAACTTTCAAAGCCTTAAGCTACTGGCCGGCAGAAAACTATTTTAATATCTGGGTACTAAATTTTCCTGACTTCCTTGGTTATGCACAGTTACCTGTTTCAAATCTTATGGGATTAGAAAATTCGCCTAACGATCGGCTAACCGATGGAATAATTATGGATTACACAGCCTTCGGATCAAATTTTGAAGGACTCGGCACATTTAATCTCGATACAAAATATAATCGTGGCCGCACTGCAACCCATGAGGCAGGACATTTTTTTGGGTTAAGACATATTTGGGGTGATGATGGCAGCTCGTGCAGTGGAACGGACTATGTAGATGACACACCTAACCAAGGTGGAAATTATACAGGTCAATGTCCATCTGGCGCGCGCACCTCATGTAGTTCGAGTGATATGTATATGAACTACATGGATTACACTAATGACGCTTGCATGAATCTGTTTAGCCAAGGGCAAAATGCAAGAATGATTGTGGTGTTAGAAAATAGTCCGCGAAGATTCAGTTTATTAAATTCTCCAGGAGCAACTGCCCCACCACCTTTAGCTCTGGATATAGCTCTAAGAAAAATCAAATCACCGGGCTCAACTTCATGCGGTGGATTAATTACGCCCGCACTTGAAATCCAAAACTTGGGAACAACCACCGCAACTTCCACCCGCATACAATTAAAAACAAACGGTGTGATTACGGAAACAAAAGATTTCGTGCTGAACCTTGCTTTCCAAGGAATAACCGATGTTTCATTCCAATCAGTTTCTCAACCTGCTGGTACTACTGTGTTTGAGTTTGAAGTTTTATTAGTAAACGCGGCTTCTGATCAACGAGCTTCGAATAATAAACTCACGGTTTCATCAAACGTTCAACCTGCCGGTGCCCTGCCCACTAGCGAAGTCTTTAATTCTTTCCCTTCCAATTGGAGTGTTTATAATCCTGATGGAGCAACAACCTGGGATTTGATTAACACACCCAGCAATGGAAAATCGATGTATGTTAATTGTTATGATTATCAAAACGAAGGGGCTGTCGATCGGTTGATCACGCCCGTTTTTGACCTGATAAGTGCCCCGGTTGCATTTTTAAAATTTGATTGGGCTCATGCATTTTATGGCTCCAATAATATTGAGCGACTTCGGGTTTTAGTTAGCAACGTGTGTGATTTCAATTCAAGCCCGGTTGTAGTCTATGATGTCGCAGGCGCGCTGTTAGCCACGGCTCCGCAATCTACCAGTCGGTTTACACCAACAGCATCGCAATGGCAGACTTCAACAATTCCGTTGAATGGATTCCTTGGCAATAAAATTCAAATTGCTTTTGAAGTAACGAATGGCTGGGGTAATAATGTATATCTAGATAATGTAGTTGTATCAACAGAGTCTTTAACTGATCTTACACTATCTTCCCTTGAAAGTCCGGGGCCAGTAACGTGCATAACAAACCCGGCTCCAATTATTCGGGTAAGAAATTTAGGTAGTGTTAACGTTACTTCGTTCAAGGTGCAATCAACTATCAATGGCCAGGCGCAGCCAATACAAACACTCACTAACATAACACTGGGTGCAAGTGAAGAGAAGAGTTTTACAATTAACTCCCTTCCTTTATTAACTGGAAGTAATACAATTACTATCACAATAAGCGAACCCAATGGCTTGCCTGAAGGAATCGTTGACAATAATTCTATCTCGATCAAACGAGTTGTGAACACGGCTACCGACCGAATTCCTTTGCGCGAAGACTTTAATGATTCATTTGCCAATTGGTCAATCGTTAGTCAAAATGGTGAAGATGTTTGGGTTCCAAAAGCAACAAGCAAAGGCACCTCCCCTGCTTATCTCGCATTTAACAATACTGTTGGTGAAGAATCGTGGTTGGTAAGTCCAGTGTTAGATTTTTCCAACGCTAATAAGGCAAGTATGTTTTACGATTTAAGTTATGTGTTAAATGGAGATCAACAATTGAAGATTTTATACTCGGAAGATTGCGGACAGACCTATAATAACATGCTTAACATAAATTATAATTCAACTTTTAACTCAGGAACATACTGGACACCATTTGCAGATTCTTCATGGAGTTTACCAAAGCGAAGCATTAGTATAAATGCATTAACAGGCAAAGATCAATTACGATTTGCTTTTGTAGCCACGGCTAATAATGGCAATAATTTATACATCGATAATATTGAATTTTTTATTGATGATGATCTATCCCCCTTAACTATCAGCAACGCCTATTCCGTTTACGGTGGTGGCGATGAAATGAAACTGACTTTTAGCTTAACCGAAAAACAAACTGTCTTTCTAAAAATATATGATATTCAGGGAAGAGTTTTAGTTGACAATACTCTATCCGATGTTTTAAATCAAACCTATTCTTTTGATCTTGGTATTCAGGGATCAGGCATTTACATAGTTCGTGTGGCTTTAAAAGATCAAGTATCTGCAACCAAAGTATTTCTTAACGGTAAATAAAATTTGTAAATTTGGATATGAATTACATAAGGAATTATATAAATATTGAGAGAGAGATTCTTTCCGGAAATCCGGTCTTCAAGGGAACAAGAGTTCCTATTCAAACCTTATTTGATCATCTCGAAAAAAACATAGCCTTAGACGAGTTCGTGAGCGATTTTCCGACCGTTAAAAAAGCTCACGCCATTGCCGTTATAGAAATAGCTGGTAAACTATTGACTTCCAAAAATATTGAGCAACTGTATGAAACTGCTGCTTGATGAAAATCTCCCCAAGCAATTAAAACAAGATTTAAAAGAACATGATTTACGCGAATGACTAAAAAAAGAATTGCAATTTTATATGGCGGCCGGTCGGTAGAGCATGGTGTATCGATCAATTCGGCTCGTAATATTTTTCAGTACATTGATCAATCCCAGTTCGAACCTGTTCCCATTGGCATATCCCTTAAAGGTGTTTGGTATAAAACTGATACTATAACAAAAGAAGTTGAAGCCGGAGAAGAACTGTCCCTACAACTAAATCCGCAGGCGCCAGCGTTTACATCAAAGTCTGGAAAATCATTTACTGTTGATATGGTTTTTCCGGTTTTACACGGCACCGATGGCGAAGATGGAAGTATTCAGGGTTTATTAAAAGCTATGGACATTCCGATGATCGGAACTGGAGTTACAGGCTCAGCCATGTCGATGAATAAATTGGTGGCCAAGCGACTGCTGAAAGAAGCAGGCTTACCTGTCAATAAATTTCTATTCTCTTACCATGCGCACACTAAACAATTTTCATTTGAAGAAATTGAAAAAGAGTTGGGTCTTCCATTCATGGTGAAGTCTGCCAGTCTTGGTTCTTCCGTTGGAGTTTCTAAAGTAAAGTCAAAAGAAGATTTTAAGAAAGCTGTTGATGAGTCGTATCGCTATGATGATTGCGTTCTGTTTGAAGAATTTATTGATGGTCGTGAAATTGAATGCGCGATCTTAGGCAACGACCCTGCCGAGGCATCGTTGCCCGGAGAAATAATTATCAGCAGTAAGTACGATTTCTATACGTTCGATGCGAAGTATGTAGACGGTGCCGCAGTATCCATCGATGTGCCAGCAAAAATAGACGCCAGCATTGCAGAAAAAATCAGGGAGGTATCCGTTAAGGCTTATCAAGCATTGGGATGCGAAGACTTCTCGCGAGTTGATTTATTTCTTACTAAGAGTGGAGCCGTATATGTAAACGAAATCAACACCATACCCGGCTTTACTAATTCAAGTATGTTCCCGATGATGTGGAAAGAGCGTGGTATTTCATTTGCCAATTTGATTACACGATTAGCAGAACTCGCGGAAGCACGTTATAAAAAGTCGAAACGTGTAGTGCGGGATTATCAATCAGCATTAAATTTTTAAGAATGAAGGTAGACCCATTATTTAAAAGAAGTACTGTTGGCGGTTTGCTCATGAGTATTGCAATTACGCTGGGTAGTATTTTAATTATTGCTATCCTGTATTTCTACGTTTACTTGCCCTCAATTACCAATCATGGAGAATCTATTACAGTTCCAGACCTGACAGGCATGGGTGTTGAAGAACTTGAAACCTTTCTCACCAAAAATGATCTTCGCTTTGCTATAAATGACTCAGCCTTCTCGAGCGAATATCCGCCATTGGCTGTATTGCGACAATTTCCCCAGCCCGGATCTAAAGTAAAGGAAAACCGGGTAATTTATGTATCGCTAAATAGAGTTGCTCCGCCCACCTTGCCCCTTCCAGATTTAGTTGATCGGTCTTTAATAAACGCTGAGGTGGTTTTAAAAAGCATTGAAGTAATACGCGGTCGAATATTATATGTTCCCGATCCTTTCCGCAATCTTGTAAAGGAAGTACATTTCGAAGGAAAGAAAATTGAGCCCGGCACACGCATTACCAAAGGTGCCATTATTGATTTAGTGGTTGGCGATGGTAACGGACCTGCAGACTTTACAATCGGAAATTTGTTAGGCGATTCGTTTGAGACTGCAAAATTCAAACTAATGGGTTGGAACCTGCATTTAGGTAGTGTACAAATCCCGGTAGGCATGGATACTACCGGGCTGGAACCTTTCGTTTATAAACAATATCCTGCGCGGGGAGATTCTGTGCGCGTAGGCGACCCAGTTGATGTATGGCTTGGTCCAAAAGGATATGTGGAAGAAGAGGGCGAAAATGATTCAGATTCGAACGAAGATGATGAAGCAGAAAAATAAACAAACCTTGTGAATCGGTTAGTTTTCTCTATACTACTTTGCTTTTATACAATCACTGGCTTTGGCCAGCTGATTCTGGTTCCTATTCAAAAAGAAAATAATTCTAAACAAAGAAGCGCAGCGCGCACCCGGTCAGTCGATCCTATCGTATTACCTTTTTGGGATGACTTTTCGGCAAGTCGAAGCGGCTACGCAGATTCTACCAAATGGCAGTATGGTAACTCAGTTTGGGTGAACTCGGGCATGGGTATTAATCCCCCCTCCCTAAATGTCGTTACGTTTGATGGACTTGATTCATTGGGTAAGCCATACAACGTCAATGATATACTTGCAAAAGGTTTTGCGGATAAACTTATCTCGGCACCTGTACGCATGGCTTTACCAAGCGCTTCAGAACGCGCTGCTATTTCTATGACATTCTTCTACCAGTATCATGGCAATGGTGAGCCGCCAGACATGGGCGACATTATTCGATTACTCTTTAAAAATGATGCGGGCGCATGGGAAGTAGTGTGGTCGAAAGAAAATGATGGCACATTAGAAAAAGATAAATTCGTTCGCGTTACCATTCCAATCACAGCCAATAAATTCTTTCACGATAGTTTTCAATTTCAGTTTCAAAATTTTGCAAGACTCTCCGGGCCTTATGATACATGGCATATGGACTACATTTATATTGGCAACGGAAAACCACAAACAGCCCCTGTTACACCGTTGTTTCCCGATCGTACGATAACAACTCCGTTTACATCCCTCTTCCCAACTTACCGGGCTATGCCGATAAAACATTTTTTTTCAGATCCCGCAGTCAATTTAATAAAACCTTCTATTACTATTACTAACCTGCGGCAGGATCAGGTTGCAGGTAACGGACAACCCGTTAGTTACAGTTCAAAAGCTTCCATTTACATGATTAAAAAAGGTGAGTTGCCTGTAACACTTAACCCAACGTTAGATGTAAATAGAAACATTGGCAGTGAACTTACTTTCAATATTCAACGCAACGTTGTTTTGCAATCTATTCCCAATCCTGCTACCTTCAATGCTGATGCCGACTCCATTAATATTCTGTTAAAAATTGATTTTGATACAGGTGATGATAAAATAAAAACTCCTACTGAAGGTGATTATGACTTTAATGTTTTCAACCCACTCAAATTTAAAAGTAATGACAGCTTAAGTGCGCAGTTTATTTTGTCAGACTATTATGCTTATGATGATGGCTCAGCAGAATATGGAGCCGGACTAAATCAAGCCGGAGCTCAAATCGCTTACCAGTTTGATCTGAAGACTCCAGATGTTGGATCCATTGTAGCTGTGGATATTTATTTTCCACGCTTTGGCGATGAATCGAATCAGATCATTCAATTTCAGATTTTGAAAAACTTAACCACCAGCGTTTCTGATATTTTATATCAGGGTAATATTCCGATACAACGTAATTCGCAAAATAAATTCTGGCGCATTCAAATCCCTATTGATGCCCAACCCATTCTTGTTAAGGATAAATTTTACATTGGTTGGAAACAATTATCCTCCGCAGTAATTGCAGTTGGGCTGGATAAAAATACCGACTCAGGAAGTATGATCTACTCTAACATCAATGGCACGTGGGAACAAAATCTAAACCTTGCCGGAAGTTTAATGATACACCCCATCTTTGGTGAAAGTGATGGTGTAATCTCTGCCGCGGAAGATGAAGTTCTTTTGGAAGTATATCCGAATCCAACAAAAGGAGTTTTTCATATCTCCGGAGTAGTGGATGATGTTGATCTTTTTGATCTTACCGGAAGAAAAATCCCAATCTTTATTGAAAAGCAAACCGAAACAACAACTGTTACTATCTCGGCACCAGCAACAGGTATGTATGTGCTACGAACTCTGCAAAATGGCACTTGGCTGAGTAGCAAATTGATTGTGAACTAATTTTTATCAAACTTACACGCTCATTCACTTTGCCACTGTTTACACAGATGGTCACAGATCTATTTATCCAATATGCCAAAATTTGAAATCAGTGCAATCTGTGGCAGCTCTTAACTCGTCACTCCCCCACTAACCGACTGAATCATTTCTAGTGGATTAGGTGTGAAACATAGAATAAAAATAATCAGCGCAAGCCAACCTAACATTATACGGCCTGAACTAAGCGGTTGCTCATCTTCAGAAGGTGGATGCTGAATACCAATAAACCGGCCAATCAGAAATGCAAACAGCAACCAGCCTGAGTAGCCCTGAACCGCAGGAAAAACAGTCACAATAAGGTATTGAATCGCAAACAAACCAAGTGCATACATCCACGTATCCTTTGTGCTTAATCGAAGACCGCGCATAGCAAAATAATGAAAGCCAACAAATAACGGAATCTTATAAATGAGCACTTCGAGCCCTTCGGAAGGATGCACATAACCAAGGCCCGCGTAAAAGAGGAACCCTAAAAAAACTAAGGAAGCTATTCTGCGATGCCACTTATACCCGGCCAAACCATACAGAACATGGCCACCATCTAACTGACCAATTGGTAATAAATTGATACTGGTAAACACAAGCGATAAAAATCCGGCAAATATAAATGGATAATGTATGAGTTCGTGAACGTTTGGTAACCGAACGGGATCGGCCACAAACTTTTCGAAAAATAAGAACAATAAATTTTTTCCGAGATAGATATTTAGTGTGCCTTCCGGCAAGAACCCAGGGGCATAAACATAGTTTGCATAGTCTAATCCATATTGTTCATACTCAGGATGAATTTGAAAAATGTATTCAGGTGGCGGCAGATGGGTGAATCCGTAAAACAGAAAACCCAGCGCAACTACAAACCCAGCCAATGGACCAGCAATGCCGATATCAAAATTCTTTTTGGTGGAGCCAACATGTTGCTTCAGGCGAATAAGTGCGCCCAGGGTTCCAAGCATCATGGGTATTGGCGGCAAAGGAATGTAGTATGGAAGCGATGTTTTTACCCGATTGTAGATTGCGGTAAAGTAATGTCCAAACTCATGCGCTGTAAGAATAGATAGAAAGCAGATTGAATAAGGCAATCCAGAATAGAAATCCGCCCAGGAATAATCACCGGCAAGTATATTTTTTCCATGCGTCCATTCGGCCCCCGCCAACGTGGTGGTGATGAACGTGACGATAAACAAGGAGGCATGTATAAGGGCAGTCTTAAGTTTTGGATTCATGGAAAAAGAGAGAAAATCAGATCAGGGTGTTGTACATGAAACGTTTGAATGCCCACCTTGTTTGCACCTGCGAGATTATCTTTATTATCATCTAAAAAAATAGTCGATTCGGCAATTAAATTATTCTGCGAAAGGACATGCTTGTAAATAGCCACATCGGGTTTGCTCAATTTGAGTAAATGCGAATAGTAAGCCCGGTGAAAATAATGATCGATCGCGGGATGACCGGTGAGGTCATTTACAATGCCGTTAAAACATTGCAAATGAATGTTGTTGGTGTTGCTGAGCAGATAGATTGCAAACTTTTGCTTCAGGCGAATCAGTAACTCGATCCGTTCCATGGGGATGTCGAGCAACATGGCATTCCAGGCTGCATCCAATTGGGCATCCGATACTTGCAGGTTCAACGATTCACGCAAGTGGCTGCGAAAATCGGCATCTGTAATCAATCCTTTTTCATAGTCATGAAAAAACATCCCGTGATGGACGATTGATTTTATTTCTTCTACCGACTTACCACTTAGCTCGGCAAACGCCTGATGCGTTTTTTCCACAGAGAGATTGATAATTACTCCCCCTAAATCGAAAATGATATTTTTAATCCCTGCTGGCGTCAAAACAAATTGTGTATTATCGTTCAAATATGTAAAATTGCACTCCCAATTAATAACCCGACTTCAAATATAAGGTTATCAGTTTAAAGAGGGCCCATAGCTCAGCTGGTTAGAGCACTTGACTCATAATCAAGGGGTCGCTGGATCGTGCCCAGCTGGGCCCACTAGTCGTAAAGATCGTGCCCTTCCGAGAGCTATCGGGAGGGCTCACTTTTTTTCTCCATGTTGGTATCATGCTACTACATACTATTCAGTAGAAAACTTAACAAGTTTTACGTAGGCAGCACAGTTTCATTCCCGGAAAGATTAATCGAATATGATACATGCGCATGTGGCACCTCTATATTCACTGCCGCAAGTGATGACTGGGAGGAATTTATGGTAACCGATTGTAGATCTATTGAGCAGGCTAAAAAACTTGAAGCACACATCAAAAGAATGAAGAGTAGAAAGTATATCCGCGATCTTAAAATTTACCCTGAAGAAATAACAAAATTAAAAGGCAAGCATCGGTCTGTATAAAGAGTCATAGCTCTCCCGAAAGCTTTTTCATAGGTATAATTAATTATCTATCGAACTACCTGTACCCACCCTTTATAGCTTCTGCAACTTCCCGGCACTACTTCATAATAGAAGGTTCCTGTCGAAATATCGTCCTCAGTTAAAGGCCAGTTATTTTTATAGACTTCTGAGTAAAAAACTTCCTTACCCCAGCGGTTTAAAATTTTAATCCGCGCGCCTACCGGCACATCTCGCAGCACGTTGTCTTCAGCATCAAGTAGAACTACCTGTAGGTAATCATTCAGGTTGTCGTTGTTGGGTGTTACTACATTAGGGATAGAAACGCGATTATACGAATGTAGCGTAATTGTATCCATCGCAACTCCACATTCATTGGCAACGGTAACCCAATACGTACCGACTTCCGTTGGCATCAACACAGAATCCCTTGAGCCTGTTGACCATTCATAACTATCTTGATTGCCACCAGCATTAAGTTGATAAAATACTTCACACAATGTTGTGTCGCGCCCAAGGTTAACAACCGGAATACTTAGAGTACTTATTTTTATCACATCGGCAGCCGAACACCCAAATTGATTTTTTACCGTGACTGAATAACTCCCTGCGTTCATGACCGCATTGAAACGATTCTGTGAGCCATCACTCCAATGATACTCTGCATGACCCGCTCCGGCATCAAGCAATAGCTGCACACCTTTGCAAATTGTTGTGTCTGCACCCAGGGCTGTTGTGGGCAATGGGTTTACAAAAACCGTAATCGTATCCGAAACAAACAACCCACAGTTTTTACCCGATACTCTGTAGGTTGTATTTATCGTTGGCTTTACTTGTAGCACCTTTCCCGGACTAATTACCGTAACGGTATCAACTAGTTTTGTCCAATGAACATCTTCCAACTCACTGGTTGCTGTTATGGTAGCTGTTTCATTCATACAAATAGAATTGTTACCGGTAAGCACAAAGGTTTTATCTACAATTAGGCGCACAGAAACATCCTCAACAAAATAATAAGCAGACTCGTAACTGTAAGAGATGGGTTTGTAGCCACCTTTATCAATCACCTGAATTTGATTATCCGTTTTAAAATTGCCAATTGTAAAATAGGTGCTGGCTGCTGTCGCTTTATAGACTCCTGAAATACGCACCCAAGTAGTGCTGGTTATAATCTCATTTTCAACAATTTGTGGCGTATAGGGTAAAGATCCTATCGTTGGATTATAGTCCAGAAACTCAGGCGAAAAATAGATTCCCAAACCATTACAGGCATAACGGGGCTGCCCTGCTACTGCCACGTGCATCTCCACACAATAGGATTGCCCTATTACTAAAGGAGTTGTTAGCCGACCCTGAATATACTCCCGATATTCTTCATTCTTGTAGTACGTGTAGATGCCGGCAAACCTGCTTCCGGTGCGGGGTAATATAGAACCGACTCTTGGATTTAATTGATTAATATCCATTCCTGAATCTGGCATGGAACCGTAACAAGCTTTGTTGGGTATTTGAGTAGAGAACACATCGGCTGTGCTGTTGTTGGGGATGTTCCATCCATAAACATTTGTAGAATAAAAATAAGGCAAAATGGTAAAGTCACATTGAGGCTGACCCACCTCAAAACTGGGGTTGTCAACTAAGTTTTGGCTGTAGGTATAACTACTCATAAGCACAAAACAAATTGTTTTAAGAGTGGAAATATTTTTTTGAATCCATTTCAAGCATTCTAAGTTAACTATAAATACCTTCACACATTTATCTCCAAACTCTATCGCAATCTGAATATGATTGGCAACACCATTCTCGATTTTACTGCTCTGCCTTTGTGCGAGGCCGGCTGCCAGTTTTGTTGTTGCATACAGGCTTGCACAGCTGCCTCATCGCATCCGCTACCTATGCCCCGTAATACTTTGGCCTGTGCAGGTGTGCCGGTTTCATATACTTCAAACTGCACAAACACGGTTCCCTCCACCCCGTTTCTGCGGGCTGGTTTAGGGTAAACAATATTTTTACCAACCCCGCTGTAAAATGCTTGCAAACCACCCTTGTACTCTGCTGGGCTTTGAGTTAAAATATAAATAGTATCACTTGCTGATACTACATATCTTGCAAGTTGAACGGAATCTTTCACTTCAACATAAACTGTCTCTTCATTCTCGTTGTCAGTAATAAAACCGGTACCATTGTGCAGCACACTTGCTCCTTCTTCCGACCAATACTCAGCGAACAGTTCATCCTCCCCGCGATGGATTATGACGCTGCGTGGTTCGCCTGTCTTATAGTAACTTTTGTGCACGCCTGTGGGCAGGTCGTTAGCGTAAAGCCCAGCCCGCTGTAGGTTTCCATTCTCATAATAGAAGGTAGCCTCCCCATCACGTACAAGCTTGGGGCT
>Ga0209181_10004095_pt1 | contig 21963 bp, 23 predicted proteins | sample MAT05_FD_187208 | JGI IMG/M metagenome (GOLD analysis project Ga0209181, IMG submission 187208) | Freshwater microbial communities from Lake Fryxell liftoff mats and glacier meltwater in Antarctica - MAT-05 (SPAdes) (version 2) | ecosystem: Environmental > Aquatic > Freshwater > Ice > Liftoff... | reverse complement strand
TGGATGGCTGGTTAATCCAAACAATCACTTTCAACTTTCATCATTGCGACAGGCAAAGGCAATAACGGTGAATAAAGTGAGTGACAGTATGCTGCAAAAGCAACAGGCCATTCTTCAATTTTCGCCCGAGATAGAAAGTATGGAAGGAGCCGCCTTACACTATGTTTGCTTGCAGGAAAACATTCCCTTTTTACAAATCAGGAGTGTATCCAATGCCGTAGGCGAAAGAGATAAAAGCCGTTGGAAGATAAAGGAAGCCATTGAGCATTTAAATAAAGAACTTGCCGGACTTATTAATACGCTGCTATTGCAAAAAAGTAAATAACCAAAGGAACAATTACAAACCCGACAGGCGATGATACATCTTCAATTATCAACTTTTAAGGAAAAATGAACATGCAACTATCACTGGGTTTCTCCCCATGCCCCAACGATACTTTTATTTTTGACGCATTGGTAAATAATAAAATTGATACAGAAGGAATACGATTTGATGTAAAATTGGAAGATGTGCAAACGCTGAACCAATGGGCATTGCAAGGCAAACTGGCCATCACTAAATTAAGCTATGGTGTATTACCATTGGTGTTGGATCAATACATTGTTTTGAATAGTGGAAGTGCGCTGGGTAAGGGTGTTGGGCCTTTACTAATTTCGAATTTAATTATCGAATTACAAGAAGTGGAGCAGCAACTTATTGCAATACCCGGCGAAAACACAACAGCCCACCTATTATTTTCTTTGGCTTTTCCGAATGCAAAAAACAAAATCTTTTTACGCTATGATGAAATTGAAAATTTTGTTTTAGCAAAAAAGGGATTGGGTGTAATCATTCATGAAAACCGTTTTACATACGAGGCAAAAGGCCTTCATAAAATAATTGACCTGGGCGATTATTGGGAAGCGCAAACCGGCAATGCGATTCCATTGGGAGGCATTGTAATTAAAAAAGACATCGAACTTATCACGCAGAAAAAAGTGGATGCGTTGATTAAAAGAAGCATCGAATATGCTTTTGCCAAATACCCGGAATTAAATGACTACATCAGATGCCATGCACAGGAAATGAGTGAGAACGTAATGCGGCAGCACATTGATTTATATGTGAATAATTATTCCTTAGATTTAGGAGATTTAGGTAAGGCTGCTGTTAATGAGTTATTGAAAATCCACCAGAATGTTACGGGAAGAGATAAAGACGAGGTGGAAAATATATTCTTGAGTAAATAAAAAAAGAATCAACATTTATAAAGCTTATGTTAGTTCAACTAAAAGACAAAAGGAAATCCCAACAAAGTAAAATTGTTTTTATTGCAAGTTTACTTATATTGATAATTTGCTGTTTAGGGCAGTTGGTAAATGTTTATCACTTTGCTTTTATTGGTGCAATTTTTGAAATGCTTTGGCTTCCGCTCATTGCTTTGATGTTTATATTACCAGTTGTTTCCCTGTCTTTTTGGGTAATTGATAAATTCAGCTTAAAGTCGCTTTATTTATATTCATTGTTGATTTCAGTTGCAACGGTTTTGGTTTTGATTTTCTTAACTTAAAAATTCTCATAAATATTGCAATCAGCAAAACACTTTCTGCAGGATAGTGATTAGGAACTTGAAAACCGGTGTTACTCAATTTTCCTGATCCGTTTAATCTGAGTCAGAAAAACATTCCAGTCCTGTAAATCAATTTTTTATTCTTTTTTTAAGGCCTTACCATACACTTTCAGGCATCGCTTTCTCGCTTCTTCATGCACCACCATTGGCTTTGGGTAAGTAAACTCCTGAAATTCGGGGACCCATTTTTTTATATATTCAAACTTTGGATCAAACTTTTGTGTTTGTAGGTAAGGATTGAATATTCTGAAATAAGGTGCCGCATCACATCCGCTTCCGGCCGCCCACTGCCATCCGCCATTGTTGGCTGCCAAATCAAAGTCGAGTAATTTTTGTGCAAAATACGCTTCTCCCAAACGCCAGTCGATCAATAAATGTTTGGTAAGAAAAGACGCTACGATCATGCGTACCCGGTTGTGCATAAAGCCAGTTTCATTCAACTCCCGCATACCGGCATCCACTATCGGATAACCGGTTTCACCTTTGCACCAGCGCTCAAAACCACCTTCATCTTTTCTCCATTCAATTGCATCGTATTGAGGTTTAAATGCTTTGTAATGGCCAATATGTGGAAAGTGCCAAAGAATCATATGATAGAAATCACGCCAGATCAATTCGTTCAAATAAGTTTCGGAAAGCCCCCTGCTTTTCAATGCAAGTTCCCGAATACTGATTGTACCAAATCGCAAATGTACACCGAGTTTTGAAGTGCCCGCTATCGCCGGAAAATTCCGTTGATCTGCATATTTTATAACCAGTTCTTCGTTTAATAATTTTGAAGGAAAAGGCTTATCAACCACTTTAAATCCCATCGAAGATAAATCCGGGATCCCCTTTGCCTGCTGCTTGTAAAAATTACTAAAATACTTTTCTGTAGGAAAAGGCTTCAGGTGAAAATCTGTCAATATTGCTTTCCACTTTCTGCTATAGGGTGTAAAAACAGTATATGGTTTACCATCATCTTTTAACACTTCATCCTTCTCTAACAACACCTGGTCTTTATAGGTAGTGAGTGATACATTTTCACTTTCTAAATAAGACTGAATAAGCTGCTCTCTTTCTAAAGCATAAGGTTCGTAATCATGGTTAGTGAAAACCTTTTCTACATTATATTTAGCCACCAGGCTCTTAAAAACTTCCATCGGGGTTCCATAATACACTTCTAAAGTGGAACCTATTTTTAGCAGTTGCTGCTGCATCTCTTCAAGCGCCGCATGTATAAACTCTACTCTTCTGTCGGCCTTATCGTCCAATAGATCCAGAATATTTTTGTCAAAAATAAAAATCGGAATTACCGGATTGCCATCCTTGAGTGCATGATACAGCGCAGCATTTTCGTGCAAACGAAGATCCCGTCGAAACCAACTGATATTTACTTTTTGCTTATTTTCCATCATTCAGATTACTACTGCTGTTAAATCGTTTTTTCGCACTGTTGTGTAAACAGCAGCACTATAAAATAGTTTGAATTACCTCGCTATATATTTGTTTTGAAATAGTGGGTTGATAAACGCTATCACCAATGCTTTGCACCCAACGCAGATTATAAATACTATTGGTTAAAAATACCTCGTTGGCATTTAACAAGTCATCGATTGTCAAATCTTTCTCCACCAATTGCCAGGCTGAATCCATCAATTTCTTAATGATTATTTTTCGCATGATACCTGCAACACATCCTTCACTTAATGAAGGTGTATAAACTATATTATCTTTTACTATAAAAACATTGGCAATGGTAGTATCACAAATCCGCCCGTTTGTATTTAATACGATGGCATCATTCCATTTTTCCTTTTTTGCATGCAGCGCAGCCATTACATAGGGCAGGTAGTTATTGTGCTTGATATTGCTTAAAATATCACAACTCTTTTTCACATCTTCGTAAATTCCCAATACCAGGCCGTTACCATTCCATTGCCCATTTCCTTCCGGCAGTTGCCATGTTTGGATGATAAAATTCGGCACGTGATTTTTGGCATCATATAAACCGCCATCGCCCCGAATTAAATTCAACCGGATTCTGGCAGCCGCTTCATGACCATTCTTTTTAGCCAACGTAATAATTTCCTGCCGTAAGCTATCTACGGTAAAATGTTTGGGTATCTCAAACTGTAATACTTTCATCCCTTTCCATAGCCGGGCAAAATGCTCATCTTCAAAAACGAGTTGACCATTTTTCATTTTCATTGTTTCAAACAAGCCATCACCATATCGCAGTCCACGGTTATCTGCTCCAATGATCGGGCTACCCTCTTTAAACACTTTACCATTGTAATTAAAATAATTCATGTGGCAAAGGTAAGGTGGTAAAAAGCAAGATTGAATTTGTTAGTCTACAGCATAACCGCATCAACTATCATTTAAGGATAACAAAAAAAATCCCACCATTTGGTGGGACAGTTGTTTCAATCTTTTCGAAACTCAATACTAATCACTTCCAGCAATTTATAATTCGTCATTAAGTATATTGTTTTTTACCGCATACATGATAAGGCCTGCAGTACTTTTTGAACCTGTTTTAACTTTCAATTTGTCACGGATAGCCTCTACCGTACGTGGGCTGAGGTCAACTATATCGGCAATTTCTTTTGTACTTTTTTCTTCACACATCAATTTCAGAATAAGCATTTCCTTATCATTCAAATGAGCTTCAAGTGGTGCAATTTTTTGGGGCATCAAGTTATTGCGTTGCTTTAAATTAGTAAGCAAGGCTTTGTTGGTAAGCGAATTAAAATAGTATTCCTGTTCAAAGCATGTCTTAATTGCCTCATATATAATCTCACTATCGCTCGTCTTGGACAGATAGCTATTGGCGCCCAATTCCATCAGTTTGGTAATCATACTATGATCGTCCATCATTGTAAGCATAATTACTTTGATATGTGGCCAATTCTTCTTTATTTCGGGTAAAGCCCCGATACCATCCATTACGGGCATTTGAATATCAAGTAAAATCACGTCGGGCTGTACCATTTTTAGCATGTTCAATAAATGCATACCATTGTCTGCTTCTGCAATTACTTTCACATCTTTTTTTGTACTTAAAGCAGTTTTTACTCCAGCACGATACAATACGTGATCGTCTGCTATTAATACCTTGATAGGGTCCAAATTTGTTTCGTTAACTGACATAAAAAAAATTTCGTTGGTTCATAGGAGTTTAACTAGGTTATATCTGCAAGGTCGGTCATTTAAATCGATTACAATGTAGGACATTTACCTTTTGTTTTAGATAGGAAAATTACTACAAGAACAGGGGATTATACTGACAATAAGCAAAAAAGTAGTTAAAAGAAAAATGTCCATTATAAACCAAACGTTCTACCAGCCTGTATTCCATTGACTTTACAAATGGGTGAACCATGATTGTATTGACATGGGAAGAAAGAAGGCCCGGAATTTATTTAAATAATCTACTCATTCAATTAATTTATTGCGCATACCATACATTAGTAATCCTCCTATTGTTTTTGCGTTCACCTTTGTTTTCATATTTTGCCGGATCGTCTCAATTGTTCTGGGGCTTAGGAATATCACTTTCGAAATCTCTTCGGTAGTTTTATCTTCTGCCAATAGTTGCAAAATTTTTATTTCCTTTTCATTAAACTGGATGGCAATGTTGGTTCCATAATGCTGGCGCACATTCTTTTTCTGCATCAATTTACCCATTACCGCCTTATTCACAAGATCATTAAAGTAAAAGTCGTCGTTCATACAGGTAAGGATAGCCACATAAATCTCATCTGGATCAGTCGTTTTGGTTAGATAAGCATTTGCACCCATTTCCATCATTTTGCTGATCATCTGTTGATCATCGTACATGGTAAGCACTATAATCTTGATGTTTTCAAATTCCTTACGAATCATTTCAATCCCGTTGATTCCATCTATTTCCGGCATTCTGATATCCATTAGCAGAACGTCCGGCTTTTTGATTGCAATCTTATGCATCATATCTTTTCCGTCTTCGGCTTCCCACAACATTTTTAAATTTTCACGCCCCGATAACGCCATTTTAATTCCATCACGGAAAATTTTATGGTCATCTGCAATTGCAATTTTTATAAGATAATTGGCTGTCATCGACATAAGTATTGGAGTTAATTCTTTACAGGAGAATGTTTTATGTGATAAATATAACAAAAAAGATTTGGATTGAATTTCAATCGGAAAATTAAATTAATGTTACTCCACTAAAAATCAATTTAGAATATCCTTCACCCTTTTTTTTTAATATCTTTATTTTAATAATACGTATTTTTACCCTCCGTAATTACAGGCAAAATACTTGTCAGACAAGCACATTTACATATAACAACGTAAATACTACATAATCAAAAAAGAGTAAATTTGCTCATAATCGGTTTTATATTCCATTTTATCTTTGTTTAAGTTGATTGACATTGGTTCACCTAAGTTTATGTATTCAAATCCAATCCAAATCCAATAAACTATTAAAAAACCGAATCACCAATATTTCTGTCAAAAACCTGTTTGTGCTTGTGCAACTAGTGTCAATCAACTAATTTTCGAAATAACATCTAGATACCTCCCCTAATCTAACATCCTCTTCATGATGCCGTTTCAATGCTCAACTTGTAAAACGCCGAGGTTCACCCATTTATTTTATCACCTGGAATTTCTTTCATTTTGATTAAATAATAATTTCTTTTACTATTTTCTTGACATAGGTATTTTTACGTTCGTAAAGATACTGCTATCTCCATAGTAATTTTACTATATCTCATTGGTATATTTACCCCAGTTTTATTAGTTATTGTACCACGTATTTTCCCTCAAAAGCTTACTGGTGCTAGGTTTAGCGAGAAAATCAGCATTCATAAGTGCTTTTTACCCGTTGTTCAGGTTTAATTTTTAAAGCAAGTTTACATCGAAACTATTAATTATAACCTGTAAAAAACTATTTCACACATGCAAATGCAATGGGAAGACACAATCAACTTTTTCGGTAACAATTAATAAATAAGTCTAGTAAGTAATTTTTATTTTATAAATTCGTTAGTAATACAACTAAAACACGAATTTTATTAGACAGTTACTTACGAATATTGTTTATTCAACCGAATTATTACCTTTAATCTTTTGTTTGATTTTTCTTAGAAAAACCAAACAGAAAGATCTAAGGGTTTTTTTTGTGTACAGTATTCTCCTTTTTTTGTCAATTTTTGTGTTAGTATTGCTGCGTTATGTTTTCAAGTCTTATTCAACCTATCTCTTATACAACAGATTTTATTTAATTGCAGAATTTGCTTTAATTTCTCAATTTTTTGCTTACAATATAAGACAGCCCAGATTAAAACAGGTCGTAAATTTTTTATTCTTTCCATTTATTGTATTTTCTATATTTGACTATTTCACTTCCATGAAACAGCCTTTTACTTATTACCCCTTGGCATTCGAGTGTATTTTATTTCCCTTTATCATTTTATTGTTTTTTTATGAAAAGATGAAGTACAATACCAAATATCCAATTTACCAATCACACGCTTTTTGGATTGCAGTTGCTTTTTTAATATTCTCCACTGGTAATTTCTTCCTATTTCTATTTTCAAAAATGCTTTTGCAAAATTCAGAAAATAAAATATTGTATAATGACATTTATGGCACATTTACAATTCTTAAAAATACTTTGTTATGTGTGGCTGTTATTGTTGCCAAAAATTTTAAAAAAAATGATGACGATACTAATATCAATGTAAACCTTGAATTGGATACGAATTTTTAATTTACAAATAAAGCCACCTTCTAAACCACTCAATGATTTTTTTACAAGCCACTACCAACGCTGCTCCTTCGGGATACCCTGCCATCATGCTGTTTGGCACGTTGGCGATGGTTGGGCTTACACTCAGCATTGTATTTTTTGTAATTCTTCATCAACGCAAGGTGATTCGGTTTAACAACCAGCTTAAAACCCTGGAGGATGAAAAACAAAAAATTTTATTAAATGCCTCCATAAAATATCAGGAAGAAGAACGAAATAGAATTGCAGCAGATTTACACGATGATGTTGGCCCCTTGCTGGCAACGGCCCGTTTATACCTGAATGAGAACATGATTAACCAGGAGCCGGCTGCACAGTTGCAATCTATTTTTAGTGCAAAGCAAATTATTGATGATGCGATCCAGTTAATCAGGAATATAAGCCATAGCATGATGCCGCCGACACTTAAAAATTTCGGACTTGAAAGCGCAATGAGTGACTTGTTTCAAAAAATCAATGGTAGTGGTACATTGAATGCTTCCGTTCGTTTTCATGACTATCGCACGAGACTAAAATTAGAGCAAGAGCTATTGATTTTTAGAATTTTACAGGAACTGGTGAACAATATATTAAAACACAGCAGTTCAGGTTTCATTCACCTTACCCAGAATGCCAATGCAACCCATACCTATTTAAGACTGCACCACGATGGACAGGGAATTGTGCAAACAGAATTTGAGCGATTGAATCAGGTTTCTCACGGACTTGGATTAAAAAATATTGCAAGCAGAATTAAAGTTTTGAATGGTCGTATTTTTTTTGAAATTGACCCGAGTCACACTTATTACAAGGTAACATTGGAGATTCCAAAGGATGCCACTTTCTAACTAATCCGTTTATCAATTTATCGTCTATAAATCTGAGTGCCAGATTTATGGATTGATATTTGTTAACACGGGTTGGGAATTACAACAGCCAAAACCAATATGTTTTCTTAATTTTGCACCACGCAAATTGTATGAATTTAATTAAAGTAGCTATCGCAGACGATCACAAAATCTTTCGAAAAGGAGTTATCCTTTCCATGCGTCCTTATCCAAATATCAAATTTGTTTTAGAAGCAGACAATGGTGCAGAATTGTTATCAAATATACCGGAGGCAGCTCCCGACGTTGTTTTGTGCGACTTGAGGATGCCTGTAAAAGACGGCATCGACACCACCAAACAAATCACCAGGGATTTTCCTAATATCAGGGTAATTATATTAACGATGTATGAGGATGAACGCTTCGTAGGGCATTTAATGGATTGCGGCGCAGCGGGATACCTTTTAAAAAGCACTGAACCTTCAGAAATAAAAAAAGCTATCATGGATGTGATGAGTACCGGCTTTTTTCTGAACCCTTTTGTAAATAAAGTATTGATAAAGAAAAATTATAGCAAGCAGAAATTCAATCCCAATCTTAGCTCAGAAGTGGTTATCAGCGACCGGGAAAAAGAAGTGCTTACGTTGGTTTGCATGGAATTTACAGCTTCAGAGATTGCAATTAAGATGGACATCAGTGCCCGTACGGTAGAGGCCATTAAAGACCGTTTAATGGAGCGCTTTGGGGTTAAAAATTCGGTTGGCCTTGTTTTTTATGCAATGAAAAATCAACTCATCGACTAATCAGCACTTTTCTTCCAAAATATTTTCAACAAAAAAGGGAGAAAAACTCCCTTGATATTTTCATCACCTGCAAATCGCTGCAATCCCTCCTTTTGCAGCTTCCCTGTCTTTAAAACAGTCCGAATAAGGTGGAGTCAATTTTAGTAATGATCTGGCCAAGATGTTCTTCATTTTCTGCAAACTTGGTGGTATCAGCATCAATGATTAATAACGGGCCTTCTTTATAAGTCTCAATAAAATTGTTGTAATAATCATTTAATTTTTTCAAATAATCCAGCCGGATATTTTCTTCATATTCTCTGCCTCTTTTTTGAATTTGGGCTACCAGTGTTGGGACTGATGCTTTTAGATATATCAATAAATCGGGAGGCTGAACCATTGATTTTAATGTTTCAAAAAACTTATAGTAATTATCAAAATCCCGCTTGCCCATCAATCCCATATCATGCAGGTTGGGCGCAAATATATTGGCATCCTCGTAAATCGTTCTGTCCTGGATAACGGTTTCCGTGCCGCGATGAATTTCAAGCAACTGGTTCAGGCGACTGTTCAGGAAGAATATTTGAAGGTTAAAACTCCACCTTGGCATGTCGTCATAAAAATCGTTTAAATAAGGATTGTGATCCACATCCTCAAATTGCGGTATCCACCTGTAGTGTTTACTCAACATTTCTGTTAACGTGGTTTTACCTGCGCCAATATTTCCGGCTACTGCTATATGCTTTGGTTTCTTTGATTTTGCCATGCCCCCATCCACTTAAGGATAAAATTTAAAATTAAAAATTGATTGCTGCTTTAGAATTGAAAGTAAGCAAACATTATAATATTTCCTGATAAAAATAAATCGCCAACTGAATGGATATTTTTTTCAAACCAGTATTATGTTACACTTAAAATGACAGTGCGATTTGTGAATGCCCAATGGTCAATTGTGAAATTTAGACCATTCACACTCAACTTAACAGTAGCAGCTAAGACCCCAGATGTAAACGCCCGGTCAATAATTGAGTCCCATTGCGGCTCTTACCAGGTCCATCGTAGCTTTTGCGCTTACTCTTGCCTTATCTGCTCCCTTTTCCATTACGTATTTTAAATATTGCTCATCATCCAAAATCGCATCCACCTTCTGCCTGATTGGGGCGATAAAATTTACCATATCCTCACCCAACTGCTTTTTCATATCTCCGTAGCGGATGGTGCATTTATTGTAATCGCCTTCAAATTTCGCTATTACATCGGCAGCACTTACCAATTGCATCAGCCCGAATATATTTTCAATATAATCTGGTTTTACAGAGTTCGCCTCAACAGGTCCTCTATCGGTTTGGGCTTTCATTACTTTTTTCCTGATCATATCATCCTCATCCGACAAAAACAAAGTGGCCATCTGGTTCTCACTTTTACTCATTTTTCCAACGCCATCAAGACTGGGAACTTTCACCAACACCTGGTTGTAATTAAAAGCTTGTGGCTCCGGAAAGATTTCACCGTAGCGATGATTGAACCTGTTGGCAAAGTTTCTTGCCATTTCTAAATGTTGCTCCTGGTCTTTCCCTACTGGTACATATTTAGCACGATGAAGGATAATATCTGCTGCCTGCAAAACAGGATAGGTTAATAACCCTGCATTTATATTTTCCGGATGTTGCCTGATTTTATCTTTGAATGTTACAGTTTTCTCCAGCTCCCCAATATAAGCCAGCATATTCAGGTATAAATACAATTCGGAGGTTTCATACACCTGGCTTTGACAATACAAGGCTACTTTTTCAGGATCTAATCCACAAGCAATATTTTCTGCCAATACCCTGTGAACATTTTTTTTCAGCTCTTTTGTGTCGGGATGTGTGGTGAGCGAATGCAGATCGGCCACCATAAAATAACAGTCAAAATCATCCTGCATTTTTATATAGTTCCGGATGGCTCCGAAATAATTTCCCAGGTGCAAAAAGCCTGTTGGCCTGATGCCGCTCATTACTATTTCTTTCTTTTTTAACATAAGGACGGCGAAGATAACAAAAGTCAATTGTCTATCGCCACAGCTAGTTGGAATAATTCCGGCTAAGTTTTACAAAAATAAATTTTACGTCTTCCCCTAAACCCCGGTTATCCGTTCAGGTGCAATGCAATACAACTGGTAAAACCATTTATACTAATATTGATGGCATCTAAATTGAATCCGTTATTTTTGTTTGATGGAAGTAAATGACACATTGGTAGATAAATTAGCTAATCTGGCAAGGCTCCAGTTTGATGACATTGAGAAAGCTGGCATCAAAAACGATCTGCAAAAAATGATTCAATTTGTAGAAAAACTCAATGAATTAGACACCACAGGAGTTGAGCCCTTGCTTCACATGAGTTGCAATATAAATGTATTGCGAGAAGATGAAGTGAAAGGTAGCATAAGTCGGGAGGAGGGTTTAAAAAATGCTCCATTGCATGACGAACATTTTTTTAAAGTTCCTAAAGTGATAAAGAGATAAATGGTTGTTAGATTGTTGAATGGTCATATTATTTTAAAATACAACTTTAAGAGATTTTAAAATAGCCCCCGGATTTTGATACACAACCATTGTTCAATCAGGTATCTTTTAATTTTCAAATACAATTATACATCAATTAACAATACAACCGTACATAACAATCAATCACCTTTAATTAAGCAATATGCAGGGAATTATTCATCTGGAAAAAATCGTTAAAAGTTATTTCCTTGGCAAACAGGAACTGCAGGTGCTAAAAAGTATTGACCTAGATGTTTTTAAAAACGAATATGTAGCCCTAATGGGGCCCAGTGGTTCAGGAAAGTCAACCTTGATGAATATTTTAGGTTGCCTTGATACACCCACCGGAGGCAAATATATACTGAACGGGAAAGATGTGAGCAGCATGCCCGATAATGACCTTGCAGAAGTAAGAAATAAAGAAATCGGTTTTGTATTTCAGCAGTTCAATTTATTGCCGCGGCTTACTGCTGCCGAAAATGTAGCCTTACCGCTCATTTATAGCGGTATTGGTAAAGCTGAAAGAACGGAAAGGGCAATGGCCGTTTTAAAACAGGTGAAATTAGAAGACCGTAGTACGCACAAACCAAACGAACTCAGCGGCGGACAATGCCAACGGGTAGCCATTGCAAGGGCGCTCATCAACAATCCTGCTATTATTTTAGCGGATGAACCAACCGGAAACCTTGATTCAAAAACATCGCACGAGATCATGGACATTTTAGGTAAGATTCACAACGATGGCAACACGGTTATTTTAGTTACCCACGAAGAAGATATTTCCGCTTTTGCCCATAGAGTTGTTCGGTTAAGGGATGGCGTTATAGAAACAGATAAAATCAATACGCATCCATCCGTAATCGCTCAATTGGTGTAGATTTTTTTGAACTTTTTAAACTACTCTCCTGCTTTTTTGTTGCCGGTAATACACAATCATTAAATAAAGATGGCACTTAAGATTTATACAAAAACCGGCGACCTTGGTAAAACAAGTTTAATCGGTGGTACCAAAGTTCCTAAAAGCCATTTACGTATCGAAAGCTATGGTACCGTAGATGAACTAAATTCCTATATTGGTCTTGTAAGCGATCTGTTTACACACGATCCTACGAGGGAAATACTAAAAGAAATACAGGACCGCTTGTTTACGGTGGGGTCATCACTGGCCTGCGATCCGGATAAGGAGCCTTTGATGAAAATACCGGATTTAAAAGAAGCGGATGTTGTGTTGTTGGAAAAAGAAATTGACGCAATGAACGAGGTTTTACCGGCAATGAAACATTTTATTCTTCCCTGTGGCCACCAGGCTGTTTCCACCATGCATGTTGCAAGATGTGTGTGCAGGCGTGCTGAAAGGCTTTGTGTAAATATGCAGGAGCATGAATTATTTGTTGACCCACTGGTAATAAAATACATCAATCGCCTAAGCGACTATCTATTTGTATTAAGCCGTTATGCTGCACATTTATTGGGTGTGCCGGAAATGGAATGGAAACCACGAGTTAATTAGCAAATGTGGTAATGTGCTGATGTGCTAATGTGCTGATGTGCTGATGTGCTAATTTGCTAATGTGCTAATGAGCTAATGAGATGCGCACTCTCTCGAAATTACCACACCCTAAATAGTTATACAAAAAAAATCAGAATGGCTGTAATCCGGATTTACGGGCTACTACCATTTAAAAAATTAGCAAATTATCGCATTAGCTAATTAGCTAATTGATTATCCGCCCGTCTTTCATATGCAGTATCCGATCACTCATTTGGGCCAGTTCTTCGTTGTGTGTTACAATTAAAAAAGTCTGGTTGAATTTGTTGCGCAGGTCTATGAATAGCTGGTGTAATTCCCTTGCATTGGAGCTATCTAAATTACCGGTTGGCTCATCTGCCATGATGATCGATGGATTATTGATTAACGCTCTTGCAACCGCCACTCTTTGCTGTTCTCCACCCGAAAGTTGCTGAGGTTTGTTCTCTAACCGGTTAGAAAGCCCTAAAGTTGTTAACAAATTAGTTGCTTTTTCAATTATTTCTTTTTTTTTGCTGCCGGCAATCCAACCCGGAATGCATACATTTTCCAGCGCAGAAAACTCTGGCAATAAGTGGTGAAACTGGAAAACAAAGCCGATGTTTTTATTTCTGAAAGCCGATAATTTACTTCCGGAAAGTGCTTCAATTCGTTGTCCTTCCAAACTAACAGAACCTTGATCAGCTTTGTCTAATGTGCCAAGAATGTGCAGCAGCGTGCTTTTACCGGCTCCCGAGGACCCAACGATGCTAATGATTTCACCCTTTTTTATTTGAATGTCTACTCCTCTTAAAACAGGCAGGACTCCGTAATTTTTAATAATATTTGTAGCTGTAAGCATCTGGCTAAAGTAATTAATAATTAAGAATTAATGTGGCATGATTGATAATATTTGATAGTTTTTTGTGTTGCAAATTTACCTCTGTTAAAAAACACATTTGTTTAATTCCACCAAACTTTTACATTTGCAAAAATTAAATACACTAAGAAGATGTTTTGGACACTAGAATTAGCCTCCCATTTAGAAGATGCTCCTTGGCCGGCAACCAAAGATGAACTAATAGATTTTGCCATCAGAAGTGGTGCCCCTATTGAAGTAATTGAGAACCTGCAGGAACTGGAGGATGAAGGTGAGGTTTACGAGGGACTGGAAGATATCTGGCCCGACTACCCGAGCCAGGAAGACTTCTTTTTTAATGAAGATGAATATTAGCGATCATTTGCTGCACAACCTGCGGAACCCGCCAGTCGTTGCATAAAATACCTGATAATAAAAGCCACCAATTTTTTAAGTTGGTGGCTTTCGTATTAATTCAACCTGAATTTATTTTTTGGAGAATTTAAATTTAAAGTAGATCAGCAGTAGCGACAGGAAACAAATAATACCATTGGCAATGATAACCGGCATCAAATCTTTTCCTATTCCATAAATCAACCAGATCACCGTACTCAAAAACACAATCAGCATCATTGATAAATTCAGATCGCCTACGCTTCTTGTTTTCCAGGTTTGATAAACCTGTGGCATAAAGGTAACACTGCTTAAAACAGAGCCTGAAAGTCCTACCACTTCTATCCAATCCGTCATAAATTAAAATTAAAGCTTACTTTATTATTTTTCCATTTGCTCAATGATGGCCTGGGTAGCGCCAGTAAAAGAAAAACCTCCATCATGGAACAGGTTCTGCATGGTGACCATCCTGGTAAGATCGCTGAATAAGGTAACACAATAGTTGGCACAATCTTCAGAACTGGCATTTCCCAACGGACTCATTTTTTCTGCATAATTGATAAAGCCGTCAAACCCCTTAACACCGCTACCCGCAGTAGTTCTTGTAGGCGACTGCGAGATGGTATTTACCCTTACATGCTTTGCAACAGCATAATGATACCCAAAACTACGGGCAACACTCTCCAGCAAGGCTTTGGCGTCAGCCATCTCGTTGTAGTCAGGAAACACACGCTGTGCAGCTATATACGATAATGCCACCACGCTGCCCCATTCATTAATGGCATCCAGCTTCATAGCGGTTGCCAATACCCGATGCAGGCTCATAGCAGATATATCCAAAGTTCTTGCATTGAAGCTGTAATCTATATCTGTATAATGCTTGCCTTTACGAACGTTCAGGCTCATACCGATGGAATGTAATACAAAATCTACTCCTCCTCCAAAATGCTCTTTTGCTTTTGTAAACAGGTTTAAAACGTCTTCATCGCTGCTAACATCACATGGAACAATTGGCGCATTGATCATTTCTGCCAATTTATTTATTTCGCCCATCCGCATTGCTACCGGGGCATTGGTCAATAATATTTCGGCTCCTTCTTCATGGCAACGTATGGCGGTTTTCCAGGCGATTGATTTTTCATCTAATGCACCAAAAATGATTCCCTTCTTTCCTTTAAGTAAATTGTATGGCATGTTTTATTTATTTGAGCGGTAAAAATAGCATTCTTATTTTTCAAAGAAAAAATTGTTAAAATAAATTATCGCAAAACCTGCAATAAATGCCAGCAAAAAAACTGTTATGCAACAGATCAATAGGAATAAAAACAGGTGTGGCAGTGATTTTTTGGGAGGAAGGATGACCTTGAAATATTCCTGCAGTTGATAGGCGGACCACATTGCTGCAATAATCAATAACAGCAGCAGTATTTTTTTATAAAGCAATGGTTCTGCTCATTTTAAATTGAAACTTCAATTTTAAACCCACCTTCACGCCTACCCGAAAATTTCTATACATCACCAACCATCTCCCGTGCATTCTCCAACGCAGCCGCAGTTGGCTTTTCGCCGCTGAGCATTTGGGCAATGGCGTTTATGCGCTCTGCTTTGCTTAAAAGGCGTATTGAAGTAGTGATTTTATCACCCTGAATTGCCTTATATACAAAATAATGCGCATTTGCTTTAGCCGCAATCTGAGGCTGGTGGGTAATGGATATCAACTGGTGTGAGTGGCATAAATCCTTCATGATTAGCCCCACTTGTTTGGCCGCTTCACCACTGATACCTGTATCAATTTCATCAAATATCAATGTAGGCAATTGTAATTTTTTTGCAACCAGCGATTTAATACAAAGCATAATCCTGCTCAATTCCCCCCCACTTGCCACTTTGCTCAACGGTTCAAAACGGCCACTTTTATTCGCATCAAACAAAAACTCAATACCATCGCAACCGTTTATATGCAAGTATTCCTTTTGTAGCTGAACTTTTATTTGTGCATTGGGCATTCCTACCTGTGCCAACAAACCATTCACTTTCTCGGTAAAGGGTTTGATCGATTTATGCCTGTTAACAGAAATAGCCTCCGCCATTGTGTTACAGCGGTCCAATAATTCCTGCACCTGCTTTGCTTTTAATGCAATGGCTTCACCAATGTTTAAAATCTCATTCAGTTTCAACTGCAGGCTTTCTTTAATGGCCAATAATTCATTGGTAGTATTTACGGCGTGCTTTTTTAATAATTTGTAACCGATCGATATTTTATCATTTACTACCTGTATTCTTTCTGCATTGTAATGAACGCCTTCGTCTATACTTTCCAGTTCATCACCAATATCCTGCAATTCCGCCTGTGCACTGCCTAAACGCTTGTGAAGTTCCTCAACTGAGGGATGGTACACTTCCAGCGCATGCAACTTATTGCTCAATGATTTCAACTGCTGTACAATCGGCAATTCACTATCCTTCAATTCGAAATAAATAGCATTCAACTGTTGCTTAATCGACTCTGCATTTGTCAACAATTTGATCTCCGCATCCAGCTCTTCCAGTTCATTTTCTTTCAGTCCGGCTTCATCCAGTTCATCAAATAAAAACTGGTTATAATCCAATGCTGCGTTGGCCGTTTGCTGTTCTAAGTCAAGTGCAGCCAATTCCTTTTTTGATTTCGTGTAAGCGTTGTACACAGTCCGGTAATCCTGCAACAGATCAATATTTCCCGATAAAGCATCGATCACTTGCCGTTGAAAATCATTGTCGCCCAATTCCAGTGTATCAAACTGCTGGTGCAGATCTACCAGCATCGAACTCAACTCTTTCAACTGGTTTAAATTAACAGGTGTATCGTTGATGAAAGCCCTTGATTTTCCATTTACTGCAATCTCTCTTCTTACCACCAATTCCTCTTCAATATCCAGTTCATGCGTCTTCAAAAAGCCTTTCACCTGTTTATTATCTTTCGCTTTAAAATAACCTTCCACCACACATTTCTTTTCTGTATTCATCAACGTAGCGCTGCCTGCACGCTCGCCCAGTATCAGACTAAGGGCACCCATTAAAATACTTTTACCGGCACCGGTTTCACCGGTAATGATGTTGAGGTTCGATGAAAAATCAATTGCAATCTCATCTATGATGGCGTAATTCTGTATGTGTAGTTTGTGAAGCATATCAACTGGCAAATTAGTTTTTTTTATCGCTGCTCAAGCAGATTTTCAGCATTAATTTTTAAGTAGTTAATTAAACTAAAAAAGCACTTCAATTGTTGAAGTGCTTTTTTTAAAATATTTGTATTGAATGAGTGCTTATTTGATTTCAATACTATCGTTCAGATCAGTATCAACCAGAATACGTCCGCAGTTTTCGCAAACGATTACTTTTTTACGCAATTTTATTTCACTTTGTTTTTGTGGAGGGATGGCATGAAAACAACCACCGCAGCTATCTCTTTCCACCGGCACTACTGCCAACCCATTGCGATAGTTTTTGCGGATGCGATCATAACTTAAAATCAGGCGCTCATCCACGTGGCCTCTTGCTTCTTCCGCCAGTTTGTTGTACTGCTTTTCTTCCTTTTCAGTTTCGTTGATAATTTTTTCCAACTCGCCCTTCTTACCAGACAAATTATTTTCTTTAACAGCCACTGCTTTTTTTGCTGATTCTAATTGTCTTGCTTTTTCGCCAATTTCTTCGGTAGCATCTTTAATATGCTTCTCGCAAAGTTTCACTTCCAGCGTTTGCATTTCAATCTCTTTATTGATTGCTTCAAACTCACGGTTGTTTTTTACGTTATCGCTTTGCTTCTCGTATTTTTTTACCAGCGCTTCGGCTTCTTTAATCGCTTCTTTCTTCTGGTTAATAAATTCCTGCATCCCATTGATCTCTTCTTCAACACGGGTTTGACGGGCGTGCAAACCTTCAATTTCATCTTCCAGATCTTTTACTTCTATCGGTAATTCACCTTTCAGAATTTGAATTTCATCCAGCTTACAATCTACTTTTTGCAGATTTACAAGAGCTGTTAATTTTTCTTCAACTGAGAAATCTTTTACTGCGGCCATATATTTTGTTTGAAATTTTTTGTTTTTTATTTGCTTACCAACGTTAAATTCCTGATCAACATTTCTGTCTGCTTGACGCAGTCAGTCAGGTTGTCTGTCACTCCATTGTACTGCAAACCATTTTTCAACTTTTCTTGCTTTCTCAGTCTATTGAGACTTTGAAGCCGCCACAAAATAGTTTACAGGATTGGTTTTAACACCTGATTTTTGGACGGCGAAGTTAGGGAATTTTTCACTTAAAATATCAAATAACAGTTCAATCGTGAACTGTTCACTTTCATAATGACCGATATCCGCAATTACCAGGTGTCCGTTTGCATCAAAAAACTCATGGTATTTCACATCCCCGGTTACATAAAAATCGGCTCCCGAGGCCACTGCCGCACCAATCAGGAAACTGCCGGCCCCTCCGCACAGGGCTACTTTTTTCACCAATTTGCCCGTCAATGGCGTATGCCTGGTAACGGAAAGACGAAATGCATTTTGAAGAAATTGCAGAAAGTTGACTTCACTTATTGCAGCTTCCAGTTCGCCCACCATTCCGGCGCCTGTTTGCTGGTGACCATTGTCCAAACTTATAATATCATAAGCCACCTCTTCATAAGGATGGGCGTTTATTAAAGCATTGTAAATATCTCCTTCCAGCCAGGCTGGGAAAATCAATTCAATCTTCATTTCATTCTCGGTATGCCTTTTCCCCTGCGATCCTACAAAAGGATTTGTGCCTTCCCCCGCCTTAAAAGTTCCTTCTCCTTGTGAGTTAAAACTGCATTCGCTGTAATTTCCAATATGTCCGCCACCTGCTTTAAAAATAGCAGATCGCACTGTTTCGGCTTGCAGGGTTGGTACAAATGTGACCAATTTTTTTACCAAATTTTTCTTTGGTTGTAAAATCTGCCGGTTGATCAACCCCAGCACATCGGCCATTTTGCCATTTACCCCATGCATTACATGATCCAGGTTTGTATGGATGGCAAAAATGGCAATATCATTTTTGATAGCAGTGATCACCGACTTCTCTACATAATTTTTACCATTGATTTTTTTTAGTCCGCCAAAAATGATGGGATGATGAGCGATTACCAGGTTGCAATTTTTCTGAATGGCTTCCAGCACTACTTCTTCCGTTGCATCCAATGTGGTGATGATGCCAGTGCAATCCCAACCAGCACTTCCGGTAAGCAATCCAGCGTTGTCATAATTTTCCTGCAAACTTGCGGGCGCCACTGTTTCTAAAAAATTGGTTATATCTTGGATTTTCATTTGTAAAAATTAATAAGATGAGTTCAACTGAATTGTATGCAGATTATAAAACAAAGATGCAAAAAATAGCCGATGTAAAGTATGCTTCGGCAGTTTTGCAATGGGACCAGGAAACTTATTTGCCAGCTAAAGGCAACGATTTCAGGGGGCAGCAAATTGCTACACTGAACGAAATTGCCCATCAGCAATTTACAGATGAAAAATTAGGCGGGCTGTTGCTGGACTTAAATTCGAAGGAAGATTTATCCGCAACTGAGAAAAAAAATGTGCAGTTGAGCTTGCAGGATTACACCCGTAATAAGAAGCTAAGCAGTGATTTTGTAAGAAAGATGAGTGAAGCCGTTAATAAATCGTACCATGCCTGGGCACAGGCCCGAACTGAAAATTCATTTGCAAATTTCCAGCAACCACTGCATCACCTGATTCAGTTAAAAAAACAGGAAGCTGAACTACTTGGCTTTGAGCAGCATCCCTACAATGCGTTGATGAATGATTATGATAATGGATTGACCGTTGCAACTGTAGATGCTATTTTCAACGATTTGAAGCCACAATTATCGCTTTTGCTGGATTCCATCAAAAACAAAACCGCCGTTGACAACTCATTTCTACACCAACATTTTAATAAAGATGACCAATGGAAATTTGGTATGGAAATATTAAAAAGAATGGGATTTGATTTTGAAGCAGGCAGGCAAGACATCAGTATTCACCCATTTACCACCAACTTTAGCAGTATGGATGTGCGGGTAACCACCCGGGTTGATGAAGGAGATTTTGGCAATATGACCTGGAGCTGTATCCACGAAGGAGGACATGCGTTGTATGAACAGGGCTTACCGGTAGAACAGTATGGACTTCCATTGAGCGAATACTGCAGTTTAAGCATTCATGAAAGCCAAAGCCGAATTTGGGAAAATTGTATTGGCCGTAGCCTTCCTTTTTGGGAACACAATTTAAATTTATTACGTACGTTCTTTCCAAAGCAGTTGAACAATATCACAATAGACCAGTTTTATAAAGGTATCAACAAGGTGGCTCCCTCTTTGATTAGAACAGAAGCCGATGAATTAACCTATCATTTTCATGTGATGATTCGGTATGAAATTGAAAAAATGCTGATAGATGGAACGATTGAAACAAAGGATATACCAGCATATTGGAACGAACATTATCAAAAATACCTTGGGGTAACCGTGCCGGATGATAAAAGAGGTTGCTTACAGGATATTCATTGGAGCCATGGCAGTTTTGGATATTTTGCCACGTATAGTTTAGGAAGTATGTATGCGGCGCAACTGTATGCAGCTATTGAAAGAGAAAATCCGTCCTTGGAAAAGGACATCGCTGGAGGTGATAACAGTGGCGTTCAAAAATGGCTGAAAAATAATATATATGAGCATGGCCGTTATTTTTCGTCAGAAGATTTATGTAAAAAAGCAACAGGAGAAACCCTGCAATCAAAATATTTTATCCGTTATGCCACAAAGAAATACAACCATATCTATTCGCAATAAAATAAATACCATGTCTGATTTATTATATAAAGGGAGACTAATTATTGCCATCACATTTGCTTTAGTGCTGCTATGTATGGCAAGTTGCAAAAAGCTGGCGGTTGCCGCCGGATCCCGCAGCCAGCTTGAATCGTTGTTTGAAGAAAACATTTTAAACAAAAATTTTATTGTAAATCTGGCAACTGATGGCGGAGCCGACATCACCAGCCAGTACGCCGGATATAGTTTTATACTTACAAAAACCACTTCATTTTATGATGGTCCGATGACCGGCACAAAAAATGGGGTTATATATTCCGGAACCTGGACCAGCAATGATGATTACAGCAAGTTAGTTATCAACCTAAACACGCCTACTCCCCCAATTGAATTTAATTTCATTAACAGACCGTGGCGGTTTACAAAAAAAGCATTGCCCGTGCTTCAACTGGCACCCTGGGGAACTACAGAGCCCAAGGTTTTGCACATGGAAAGACAGTAAGTGAGTGATGAATGATGAGTGATGAGTGATGAATGATGAATGATGAGTGATGGATGATGAGTGATGGATGATGAGTGATGAATGATGGATGATGAGTGATGGATGATGAGTGATGAGTGATGAATGATGAATGATGAGTGATGGATGATGAGTGATGAATGATGAGTGATGAATGATGAATGATGAGTGATGAGTGATGAATGATGAATGATGAATGATGAGTGATGGGTGATGAGTGATGAATGATGAATGATGAGTAATGAATATTTGCACTTCACCACGGAGCTAAAGGGTCATCAACTTTCAACCATCAACCTTCAACCTTCAACCTTCAACGATCAAACCAGCAACCTTCAACCATCAACCTACAA